>PDWJ01005340.1_pt1 | contig 10622 bp, 10 predicted proteins | sample 1430881 | NCBI WGS metagenome assembly PDWJ01 (sample SAMN01162460, study PRJNA174530) | Oral metagenome, whole genome shotgun sequencing project. | biome: Marine environment; feature: Marine mammal; material: Swab sample of the gingival sulcus; isolation source: swab sample of gingival sulcus... | reverse complement strand
GGTGGAAAATGGATGTCATAGAGGACTTATTGTTTTATTTCTGTTGGATCGTGAATGGGAGCAATGAGTGTGGCGATTAATTATTAGCATTACTATATTAGAAAAACTATTGTTAAATAGGGCGTCGTCTGAACTTGGCGAACACGGAATACTGGTTGTGGATGGATAGCTATAGATCATGCCAAAAATCTTCCGTTACAGCGTTCACCTGATTATTTAATTAGTGGTCATGGTTTGTATATTCTTGCCGTACTTAGCATACTTGTATCTGTCTTGTATCTGTCTTGTATCTGTCTGCGCCTATGCGCCTTGTACCGAAATTTTTTTGGCGCGACTATTATTACCGTAAACACGCCACCACTGTGCCATGATGATTTTTCAGCACGGCCATCAGAAATGTTGCCAATAACATAACGTTTCAAGAAAATGGCACCGGCTTTTTACCTTATGCTCCCCCTACGTTCAGTTGTCGTTTGGGTGCATAGCGTTCGGACAAAGTAATGCCGCCCAATACCAACAATAAACCGGCTAAATGATACCAGTGAAAGGCTTCACCTAAAAAGACAACCGCCATTAGCGTGCCGAAAATCGGCACCAAATTAATAGCAAGACCACCACGTCCGGCACCAATCATACTCACACCCTTAGCATAGGCGATTTGTGCAACAATAGATGCCAGGATACCAATGTAAAGCACCAAGACAAGCGATTTTGCCGACCAGACAAAAACGCTTTCCCGAGTGGCCATTTCATATACGGCAAAAGGCAATGCCGTGACCCATGCCGATACAGCCAAAATAAAGATAAAACTCGTCCAGCTGATTGACGGTTTGTAGTGCAGCGCAATGGAGTAAACGGCATACATCAACGAAGCCAGCAACATCAGTACATCACCGTCATTAATCGTAAAATCACTCAGTATTTGTAAACGGCCACTGGTCACGACCAAGGCAACGCCGATAAAGGCCAAGACTAATCCGACTACTTGCGGCAAAATTATCCGATGTCGAAAAATGATGGCATTAATTAATAAAATAAGCATAGGGATGGCTGCCTGAATAAGAGCGACATTCAACGCTGTGGTATATTCCAAGGCCCGGTAGTAGAGCATATTAAAACTTGCAAAGCCCGAGGCACCACAAATAAATAATAGTAAGAAATGTTGTCGAATGACTTTCCACTCTTTTTTTACCGGATGCCAGGTAAATGGGATAATAACCGCCAGTGCAACAGTCCAGCGTAACAAAGTCAATGTCATGGGAGCAACTTCCACGGTTGCAACCTTAGCGACAACAACATGCCCACCCCAAATTAATGGTGCCAAAAATAATAAAAAATAAGGACGATTCACTAACATATTCTTATCATAAATTGTCAACTCATCATCGTCAAATCAATATAGCACAATTATCAATAAGAAAATATGACATGCATCCAAACAAGCTGATTGTTGTAAATAGTGAGGACTTTTTTATAACACAATTCATAACACCATCTATAACGCCATCCAGGCACTTTATCGGCAATTGACAAGCCCCTTTGTTGAGTGGATAATAGGCATTTTATTATTTACCATGACAAGCCAATGACACATCAACTCAGCCAATTACAACCACAAGCCGTTTGGGACTATTTTTATCAACTTACCCAGGTTCCGCGTCCTTCCAAACACGAAGATAAAATTCAGGCCTTTATGCTGGATTTCGGGCGCTCTTTGGGACTAAAAACACACCGTGATGAGGTAGGAAATATTATTATTAAAAAGCCTGCTACAGCGGGATATGAAAATCGTCAGGGCGTGGTTTTACAAGCGCATCTTGATATGGTACCACAGGCAAATAATGATACGCCTCATGATTTTGTCAATGACCCGATTAGTGCTATTGTTGACGGTGAATGGGTCTGTGCGCAGGGAACAACACTGGGCGCAGATAATGGCATCGGTGTAGCGGCGATTATGGCGGTTTTAGCCGATAATACGCTTGAGCACGGGGCAATTGAGGCGTTATTTACCTGCGATGAAGAAACCAGTATGGCAGGGGCTTTTGCACTAAACAGTGATGAACTGGACGGGGATATTTTACTGAATTTAGACTCAGAAGAGGAAAAAGAGTTATGTATCGGTTGTGCCGGCGGTGTAGACGCCGTCGCTGTTTTGCCTATCCAACGTCAAGCGCTTGTATCAGGAAAGCAACTCTATCAACTAACGCTTAAAGGCTTAAAAGGCGGGCATTCCGGAGTGGATATCGCTTTACAGCGCGGCAATGCCAATAAATTATTAGCACGCTGCTTGACCTTGTTGGATATTGACTGGCAATTGCTTAGTTTTAACGGCGGTAATATGCGCAATGCCATTCCACGCGAAGCCAATGCAGTGATTGCAGTAGCAGCGGATAACCAGGCACAACTTGATAAGCATTTAAGCGCTTTCCAATTGATTTTAGCTAAAGAATACGGTGGTGTGGAAGCAGATATTCAGCTAAGTGCCCAAGCAATCTCCAAGACAGCCGACAATATTCCACAACATGGTTTAACGGCAAATTCGCAAAAAACATTGCTAAATACCTTAATGGCATGCCCGGACGGGGTGTGTCGTATGAGTTTGGATATGGAGGGTTTAGTGGAAACTTCCAGTAACCTGGCGATTGTTACTACGGATGAAGCGCAGGTAACCGTCGAATATTTATTACGGTCGTCGGTTGATTCTGTCCGCGATGCTTTAGCCGCACAAATTACCGCCGTTTTTGAGCTTGCCGGTGCCGGTATACAATTCATCGGCGCTTATCCCGGCTGGAAACCCAACCCACAATCGGCTATTTTGCAAGTGATGAAAACCACCGGAAAGCAGCTATTTGGTAAAACCCCCAAAGTACACGCTATCCATGCCGGTTTAGAGTGTGGAATATTAGGCGGTACTTATCCGCATTGGGATATGATTTCGTTTGGTCCGACTATCCGTTTCCCACACTCGCCCGATGAAAAAGTTTATATTCCCAGTGTAGAGGGTTTTTATCAGTGGTTACTGCTGACCTTAACCGCCGTGCCGCAAAAAAACAGTTAGTTCTACTGTCGGTTTATTTTATGTGGCAAAAGTATTAAAAACTATTCAACACTCATTTTGGTGAGCATTATATGTATGTTTAGAATTATTGCTTAAACTCTTTAAGCATATTGAATGTTTATAGATTTTTATAACTAAATTAACACACTGATAAAATTAGCAGGATACAGATTCCCTCTCACCTTCAGTGAGAAGTTTTTTTATGAGGTTTTTTTATGAAGTTTGCGTAGAACACCTTAACTGTGTTTGTATTTGTGCATTTGTTTATAATGTGCTGTTAGTTTAAAAACTTGATAACAATTACTTATTTTAATGAGAACTTATACACCACTGCCCTATACACTGTCTGATTTTGACTTTGATTTACCGCCGTCGTTAATTGCCCAAACCCCTTCACCGCAAAGGACACAAAGCCGTTTACTGGATGCAACGGGTACAATGGGCACAGGTATGTTTCAAGACCGTATTTTTTCAGATATAGTCGGGCAGTTTATCCACGGTGATGTCTTGGTTATCAATAATACCAAAGTGATTCCGGCAAGACTGTTTGGAGAAAAGCCCTCCGGCGGCAAACTGGAAATTTTTGTTGAACGTATTCAGTCTGATAAAATTGCAGTTTGCATGATACGCGCCAATCGCTCACCTAAAATCAACAGTACCATCAGCGTATCGGGACAGGCGGCATGCATTATAGACCGTCAAGGTATTTTCTTTGTTATTGCCCTGCAATCGAGTGACTGGCAAACACTGACTGCCACTACCGGTGACATTCCGCTACCGCCGTATATTCGGCGCCAGACCACCGGGGAAGACCTATCCCGTTACCAAACCGTCTATGCTGAAAAATCCGGGGCCGTCGCAGCACCAACTGCCGGTTTACATTTTGATACATCGTTATTACAGACGCTTAAAAACCAAGGCGTAAACATCGTTGAAGTCACATTACACGTTGGCGCAGGAACATTTTTGCCCGTAAAAAGTGAAAATCTGGATGACCACCAAATGCACTTTGAGTTATTTGAAATCCCCTTGACAACAATACAAGTCGTTAATGAGGCCAAACAAGCAGGACGGCGGATTACCGCAGTGGGAACGACCAGCTTGCGGGCTTTGGAATCAGCCGCTGAAAACGGCCAATTGACACAGCCTAACGGAGATACCAATTTATTTATTCGTCCCGGTTACCGATTTGAAATTGTTGATCGCTTAATCACGAATTTTCATTTGCCAAAATCCAGTTTAATGATGCTGGTTTGTGCCTTTTCGGGCTACGATACAATTAAAAAAATTTACCAACATGCCATTAAACAGCAATATCGTTTTTTTAGTTATGGCGATGCCATGTTTTTACAATGTCAAAATGCCGCAGATTTTGTTATACTAAAGGACTGTTAAATTCAATATGGAGCAAATGAGGTGTTAAAAATGAAATTACAAAAAACGATTGCTGCGGTTACTATTGCCGGTTTATTAGGTGGTTGTGCAATGACGCAAAACGAAAGAACTGCAGTGGGCGCTGTAAGCGGTGCGGTAGTAGGCGGTGTTATCGGCCATCAAATTCATGGTAAAAACGGGCGTTATGTCGGTGCCGTATTGGGTGCTTTGGCCGGTGGTGCGATTGGCCGTTATATGACACAGCAGCAGCAAGATTTACAACAAGTACTGGCTTCATCGGGGATTACCGTATCTCGTATTGATGAAGCAACCATTAAGTTGATTTTACCGGAAGGCATTACTTTTGCCGTTAATCAGGCGAACTTACGGGGTTCAGCCTATAACTCATTAAATAGTATTGCCGGTGTTTTAAATAAATACCCCAAAACTGCTGTACATGTTTTGGGCTTTACCGACAGCACCGGCAGTGAACAATACAATATGGAGCTTTCACAACGCCGCGCCAGTGCGGTGAGCAGCTATTTAGCCTCTCAAGGCGTGGTCAGCGGCCGTATTGTTGCCCGCGGATATGGCGAAAACTACCCGATTGCCAGTAACGCAACCGTTGCCGGTAAAGCACAAAACCGCCGGGCGGAAATCTATATCCGTGCGATTGAACAAGGTAATGAACAGGCGGCTTATCGACCTATTTTCTAATCGATATATTTTTTCGGGTCAGTAACAACCCATATCGAATATAAAAGCCTGCCGTTTGGCGGGCTTTTTTATATAACAACACAGGTAATAATCAGGACAGTGATAGGGCTTTCGACTTGTTCGGACTTTTTTGCTACACTTAATTTTTATCTTCAATAAGACAGTCATGAATATTCATCCGCTCGGCTATATTACCACACCATTTAGTGAAAAATTCGCTATTCCGCGACAGGCACATATTGTCACTGAGGCATACGGAACACTACAATTTTGTGATAAATACCGACAGGCAGACAGTTTAGACGGCTTAACGGCGCACTCGCATTACTGGTTAATCTGGGGTTTTCATATTAACGAGAAAAAAGAGAAAACGCTTACCGTACGCCCGCCGCGATTAGGTGGTAATAAGCGCGTCGGGGTATTTAGCACACGCAGCCCCTTTCGGCCCAATAATTTGGGACTGTCGGTGGTGAAATTAGTCAGCCTTGACGCCGACAAAAAGACGGTGACTTTTTCAGGGGTGGATATGCTGTCGGGTTCACCTATTTACGATATCAAGCCCTATATCCCCTATGCCGATTGCCGGCAAGAGGCCACCTCAGAGTGGGCAAATTATCGTCCGGAGGCTGCTTTTAAGGTTGAGTTTTTACCGGCAGCTGCTGACGCTCTGCAGAATGATGAGCAGCGCTATCAGCGCGGATTAAGGGGTTTGATAACGGCATTATTGGCATATGATCCGCGTCCGGCCTATAAAAACGGACAACTTGATAACAAAGTTTACGCCACGCAATTATATGATATGGATATTGCCTGGCGTATCGACGATAATATAGTCACCGTTATTTCAGCAACACTTAAAAACTAATGAATAAAATTAAATTTAGTAAAATGCACGGTTTAGGTAATGACTTTATGGTAGTGGACGCCACAGCCGAAGCATTTTCGCTAACCGCACAACAAATTAATTATTTGGGCAACCGTAAAACGGGGGTCGGTTTTGACCAGTTGCTAGTCGTCGAGCCGGCAGACACTGCCGGCGTTGACTTTAATTACCGTATTTTTAATACCGACGGCAGTGAGGTTGAACACTGCGGAAACGGTGCCAGATGCTTTGCCAAATTCGTTAAAGATAAAGGGATTAGTAATAAAAAGCAACTGATTGTCAAGGTAAAAAAAGGACTTATCAGTATCCGTTATCAGGATGATGACCATATTGAGGTCGATATGGGACAGCCTGTTTTAACGCCATCCGAAGTCCCCTTTATGTATTCGCCTGATGTCTATCAAAACCGTTATGAATTAGTATTGGGCAAAGATAAATTACCGGCTTCAGTACTGTCGATGGGCAACCCGCACGTTATCTTTTTTGTCAGTAATTTATGGCAATTAAGTCTGACAGAACTCGGCACCATCATACAACAATCGTCTTATTTCCCTCAATCGGTTAATGTAAATTTTGTCGAAATAATTGATAAAAGCCACATTGAATTACGCACCTATGAACGGGGCGTCGGCGAAACGGATGCCTGTGGAACCGGGGCGTGTGCTTCGGCATTTGCCGCCGCAGAAATCGGCGCCGCCAAGTTGCCGATAAGCGTTAAAATGCGGGGTGGAGAGTTAGCCATTCATATTGATGAAAAGCAGCATCTGTTTATGACGGGACCTGCGCGCTGGGCTTTTGATGCGGAAATCACCTATTAAAACCAATCGAGAGAACGAATGAAACAGTTAATTATAGTGAGTACACTTAGCATACTAACACCGGGGTTAGTCAGTTGTGTTTCTACCAGCAAACAATCAACAGCAAATAACCCTGTCGATTTCTGTCAGGACGTTGGTGGTGAAGTCAAAAGTGTTGGTAATGGTGCTGAGCAATTTTGTCTACTACCCGATGGTAGTGTGGTTGAATTGAATGAATTTTATAGCAAACACAAAAAATAACATGAGTGATAATACCGCACAGGACAGTGGCAGAGAAAGTAATACACAGCCGCACCGCCCGATTAAAAGTTTTGTCCGTCACCACGGCCGCCTGACAGCAGGACAAAAACATGCTTTAGACAGTTATTGGCAGGATTTTGGTCTTGATTATCAAACCAAGCCATTGGACTTAACACAATTTGGAGAATTTACCCAGGTAGTGTTTGAGATTGGCTTTGGTAATGGTGAGTCATTCATTGAAATGGCAGAACACGCACCCCATACCTTATTCATTGGGGCAGAGGTTCATAAACCGGGCATTGGTCATACTTTACTGTTAGCAAAACAAAAACAACTGCATAATATTCGTGTTATCGAACATGATGCCGTAGAATTTATTGATAATATGCTGCCTGCAAAAAGCCTTGACCGGGTACAAATTTTTTTCCCTGACCCGTGGCCTAAAAAACGCCACTTTAAACGGCGTTTGATTCAACCCGAATTTTGTCAAAAATTAAGACGTGTCTTAAAAAAAGGGGGTATCTTACACATTGCCACCGATTGGCTACCGTATGCAGAACACTGTGTTCTAGTCATTAACAGTCTCGATTTTTTTAACAACTTATCGCCTGATAATCGCTATATAAAAAAGCCTGATTATCGCCCGCAAACAAAATTCGAACGTCGCGGGCTAAAACTGGGGCATAGTGTTTATGATATGTGTTTTACCATCGTATAAAAAAACAATAACTAACATGAATATAGTACAAATTTTAATTATTTTAATACAAATGCTGTTAATAGCCCGTTTTCATTTTGAGCTATCCGCCGTCGATGCCCGTATTGAACCCGTTAACAGCATCCGTAAAATCACCAATCCGCTGGTCCTGCCGCTAAAACGTTTAATGCCGACTATATGGACAAAAAAAGCCGTATCGATTATCGTGGCATGGGTATTAACGGTTATTATCCTGTTATTCCTCGGTGCCGGCAGCATCAAGCAGATTGTTATTTTTTCTTTACTGATACTGTTAAACAGCTGGTTAACGTTTTTACAATACGGCATGTTTTTATTTGTTATTGGCTCATGGATTCAAATCCCTGCATTGCAAAAAATCAATTATTTGCTTTATCAGGTATTTAACCCGTTATTACGGCCGATACAACGGATTATTCCGGCAGTAGGCGGATTGGATTTTTCACCGATTATCTTTTTATTTTTATTATCGTTTATGGCAAGTGCTTTTTCTCGTTTGGTTTATATAGGCAGCTAAATGAAGTATCCTGAAAAATTTGATGTTATCGTTATCGGCGGCGGACATGCCGGAACGGAAGCTGCCGCTGCCGCTGCCCGAATGGGAGCCAAAACCTTATTGCTGACACAAAATATTGAAACCATCGGCATGATGAGCTGTAACCCTGCCATTGGCGGTATCGGCAAAGGACATCTGGTCAAAGAAATTGATGCGATGGACGGCTTAATGGCGCAAGCTGCAGACAGAGCCGGTATTCAATTTCGCACACTCAATGCCCGTAAAGGGCCGGCAGTGCGGGCAACGCGTGCTCAAGCCGATAGAAACCTCTACCGCGTTGCTATTCGGCAGATGCTGGGTCAACAAGAAAACCTGATGATTTTTCAATCCATGGTAAGCGATTTACTGATTGAAAATCATCGCGTTATCGGGGTAGATACGCAGCATAAAGTGCGCTTTATGGGTAAAAGTGTTATTTTGACCGCCGGTACTTTTTTGGGCGGCAAAATCCATGTTGGACTTAACCATTATCAGGGCGGGCGGGCCGGTGATGCCGCCTCCGTCACCTTGGCGGACAGATTGCGGGATTTACCTTTTCAGGTAGAACGTTTAAAAACCGGTACACCGCCACGTATTGACGCTAAAAGTATTGATTTTAGTCAGTGTCAGGAGCAGCCGGGAGACAATCCGCGCCCGGTATTTTCTTTTATTGGCTCAAACGATGACCAGCCGCAACAAATTTCCTGCTGGATTACCCATACCAATGAAAAAACTCACGAAATTATTCGAGCCGGTTTAGATGAATCTCCGATGTACACCGGAGTCATTGACGGTGTCGGGCCGCGTTACTGCCCGTCAATTGAAGATAAAATTATGCGTTTTGCCGATAAAACCGCACATCAGGTATTTTTAGAGCCCGAAAGCCTGAGCGGTTGTGAGATTTATCCCAATGGTATCTCTACCAGCTTATCCTTTGCCACACAGATTAACTATGTACGCAGTATGAAAGGATTGGAAAATGCCATGATTACCCGTCCCGGTTATGCCATTGAATATGATTTTTTCAACCCGCAGGATTTACATAACAGCCTGGAAACCAAGGCCATTGAGAACTTATTTTTTGCCGGACAAATCAACGGCACGACGGGCTACGAAGAAGCCGGGGCACAAGGTTTACTCGCCGGTATTAACGCGGTGCTGAAAGTCAGAGAACAACCGAGCTGGTTTCCAACGCGTGACACCGCCTATATCGGGGTAATGGTCGATGACCTGATTACCCAAGGCACCAAGGAGCCCTACCGCATGTTTACCAGCCGGGCTGAATACCGGCTGTTATTGCGTGAAGACAATGCCGACCAACGCCTAACCGAAACCGCCCGGCAATTGGGTTTAGTCAGCGATGCACGCTACCGGCTGTTTTGTGAAAAAATGGCCCTGCTTGAAAAAAATAAAGCCCAACTGCGCTCAACCTGGGTGCAGCCTGAGATGATTAGTGATAATATTGATATCTCCATTCAACGTGAAGCCAATGCCTATGATTTATTAAAACGCCCTGAAGTGCCATACAGCGAGCTGGAAAAAATTGCCGTCATTGACGCTGACATTCCTGACACTATCAAAAGCCAGTTGGAGGTTGAAATTAAATACGAAGGCTACCTAAAACGCCAACAGGATGAAATCGATAAACACAAGCGCAACGAAGCAAAGCAAATTCCCCAAGACTTTGACTATCATATCGTTAAAGGATTATCGGCTGAAGTTACCGAAAAACTCACTAAAATCCGCCCTGAAACCATTGGACAAGCAGGACGCATTGCAGGAGTGACACCGGCAGCCATTTCCCTGATTCTGGTGTATATGAAAAAATACAAGAATTGATAAATTTACAAATTTAAAATCTATATAAAAAGAGGAAAACAATGAAAAAAACAATAGTTTTAGCGATGGTGTTGTTATTAGGTGCTTGTACTGCACCAACATCAAACAATGTAAAAGCAGACGTTCAAACCGCAACAAAATCGGAACGTTTAGGTACTCAATGGGGTGATGAAGTCGATTCTAGGGTCACTTCTGTTAACTTGCGGCGAACAACCAAGGAACCGATAGACAGAGCCCGGTTGCTTTATGCCAATAAAAATTACCATGGCCGTAAAGTTAACACGATCTCATTGGTTGCAGGAAGAATTGCTTTTTCCGTGCAAACCGATAACGCTAAATTACCGATTTATCGTGATGCAGGCAACTATTACCTAAAGGGTAAGTCAGGACAGCCCTACCGTTTGGTTTATCGCAATAAC
>PDWJ01005338.1_pt1 | contig 10623 bp, 11 predicted proteins | sample 1430881 | NCBI WGS metagenome assembly PDWJ01 (sample SAMN01162460, study PRJNA174530) | Oral metagenome, whole genome shotgun sequencing project. | biome: Marine environment; feature: Marine mammal; material: Swab sample of the gingival sulcus; isolation source: swab sample of gingival sulcus... | reverse complement strand
CCTGGCCGACATGGGGATCCGCTTCTGGCGCTTCCGCTCCCAGACGCCGGTGACCCGCGACCCCGAGCGCATGACCACCATGGTCGAGAAGCTCGTGCGCGTCGGCGTGCTCACCCCTGAGGAGGGGCGCTTCCTCGCCGCCGACATCTTCAACCGCGAGTTCCGCAAGATCGGCGACGACTGGACCAAGCGGCCCATCACCCTGACGCTCGCCGGCATCCAGACCCAACGTTGCGGTCAGGAAAATGCGGCGGACAGCTCTGCCTCACGGGCTGAGCGCCGCATGGGGCTGCTGAAGGACGCTGGTTTTCTCCTGACGGTCCGAGAGGAGTTGGCCGCGGAGGAGCGGTGGCTTGCGAAGCGGCGGATGGCGTTGGCTCGCCAGTACTTCGAGCAGCCTGACCACTCCACGCCTGAGGAAGGCTCCGATGTGGCTTGAGGTCCCGAGGCTGACGCGGGCCATCCCGTGGTCCGGCCGGCGCGTCTTCCGGAATGCGCCACATTTTACTGGCGTCTCTGTCTCCACCCCGCACTTCTGCGGGGCCCACCAAGGAGACAGCATGATCGATCAAATCTGCAGGTCGAAGCGCATCGTGAAGAAGCTGCGCGCGGGCCCGCTGGGCCCTCACCTCGCTCGCCTGGCCGACCACATCGCACGGGAACACGAACAACAGGGGGACGCGCGGCGTATCCTGCTCTGTGCGGGCCGGTTCGCCAGCTTCGCTGAGGGTCGCGGCCAGGGGACGGATGAGTGGGATGACGCGGCGCTCGTAGACTTCCTGCTCGAGGGCGACGTCACCACCGCCGATGCCTTTCACGCCTCCGATGTACGAGCGGCTCTTTGTGAGGTCGGGCTCATGGAGGGCAACACCACGCCGACCTCGCAGAGCCTCTGCCTCCTCGCGGACTTCGCCGCCCACCTCAGAGACGTCCGGGGTCTGAGCTTGGGGGTGCAGCGGATACAGACGAACACGCTGCGTCGGCTCCTCGCGTTCCACCGAGAGAAGTACGGCGAGCTGCCGCTGGGATCCTTCACGGGCAAGGACGCCCTCGACCTCTTTCAGCGCGGCGGTGCTCTCTACCGCAGCGTCAGCACGCGGCAGAAGTTCGCGGCGGAGCTCCGCCAGATCCTGAGATTCCTCCACCTCCGAGGCCACATCGAACTGGACCTCGCAGCCACCGTGCCTCTGTTCATCAACTACCGCCTCTCGACCGTTCCTGCCCACCTGCCCTGGGAGGATGTGAGGCGACTGATCACGAGCATCGACACAGCGGTCGCACCAGGGAAGCGAGACCGCGCCATTCTCCTGCTCATCGCCGGTTTGGGTCTGCGGCCGGGTACCGTGCGCGCGCTCACCTTGGACCAGGTCTTCTGGCGCGAGGCTGAGCTTCGCATCCCACGCACAAAGAGCCGGCGGGGCATCAACCTGCCGCTGACCGAGGAGGTGGGGCAGGCCCTCTCGACATACGTGCTCGAGGAGCGGCCCAAGACTGAGCTGCGCACGGTCTTCCTCCGTCACACACGGCACCCCACAAACCCTTCGCCAGCGGCTCCGCCATCACCGCGATCATCAACTCTCGGCTCAAGCGCGCCGGCATCCCGGACGCCAAGGGTGCCGCAAACCTGCTGCGCCACAGCCTCGCCACACAGCTCGTCAATAGCGGCGTGCCCATCAAGCAGGTCTCCGACCTTTTCGGGCACAAGAGCATCGACACCACCGCCATCTACACCAAGGTCGACGTCAACTCGTTGGCCACGGTGCCGATGCCCTTCGCGCTGGGGGTGGTTGCATGACGGGCGCCGTACTGAAAGAGCACATCGCGTCGTACCTCCGACTGCAGCAGCAGTCCCTCGGCAAGTCGTTCGTGGACGAAGTAAAGATCCTGCGCAGCTTTGGACGTTTCGTCGAGTCACGTGAGCACCTCGGCCCGGTCACACAGGAGCTGGCCATGGCGTTCGCGACGGACGAGGGGGCCCGTTCGCCCCAGCGGAGCTGGAAGCGCTACAACGTCATCCGCCACTTTGCGCATCACCTGGCGGTCTTCGTCCCTGGGACCTCGGTGTTCGATCCCAGGGCGATCCGGCGGCATTACAAGCGCCCAACGCCGTTTGTCTTCACCAACGACGAGCTGGTTCGGCTGCTGCGCGAAGCGCGGAGCCCGCTCAAGAGCCAGATCTCGGCGACCACGCACCACACCGCCATTGGAGTGGCCGTTAGCACGGGGTTGCGCGTCGGTGAGATCGCCGCGCTCGACATCGGTGATGTCGACTTCGATGCCGCCTTGCTCAAGGTCCGAGACACGAAGTTCCGCAAGGATCGGCTCGTCCCCATCCATCGGTCGACCGTTGGCGCCCTGCGGGACTACGCCAGGCTGAGGGACGAGGTGTTTCCCACGAGGACGACGAAGGCCTTCTTCGTGAGCACGACCCGGCGCGGCCGCTACTACAAGGACAGCTTGACCCTAGCCTTCACGGCCATCGCTGAGCGGGCTGGGCTCCGCCGACCAGACGGGCGTGTGCCGACGTTTCATTCGCTCCGGCACACGTTCGCCGTCCGGCGGCTCATCGAGTGGTACCGCGAGGACGTCGACGTCCAGGCGATGCTCCCGGTGCTGGCCACGTACATGGGGCACGTCAACTACACCTCGACCGCGTACTACCTGACCGCCACGCCAGAGCTGCTCGCGCTCGCGGCTGAGCGCGCGACCCGGCACATAGAGGAGGTCCAGAATGCGTGATGGATCGCCCGCCCTGGGCCGAATCGTAGAGTCCTTCTTCCGAGATGCCCTCGCGACGCAGCGGCGCGCAAGCCCCCAGACCGTCGCGAGCTACCGCGACTCGCTCAAACTCTTCCTGCGCTTCGCTGCGGAGCAGAAGGAGAAGCCGCCGAGCTCGCTGGCCATCGCGGATCTCGACGCCGACATGGTTCTCGCCTTCCTCAACCACCTCGAGGTGGAAAGGAAGAGCAGCATCAGCACCCGCAACGTCCGGCGCACGGCGCTGCGCTCGTTCTTCCGGCACGTGGGCTACGAGGACCCCGCTTCGCTCGGACTCGTCCAACGGATCCTCCTCGTGCCCGCGAAACGATGCGACCGGAAGGCCGTGGACTACCTTCGACCTGAGGAACAAGACGCGCTCCTCGATGCGCCTGATCGAAGCACGCAGCAGGGCCGCCGCGATCACATGCTCCTGCTCTTCCTCGTCCGCACCGGCGCGCGCGAGTCGGAGGCGGTCGGCGTGGACGTGGGGCACGTGCGCCTCTCGCTCCCGCGGCAGGTCATGCTCTTCGGCAAGGGAAGCAAGCAGCGGATTGTGCCCCTTTGCGAAAACACCGTTGCAGCCATCGAACACACGCTCACTGACCGCCCTGACCCGCAGCCGGATCAGTCGCTCTTTCTCAACCGTCACGGCAAGCGGCTTGGCCGGCATGGAGTCATCCACGCCGTTCGGCGCCACGCTGCAGCCGCGTCGGCCAAGGTGTCGTCGCTGGCCGAGCGATCCATCTCGCCGCACCTGCTGCGCCACACCTGCGCGATGAACTTGCTGCGCTCCGGCGTCGATCTCACCACGATTCGCGCCTGGCTCGGGCACGTCAGCGTCCAGACGACGCACATGTACATGGAGGCGGACACCGAGATGAAGCGAAAGGCGCTCGAGAAGTGCGCGATCACGGTGCCCGAGGCCAGCCGCTTCGAGGCACCGGACTCGCTCCTGGCGTTGCTGGAGGGGCTCTGAAATGTTGCGTCCACTCATGTCCCCACCTCGGCGCTGTCCGCCTTCTCGTCGGGTGGGCCCGCGTCATTCAGGTAGCTGCGCGCGAGCCCCATCCGGCGTGCCGCCAGGTGCTTCTCCTCGCTCGCGAGCTCTTCGCGCAGGGACAGGAGGAAGCGGGCGTCCTTCAGCAGCGCGAGCCGGTGCTCGGCTGGGGGCTCCGCCACATTTTCCTGACCGCAACGTTGTGATCGGATACATGTCGGCACTGCATAGACACGCCTTGGGCGCGATCACGACCTTGGCCAGTTCGGGACGGATCTTCGAATAGATCACATCGTCTTGGTCGCAGAGGTACTTACCGCTAATGGCTGCCTGTTCCGCAGCGGTTTCCTCCAGAATGAGTCGGCCGGTTCGTGACTCGATGTGGTTTGGCGCGATGAGGACCATCCCGGAGTACGGGTCCTCGGTTGGATCGACCTGGCCTTCGGCGACCTGGACGGCACGAGAGAACTTCTCGAATTCCCAGTTGCTCGGCAGAGCCTCAAGCCACACCCGTCCCGTCTCGAGACGCCAGCTCGGAGGCAAGGTCTGCCTCGCGGGGTTGTTGCCCTGAAGTTCGTGTGTTGCGTCCATCATTCGTCCTCCCCCTTGAGCCGCTTCACCTCCCGCTCGAAGTCGCTCTCGAACTCCCGATCCTGCCGCACGCGGTACCTGGCGTACTGCTCCTCGGCGAGTCGCTTCGCCACGGCGGCCGAGACCTGGCCGGCGTTGGTGAGCACCTGGTATTCGTTGAAGGCGAGGAAGGCGTCGAGCTTCTGGACCCAGTCCGTCATCTTCATCGGGATCTGACGGGCGGCCTGGTTCTCAGCGTAGTCGAGGTACATCGAGACGATGCGCTCGAGCTCCTTGATCTCGTCTTCGATGAGGTAGTTCTTGCCCACCGAGACATCGCTCTTGATCACCTTGCCGTCGGGCGCGTTCTTCCAGCTCGTGAGCCCCATCGAGGGCTTGTCGGCGTCGGCGCGCTCGGCGATGATCTCGGCGGCCGTCTTGCCGGTGACGGCCCAGTGCAGCTTGTTCTGCACCGTCTTGAAGAAGGTCTGCGTGGTCTTGGCCTTCGCATCGTAGTCGATGCTGCACTGCTCGTAGATGTCGGTGATCTTCAGGTAGAAGCGACGCTCGCTGGCGCGGATCTCCCGGATCCGTTCGAGGAGCTCGTCGAAGTAGTCCTTGCCGAAGCGCCGGTTCAGCTTCAGGCGCTCGTCGTCGAGCACGAAGCCCTTGACGATGAACTCGCGCAGCGTGTCGGTGGCCCAGATGCGGAAGCGGGTCGCCTGGGCGCTGTTCACCCGGTAGCCAACCGAGATGATCGCGTCGAGGTTGTAGTGGGCGATGTCGCGAGAAACCGAGCGATTTCCCTCGGTTCGAACTATCCGATAATTTCGGATAGTTGCCTCCTCGCGGAGCTCGCCGGTCTCGAAGATCTGCTTGAGGTGGTGGTTGATCGTGCGGACGTCGACCCCGAAGAGGTCGGCCATCTGCCGCTGCGAGAGCCAGAACGTCTCGTCCTCGTGGTGGACCTCGACGCGCACCTTGCCCTCGGGCGACTCGTAGAAGATCAGCTCGCCGCGTGTGGGCTCCGTCATGCCGTCACCTCCTGAAGGAGTCGGAGGATCTCGTCTTCGGCGCGCTTGAGGTCGGCGTCGATCTCGGCCAGCGGGCGCGGCGGCGTGTAGACGTAGAAGTAGCGGTTGAAGTTGATCTCGTAGCCGACGCGGTCCTGGCTCCGGTCCATCCAGGCGTCGTCCACGTAGGGCTTCACCTCGGTCTCGAAGTACTCGTCCACGTCGCGCTTGAGCGGGATGTTCTCGGTGTCACGCAACGACAAGTCCGCCTCGAAGTCCTTGTTCTTGCCGGCGCTCACGGGCTCGGCCTCGGGGTCGGTCACGGTGAACACGCTCCGGAAGAGCTTGCGCTCGGCGGCTTTCCATTTCGAGCCGCGCTCGCGAAGGAGCTTCTGGATGCGCGCCCACACGTCGTTCCAGTCGAGCAGCCGGTCGCGGCCGAGGGCGTGGTCGATGGCCTGAATGTCGTCGAGGAGGTGGGGCGCCGCGTCGAGGAAGCGCGCCTTGTCGTCGATGGTCATCTGGTAGCGCAGCCGCAGTGGGCGCTCGACGGTGACACGGGTGTAGCCGAAGTCCTCTTTGTCGAAGATCTTGCTGCGCGGCCCCTCCGCGAAGGCTCCGTAGAGGCGCACGATCTCGGCGATCTGGTCTGGCTCGCCGTCCTTGCCCTCGCCGAGCTTGCGTCGCTTGTCGCCGAGGGACCGACGCATGGAGACCCAGCAGTCTCGCGCATCCAGAAGCTGAACCTTGCCCTTGCGGCGCGGCTCCTTGCGGTTGGTCACGATCCACACGTAGGTGCCGATGCCGGTGTTGTAGAACATCTGCTCGGGCAGGGCGACGATGGCCTCGAGCCAGTCGTTCTCGATGATCCACTTGCGGATCTCGCTCTCGCCCGAACCCGCGCCGCCGGTGAAGAGCGGCGAGCCGGAGAGGACCACGGCCATGCGCGAGCCGTGCTTCTGCTCGGCGGGCCGCAGCGGCTCGAACTTGCTGATCATGTGCTGCACGAAGAGCAGCGAGCCGTCGTTGACGCGCGGCGTGCCCGCGCCGAAGCGGCCGGCGAAGCCCATCCTGCTGTGCTCGCGCTCGATCTCCTTGCGCTGCTTCTTCCAGTCGACGCCGAAGGGCGGGTTGGCGAGCAGGTAGTCGAAGCGGTCGTAGGGCGGGTCGGCGAACTGGTCGTCGAGGAAGATGTCGCCGAAGCGGACGTTGTCGCTGCCGCCGTTCTGGTCGACGTTCTTCATCAACATGTCGGACGCGGCGGTGGCGAAGGCCCGCTTGTTGTAGTCCTGCCCGAAGACGTAGAGCCGCGCGTCCTGGTGATGGTCCCGCAGGTAGTTCTGCGCCTCGGCGAGCATGCCGCCGGTGCCGCAGGCCGGGTCGAGGAGCTTGCGGACCGTGCCCGGCGTGGCCAGCAGATCGTCATCGTGCATGAAGAGCAGGTTCACCATCAGGCGGACGACCTCGCGCGGGGTGAAGTGGTCACCCGCCGTCTCGTTAGCGAGCTCGTTGAAACGCCGGATGAGGTTCTCGAAGATGCGGCCCATCTCGGCGTTCGGCACGCGCGACGGGTGCAGGTCGACATCGGCGAACTTCGAGACGACGAGGTAGAGCACGTTCGACTCGCGCATCTTCTCGAGCTCGTTCTCGAACTCAAAGAACTCGAAGATGCGGCGCACGCTCGCCGAGAAGCCCTTGATGTAGCTGACGAGGTGCTTCTCGATGTGGTCCGGGTCGCCCTTGAGCTTCTGGAAGTCGAGCGGCGAGTGGTTGTGAAAGCGCTGGCCCGCCGCGCGGTTGAGCAGGCGGTCGAGGGCGTCGTCGTTGAGCTTGCTGTCGCGGCGCTTGTCGTACTCGGCGAGGACCTTGGACTTGGTCGGGGCGAGCACGCAGTCGAAGCGACGGAGCACGTCATCGGCAGCATCACGCGCTGGTACTGCGGCGGCCGGTAGGGGCCGCGGAGCAGGTCGGCGATCTGCCAGATCAGGTTCTCGAAGTAGCTGCGGTCAGGCATCGGAGGCCTCTCCCGCGGTCGGGCCGAAGCCCTGGCGAATCTCGTTCTGCATCACGCGCCCTCCGCCTCACCGGCGGGCTCGTCGCTGGCCCCACCCGCCCGCACCCACTCGTCGATGTCCGAGAGCTTGAACTTCCACAGGCGACCGATCTTGTGCGCCGGCAGGCTGCGGGCCTCGATCCAGCGGTAGACGGTGTCCTTGGAGATGCCGAGGTGACGGGCGACGTCCTCGACGGACACCCAGGGCTCGGGGTCGCTCATGGGTTGCTCCTCAAGATGCGTGGGTCCACAGCGGGACGCGTCGGAACCGTAGCAGAAGTACTACGCCGGATGTCTCAGGCGCAAGGGGCGATGAGCTTGGTCTGAGCCCGGCTGGACCGACTTTGGTGGGCATGAGTCGGGTTGACTGCGACACACGCGGGAGCATCCATGGTCGAGACCTCGAGCCCCGGAGGCGCACATGGCCTACGTCGACAGCATCCACCGGCCCGCCAAGACGCTCACCGAGCGTGAGCAGAAGGCGCTGTTCCGCGTCACCGGCGAGCACCGCGCGGGCTCCTGCGCCATCGCTACGAGACGGCCGAGGCGGTCGAGGCTGGCACGCTGAAGCTCCGCCTGGAGCGCGACCGGCTCCAAGAACGACTCCGGCAGGACTACAGCGAGCAGGAGGAACGGGTTGCAGAAGCCATCCTGACCTTCCAGACGATCTCGTCTGACCTGTACGAGGAGTCGCAGGCAGGCAGCTTCACGATCACGCCAACCGACAACGGCCCGGTGTTCGAGATCGAGATTCAGGGCTCAAAGAGCAGAGGCGTCTCGAACATGCAGATCTTCTGCTTCGACATGATGCTGACCCTGCTCAGTCTGAAGCGCGGACGGAGCCCTGGCTTTCTTGTCCACGACAGCCACCTGTTCGACGGCCTCGACGAGCGTCAGGTCGGGAAAGCTCTCGCGCTCGGCGCGGCCCTCGCTGAGAAGCACGGTTTCCAGTACATCGTGTCGCTCAACACCGACGACATCCCTCAGGAGGTGCCGGTGGGCTTCAGCGTCGAGGATTACACGTTGGACGTTCGGCTCCTAGACTCGACGGAAGACGGCGGACTCTTCGGATTCCGGTTCGAATAACACTTGCTCGCGGTGCATCACCGCGGCCGGCCACTATCGGCTGACCTGTTGACCAAGAATCACTCGCTCCGTCCCGTCCGTTGACCAGAGAACACGCGTTCTCTCCCCGTTGCGGACCTTCTGAGAGCACGGAGAGTGCGAATTCGGCCCCATCGAAGGCCTCGCCGTGCTCTCAGCTTAGGCGCGAAACGGCTCTTCTCGCTTGATGGTGGGTAGCTAGAGGCTGGCAACCAAGTCCATGACTGCTTGCTCCGCGTTCTGCCGATACTCTTCTTTGACTTGGACCCGCCGCCCACTGATGTTGTGTCGACCGGCGGAGAGGTCGGAGAAGGACTGGCCCCTTGCGAAAGCAACGACACCCGTTGTTCCGAAGTCCCTCATATTCGACGTCCCATCATCCACGGTGGCGAACGTGAAGATGCGCGGGTGGCTCTGTAGCAACGAGGTGACCTGAGCCTCCACGGTCCTGAGAACTGCATCGTAGGCGGAGCCAGGCCCCATGTACTGAGTCAACCGATTCTTGACGATCATGTGTACCTTCGGAAGTGATCTGCCTGCCACTGTGAGCTTGCTGGAGAAGGAATGCTGAGCGTAGATCGGCGATGGAAGGTGGAGTCCATAGATTAGCGAGAACGCATTCTGCAAAGCGCGCCGGGAAGAGTCGTCTGCCATCACGGGAAGCACCAAGCGGTCGGCGATTGAGATCGCGATCTGCGTGTAGATGGAGAAACTCGGGTTGCAGTCGATGAACGCAACGTCATAGGAGCTTTCGAGGGGCGCGACGAAGTCGCGAAGCCAGTCGATCACCGCGAGCCACGGGTCTTGTCCAGGGATCTGGGCATTCGCCAATGACGACACGGCAGTCGCTTGAAGCTCCAGAAGCGGATCGCCCGGCAACAGGTCGACGTTTGAGGGCACATTGTTGTTGTAGGAGTCGGGCGTGACGATGAAGTCCGACGGCATGAAAGTCGGGGCGGTATACGGCTGGGGCAACCGCATCTGGAAATACCCGCCGACCGTCGCGCGGGGGGTCTGGCCTTGAACCTGAAGCAACGATTGGCTGCCATTGCCCACGAGCCCGCCGAGCAGGAGTTCGGACAGATTCGCTTGGGGGCAGAGATCCATAGCAAGAATCCGCTCGCTTGGATTCTGCCGTGCGTATCCCAAGATCGTCTGGAAGTTGAGCGAAGTCTTGCCCGTCCCTCCTTTGTTGTTCCAAAAAGCGTACTTAAGCATTGATTTCCTCGCAGGTTGCTGGACTGGATGGTCCAGGGTTGTTGCACACAAAAACGGGCTACACGGTCCCTATGTGCGGAATCATCGGGCCCAATCGCTGGGATGCAATGTGCCACCCTTTGTCCCCCATGCAAGTGTGGTCTTTGTGAAGGCACATTGTTGCATCCAGTCGGGCAGGAGAAGCAGAAGAGGCCCGTCCCACTCCCCACCTCCCCCCGGCTCTACTCCGGTGAACGAGGCCGACCTGGCCCCTCCACCGGAGCCGCCGCATGCCGCATCGCCACGACCTCAAGGTCTTCGTCGTCTCGCCCAAGCACCTCGCGGGGCCCACCCGCCCGGGACCAACGCTGAGCGTCGAGGCGCCGACGCTCGATGGGCTCCTGCCCGCAGCGAAGCAGGCGCTGGCTGAGGCGGGCTTCCACCGTGAGCGCGCCATCTCCTTCACGCCCACGGGCTCGTGGCCTACGTCGAGGACGAGGGATGAGCGACGCCGGCGCGGCCCAGCGGGCACACGCGTGGCTGTAGGCCATCCTCAAGGCGGTGGTCGTCGGGCAGGACGTCTCCGACCCGGCCAGCCGCGAGGCCGGCGAGTCGACGGCGCTCTTCTCGTCGGCCGGCGCGCTCGAGCCACCCTACGACCCGGCGGCGCTCTGCCTCCTGGTCGAGCACTCGAACGCGCTCCTGGTCGAGCACTCGAACGCGCTCCTGGTCGAGCACTCGAACGCGCTCCTGGTCGAGCACTCGAACGCGCTCCGGCAGAACCTCGACGCCTACTGTTACCGCGCACGCTGGATGATGGGTTCCCGATTCACCTTGATGATGGGCTGAGCCCCTCACGCAGGGTGCTCGCCTACCGCACAGGCTGATGATGGGAAGCGGCCGCCGACGGTCAGTCGTGGTCGGCGTAG
>PDWJ01005337.1_pt1 | contig 10623 bp, 18 predicted proteins | sample 1430881 | NCBI WGS metagenome assembly PDWJ01 (sample SAMN01162460, study PRJNA174530) | Oral metagenome, whole genome shotgun sequencing project. | biome: Marine environment; feature: Marine mammal; material: Swab sample of the gingival sulcus; isolation source: swab sample of gingival sulcus... | reverse complement strand
TGCTGGCTGCGCCTCGGTATCCGGTGCTGCTGGCTGCGCCTCGGTCTCCGGTGCTGCTGGCTGCGCCTTGGTCTCCGGTGCTGCTGGCTGCGCCTTGGTTGTCACCTGAAAGACTGCTTTCTTTTTTGTTAGTAGCCTGAGAAAAGACCCATTCAACCTGAGCCTTAATTAACTGGAACAAGCTGATTTCAGCTTTAATTTTTATGAATGAGGATGCTGTTTTATCATCCTCTTCATCCATCCTTCCTGACTGCTCTACTACTGCAAACCGACTGCTCGCAGGAGGGTAATAACCGAACACGGCTAGCGGCGATTGACAGGCATGAAACCCGCTTTGGCATGCTTCTACCTCACCTTCATGCTTATAGGTTTTGCCGATTTCATACTGATACCCTCGGCATTGAAGGTTTTGGTCAAAGCCTTTGTAGGCGGTAATTGTTTTTGCTTGATCTGTCATGATAGTTCCTTAAACTGCTGCGTAATCTTCATGCTCTGCGTATCTGCAATACGCATCACTTTTTGTAATTTCATCCAGCAGCTTTTTTAGTGCCGGCACTTGAATCGAATCCTTTAATTCATCAACCGCTTTAACGTCGCGGACTGACACAGATAAAACACGTTTCTGGTTTTCCTGTTGCAGCTCAGCCGCTTTTGCCACGGTTAATTCACCGACTTCAGTCTCACCGTCGTACAGTGAGAAATTGTCAAATTCAGCCAGCTTCTCAGCCGCTTCCAGCCATGTATCCGTTGGCTCTTCGCCTTCCAGATAGTCCCACTCATTAAACGGCAGAAGGTCGGCGTATTTCTCGTAATCATCAGCTACAGCCAACGCTTTCAGTTCCTCTACTGTCTTTGGCTCTGATTCATCCAGCTCAGCAGGAGACCAGCCCATGCTGCTGTAACTCTGCGGGCAGAATGCGGTTGCGTACATGTTGTTCTCCTGTGTTGCTGTGTTCTGATGGATACATTATGTATCGTAGCTAAAATTATGTCAATACGATTTGTATCTTTTTTTATTTGTGACTGGTACAATTCGTATTTTCATAAAGCAAATCAGCAGGAGGAAAAATGCCGATACGCATTCAACGCAAGCGCACCAAAGGCTGGCGAATGCCAGAGAACACGGTCAGTGTGTGCAGGCCGGGAAAATGGGGTAATCCCTTCCCGGTTGGGAAAGAGGGGGTGTTAGGGCGTATTGCACCAGACGCTGAGGGTGCTGTGGGTTTGTTTCGGGATATGCTGGACGATCCTGAAATGCTGGAAGCAGCAGGGTATCCGCTTAGTGATATTGGGGAGCTGAAGGGCAAAAACCTGGCCTGCTTTTGCAGCCTGGATTCACCTTGTCATGCGGATGTTCTGCTGGGGCTGGCAAATTAATGTTATTAGTCAGTTAAGCCTTCTGTTTTTTCTGCTTAATTTTTCCGCCTAGATGATAAGCGAAAATTATTGTAAGATTAATAAAACAGCAAGAATAAGACTCACAAAGATCAACCACAAACCAACCAGTGAGGGGCTTATCATGAACAAACCCAAGAAAAAATCAGTGACGAGAAAAATCATTAGGGAATTAGGTAAGCTGAATTTGTCAGCAAAATCAAAGGCATTGCTTGTCAGTGAAGCAAGGAGACTTATTCGTCGCGGCTGACCTTTTCTGCTTTACTAAGAAGTTCGGCCATGTCAAAGAGCTTCTGCTTACTTTCTTCTGATAATTTAGAAGCAATCTTTGCAAGCTCTCGGTTATAAATTTCTTCTTTAACAGAGTGCTCATCCTCACTACCGAACAGGGCAGAAAAATCCACGTCAAGATAGTCAATTAAGTTTTTCATCTGGCGTGGGCTTGGTTGCCTCTCACCACGCAAATAATGCCCAATACCACCACGAGTCGTAATGCCCAATACCGGCACTAAATCCTCTTGCGTGATCCCTCTTTGCTTCATCAGCACTTTAACGTAGTCATACCATTCCATAACACTAAAGATACATCTTGTAACCGAAATCAACAACGACACGATATGTACCGCTATTGACTTTTATAGATACATATCGTATCGTTCTATTCATGGAAGGATACGATGCCAAAAAAAGAAACAAACCATTCAGGGACTGGATTAATCATCTCCCTGCAAATAAGCGCGTGCCGATTATGCAGCGCATTGGAAAATTTATTGGAAAAAGTTTTCATGCGGTGAAGTCTTACCGCAGCCTTGCTAGGGAAATAAGCCCTGTTGACTGTATTGGAATACAAGAAGCCACAAGGATTATTGCCTTTGAAGAAGGTATTAATGGTTTTGTAAAAGCAAAACAAATCTATCCCGACCTTTATGAAGCGTTTAAGCAGGGGGATCAGAAGGAGCACCCCGATGGCAAGGAGGCCAGCGCAACTGCGCACCCCGCTGACGGTAAGGATACCGGACAAACAAGCGGAACAGGTACGCAGGATTGCCCGGATACAGGGGCAATCCATAAACACGCTGCTTAGCCAGATGATTGAGCACATGCTTATAGAGGATAAGCATTTGTTGGATCAGATGTGCAGCAGAAGACGATAGGCAGGATTCAGGATTTCTATGGAATCAGTAAAAAACATCGGATATGCACTACTGGCAACAGCCATTTGTGCGGCAGGTGTGCTGGGTTTAGTCCTTCTGTTTGTCCTGGTCTGGCCGGTTCAGTTGGTACTGAACGGGTTGATACCAGATGGGGAGGGGTTGAATTTTAGTTAGCTTTAAAGCGGGTTGTAAAGCCGTAAAACCCGATATGGGGTTCGGGTGGCTCTGACACCAGCCACGGCGGAATTTAAAAATTACCGCCCGCTTCAAAGCTAATTTTTACAGTCGGGGTGGAGCAGTCTGGAAGCTCGCTAGGCTCATAACCTAGAGGTCGCAGGTTCAAATCCTGCCCCCGCCACCATTTCTCAATTTTCGTAAAAAGGTAAAGAAAATGGAACAGTATATAGGCGCAAAATTAATTAAAGCAAAACCAATGACTCGCGGTGACTACAACAAACTGCGGGGCTGGGAGTTACCGAAAGGTGAACTTTGTAGTGATGGGGGGGGGTATTTAGTTGAATATCAGGATGGCGGAAAACCTAATTTAGAGGGCTTTGAGGGCTATGTAAGCTGGTCGCCAAAAGATGTTTTTGATAAAGCCTATCGTAAAACAGACGGTCTTTCTTTTGGGCTGGCTGTGGAGGCTTTAAAGAAGGGGCTTTGTGTTGCGCGGAAGAATTGGAACGCTGCTGGGCAATTTGTTTATTACGTTCCTGCTGGCAAATACCCGGCTCGAACAGAAGCAGCAATAAACTTCTTCGGAGAACATGCTGGAGTCCCATATCGTGAATATATGGCCTTGAAAACAGCTCAAGGCGATGTTGCTACATGGGCTCCATCGGTCTCGGATGCATTAGCCGACGACTGGATGGTTGTTGAAGCTCAAGTTGAAGCCCAAACCGGCAGGCCACTTTAACCCCGGCAGGTTTGCCGGATTTCAGAAACAAAAGAGCCGCCTGATGATTTGAAGGTCTCGGCGGCTCTAGGAGGATCACAGTGAGTAAAGAATTACACAAAACACCCCCCGCACCAAGTTTAACACAAGTCTCGATCCGATTAGTCGTGCTGCGAACACTGGGTGAGAGAACCGGTGCTGTAACACGAAAGGAGCTGATCGAGGTCGTCAGGAATATGTGGCGAACAGACCACTATCACGAGAAACCATCGAGGCAAGCGATAGGATTCGCGCTGCATTACCTAGTGGAAAATGGTTATGTGGAATACGCCCGACGCTTCACGCACGACTACTCGGACAGGGATCAGATTGTCGTGCTGGAGAAAGGTCGGCAGACATTGCGTAACGGTGGCAGCGGTATTGAGAATGATCGGTGCCGGACGGTTTCGCATATCTCTGCTTTAAAGGCAGAAGAAAGAAACCGCTTTAAGCGGCAGAAATTAACGCGGGCATTAATGCCCTGGCCACCTGTCATTTACACCAGGCGTCAGCCTAACCCCATACATCAACAGTTATTGAAGGGGGTGACGAGATGATCTCACGTCCCCCGTTCCGTTACCACGGTGCAAAATTCAGAATGGCCCCGTGGATTATCTCATTTTTTCCAGAGCATGACCGTTATGTGGAGCCGTTTGGTGGTTCTGCTGCGGTCTTGCTAAATAAACCGCGTTCAGGGCATGAGGTTTACAACGATCTTGACTTGGCTGTTTGGGACACGATGGACACATTGTCCAGTCACCGCAATGTGGCATGGTTGGTTGATCGCCTTCACAAACTACCTTACCACCGTAAAACCTTTGAGCAGGCATTTGAATTTGATTTCAATGATATATCTGCTGACCAACGTGAACGGGCACTGTGGTTTATTGTTCGGGCATGTATGGGATTTTCATCAGACAGTGCATCCAGACCCGGTAAGACTGGATTCAGGACTCATGCCGATGCGGTTGCCACTTTCTCACGCGGATTCGAGCATTTACACGAAATTAGCCACAGACTGAATGGTGTGTTGTTTGAATGTAAGCCTGCATTGGACGTAATTCAGCAATACGATGATGAGTCCGCGCTTTTTTATGTTGACCCACCTTATGTGCTGGGTAGCCGAAATAATGCATCCGGCGGTTATCGTCATGAGATGACCGACGATGACCATATTGAGCTGGTTGATTCTCTATTGCATGTCGAAGGAATGGTGATCCTTTCAGGGTATGACAACGCGATCTATCAACCGTTGCTGGAAGCCGGGTGGAAGCAATTCGCTTGTGATGTATTGGCTCAGTCTAATGCGGGCAGTGTGAAACGCAAAGAGCTGCTATGGATTAGTCCAGCCGCGCAGCGGGGCAATCGGCAGGGAAACTTGTTTGCGGAGGTGGCAGCATGAAACTTGGAACCAAAGAGCATCATGACTTAATGGCCTTTTTTGAAAAAACATATAAAGGCGAAATTTTCACGGATAAGGAACCGAAGGAGCTTTGGTCGAAAGGCCGTATTTATTCTCACGGAGAGTCTAATAAATCATTTATAGCATTCCGGGTTGGCTACGCCTTTGGCAAGAATATTGGGCGTGAGGAAAGTCAGACATGAGTAACTTAACCCTTCCACAGAAAACCATGTCGTCCGTTGAAATCGCGGAGCTGACCGGTAAGCGTCACGATCATGTGATGCGCGATATTCGTAATACGCTGAATGAATTAAAAATCGGACTCCCCAAATTTGGGGCGACGTACCGAAACAAGCAAAACAAAGAGCAACCCTGTTTTGAATTGCCCAAACGCGAGTGCCTGATCTTAGTCTCTGGCTACAGTGTAGAACTTCGAGCCAAAATTATAGACCGCTGGCAGGAACTGGAAAACGGTGCTGGACATGCTTTACCAAAAACCTATCTGCAAGCATTAGAAGCCCTGGTTGAATCCGAGAAACAAAAAGCGGCTGCCCTGGCTATCGCCGAAGAAAAGCGAATCCAATTGGATGAGTCCAAACAGTGGTACACGATCAAGCGAGTAGCTTTTGCAAACGGGCTGAACTGGAAAGAGCTGGAATGGCGAAAGCTTAAAAATGCCGGTGACAAACCCTGCAAAAAAGTATTCGATGCCAATTTTCCGCTGGGCGTGAATGCTTACCACCAGTCAGCCTGGGAGGAAGTTTATCCTGAGCTTGACTTGCCAGACACTGACTACAGCGAAGATACCGCACTGATGCTGGGAGTCGTCCGATGACTCACTCACCACTGCTTTCGGGTTCCTGCGGTAAAGGCTCTATGCCGCCGGTGGGTGTCAGTTCTGGCGTACTTTCACCCTCGTCATCAACAGTGACATTGTTGTTGCCACTAAAAACCACCCTGCCTGTTGCAAGCAAGGTGCTTTCTATTGTCTCGATAGTGCTAGATTTAGATACTCGACCTTTCTCAAAATGTACAACTGTTGCTGGACTAATACCGGCATTCTTTGCCAGGTCCGCGACTTTCCAGTCAAGACCAGCTCTAGCCATTCGACATTGTTTCGGGGTCACTTCCAGTCCTTCGGTTATCATGGCTGTAATTTTATTATCCTCTAAGTATTGTAAAATAAACTTAGCTGTAATAATATTACAGTTATCAGTTAAAGGCAAGCCTAAGAAGTGCTGGAACACCTCTCAGGCTCTAACCACAACCGAAACCTGTCAAAGAGGATTCAATCATGGCTACAGCAAATCGTACCACACGCCCTTACGCCCACGTAAGCCCTCGCAACTACACTCACATTCTGAAAGCGAAACAGAGACACGACTACCAAGCCCGCAAAGCGGCTGGTCTGGTTCAGGAGCAGCCGGTAGTAAAGCCGGTTGCCACACCGCCAAGCAATCCTATGTCAGCCGAGAAGAAGGCCCAGCTGGACGCTCTGTTTGCCCAGTGGGAAGCACAGCGGGAGGCAGCGTAATGGATAACGTACAGAACCTGCCCTTACAGCTCACCAACAAGCAACTATCCGAGAGGCTGTACCGGATCACCTGTATCTCTATCGGCCTGGCTAAATGCCACGGCGACTTAGAAGCCCAGTGTGTTGTGGATTACCTGTTGGAGGGTTTGGATGCTGAGACCGCGTGGCTTTACAACTATTTCTCAGAGCTGGCTGACCAGGAAAAGCAACAGGAACAGGAGGCTGTGGCATGAGCAAAGTCATCAAGCTACATCCCTCTCAGAAGCCCTGTAAGACCGTATCTGGTCGCAAGTGCAGGTACTACTCAGAAACACCTACAGAGGCGCGTTGTTCGTGCCCTGGTGGGTGTAAGGGGCTGATTTTGTGATTAACCGGGCTGAAACGGATTTTTGGCCTTCCATAAATGCGAAAACCGCAACTGTGACATACAGAGCGGTTTTCAAATCTGACCGGGAGGTAACGCGCTAAGAAACCCTAAATTATTGCCAGATTTTCAATAATTATGATTGAAGATTGAAAAAGTTTCAACTCGCTTTGCTGGTGAAATGAGTTGCGAATTGGATGGACGGTTCAAGCTGGCCCCTCTGTCCCGACCGGATATATGGCTGAGAAGCCGAAGTTGCAAGCAAAAAGCTTTGAGCGGAGCTGCACACCTAGCGCCTGATAGCAAAGGTTCTGGGTTGAAGGAACGTCGGATTAATGGATTGGACAACTCCAGTCTGTGGCAAAGGATAACCCATAGAATCCACATGACCGATAACGACAAGCGATAAACGGGAGCTACCTGTCAAAGCAGGACAGGGCATGGGAAGGCTGCTAAGGATGGCGGAAGAACATGCGGCTTGTCGGGTGAAGTAGTTAATCACCCTTTTGAATATTCCACTCAATTCGACAACACGATTATCACCGGTTCGGCTCTACGGGTTCAAGATCTTGCTGTATCTAAATTACCGGACTCAACCTATCTACGGAGTTCATTATGAATAACGAAACAACAGTAAATACTCGTGATTTTAGTATGGTGGCATACCCTAAAGCACGACAAATAAACACTGCCTCAGTAAACCATAACGCCTCAGTCTCCCTTTCCGAAGAAGAAGGAAGGGTGTGTCTCTCTGGTAAGGGAAAGTCAGAACCACCATCACTTAATCCTTGCACGGTAGAGTTGTATCCCAAGCAGAAGCGGCTAGTAACTGATATTCGGATGGCCTTTGCAAAGGGTGCTAAACGACCCTGTGTTCAGGCAGCGACAGGATTCGGCAAGGCTATAGTTTTGGGTTACATCTGCCGTAACGCCATTGAGAAGATGCAGAAGTCAGGGCGTAATGAGCGAGTGGTTATCAGTGTTGATAGCCTGACGCTGGTAGACCAACTGATTAATACGCTGGAAGGCATGTTTGGGCTGACGGTAGGGGTGATACAGGGCTGGAATGAGCGGTTCAATCTGGACGCACAAGTACAAATTGCCACGCCACAGACCCTAACCAGGCGGTTTGCCAGTGAGCATTACGGCAGGCTTTATCAACAGTACCCGGTAGCGATGTTGTTAGTGGATGAATCACACGTCCAGCACCGGGGTATCAAAGAGGCTGCTGAGTACTGGGATTGCAAAGTGATCGGGTTTACAGCCACTCCTTACGCTAAGGGCATGGGGTTATTCTACGATGCACTGGTAAAGGCCGATACACTGGATACCTTAATGGAAGATGGTGACTTAGCCAGTTACCGCGCGTTCTCGCATGCTACGCCAGACTTTGCTGACTGCAAGACATCAATCAACGGCGATATTCAGGCAGATGATAAATACGATGACGGGCTGATTGGTGATGTGGTTAAAACATGGAAAAGTAAATGGTCGGATCGACTGACGATTGGTTTTGCCACCAAGATCGCTAAAGCAGAAGCATTTGCCAAACTGTTTAGAGAAAACGGTGTTAGCTCAATTGCGGTGCATAGCAAGCTAAGTAAAGAAGATGCTGAACAGATTATTGCGGACTTTAAGTCGGGCAAGATTCGCGTTTTGTGGTCGGTTGCCAGCTTGATCAAGGGTTTTGATGTACCCGAATGCAGTTGCATGATTGATTGCCAGCCTACCCGCTCATTGATGCGCCATGTTCAAAAAGGGGGTCGTGTATTACGGAAACACCCAGGTAAAGAATATGCGGTGATTTTAGACCATGCCGGAAACATTCAGCGTAACGGTCTATTTGAGGATGCTTCAATCGATAAACTGTCTATGGGCAAGAAGAATGAAAAGAACCCTGATCGAGTAGAGAAAGAGCCTCAGCTAATAGAATGCCCGAACTGCAAAGTGCAGATGAAACCTACAAAGGTTTGTAAAAACTGCGGCCACGAAATGCAGGAATACAGCAAGCGCGATAATCCCGATGAAATTGGGTGGCAGGATGGTGAGTTAGTTGAATTTACCAACAAGGCAGCGGGCAAAAGAAACCGTCAAGCCTCTTGGGAAGAAAAGCAGCAATTTATAGGCGGACTACGATGGGTCGCAGCTAACAAGCATTACAAAGATGGTTGGGTTAATCACAAATACAAAGAGCAATTCGGGGTCTGGCCTAATGATCCACGAGTAAAAAATCAACCAGCAGTGCCGCCAAGCGCGAAAGTTAATGACTTTTTAGTGAATAGCAGAAAAGCTTATTTCGCAAAAGCCAATGCAAAACGAAAAGCGGTGGCAGCATGAGCATTATAGAAATAAAAGTAGCTGCATCCGGCATTGAACAGTCTTTATTACAACGCGCTGGTATTCCGGCTTCAATATTTAACGGCAAAAATCAGCCCTGTGTTCTGTGTGGTGGTCGTGATAGAGCGCACTGGTCGTTAAAAGGCAAATATAGGGGGCATTATTACTGTAGGCACTGCGGGAATCATGATTGGTTAGACCTGCTAAATAAATACCAGCAAATGCCGATGAACCAAACCCTTTCGTGGTTAGAAGATGAATTAGGACTAAAAGATATGGATAGTCAAAAACGTAAGGCAATTGAGATTGCAGCAAAACGCAGACAGAAAATTGCTGAAGCAAAAACCAGATTGCAGGAAGAAAACAGGAACTGGGATTTTAATTTACAACATGAGCTGGATGAACTTGATTGGCTGATTAAGCATAGGCAAGCTAAAAGCCGAAAGAGTAGTGAGCAAATGGTCAGACTTGAAGAATTAGCACAATTGAAACGTGCCTCTGTCATGATTGCAAAGCGCGGCTCGAATATTCTTTCTTCGTCTTCATTTAGAAAAGCTAGAAAGATTTACGCAGAACTTCCAAAGCATAAAGGGGATATTTCTGATGAAATTAAAAACTACGCCAACTCATTGAATGAAAGCAATATATTTGATTATGGTGACGCCATCTGTGATATACTAATGGTGCGTGAAATGCTAATTGATAAAAAGGATAAGTCATTTATGTCTGCCGCGTTGTCTCATATCCACACCCTTGAAAAGCCACCGATATTACCGCCTGCTCCAGTTGTAGAAAAAGCAATGCGTGAAATATTTAATGGAATTGTTGGTGAATTGAATAAGGTGGCGGCGTAATGAACAACCAGCCAATACATTTATGCACCACTTGCCAGCGCAAAAAATGCAAGCTGAGAAAGTCTCAACCAGAGGTGGCTGCACAGTATTTAGTGCGGTGCTCAATGTACGCTAAGCCGGTTCCGCCGGAAGAACAACTGGATATTTTTAAAAGGAGGGTAGCGTAATGTTTCACGTACCAGAAAAGCACCGCGTAAAGACTGGGATGATGCGCTCAACAAAGGCAGATGGAAACAACGGTCAGTTTATGGTTAAGAGCATCAAGCTCAAAAATCCATTGCTGACCATTGCCTCGGATGGTGCTGGTTGGGAGCACGTCAGTGTTTCGATTCCCGGTAGAAAACGCTGCCCAACTTGGAAGGAAATGAGTTACATCAAATCCCTGTTTTGGGATGAAGATGACATGGTTGTTCAGTTTCACCCGCCTGAATCTGAGCACGTCAATAACCATCCCTATTGCCTACACCTATGGCGTAAGTGTGGGACGAATAATTTTTGTGAGATGCCGCATTCGCTACTGGTGGGTGTAAATCAAAACCTGATCAAGAAAAAGGGAACAGCATGAAACCAAGAGTTAGATTCAGGAAAGGAAAATACTGGTGTCGTTATATGGGCGTTATTGGCTGTGGATTAACGGTCAGTGAGGCAA
>PDWJ01005336.1_pt1 | contig 10624 bp, 12 predicted proteins | sample 1430881 | NCBI WGS metagenome assembly PDWJ01 (sample SAMN01162460, study PRJNA174530) | Oral metagenome, whole genome shotgun sequencing project. | biome: Marine environment; feature: Marine mammal; material: Swab sample of the gingival sulcus; isolation source: swab sample of gingival sulcus... | reverse complement strand
TTTCAGATTCCTTCAACCAACTATATTAACCCATCGAAGTTATACCCAACTTCTCAGGCTCAAACCAAAATCAAACAATATAATCTAACATTGTTACTATTATAGGTATTGTTATTATCGAAAACAGACTCGATACAAATACCTGTTGTGACGCGAGCGCTGCGTCGTTTTTAGCGTGTTCTGTAAGCATTGCCAATAATGCGGCAGTAGGCATTCCGAGCTCTATTGCGGGAATACTAAGTGCCAAATCCCTCGCTCCAAAGGAGGAAGCGACTAGGGCGATACCAACTGGTATTAAAATTAATTTTATAGTTGATGTGTAGTACAAATATTTATTTGACAATGCCTCTTTTAAATTTGACCTTGAAAGCATAAGTCCAACTGTTATCATCGCAAGGGGAGATGTGGCCCCCGAAGTCATCTTGATTGTTTTCATAATAAATTCAGGTGGGTGTATTTGCATTATAAATAAGGTCAAACCTATCAAGACTGGGACGATTCCAGGTTTTAAGAATATTTTTCTTATTGATAGTTTTGTCTTTTCCTTTTTTATCGTACTTTCTAAGATAGGCATGCAGATTGTCCACGCATATGTTTGAAAGAAGAATGATTGTGAAATAGCTATGAAGAAGATTACTTCTGGTCCATAAAGAGAAGACAACACGGGAAACCCCATAAAAGTTATGTTGGATAAACTAGCTCCTACAAATAATATATCTCGCTGATTTTTTGGTATTTTGTATCTGCTAGTTATTAAATAAGATATGGCAATTATGAAGATGTAGCTCCCGGCAGTTATAAGTATTATTTGAAACAACGTAGACAAAACGGCGTTGTCCATAGGCCTTATCATAGCGTTTATTATGCTTGCAGGTAGGGTTACATATATGACAAGCCTCGTCAAATCTCCTTGCCCTTTTTCGCTAACCAAGCCGATTTTTCCCACGACAAAGCCGACTAATATTAGTAAAAAGAGAATAGACACACTCTGAAATGCAGTGAAAAAAACCATAGACCATCCATTTCTATACAAACATTCCTACCACTCATCATACCACAAAGATTAAATTAATACCCATTTTTTTTTAATTAATGTGAAAAATTTAAAGAAGTTTAAATAATGCGGTTTGACACTTGGCTACAATATTGTTATCGTATTACTAAAAGTAGGGTTTAGAACGCTCGAGAGTCAAAGTTTAAAATGGAGATATTTTAGAATTTAAAAAAGGGGCCTTACCAGTGGGAATGGGCGTGGTTAAAAGGGGAACCTATATTGAAATTTCAATGGCTAAAGAACTTTTAGAGGCTAATGGTATAAGGTGTCTTGTAAAAAGTGAGCATGGAGAAGGGTTCGTAATCAAAACTGGAAATTTTTTTGAAGAATACACGCTATATGTAATGCAATGCGATTTAGATATAGCTATGTCTATTTGTGAGTCATTTTTTTAGGAATAATTAGGTTTTGATCTAGGGGGTATTTTTATGGAAAGAGTTTCTTGGGATAAGTATTTTATGCAGCTAGCCAAAACCGTTTCTATGAGGGGAACCTGCGATAGAGCTTATGTTGGCTGCGTGCTTGTAAATGACGAAAACAGGATAGTTTCAACTGGATACAACGGATCTATTTCTGGAAATCCTCAATGTGACGAGATAGGGCATACCATGAGAGACGGTCATTGCATTGCAACAATACACGCCGAGATGAACGCTCTTATTTATTGCGCAAAGGCTGGGATAAAGGCAAAGGGCAGCAAGTGTTATATCACTCACTACCCCTGTTTAAACTGCACCAAAGCGCTTATACAAGCTGGGATTTCAAAGGTTTATTACGAAAAAGCCTATAGAATAGATGAATATGCAGCTCATCTTTTTAAAGCTAATGAAATAGAGGTCGTTCAGATAAGCGCAGAATAAATTTAGCTGAATAAAATTGGTTATATATCGTACTAAACCCAAATTACGTAGAAATTTTGAGAATTTCAAATTTGATTTTTAATGTTAATTTTTAATACACTTTTGGCTGAGGAAAATTGATTGCATAAGCCTGTTTACTAGGACTGCGACCTGAGTAAGCGTAGTAAAAACCTACATGAGGAAGCTGAATTTTTTTTATCTCCATTTTTTATTGTAAAACATTTTGGCTGAGGAAAATTGAATGTATAGGAGGATTTGATAGGACTGAGACCCGACGCAGTTTAGTTAAACCTAAATGAGGAGGGCGAATGTCCGTACAAATTCTTCTAGATTTCAATTTTACCAGCCAAAATATGCGTCCTGCCAGTGAATGATAACATCCTCATAAACCTTCTTATGCTTCCCTGGTAACCCCGTATCATAGCTCTTGTTTCCGATATTTTTTGGAAACTCTGATGGCTCTCCACTAACGTAGGTGTACATTGATTTTATAAGCTCTGCGCTTAAGATTTTTGCCTTTTCGTGTAGTTCTAGAAAGCTTTCGTTACTTTGGATGCTATCATCTGAGGGGTTGTACCAAGTCTTCTTCTTTAGGTTTAGATAGTCTACACCTTTTATGAGCTTTGTAGGTGTTATTGCGCTTATTACCTTTCCTTTTAAACTTAGCTTTTTATCTAATTTTGATATTATAGGTTTTTTTAAGTGGTTGGGATCATAGAGCATACTTATTATCTTTGATATGTCATCAAAACTTTTAGCTATTTTGTGCTTTGGTATTTTTAAGTCAAAGACTTTTGATAGTAAGTAACTTATGAATTCAGCTATTTTAACCTTGTTCTTTTGGGTTTGCTTTATTAATTTTCCACTGTTTCTAGAGCCGTAATAGAGCATCAAAAGAGTGTCTATTGATCCTTCTAGGTATTTGTGGTTATTTCCTGCGTTTATCCCTGAAGTATAGTATATGTAGGGATGGGCAGTGCTATCAAGAGCGTAATGGGTCAAAAAACCGGCTAAATAGGAAATGTATAGGTTTAATGTCTCCTTAGGAAGGGAATCTTTGCCCTCTTTTATGTAATCTGCTGCAGTTATAAAAAATTCGTCTATTGATTCTGTATGGACCCTACCACCGATCTTTGAAAAGCCCTCGTCGTCATTCCAAGGCTCTGCGTTGTAATAAAAGAAGAAATCTGGACCTTGTGCTCCTAATCTATACGGGGCCATGTATTCTTTTATTATGCTAGTTACTTCTAATGGCAACCTATCTAATGCTCCCTCTGCACATAGGATGTGTGCGTATATATCTGGCATTTTTACCTCCGATATTTTAATATAATTACAAAATTGTTTTTAAAGTATTAGTAACTAGGTTACTAATAGGGTGTTGACAAAGTAAATTATATACAGGCTGTCGAAAACGCCTTAGTTCTAGGAACTAGCAAAATTAAGGCTCGCAGTGTACTAAAAGCGTACATAAGAGACTGAATTTTGTGTATTCCTAAAGAAATCAGGGGTTTACAGGCAGTCTGTTAGTAACTAGGTTACTATGGTTATTATACCAATATTTATTATTTGTAGTATAGGGGGTTTAAGTAATTAGCTTTGTCAGCGTTTTAAATTTTTTATATGTTAAAACTTTGAATTTTCAAAGTTTAGAAAGGGATTTAAAAAAATATTACAAAATGGTAAAATAAAACCATAAATCAAATATGCTGTTATTCCAACTAATCCGTGTATAATTAAGGATAAGGTATTTTAATGGAGGTTACTGATGAAGTTTTCTAAACAGGAAATAAGTTGGATTTTATATGACTGTGGAAACTCAGCTTACTCTATGGCGATAACGAGTGCGCTTCTTCCAGTTTACTTTGGGATGATGAGTTCTGGAAATGATATGGACTTGGGATATTTTAATTCTATAGCTAGTCTTATAGTTGCTTTTCTCAGCCCCATATTGGGAGCTGTAGCGGACTATAGGGGGAAGAAGAAAAAATTCTTTGTATTCTTTTCTATGCTAGGGATAATTTTTACAGCTATGCTAGCCTTTGTTCCTTACAATATGTGGCAGCTTCTTATGGTCTTCTATATATTGACAGTTGTAGGTTTTTCTGCCGGTAATATATTTTACGACTCATTTTTAGTAGATGTAAGTGATGACAAACACATGGATAGGGTTTCATCTGCTGGGTTTGCCTATGGTTATATAGCTAGTATAATTCCATTTGGTATTTCTCTCGCCATAGTCTATATGATGGGAATGACTGAACCCTTAGGATTTCAAATTTCATTTATTATAACTGCAGTGTGGTGGCTTGCCTTTACAATTCCTATGTACAGGTTTGTAAAACAAGTCTATTATATAGAACCTGAACCTCATATAGTAAAAAAGAGTTTTTCAAGACTTTTTCAAACAATTAGGAATATTTCCAAGCACAAGACTGTTGCTTTATTCTTGCTTTCATACTTTTTCTACATAGATGGGGTTGGAACTATTATAAAAATGGCGGTTCCATACGCTAAGTCTTTGTTAGAAGCAAGTGAATTCAATACAGTCGTGTTACTGGGAATTTTGCTCCTCGTTCAGATTGTTGCATTCCCTTGTGCCATAATTTTTGGAATATTATCTAAGAGGTATTCTCCAAAAATGATGCTTATGATAGGGATAGTGCTATATATATTTATAGCTGTTTACGCTTATAATATAAGTGCTTTGCAGGATCTGTTTATCTTAGGCGGACTAATAGGATTGGTTCAAGGTGGTGTTCAAGCTATTTCTAGGTCATATTACGCAAGGTTGATACCAAAGCAAAACTCAAACGAATTTTTTGGTTTTTATAATGTTTTTGGGAAATTTGCGGCTATACTAGGTCCGTTTTTGATGGCGTTTACAACTGATATAACTGGGAATGCTAGGGTGAGTATACTATCTATAATACCTCTATTTGTAATAGGGTTTGTAGTGTTCCTATTTCTTCCCTCTGGTGAGACTGAAGCCGACTAGGGTTTAACTTAACCCAAACCTAAGCCAATCTATGGTTTAACCTAAGTCTAAGTTAGAAATATTTTTTTAAATATGGTATAATCTTAAGGCTGTGCGTTATTTGTGAATAAATAGTTCATGAGGTGTTTGATGAAGATTGGCATTTTTAGTGATGCGTATTATCCCCAGATAAGTGGGGTTGTAACCTCTATAGTGACCTTAAGGGAACAGCTTATTAAAAACGGTCATGAGGTTTATATTATTACAGTAAGTACGCCTATGTCTGAACTTGACTCAGAAAAAGAAGAGAATGTTGTAAGAATCCCTTCTATTCCCTTTAGAAAATGGAAGGAACTTAGGATAGGAAGACCTTTTTCTTTTACCCTTGAGAAAAAAATTCGTGATCTAGATTTGGATATAATCCATACTCAAACAGAGTTTTCTGTTGGAATGCTAGGGCGTAGGATAGCAAAATCTCTTAAAATACCAATTATACATACTTATCACACCATGTATGTGGACTATACCCACTATGTATACAGTTTGAACGTTGGTAGTGAACTCGTTAAGAACATGGTTAGAAATTTGACCAAAACTTTTATAAATAAGTGCGATGCCGCTATAGCCCCTACAAAGAAAACTCAGGATGCTTTGGTTTCCTATGGTGTCACTTCTCCTGTATATATTTTGCCAACTGGAATAGATATAAAACACTTTGAACACTATGCTTCGGATTCGCCTGAGATTATTGCTGTAAAAGAAAAATATGGAATACCCGACGATGTTAATGTATTGCTTTATTTAGGTAGGGTTTCTGAAGAAAAAAGTATAGATGTAATTGTAAAGGCGCTTCCAAATATAGTAAAAGAGGAACCTAACACTATATTATTGATTGTTGGGGATGGCCCAAATATGAATGATGTAAAGGCGCTTGTAAAAGAAAAGGGTTTAGAGGACAAAGTAATATTTACAGGAATGGTTCCCTACACTGATGTTCCCTATTTTTACTCTATAGGGGATGTCTTTGTAAATGCTTCTAAAACCGAGACCCAGGGTTTGACTATAATGGAGGCTATGGCATCGTCGCTTCCAATAGTTGTATTTAACGATACAAATATAGCTGAACATATTAAAAATGGAATTTCGGGAAGGCTTTTTGACACAGAGGAGGAATTTATAGAGATGACCCTCTCTGCAATAAGGGATAAAGAAGAAAATGCGAAGTTGATTTCCAATGGGATGGAAGTCATTAATTCTTTGTCTAAGGAAAACTTCTGCATTAGGATCCTAGACATATACGCTAAAGTTATTGAAGACTTTGAAGCTGATAAATAGACTTTATTTGCCAGCGAGAGTCTTTTTTTTAAAGGAGCTGTGAGAGTAGTTTGAATAATAGTGGTGAATATAACGTAAATAAGAAAAACTTTTATATATTGATGTTTTTGACCCTTGTTCTCTTGGTTATTTTTCTGCGTGAAGATTTTATGGGGATAATGAATCAAATCGTGGAAGCCAAAGTAGGTTGGATAGCCTTAAGTTTTATAGCTATAATAGGCTACTGGGCAATCGAAACCATAGTTTACCAGATGATAATAAACACAAATACAAAGGGAATAGATTTTGTAACCCTATTTAAGATAACGATGTCCACACAGTTTTTTAATGGGGTAACCCCATTTGCTACAGGTGGTCAACCCTTCCAGATATATATCCTAAATAGAGAAACTGAATACGGTGTTGGAAAAGTATCTTCAAGCGCGCTTCAGAATTTTATAGTATACCAACTTGCCCTGATTTTTTATGGCTTCATAGCTATCTTGGCGCAACTATTTATCCCAAGTGTTTCGCTAGGTGGAAATGCATATATGAATCTTTTGATTTTTGTGGGCTTTGCATTAAACTTTCTAGTTATAGCAATGCTTGTAGTGCTTGGTCGCTCTCCTAAGATATCAAAGTTTTTCTTTTATAAGGTGATAGATTTCTTAAGTAGGATTAGGGTTGTCAAAGATAAGGGGAAGACAAGGGAAAGGATAAGAGCATCCCTAAAAGACTTTCATGATGACATAGAAATTTTAGGTGAAAATAAAAAACTATTTATAGAAACTGTTTTACTAAATATGCTAAAACTTACGCTATTTTACTCCGTAGCCTACTTCCTTTGCCTGTCATTGGGTTTAACCCAGATATCTTACTTAGATGTGGTATTGGCTTCAGCATACACTATGCTAATAACTTCGCTTGTTCCCCTTCCTGGTGCTAGTGGTGGAGCTGAATTTGGATTTTTGATGTTCTTTAGCGGGATTATAACTGGAAGTTCAGCTACAGCTATTATGCTTCTATGGAGGTTTTTTACATATTATGTAGGCTTGATATTCGGATTCGTTATATTTACCTTTGGTTTTGATTCTAAAAATAGAGTTTGTAGTACCGATTTTGAAGATGAGGAGGAAGATTTTGATTCTAAGTAGCGAAAACTGTTCTAAATCAAACAAACTAAAGATTATGGTTGTTGATGGCCAGGGTGGAAGAATAGGAAGTGCTCTTATAGAAAAAATTAAACAATCCAATATAGACTGTCATATAATCGCTGTTGGAACAAATAGCGTTGCAACAGGTTCTATGCTAAAGGCAGGTGCAAATGTAGGAGCTACTGGAGAAAACCCAGTTGTTGTAAATTCTATAAATTCAGATGTAATAATAGGTCCAGTTGGGATAGCTTTTGCAAACTCCTTACATGGAGAAGTTACGCCCAAGATGGCTGAATCGATATCTGGAAGCGGGGTATATAAGATTTTACTGCCTGTAGATAAGTGCAATATCCATATTGTGGGAGCTAGCAAATTCCAGATTTCAGATATTATAGATATGGCTTTAGATGACCTAATATCCTTGATTTCCAAGGTTTAATTGCTAAAGGAGTTCACTTGACACAAAATCTCATTTGAGCTATCATTTAGCCATGATAGAGGTTTCGAATTTAAATTTTTCTTATGGGACTAATCAAGTTTTAAAAGATATAGAGTTTTCTGTTTCTGAAAAACAAGTAGTCTCTCTTATAGGACCTAACGGTTCTGGTAAATCGACCTTGCTGAGAGTAATGGCAGGGCTTTTAAAGAGCAAAGATTCTAGAATTTCATTTTTAGGAAAAAACATCTCTGAGTATTCCCACTCTGAATTATCAAAGACGGTCGCATTCCTACCACAAATTCAAAATAAACTCTCAGGAATAAGTGTATATGAACTGGTCTCTTTAGGTCGTACTCCTTATCAAAATACGGGGTGGTTTCTGAGTTCGGAAGATAGGGATAAAATTAGGTGGGCTATGGAATATATGCAAGTGGACTCAATATCTAAATCGCCTATAAATGAACTTTCTGGCGGTCAAAAACAGAGGGTTTGGCTTGCTATGATATTGGCACAGGACACACCGATTATACTTCTTGATGAACCCGTCACATATCTAGATTTACATTATCAGTACAGTTTGTTATCGACTATAAGAGATCTGAAAGAAAAATATGATAAGACTATAATATCAGTATTTCACGATATAAACCACGCCATTCAAGTATCTGATATGGTAATAGTTTTAAATGAAGGAAAAATCTTTGATTTGGGCTTAATAGATGAAATGATTACTGAACACAATATAAACTCTGTATTTAACATAGATGCAAATGTTTGCAGAGTTGGTGAGGTCTCAGAATTATTTGTAGTTCCACATATTTCTAAATGATTAGGAGGGTTGAAAGATGATTAATATAATGGTTCACACACCCGTTACTTCTAGAGGGGTTATAGTACAATATCTAAAGAAAAACGCCTTAAAAATAGAATCTAAAATAGGCGGAAAAATCAAAGTATCATCTCCCCATGATTATGAGGAGAAGGAACACGGAATAGAAAGTTGGCTTGAAAACTGTATAAAAAACGATAATCTTCCTGATATTATGTTGTCCCATGCTTCAGATATAACTGTATTGGAAAACTATGACGATATCGGGAAGTATTTTGAACCTATATTTAAAGATTTTTACAATGAGCATCCATTGCAAAAAGGGCTGGAATCCTTTGTGGATAAAGACGGGTTTTTCTACCCTCTTTTCTTTATATGTATGCTCCTAGTATACAATGACAAAAAGGTAGACGCCTCTGAACTTCAAGGCTCTTGGAAGGATCTTTTTAATCCAAAATACAAGTCTGTTATAACTTCAGACTTTAAACCCCCATCTAAAACCTTGGGCAGCTATCTGATTAGTAAGTCACCTGAACTATTTGGCGATTTTTTAAAGCTTGATAGGATAAATTCTCCTATAGCTATCATAAAGCAGCTGCAGAAGGGAGCTTATGATATAGGTTTGAGCCATTCTTCTTTTGCGATTACTGGAAATACTGATGATGTAGGCATAGACTATCCTAAGGAGGGGCTTGGTATATTGCCGCAGTTAATTATGGTTAAAAAAGGCTCTGATAAAAAGCTTCTTGCAGTTGTTGAAACCTTGCTTGAGGAAGATTTTAAAAACAATTTAGTGAAGCTAGGTTTTGTTTGCCCCCAAGAGGGTGTTAAAAACGATTCTAAATTAATTGAAAACATCAAACCTTGGGATGGATATAGGAACTTTATTAAATCAGTTTCTGACTTTGATTCATATATAAACGAAAAACTTGTGCAAATGGAGGAGGTGTAGATGATAAAACATAGTTATTTGGCTATGCAACCCATATATCCACTTCTAGTCCAACAGTTTATTGACGACTATGACCTATCAGATGGGGTTGCTTGCGATATAGGTACTGGTCCAGGATTTTTGGGGCTTGAACTAGCAAAGGCTAGCAATATGAAGATTATATTTTTAGATTGGATGGAGATATGTATCAGATGCCGGTGCTCTTGGATGAAATGCTTAATAAGGGATGGACGGTAAATATATCAGATAAGGAAGATATACAGGAATGTATACTTAGGAAAAACGGGAAGGAAGTGTCATGTGTATTATGGAAACATGCTAGTGGAGAAAATACAGATAAAAAATGGTATGTGGTGCAGTTAAAAACACAGGTGGGCGAGAAATGGACTGATATAGATTTTGAATTATTTGGAGATATTCGTAAAGGTGAAAAGATGCTCGAAAATAAAGAATATTATTTTAAGGATTATTTATATTTTGGATATTTTTTCATAGAAACTCATACGGATAAAGATAACAATATAATAGGATTTGAAATGCGGTATGCTCCAAGTCATACGGATAGAGCAAAAAGGGCGGAATTGCTATGTGAGGATATGACGGGTGAATGCCTGCATGTAAAAGAGCAAGGGGAGATAGAACTAAAACATGGAGTTAAATATGTATTGCCTCTAAATAATAAGGAAAAGACATTGCAACTTAGGAGATTAAATAAAGTGGAATGGGGCAAATATGTATATGTAATATTTCTTATTGAGGGTGAACGCCGAGAAATAGTTGCTACAATACCTTATCAAGCCAAATTTATACTATGTAGGGATGAAAATGGCAGTTCGCATATAAAGGTCGAGGGTTATGACACAGCCGTGCACAGTGAAGCGAAGATAGTTTCTTTAGGTGCATATTGATTCTGATAGTATCTTTTGTTTTGGGATAAGTCACTAAAACTTCCCATACCATTATTTCGATGTGCCTTTTACTCTCCACACTCAAAGTTTGGAGTAGAGCACATTATTATATGGATGAGAGGTGTTTGTTTTCCTTG
>PDWJ01005335.1_pt1 | contig 10626 bp, 10 predicted proteins | sample 1430881 | NCBI WGS metagenome assembly PDWJ01 (sample SAMN01162460, study PRJNA174530) | Oral metagenome, whole genome shotgun sequencing project. | biome: Marine environment; feature: Marine mammal; material: Swab sample of the gingival sulcus; isolation source: swab sample of gingival sulcus... | reverse complement strand
GTGCTGGTACAGGGTGTAAGTAAAGGCGTAAAATACGGCTTGGCAACCGTTTATGGGCTTATTTCGGGATGTGTGGTGCATACGACTTTGGTAGCTTTTGGAGCTGCTGCAATCATCAGGAAAAATGAGAATTTGTTTTTAGCCTTAAAAATTTTTGGGTCTTTATATCTGCTATTTTTGGCCTATAAGACCTATAAGAGTAACACGGTTATACATCTTAATCACGCCGGTGCCAATAACAAGAATACACTTCAATTATTTAAACAGGGATTTTTAATGAATGTACTCAATCCAAAAGTATCCTTGTTTTTTCTTGCTTTTTTTCCGGGTTTTTTATTTAGTGAAAACCTATCGCCATTGGTGCAGTTTTTTATACTTGGCGGAATATTTATGGCAACTTCATTAATTGTATTTTCAGTTATTGCTATACTTTCAGGAAGCATTGCAGGTTACATCAATAAACACCCAAAAGCCAATAGTTATCTTAAATGGCTTCAGGTTATCATTTTTATCGGAATTGCAGGATATATACTATTTGTGTAAGAGTAATACCAAATCCAATATAGCATTATATATTAGATTTGGTATAACTTGTATTTTATGGCTTGGCTACCTCGTACAATGAATCGCCTATTTTCTTATAAAATACATTGTTCTTTCTGTAGTAGGGTTTACCAGCCATAACCACATTTTTTCCGCCTTGTGGCAATACAGTTAAGCGTGCACCTTTTGGAGGTTGCCTCAAGACTATTTTTTCTCCGTATTTGGCATACCAAATGCCGTCTATGATAAGATAGTTAACGTCTTTAAAGGTGATTTCTATTTTTTCTCTGTCGTCTTTGGTAATAATGGTTTTTTTAGTAACATTACCTGAATATTTTTGGGCAAAAACAGCAGATACAGAGGTGGTTAGCATAAAAAGTGCAAGGGTAAAGAATAACTTTTTTATCATTTTTTTAATTTTTTACAGCAATTTTCGGCAAAGTTAAAAAAATACTAACATTGCACAAACTTTTATTAGAACTCTTCCTTACTTTTTTAGTTCTTAGAAAATGGCTCAAATTTGTTCAAATTTCATTACTTTTTTTACTCGTAATAATGTTATGACTTTTGAAAAAGAGTCTTATCTGAATAAATTATATCTTATTTTCGGTTAAACATAAAAAGCTAAAATCTTAGATTACAAATTCTGTACCAAAAGTCTTTTTTTGGAATGCACAATGCAATTAAAAAGAATTAAAACTTATCTGTTATGGTCTTTGTGGCCACAGCTCATTCTTTGAAGCAGAAATTTTTTAAAACTCATTTCTGCATGTATCAGTTTTAATATTTTATAGGTAGGAATTTTATTTTTTAGTTTGGCAAATAGTGCTTTTTTAGCAGTCAGATTTTTTTCTTCTATCTGCAAAAATTGCTCCAAAATTTCATCCACTTCTGCATCGGAAAGTTTGTTAACCCCTTCTTTTGATTTTATCTTTTCAGCTAATATTTTAGACTTGGTTTTCTTTAGTTCAAAAATGGTATCATTAAAGGCATTGTACACCGGCCAGAATTTTTCCGCCTCAGCAGCAGTTAAATTCAGTTTGTCGGTTATATAGGCTTTTTTATAGGCTTCTATACGTTCCCTGTTTCCTCTTTGAGCCGGAAGATTTAAGGTAAACAACAGAACACCTGTTAGAATTATAATATTTTTCATATGTTTAAATGTTAATTATTCAATAATAAAAGTTCTACATCTTTATTAGATAGATAGTCCAAAACGTTTTCATCTTTAAAAATATCTGTATCGCTTAAATCAATTTCTGGATAGGCTTCAAAGATTTGGTAGGTATCAAATTCTATCAAATCTTCAGTTACCCACAGCTCTACCTCAGTAGAGGATATGTTGTTCCATTCAGTAGTTTGTTTTTTATCTATGGTAAACCACAACGTTATTAAAATTAAAACGGTAGCGGCCACGGCCATCCATTTTTTTATACTTATACCATTTAATTTTAGTAATTTATTGGCTGTTTTTTTCTTTGTAATTTTGTTTAGTATCGCATCGTCTAAAGTAGAAAAATAATCGGCAGATACGGAAAACCCTGTAGCTTTTTGTTTATGTATAGCTTTTGTTTTTTTTGCTATATTCTTTTGGAAATCAGAAAAATAACCTTTCGGGATTTGAAAGCCGGTTGTTTTGTATTTGTTTTGTTTGATCATTTAATTATTAGACTATGGTATTATCGTAAAGTTTAATCCGTTAGATTTGTTTTAAGCTCGGCTTCTATTTTTTTAACGGCATGGTGGTAGGACGCTTTTAATGCCCCTACTGAGGTTTCCAATATTTCTGACATATCCTCGTATTTTATTTCGTCAAAATATTTCATGTTAAAAACCAGTCGTTGTTTTTGTGGTAATCTGGCAATGGCTTGTTGCAGTCTCAATTGGATTTCCGAACCGTTAAAATAAACATCAGCCTGCAGGTTTTGTACTGTATCTTGTTGTAATTGTTCCAAGCTTATTTGTTGTTTCTTGGCTTTTTTGTTAATAAAAGTAATGGCTTCATTAGTGGCTATTCTATACATCCAGGAATATAATTTACTTTTCGCTTTAAAAGTGTTGATATTCTTAAAAATTTTTATAAAAGTATTTTGTAAAATATCATCTGCATCTTCATGTATAATCACAATTTTTCTAATATGCCAATAGAGCCGCTCTTTATATTCTGCCAAAAGCGTTTTAAAAGCCCGTTGTTTTGTGGCTTCATTTTTTAACGCTCTGATAAGTTGTTTTTCGGAATCCAAATAAATGAGGGTTTGTTTTATTGGACTAATTTTTTTATAAATGGTTTAATTTTGAATTTGATGTTTTGGATTAGAAAGTTTTGGTCACAATATTAATCGAATTCAGGTTTATAGTTTTTTAACCTAAAACCTCACGTTTATCTTTACATTTAACAATCGCCCCGACATATAATTAGGGACACCTACGGATTGATTATTGGCTATATCTCTTACCCAGGTGTTGGTGATGCTGTTTTTTACATCAAATAAGTTGAACAATTCCAAGCCTATGCTAAAATCTTTAAATTTTCGTAACCATTGTTTGTTAGAATTATTTTCGGCATCTTTAAAAACATACCAGAAGCCAATATCTGTTCTAAAGTAATCTTTTAACCTGTTCTGAAATAAATAAGGATTTGCGTATGATGGCGATCCGCCCGGCACTCCGGTATTGTAAATGGTGTTTAAATATACTTTAAATTGTGGATAATTAGGAACATAATCTTGCACAAAAATGGCAAATTTTAACCGCTGGTCTGTAGGCCTGGGGATAAACCCCTGTCCGTTTATATTTTCTTTGGTGTTTAGGTAGCTAAAGCTAAGATGAGATTCGGTTCCTTCTACCAATTCTCCGTTTAAACGCATGTCAAAACCAAATGCGTAGGCTTTTGCGTTGTTTTCGGCGGCATATCTTATCTGGACATTGTTTACCGTAAAGGGATTTACATTGTTTAGCCATTTGTAGTAGGCTTCGGAAACCAATTTAAACGGTCTGCCGTTTATAGTAAAGCTATAATTGTTTCCCAGTACCAGATGAAAAGATTGCTGTGCTTTTACAGATGGTATAACGGTACCTTCCCGACTTCTTAACTCTTTGTAAAATGGTGGTTGGTAATACAATCCTCCCGAAAGCCTGAATACCATATCTTTTTTCCAGTCGGGTTTTATGGCTATTTGTCCTCTGGGGCTAATGACGCTTTGCCCATCTGATTGGCTTATCTGCCAGTATTGGGCTCTTACACCTGCATTATACCATAATTGATGCTCTCCTATAAAAATGGAATTGCTGTATTGTAAAAATCCCATCAACCTTGTAATGTTGGTTTTATTAAAACCTCTTCTTCCGTCAAAAGGTACCAAAGGGCCGGTGTATGGCGTATAAGGTTCATCATTCTGTGGTAGCAGATGTGGCGGCCTTAGTGAAAAACCGGCAGAGTCTATCACTTGCCATTCTATAATTCTGTCTTTTATGTTTTCTTGCTGGACTTTTACACCGGTTTCTATCACTTGTTTACCCTGTTTGTAAGTAGCTTTCAGCTGAATATTAGCAATAAGGGCATCCAAGTCATTTCTGGCATGGTCTAATTGCGAACCTATGGCTTGTGTTAAATTTACCCCGCCAAAATTAGTATTGCCAAAATCTGTATTTACTTCTCCCAAACCGTAAAATGCTAAAATGTCATAATATTCTTCTTCTTGTGTATTGTATTTAGAAGCTGTTAATTGTAATGCCAAACTCTCTGATGCTTTATAGTTGGCCTGCAAGGCTCCAAAGATTGTTAAGTATTGATCCTTTTCTCTGCCATTATAGTTAACTATTAGTGCTTTTGGGTTTGTAAAAGTTCCAAATTTTGTAATCCTGCTTTTGGGTTCGTAATTGTATTTGTTTAAAGAAAAATTAGTAAGTAAGTCCAGTTGAAATTTATCAGAAAATTCATAAGAAAAATAGGTTTGAACATCCGTAAAGTTGGGTTTAACATTGGTTTCTGTGTCCGTTTTTTTTATAAATAAGCTATTGTTTCTATAGCGTATGCCTATCATGCTACTCAACTTATTATTTAATGATAAGTTTTCCAGATAAGCACTGCCACCCAAGAGCCCGGCCGTTATCCCTACGGCAAATGCTTTGGGTTTTTTGTAGGTAATGTCCAGTACAGAAGACATTTTATCGCCATATTTTGCCTGAAAACCACCGGAAGAGAATTTTACATCATAAGTTAAATCCGGATTTACAAAACTTAAACCTTCCTGTTGTCCGGAACGTACCAAAAAAGGCCTATAGACTTCTATGCCGTTTACATAGATGAGGTTTTCATCATAATTTCCGCCACGCACATTGTATTGTGTACTCAATTCATTGGAACTGCTTACGCCTAAGCCTATATTTTTTAGTGCACTTTCTATACTTGTATTTGCTGTGGGCAATTTCTTGATGTCTTGTGTATCTATAGCGTCTATTCCCGTAGCTTCGTTTTTCCTGCTTTTTACGGTTACCTCTTGTATTTCTTCTGTTTTTTCTGATAATCTGGGAGAAAACAACATGGTTTTACCTTTAGGTATCTTTATTTTTTTTTCCAATTTTTGAAAGCTGATATGGCTAAAAGTAACTCTTATTAGCGTGTCTGCAGGAACAATCAGGGTATATTGCCCTTTTGAATTGGTTGTAGTGCCTTTGTTATGTGCGGTTATACTTACGTTTTCCAATGGCTTTTTATCCGGACTAAAAACCCTACCCGTTAAAGTAGCCGTCTGAGCCGTAACATTGGCAGTTGTGAAGAGGAGTACTAAGTATAAAAAAATGATTTTTTGCACGGGTAGCATGGGCTGTTTGTATAAAACAGTTTGTATGGTTGTCATATAGAACTGTTTTCCACTTTATTTAGTGTATAGATGTAAGATTATTTTTTGTTTATCTTTTTATTGAATACAATTGTATAGGTACTTCTATTATAGGCATTATCTTCTGCGGTAATCACAATTTTATTTTTTTCTTTATCTAATGGGATGTCGTTGAGGTCGTACACCAGCTTGTTTTTCTTTGCGTCGTATTCTAATAGCATCCACTGTCCGTTTAAGGTGCCGGTATATGACTTTACACCGCTAAAGTTATCTTTTAATTTAAATTTTAAATGAGAATAATTGCTTACCCAGGTGTTATTTCTAAAATTAATGGCATAAATACTTGGAGCAATAGTATCTTTTGTAATGGTAAATTTTCCCAGTGTTCTGCTTCTGGTATATATTTTGTTTTTAGCTCTTTTGGTGTTTGAATAGCTCAGTTTTCCTTTTTTGTTAACACGGGCTACAACCAAATGTCTTTGTTCTTTTTCCGGATAAGAGGAAACATTGAATGAGAGTGAGAAGTTTTTGTGTAACGGTATCGATTTATCATGCAATTGCACGATGTCATCTTTATAATTAAAATTAAAATAAAGGTCTTCGTAGAAACAATTTGAAGGGAATGATACCCCAACTATATCTCTGTTTATTTTGTGGTATTCGTTAGCTTTAAAAAAATGAGCTGTTTTTGCCACGGGAATTTTCTCAAACTCCGGATTTTTTTCACCTTTTACCGGAATAGTAAGTGTGGTACTGTTGCCGGAAAAATCTTTGGCAGTTATGGCAACGGTGTAATTTTTTCCGTCTTCTATTTTTATGTAACCGTTATCTTTTAAAGTTTTATATATCTTTAATTTATTTGCAGGTATTTTAAATGCTTTTTGAATTTTTTGTCTTGTTCTTACGTATCGGCCGTAATCAATTAGCGTATTGATATACCGTGTGGTGCTAAAATTGGTTTTGTCCATTTGGTGTTTGTAAACCGTTTTGCCATTTACGGTAACTTCTAAACTGTAAATGCCGTTGTTATTGTACGTTTGGTCTAACTTATCTACGGCATTAACCCCAAATCCTATAGTGCCGTGTGCGGTAATGGGATTAGTCAGTAAATTTTTACCTGATTTTCTTAACCGCAATACATTTAATTTATTGCTCCCGTTTATGTGCGTACTGTCATCCAAAGCATATACTACACAAGCTCTTATTAATGGTGGCCTGGAATCCGGAATTTTAATTCCGAATAAAAACGGATTGAGCGGATGAGCCTGGCTGTTTCTTATTTCAAAATGCAAATGCGGCCCGCCCGAACCGCCTGAGTTACCGCTGTACGCGATAAGCATGCCTTTTTTTACCGGTAATTGAGTGGGCTTTGGGTGTAACTCTATTTCGTAACTTTTATTATTGTACTGTGCTTCTTTTACATATTGCTCTATCTCCGGAGCAAATTTTTGTAAATGTCCATATACGGTTGTGTAACCTTTTGGGTGCGTAATGTACAATGCCTTGCCGTATCCCCATTCTTGTATCTTAATTCTGGAGATGTAACCATCAGCAGCAGCTACTACATCCAGGCCTTCACGTTGCTGGGTTTTTATGTCTAACCCACTGTGAAAGTGATTGCTTCTGAGTTCCCCAAAAGTACCCGAAAGTATCAGCGGTATTTTTAAGGGATTGGTAAAGTAATCCTGAGGATAAGATACCTGACTGAATATTGGGCTAACCAATAAAACCAAGAAAAAAAATATTGAATTTCTCATAAAATTAGGGGTAAAAATAATCAATAGGTTTTTAATTAGAAAATAATATTATAAGTAGCAGTATTAAAGATGGTTACAGGGTTTTATCGGAATATTTTTCTAATTTAGTTGGTAAATAAACTTAAGTGCATTAAATTTGTTGTATAGGTTTAAACGCTTTGTATTTAATGAATGATGTATTACAGTTGGTGGAAAATTTGGAGGAAAAGTTAGAAAAACTTATCGCCAAACACGATTTATTGCAAATAGAAAACCATCAATTGCTCGAAAGAAGTGAAATGTTAGCCGGTGAGGTGAAAGAAAAAGAGCTATCCATTGCCACTTTAGAAGAACAATACGAATCATTAAAAGTTGCAAACGCAATCGTAGGCAGCAAAGCGGATAAACACTCAACCAAATTAAAAATAAACGCACTGATACGTGAAATTGATAAATGCATAGTGCAGTTAAGTGAATAAGCCCCTGATATGAGCGGAAAGCTAAAAATAAAAGTTACCATAGGAGATAGGGTTTATCCACTTACCATTAATGGTGAAAAAGAAGAGGAAGGCGTACGAAAAGCTGTTAAAAAAATAAACGACCTTATAAAAAAATTTGAAGAAAATTATGAGGTTAGGGATAAGCAGGATGTGTTGGCTATGTGTGCCTTGCAGTTTGCTTCCATTCAGGAAGTTAAAAGCATTTTTAATGAAAAGGATGGTGCGTTAATTGAAGATAAATTAAAAAACATAAGTAGTCTTTTAGACGCTTACGTGTAAAAACGTTCTTTACAATATTTAATAATTTTGCCTACATTAAATTATTTGTTTAATAAACTCAACACTATTTAATTAAAAAGGGTGAGTCTCGGTTGCGAGCTCGTGCCGTACTGGTGGTTTTGCCATCAGCAATCGGATTTTTGACCAATCGGTTAGCCCTAAACCTGTTTTTCAGGGGTTTTGAAAACCATTTTTTAATGTAGGCTTTTTTTTACCCTAAAACCAAAAAAACCATGTATTATATAATACCTATAATAATAGGCATAGCCATTGGATTAATTATAGGCTATATTATTGCCAATAAAAGAGACAAGGCTAAGGCTTCGGCTATTTTAAAAGATGCAAAAACGCAATCTGAAAATATTATTAAAGAAGCAAAAACCAATGCGGAAGCCTTAAAAAAAGATAAGATATTACAAGCCAAAGAAAAATTTATAGAGCTGAAAGCGGAGCATGAAAAAGTAATTTTATCCAGAGATAAAAAAGTGGCTGATGCCGAAAAGCGAATTAGAGACAAAGAATCTAAAGTTTCTCAGGAGTTGGGAAAACAAGGAAAATTAAACAAAGAATTAGAAGAAAAAGTTGCCGATTACAAATATCGAATAGAATTTTTAGATAAAAAGAAAGCCGAAAGTGAAAAATTGCACAAGAGGCAAGTAAAACAACTGGAGGTTATAGCCGGCCTTTCTGCAGAAGATGCTAAAAAAGACCTGGTAGAGTCTTTAAGAGAAGAGGCTAAATCAGATGCTATGGCTTTTATTCAGGATACTCTTGAAGAAGCGAAACTCACCGCCCAGCAAGAAGCTAAAAAGATTGTTTTAAGTACTATACAAAGGATAGGCGTAGAACAGACCATAGACAACTGTGTTTCTGTATTTAATCTTGAGTCAGATGATGTAAAAGGCCGTATTATAGGTAGAGAAGGTAGAAATATTAGAGCCTTGGAAGGTGCCACAGGAGTAGAGATTATAGTAGATGATACTCCGGAGGCAATAATTTTATCATGTTTTGACCCCATTCGAAGAGAAATAGCCAGATTGTCATTGCACAAGTTGGTTACAGATGGTAGAATCCACCCTGCTAGAATAGAGGAAATAGTATCCAAAACCAAAAAAGAAATAGATCAAGAAGTTATAGAAGTGGGCAAGCGAACGGTAATTGATTTGGGTATTCATGGTTTGCATCCGGAATTAATAAAAACAGTAGGAAGAATGAAATATCGCTCTTCGTATGGACAAAACCTGCTGCAACATTCACGGGAGGTGGCCAATCTCTGTGCTTTAATGGCGGCAGAACTTGGGATAAACCCTAAGGTGGCTAAGCGAGCCGGTTTATTACACGATATTGGAAAAGTTCCTGAGACTGAGAGTGAATTGCCGCATGCTTTATTGGGTATGGAATGGGCTAAAAAATACAACGAAAAACCCGATGTCTGTAATGCTATAGGTGCCCACCATGACGAGATAGAAATGAAATCTTTAATTGCCCCTATAGTGCAGGTTTGTGATGCTATTTCCGGTGCCAGGCCGGGAGCCAGAAGGCAGGTTCTGGATAGTTATATCCAACGGTTAAAAGATTTAGAAGATGTGGCTTTTGGCTTTAACGGAGTACAGAAAGCTTATGCTATCCAAGCCGGTAGAGAACTTAGGGTAATTGTAGAAAGCGAAAAAGTAGATGATTTAAAAGCGGCTGAACTGTCTTTTAATATATCCCAAAAAATTCAGCATGATATGACTTATCCCGGACAGGTAAGAGTAACCGTGATAAGAGAAACCAGAGCTGTAAATATAGCCAAGTAATTAACGTATGCTTGCCTTTGTAAATAATGAATTAACAAATCTCCATTCCGCAGGGATTTCTATAACCGACCTCGGTTTAAACCGGGGTTATGCCGTTTTTGATTTTTTTAGAATTATAAATGGCAAATTCAGGTTTATTGAAGAACATTTAGAGCGGTTTTTCCAATCTATTGCTTTAGGAAAATTGCCTTTCAGTTTTACCAAGGCAGAAGTGCGGGAAAATATAAAAATTCTACAAGCAAAAAATAACATCTATAACGGTTTTGTAAAGGCCGTTTATACCGCCGGAAATTCACCGGATTTTGCTACGGTGCCCGAAAAAGGAAATCTAATTATCTCAGTTGGCTATTTAACTCCACCAAATTCTGAATATTATACAGAAGGGGTAAATTTGATAAGTAAAAAATACCAACGTGAATGCCCTGAGATAAAGACAACCAACTACTTCTTTGCACAAATGAACAGAGCGGAGATAAAATCTGCCAATGCAGTAGATGTTATTTATTATGCGGATTATATTACCGAAACTTCCAGATGTAATATTTTCTTTGTTAAAAACAAAAGTGTTTTTACCCCAAAACGAAATATTTTACAAGGCATTACACGAAAAAAATTGATAGAAATAGCTCCTCAAATAAAAGAAACTGATATTTCTTTTGACGAAATTAAAACTTTTGACGAAGCTTTTATTACCAGTACTACCAAAGAATTGATGCCGGTAGTAAAAATTGATAATATGATTATTGGCAATGGTAAAGTAGGAGAAGTGTATAAGGCACTGCATCAAGAATTTGCAGAGGCTTATGGGTAGATAACCTTGTTACACCACTATAATACCAAATCTAATATATAATGCTACATATAATTGGATAAATTTTCACTTCTACTACGTTAAAAATACTCGCCATAGCTAAGGCTATGTCTGCGT
>PDWJ01005334.1_pt1 | contig 10627 bp, 7 predicted proteins | sample 1430881 | NCBI WGS metagenome assembly PDWJ01 (sample SAMN01162460, study PRJNA174530) | Oral metagenome, whole genome shotgun sequencing project. | biome: Marine environment; feature: Marine mammal; material: Swab sample of the gingival sulcus; isolation source: swab sample of gingival sulcus... | reverse complement strand
GTCCCGGACTCAAAAAAGCCCAATCCTTGATTAAAGAGGCGCTGTAAGAGTGGTCGATGAAGGGTTTTATATCTGACGTAGCCGAGTACCAAAAGAGGCAGATGATGTCGGTGTGAGCACCGGCCTGCTCGGCGCCTCCTGACACTTCGCGGTGTTGCCCTGTTACAAACACTTGTTGACACTCTAAAGGATTTAGACGTGTTCTGTCGTTACAAACATTTGCCGAATGGCGTCCTTGATCAACTCTTTGGAATACGGTGAGTCCTGCGCAAACACTTCGACATCCTGCCAGATACGCTCCTCATCGCCCCATTGAATATATTTCTGAAAGCGATCCTCCCGGGCGAGCCCCAGTGCCTTCCCCAGCAGCGTCACAAAATTCACCACCTCATACGGATAGCGATCGGCTTCCCGGCTGAATACGTCGTGGCAGTAATGGCAGACATCTACAAGCATGTCTGGTGCTGTCTGCGATGCTTCTTGCAAACGTTCGTCCCTCACACGCTTGAAACTTTCCGGAGCACAATCGATCGCGCCACTGCCGCAACAAGAGGTGTTCATCCCATGCCGGGGCATTTCGCACAACGTAATGCCGGGAAGCTGTTGCAAGATTTGCCGGGGCCCTGTGAGATCTATGCCGAGAAATGCCGATTTGCAGGCTTCATGTAAGGTGACATTTATGGGAGGCCTCCGCTCTTGCAAAGGCAGCGACTCAAGATGCTCTACGACAAATTGAGCAAAAGATTTGACGTGAAACGGCAGGGGCTCCGACTGTGAAAGCGTGGTCTCAAAACGGCAATGACAGGTCGGACACCAGAGTATCACTTCCTCCGGCTCATAGGCATAGAGCTTCTCCAGTAATGCTGCTGAGCGGAGAGAAGCCTTTTCAATGGAGCCCGTATACATGTCCCCGTTGCCGCAGCAAAAATCGAGGCCCGGGACAAAGGCGATCTCATTCGAAATGAGGGCTAAGATATCCAGGGCTGTCAGAATTTTTTCCGGCTGAAAATAAACATTGCAGCCCGGGAAAAAGACATATTTTGATTGTCGAACAGGAGTTGGAGTGAAAACCTGTTGAAACTCCGTTTCTGTCGTCTGGATACTTGTCATGACACGTTGCAGCGCATCGGGAGAATGGGGATCGCTTTCAGGAATGGCAGGCTTTCCCTGCTGAACATACTTTTCACGTAAGAGTTCGATGAAGTGCATCGGATTTAGCCCCTGGGGGCAAATATCGTTGACACAGCCGAAGCACTGCATGCAGGACCATGTGCGCGTAAAAACGTTCGCCCCTTCCTCTCCTGTCTGCAAAAATTGAAACGCCTCCTGCTGGATTATGTGGGGGCCAATATCCCCAAGCGGAGTATGAGGGAGGATCTCGCACCTATCGGCACATACACCGCAGCGTGTGCAGATAGCAAGGATGCGTTGACGTTCTGCATGAAATTGCCGGGAAAGAGCATCTACCATGACGTGTCTTTTCTCAATAATATTTATACCTGTCAATGCACACGCTTCACACAGAGAAGTTGTTCGTTGACAGGCTGGAATTGAGGAGAGTCAATGAAAAATTTTCATATCGCGCATAAAGCCGCAAAGTGTTCTTCCTGGTTTCCCTGGTGTCTTTACGGCTTTGCGCGAGTAATGTCTTTTTGGGGCGGGGCAACTTCACATCACATGTTTCATTTGTGACTGAGTCAGAGCTTGAGTGATGCGATCCATAATAATCGCCAGGATCACAATGCTGATGCCGCCAATAAAACCTTTGCCGACCTTTAGTTGAGCGATTCCGGTCAACACTTCTTTGCCAAGGCCGCCTGCGCCGATCATAGAAGCGATGACCACCATCGCCAGGGCCATCATAATGGTCTGGTTGACCCCTGCCATGATCGTCGGTATTGCCAGCGGAAGTTGTACTTTGAACAGTAATTGCCGCGAGGTCGAACCAAACGCTCTGCCGCACTCGATCACATCCGGAGCGACTTGCCGGATGCCGAGATTGGTCAAGCGAATGGCCGGAGGGACAGCGTAGATAAACGTCGACAAAAGGGCCGGCACTTTTCCCAGTCCAAAGAGCATCAAGGCCGGAATCAGATACACAAAACTGGGCATAGTTTGCATCAAATCCAGGATAGGGCGAATAATTTTCTCGCTCAGATCGTGGCGCGCCATCAGAATGCCGACCGGCACTCCGATGAGTATCGCCAGCAGGGTCGCTGTCAGGACGATCGCCAGGGTGCTCATCGCCAGTTCCCACATTCCCAGGATACCGATGAACAGCAAACCGACTGCGCTGCCTCCTGCCAGTTTCCAACCGGCCAGTTTCCACGCGGCTGCGGCAAGTGCTATAATAATCACAAACCATGGCAGCCATAACAGAAATCGCTCTAAAGCCAACAGAGGTACGAGCAAGCCCGTGCCGAGAGCGTCAAACAGTGGTTCTCCTGCAATAGTAAGCCAGTCTACAAATCGATCGATTAGTTTATCTAAACGAAAGTCAAATAATTTCGGAAATTCTTGCATAGAGATTTTTTGTCAAGGACATCATGCGTCATTCAGAGGGAACCACTCTTTCGGTCCCCATAGCGTATGGCGCATGACGTCTTTCATTTATAATTCGCGGCTGTTAGAAGGTAACCCCTTTATCGGCCAGGGCTTGTTCCACTTTTGCGGCAATATCATCCGGCAGCCAGCTACGCCAGCGTTCGGCATAGGTTTTGAAAAAGAAAAGGGCGGCTTCATCAGCTTCAACATTTTCTTGTTCCATATAGGCTGCGACGTCGTTCAACGTAGCCGTGCCGATGTTCATGTTTTTCAGGAATTCGACGACTTCCGGCGCGCGTTCCTGCAACGATGGATGGATCGCCTTATGAATGGCATATTCCCGATAGGCGCATCCGGCTTCTTTCGGAGCCTTTTCCGGATCGGCGTCTTCTGCGATAGCAGCATATAACGCTTTTTCACACGCTTCGGTATATTCCGGTTCTTTGAGCTGATACATGTCGTAGGCTCCCATCAACCAGGTAGGCTCCCAATAGTAGGCCAGTATCGGATTGCCCTTTTTGTAGGCTCCGGCAATGGCTGCATCCAGAGCCGGGCTGGTTCCGGGTTCTACAATATTGAAAAATTCGTCTAATCCATAGGCAAAAAATTTGGCCCGATTCAGCTCAGAGCATTGCCAGCCTGTTACACAGCTAATAAAAAGCCCTTTGTCCGGATCTTCAGGATCTTGAAACAGATCTTTATATTTCGGTAAGTCGGAAACCGACTTTAAATCCGGGGCCGTGGCTTCGATGCCGCGTTCTGGATCGCCTTCGATCATATAGCGCGGTACGTACCAGGCCTGGATCGATTTCTCGAAAGTCGGACCCAGGTCGATAATTTTACCGTCCTCCACAAGTTCATTGTAGAGATCGAGCCAATTAAAGCGCCAGAGTTCTGTATTGACATCGATATCCCCTTTCGGGAAGACCTGCTTCATGACCGGAGTGGTGGTCACGACGGTCTCTGTCGGGTAGCCGTAGCCGTGCTCGACGATAAACATGGCGATCGCATTATTAATCCAGTGGGTCTGCCACTGTTGGTCGCTGAACTTAATAACCTCTTTCTTTTTCGCACTCGCGGACGAGCCAATACTTAACAACACGACAAGCAGAAAACAACACAACGTTTTTTTGATACTCATTTTGTATTTCTCCTTAAGTTTTATGTATGTACCACATGCGACTGTTTTAAACATCATGACGATACGACATGACTCTAGGTCAGTGTTTCCCGATCAGGCATCCCCTCCTTTCTGTCAAAAAGTCGTCTTTCTTACACCTGCTGCCAGATTGCTTCCTGTTCGGTCATCACCTCTTCCGGCGTATCGTCACCAGCGAGCGCCGCCAGGACGGCGACCCTCGGGATCACTCCCAGCAGCACATTCTGCTCATTTACCACAGCAATCGGCCATCGGCTGGCAATCGCAGAGGGCAGCAGCTCCTCCAGTCCGGTATCAGGCGCTGTGGTCTGAATCTCTTGTCGATACAGCAGTTCGCGCACATTTTTCATGCCTTTTTGGGCCGCTTCGAGCGCTTCATCGAGCGCCAGTAGTCCCTCAAGCTTCATCTCGCGATTCGTCACAAACACACTTGACAGTCCCTCTCTCTGCATAAATTTCAGGGCGGCTCGCGGCCCCCCGCGTTCGATCACCAACTGGTGGGGACTAATCATCACATTGCTTGCCGAAAGTACCCGAATGCGGTTCACATCACGCGTAAAGTCAGCGACATAATCATCCGCCGGATTACTCAAAATGTCTTCTGGCGTTCCGACCTGAACCAAGAGGCCGTCCTTTAAAATGGCGATACGATCGCCCAGGCGCAGGGCTTCATCCAGATCGTGCGTGATGAAGATCGTGGTCTTATGGATGCGGCCTTCCAGCGCGAGCAGCTCGTCTTGCATTTCTCGGCGGATTAACGGATCGAGGGCGCTGAACGGTTCATCCATCAGCAAGACTTCGGGATCGGTACATAGGGCTCGCCCAATGCCGACTCGTTGCTGCATACCGCCACTCAACTGCCTGGGGTAGCTTTTTTCCCAACCGCTCAGTCCGACGCTGTCAACCCATTGCATGGCCCGCTCTTCCCGTTCTTGTTTCGGCACACCTTGAATTTCGAGACCATACGCCATATTTTCCAGCACAGAACGGTGGGGCAGCAAGGCAAAACGCTGAAACACCATGCTCATTTTATGACGCCGCAGCTCGCGCAGCTCATTCTGATTGAGATTCATCACATCTTGCCCATCGATCAGAATTTTTCCGGCAGTGGGTTCAATAAGGCGATTTAAGCAGCGAATCAGAGTCGATTTGCCGCTTCCAGACAGTCCCATCACGACAAAGGTTTCCCCTTTTTCGATCGAGAGACTGATATCCCGCAGCGCAGCAGTATGCCCGGTTTTAATCAGCGAATCCCGATCTTCGGGGTGTTTTTTTAATTTGGACAACGCAGCCTGCGGATTATGTCCGAAGATTTTATACAAATGGTGAAATTCTATGAAAGCCATAGGCGGAATTCTCCCCGGAATGCCTGCGCAGTCGCACGTTTTCGCGAATGGAAAAGCTGAAGACGCAACAGCTCCTTTATGCCAGGCAGGCATTTGAGAAAAATAATAAACCATTGAGATCGCAACGCGAACAAGATCTCAACTATGTCAGCATTATTACAATAAATGACGATTGCTTACTCAGAGTATGATTGACATTCCTGACAGCAGCATGGCTGTTTCGAAATAATAAGGCAAACGTTTCCACGTTTGAGCGGCACTCCTTTTGCCTTCGCAGAGGCATACGGAGCAGATGATGACGTGCAGATCGTCGGTATACGTAATTTTTATGTGTTCACGTGACAGAACTAGCTCAACCAGAAACACAACATCATGACGATACCCCTCAAAGCACCGCATTTGGAAATCTCTTTTCGCGTTGTACTGTCAGAAAAGATTTCTTAGATTTCCTTTTGCCCGTAACAATCAACCAAGAAATGATCTTTATACGTGCTATACTGATTCATAATGAATAAAGAGGGCATGTCAAGAGAAAAATTGAATTTTTATGCCACGTCATTGCTCTCAGAACGCTGATAGTGTTCCTCGAAATCAGGGGGACAGCTTGAGCTTTGCCAGGGGGGTAAATCCTGGTAGAGGGGGGAAATCTCGTATTTTAGAAATCCTGCCGGATAACACGACGGATGGCGTACTGTTTGCCGGATATTTTTTTCTTGACTCGATATACCACCACCAAGCAAGATGGCACTCGTTTACAATGGCTACGAGAGAGTCATAAACTACCTCGATAATGCAGGGAAGAAGATGACATGCTCTTCCCGGTTTCCTGATACAAGCAGGCTCTATCTTGAGGAATACGTCAACATGTTTATGCAGGTTTTTATTTTAAGGAGTAAAAAATTATGAGTACACCAGAGGTTAGAACGATCGATGGTAATGCTGCTGCGGCGTATATTTCCTACGCTTTCAGCGATGTTGCCGCATTATATCCAATCACCCCGTCATCGCCGATGGGTGAAAATGCCGATGGAATGAGAGCCCAGGGCGTGAAAAATATTTTTGGACAAACGGTCAGAATTTGTGAAATGCAGTCAGAAGCCGGCGCGTCGGGCGCTGTTCACGGTTCATTGGTTGGCGGCGCGTTGACCTCAACTTTTACCGCGTCTCAGGGATTGCTGCTGATGATTCCGAATATGTACAAAATTGCCGGCGAATTGCTGCCAGGCGTATTTCAAGTCTCTGCTCGAAGCGTAGCCGGTCATGCACTCTCGATTTTCGGCGATCATTCCGATGTCATGGCGACGCGCCAGATCGGATGGGGCCTGATTGCTTCGGCCAATAACCAGGAAATTATTGACCTCTCGACCGTAGCTCATTTAGTGGCGATTCAATCTCGCGTTCCAATGCTGCACTTCTTCGACGGTTTCAGATCGTCTCACGAAATTTCGAAAGTTGAATTGATTCCCTATGACGACCTTGCAAAGTTGATTGACATGGACGCTGTAAAAGAGTTCAAAGCACGTGGTTTCCGCCCGGAAAAACCGGAAATGCGCGGAACCGCTCAGAACCCTGATGTCTTCTTCCAGGCCAAAGAAGCCTGTAACCCCTACTACGATAAGCTGCCGGCCATCATCGAAGAAAATATGAAAAAAGTCGGTGACTTGACCGGAAGACATTATGGGTTATTCGATTACTTCGGCGATCCAGAAGCTGAAAGCGTGGTGATCTGTATGACCACCGGCGCCGATGTGGTTCAGGAGACCATTGATGCGCTGAACGCTCAGGGAGAAAAACTCGGTCTGGTCAAAGTGCGCGTATACCGTCCCTGGTCAACCGAACATCTGGTGAAAGTGCTGCCTGAATCTGTCAAAAAAATCGCCGTGCTCGACAGAACTAAAGAAGCCGGTTCTCTTGGCGAACCGCTGTATGAAGATGTGTTATCCGCATTCTATGAAATCGGAAAACAAGACCTCACGGTTGTTGGCGGGCGCTACGGACTCAGTTCGAAAGAGTTTACCCCGGCGATGGTTAAGTCTGTCTATGATAACCTGAACGCCGACGCTCCGAAAAACCATTTCACGGTTGGGATCAATGATGATGTGACCAAATTGTCGTTAGAGGTCAAAGAAAATATCAACACCGAGCCTGAAGGCACAATTCGCTGTAAATTCTGGGGCCTGGGATCTGACGGGACCGTTGGAGCGAATAAAAACTCGATCAAAATTATCGGCGATCACACCGATATGTACGCTCAGGGCTATTTCTCCTACGATTCAAAAAAATCCGGTGGTATCACGGTGTCGCACTTACGTTTTGGTCCAAAAGCCATCAACTCTCACTACCTGTTGACCGAAGCGGATTTCGTCGCCTGCCACACTCAATCCTATGTCACACGTCTCGACGTACTGGAAGGTCTGAAAGAGGGCGGGGCCTTCTTACTGAACTGTGTCTGGTCGCCTGAAGAGCTGGAAGAACATCTGCCGGCATCGATCAAACGGACGATCGCCCGGAAAAAGATCGATTTCTATATCATCAACGCCTACAACATCGCTCAAGAAATCGGCCTCGGCCATCGTATCAACATGGTCTTACAATCGGCCTTTTTCAAGATTTCGAAAGTGATTCCGAATTTTGACGAGGCGAGGGAATACATGAAGGGCGCGATCAAGAAGACCTACGGGGCAAAGGGTGATGTGATCGTGAAGATGAACAACGCAGCCGTTGATCGCGGCGCTGACGCGTTCGTGAAAATTGATGTGCCCGCAGCCTGGGCCGATGCAAAAGACGAAGGCACTGCTGCTGAATTTCCGAACAATTTCGTGAAAGATGTGGTATCTCCGATCGCCCATCAAAAAGGCGATGGGATTCCTGTTTCGGAATTCACCTGCGACGGAACCTTCCCGACCGCGACAACGCAATACGAAAAACGTGGAATCGCTGTGTATCTGCCGTCATGGGTGGCTGACAATTGTATTCAATGTAACCAATGTTCATTCGTCTGCCCGCACGCTGTCATTCGTCCGTACCTGATGACCGACGAGGAAGCCGCAAATGTGCCAGAAGGAACTCCTGTGCTTCAGGGCAAAGGGAAAGGTGTGGCAGATTACAAATATAAAATTCAAATTTCTCCGCTCGATTGTACCGGTTGTGGAAGCTGCGCAGATGTCTGTCCGGCGAAACAGAAAGCACTGGTCATGAAACCTTTCGGCGATATCGTCGAACAGGAAGAAAAACAATATGCCTACATGAGCGAGCTGCCGGTCAGAGATGATGTCCTGCCGAAAACGACCGTTAAAGGCAGCCAGTTCCAACAGCCGTTGTTCGAGTTCTCCGGAGCCTGTGCCGGATGTGGTGAAACACCGTATGTGAAACTGGTGACGCAGTTGTTCGGTGAGAGAATGGTCATCGCCAATGCGACCGGCTGTTCCTCGATTTATGGCGGAACCTGCCCGACCTCGCCATACACGGTGAACAAAGAAGGCTACGGACCGACCTGGGCGAACTCACTGTTCGAAGACAATGCGGAATATGGTTTGGGGATGCAACTGGGAATCAGCCAGACTCGAGATAAACTGGCCTTACTGGCCGAAGAAGCTGTGTCATTTACGAACGGTAACCTGAAAGATGCGCTGGAAAACTGGCTGGTTAACCGTAACGATGCTAATGCCTCTGTGGCGGCAAGCAAAACGATTCGAGCAGAATTAGCGGCGGCTGTCGAAGCGGCGCAGGGCAAAGAAAAAGACGTTCTGACTGAAATGCTGGAAAAACAAGACTACTTTGCCAAAAAATCTGTGTGGATTGTCGGTGGAGATGGCTGGGCATACGATATTGGCTACGGCGGCGTGGATCATGTGATCGCGACTGGCGAAGATGTGAACATTCTGGTGCTCGATACCGAAGTCTACTCCAATACCGGTGGACAGGCATCGAAAGCCTCTCAGACCGGACAGGTCGCAAAATTCGCGGCAACGGGAAAAGAGCAGGTCAAAAAAGATCTCGGTTTGATGGCGATGAGCTACGGCTATGTGTATGTGGCTTCCGTCTCAATGGGTGCCAACATGAATCAGGTCGTCAAAGCCTTCCAGGAAGCTGAAGCCTATCCTGGCCCGTCAATCCTGATTTGCTACTCGCCATGTATCAACCACGGCATCAATATGACTCATTCTATCAATGAGGCAAAACTGGCCGTGCAGTGTGGATATTGGCCGCTGTATCGTTACAACCCTCTTCGGAAGAGCGAAGGCAAGAACCCGTTCCAATTCGAGTCGAAGGAGCCGAACGGAAACTTCCAGCAGTTCCTGGCAAGCGAAGTGCGTTACAGTTCTTTGAAGAAGATGTTCCCGGAAATTGCCGAAAAATCCTTTGTCAAAGCAGAAAAAGACATGATAGGACGTTACAAATACTACAAAAAACTGGCGGAAATGGATTTCTCCGATTTCGCAGAATAAGCCGAAGCATCATGAAGAAAGGGCGCACACGTTGTGTGCCCTTTTTTGGTTTTCACCACAAAGGCACAAAGCACACACAGAAAAACTCGTAAAGCATCTTTGTGCCTTTGTGGTATGTAGAAAACATGTTACACTGCAGGAATCCATCCTGCGATTCCTCCATTAGAAGTCGGAGTCAGGGAGACAGCTTTAGAGCGTCGATTCGCCCCGATCGTTTAATATGCTGGAATGGGCAAACAACCGGGCGATATGAAATGTTTGTCCGGAATTTACCTGTTCGTGGCTGGAGGGGAAAGATTGATGGCAAACGTACAATTGCATACACAAGCTCCGGATTTCGTGTTGAAGGATTTTCGTGGGCAGACAATCACGCTTTCGGATTTTCGAGGAGACAGGCACGTTCTACTCGTGTTGAATCGAGGTTTTCTCTGACCCTTCTGCCGCCGGCACATGGCGCAGTTGCGCCAGGAATACCAGCATTTTGTCGAGCGAGAGACGGAAGTGATCGTCGCAGGGCCTGAAAACGAGAGGGAATTTGTACGCTATTGGGACAAAGAACTATTGCCGTTCATCGGCTTACCTGACCCGAAACATAGGGTCCTGAATATGTATGGGCAAGCAGTAAAATTCTTGAAGCTGGGACGTCTGCCGGCCCAGGTGCTTATTGATAAACAGGGCATCATTCGTTTTGCCCACTATGGCAACTCTATGCAAGATATTCCTAAGAGTACGGACATCCTGGAACTTTTAACAGCTCTGTAACCTCAAGTATGCAAGGAGTTCGTCCTCTCATCCTCATAACCGAGAAGTGTTTTTTCAACATTGTGAGTAGTCTTCTGATCGCCGAACGGTGACCATGATGCAGAAGGGCTCTCTCTCAGTTCTTAAACAACGCTGAAAAATCTCTCTCAGGGATGTCTCCTTCGTCGAGATTCATTTTGGGCATGGCAACAAGCGTGTCTTTGCAGCCGAAACGCGAAAGGAATGTCCGGAACACCTGCTGTGAATCTGCCATAATGCGCGGATGCGCTGTTGGATATTCGTTATACACAATTCCAAGCAGATTCAATCCCTGCCTCTTCACGACATCCAGCGTTAACAGCGTATGATTGATGCTGCCGAGTTTGGCG
>PDWJ01005333.1_pt1 | contig 10627 bp, 8 predicted proteins | sample 1430881 | NCBI WGS metagenome assembly PDWJ01 (sample SAMN01162460, study PRJNA174530) | Oral metagenome, whole genome shotgun sequencing project. | biome: Marine environment; feature: Marine mammal; material: Swab sample of the gingival sulcus; isolation source: swab sample of gingival sulcus... | reverse complement strand
GCCCGAAGTGCTCAATCTGGTGTTTGCCAAACCGGTTAAATCCAAGGTGAAATTCTGGCAGATGATTGGTCGCGGCACGCGCTTGTGCCCCAACCTCTATAGCCCTGCCACTGATGGCAGCGATGATAAGAAAAAATTCCTGATTTTCGATCACTGGGGCAACTTTGCATACTTCGAACAGGAGCCAGAAGAGGAAGAACCCAACGCCAGCAAATCCCTCAGTCAAAAACTGTTTGAAGCCCGCCTTGCCTATGCCGAAGAAGCTCTGAAACGCGGCGAAATGGACAGTTTTGGTAAAATGATAGCCCTGATCAAACAGGATATTGATGCGCTTGATAACAACAGCATCGCCATTAAAGACAACTGGAAATTAAAGCAGCAGCTTAGCCAAATTGATGTGCTGCACCAGTTCGCGCCCGTAACCAAAGCACAACTTTACGAACACATGGCACCACTGATGCAGTGGCGTAATATTAAAGGCGAGGGCGAAGCCCTGAAGTGGGATTTAGACATCACCACCGCCCAGTACGCCCAGCTCTGCCAGCCCAGGCAGCTGGATTCGGTTAAAGAACAAATACTGACAAAAGTGCGCAGCTTGTCCATGGAACTGAATCAAGTGCGCAGCAAAGCCAGCGAGATCCGCGCCCTCCAGCAAGATGATTACTGGCTGACCGCCAATTTTGACACCCTGGAGCACAGTCGCCAGCAATTGCGCCCGGTGATCCACCTGCGAGACAAAGGCCCAACGCCGCCCCCTGTGGAGATATCGGTTATCGATATTAAAGAAGATATTGGCGAATATCAGGTAGAAGAACGGAAAACCAATATCCGCACCGTGGACTACGAGATCTACCGCCAGGAAGTAGAAAAAACCCTCACTCCACTGTTCGATAAAAATCCCGTATTGCAAAAAATACGGGCAGGGGAGCCCGTCACCAAGGCAGAACTGGATGCCCTCAACGCACTGATCCACACCCAGAACCCCCGTGTGGATCTGGAACTGCTGGCAGAGTTCTACCCCGACTCCAGCGCCGGTGTTGATCAGCTGTTGCGTACCATTATCGGGCTAGACGTAGACGCCATCGAGCAGCAATTTACCGCCTTTGTGCAGCAACACCATATCAACCTCAGCGCCTTGCAACAGCGTTTTCTGGGGCTGTTAAAAAGCGAGATCTGCCGCAAAGGGCAGATGACCATTGCCGACCTCTACGAGCAACCCTTCAAAGGGCTGCATCAAGACGGTATCGACGGCTTGTTTCAAGATCAACAAGCCGAGCTGATCGCCACCTTTGTCGCAGGCTTTACCGTAGACACCCACAGCGTAAAATCGCAGCTGGATATTGCAAGCGACCCGCCAGCATGAGCATAACCACAGGCTGAAAGCCCTTTTAACCTTAAAAAACACCCCGCAGCGGCCATATCCGCTACGGGGTAAATTTGCACTATTAGCAGAGAAACAACATGATCACAGGCGCATTAAAAAGCAGCATCGACAAACTTTGGGAAGAATTCTGGACAGGCGGTATCACCAACCCCCTGACCGTTATTGAACAGATCACTTTTCTGATGTATGCCCGCCTGCTGGACATGAACGAAACCCGCGACGAAAAAAAAGCGCAACGCACCGGCAAACCCTTTAAGCGCCGTTTTACCGATCAGCAACAACACCTGCGCTGGCAAAACCTCAAGCACATAGAATCCGCCGACGAACTGTTAACCACAGTGCGCGATGAGCTGTTCCCGTATTTCAAACAAAGCAGTGCCGACAGCAACGAAGGCACCTTGTTTGCCGACTTTATGAAAGATGCCCAGCTGATGGTGCAAAAACCCTCGCTGCTGGTAAGAGCCAGGGACATGGTAGACGAACTGCCCCTGAATACAGGCGATACCAAAGGCGACCTTTACGAATACCTGCTCAGTAAACTCACCACCGCCGGTATCAACGGGCAGTTCCGCACCCCGCGGCATATTATTCGCGCCATGATCGAGATGATGAACCCCAACGCCACCGACCGCATTTGCGATCCTGCCTGTGGCACCGCAGGGTTTTTAATCACCGCCTACGAATTTATCCTGGAAAAATACAGCTCGCCCGAAGGCACTATTATCGAGCGCGTAACTAATGAAAACGGCGAAGAAGAACAGCAAATCCTTTATACCGGCGATTTACTCGGCGAGCATCGCCAACATGTGGATAACAATATGTTTCACGGCTTCGACTTCGATGCCACCATGTTGCGCATTGCCGCCATGAACCTGGTGATGCACGGCGTTGCCCAGCCCGAAATTCACTATCAAGACACCCTCAGCCAGGGCTTTATCGAACACTTTCCCGATGCAGCGAAAGAAGGCTTCGACCTGATACTGGCAAATCCGCCATTTAAAGGCAGCCTGGATGCAGAAGATGTCGATGCCGAGATCCTGCGCACCGTTAAAACCAAAAAAACCGAACTGCTATTTGTCGCCCTTATTCTACGCATGTTAAAACTCGGTGGCCGCGCCGCCGTAATCGTGCCCGATGGCGTATTGTTTGGCTCTAGCAAAGCGCACCAGCAACTGCGTAAAACCCTGATCGAAGACAACCAGCTGGAAGGTATTGTCAGCCTGCCCAGCGGCGTATTCAAACCCTACGCAGGCGTAAGCACCGCGATTTTAATTTTCACCAAAGGCGGCAGCACCGACAACGTCTGGTTTTACGACCTGCAAGCCGATGGTTACTCGCTGGACGACAAACGCACACCGCTGACAGGCGAGGGCGCCAACGACCTGCCAGATGCCATCAGCCAATGGCAACACTATCGCCAGCTGGTAGAAAACAACGCCAGCGCCGACGACATACAGGCCCGGTTTGGCGACAAAACTCAACAGGCTTTTGTGGTTGCCGCCCAAGACATCGCCGCCAACAAATACGACCTTTCCATCAACCGCTATAAAGAAGTGGTGTACGAAGAAGAAGTGTATGAAGAACCCAAAGTGATACTGGCAAAACTCAAAGCACTGGAAACCGAAATTATGGCAGACCTGAACGAGTTGGAGGGGATGTTGTGAGAGTTTCTCTGGGTGAAGTTGTCGATATACGAGGTGGAGGTACGCCTAGTAAAAAAGTTCCTGAGTACTGGGGTGGTTCAATTCCTTGGGCATCAGTGAAAGACTTTAAATCTACAGTGTTGGAAACTACAGAGGATTCTATTACCGAATTAGGTGTTGAAAAGTCAGCTACAAATTTAATTCCAGCAGGCTCTATTGTTGTTCCTACAAGAATGGCTGTCGGTAAAGTTGCTATGTTGGCTGTGGATATGGCGATTAATCAGGATTTAAAAGCGCTGCTTATAAAAGATGAAAAGGCACTAGATAAACGCTATTTTCTTCGGTTTATGGAAAGCCAATCGAACAATATTTTAAAGCATGCAAAAGGTGCAACAGTAAAAGGCATTACGCTTGATGTACTTAGAGAGCTAGAAATCCCCCTACCACCCCTAGCCGAACAAAAACGCATTGCCGCCATCCTCGACAAAGCCGACAGCATCCGCCGCAAACGCCAACACGCCATCCAGCTCGCCGACGAATTCCTACGCGCCGTCTTTTTGGATATGTTCGGCGACCCCGTCACCAACCCCAAAGGCTGGGAGGTGAAATCAGTTGCCGATTTAATTGATGATGGTGCGATTGTACAAGTGCAGGATGGAAACCATGGCAACGATCATCCTAAAGTCAGGGATTTTTCGGCAGGTGGTATCCCATTTATAACAGCAAATGTGGTTAGGGGAGGAAAAATCTTATTTGATAAATGTTACTACCTTGATGAGTCATGGCTGAATAAATTAAGAATTGGCTTCGCGAAGCCAAGAGACGTGCTTATTTCTCACAAGGGGTCATTAGGGTTTACAGCTGTCTTAGATGATACTTATGAAAATTATATTTTTAGTCCACAGACTACTTATTACCGGTTGAATGAAGAAAAAATAATACCAGAATATTTGAAAGGCTATTTTGATTCAGGTTTTTTTCAACATTTGTTTTCTAAAGAAGGTGTTCAATCTACGAGAGCATACTTGGGTATCACCAGACAAAGAGAGTTGCCGATAATGATTCCGACACTTGAAGCACAAATTCAGTATGCAGATATATTGGCTAAGTACGATGGGATTTCCAAAAAGGCTACTGAAACAGAACCGTTGTCTGATCTTTTTTCATCGATTAGCCAAAAAGCCTTTTCGGGTCAGCTATAACCAATCAAAATAATCTGTATTGCCGTATCTCTCTATTTCAAAGCCCCTTTACAGATATTCACAAGCGCCTCGATACTGGAAAGTCGGGTGTAGTTTGGGCGAAAGATAAAAGCAATACGTCGATGCGGCCCAGGCTCATTCAGGTGAATGGCAGTTAATTCTTTGTTTTGTGATAGCAGCTGGTTTAGCGCCATTTCGGGGATCAGTGTTGAACCCAGCCTGCCCAGTACCATTTGTATCAGCGTGCTTAAATTGATCACACCAAAGCCATGGTTAGCGGTTTGTTCGGGTAATTTGCAGGCATCTAAAATATGGTTTTTCAAACAGTGGCCATCTTTTAATAACATTAAATGACTTTGATTAAGTTCATGGCTTGTGATTTCTTGTAAATCTGTATATTTCTCGCCCTTTAATGCAACCCAGTAAAAGTCTTCCTGCCAGAATTCGATACTGAGCAGGCCATCAATAGCGTAGGGCAATGCTAATATAGCCGTGTCAATTTCCCCTTCTCTTAACATGTCTAGCAGTACGTGTGATTGTTCCTCAACAATATTCAGCTGGCATTGCGGGTGCTCCCGGTTCAGTGCGGGAAAAATCTTCGGTAATAGATAAGGTGCGATAGTGGGAATTACCCCCACCGTTAAAGGGAAACTCAGCGGTTCTTTATTATCGTCTGCAAGGTGATGTAAGTCGTCCACCTGCAAGGCAATTTTTCTGGCTCGATTCAACACCTCTTTACCCAGGGGGGTGATAAGAACTTTTTTGTTGTCTCGTTCAAAAATCTGAATACCCAGCTGCTTTTCAAGCTCATGTAACGCCGTGCTCAGCGCTGATTGGCTGATGTTGCAGTATTCGGCTGCTTTCTTGAAGTGGAGTAGCTTTTCTACAGCTAACGCATAATGCAGTTGTTTTATTGAAACCATTCTGATGCCCCATTCCTGTTAGCCTATTATTTTGATCAAAATAATAGATCATCATCTTCTATTTAATCAATTTTAATGAATGTGTCAGTGGGTATAAAGTGATAACCGAATTAAAACACGGCAACAAAAACTAACCTGTAGGAGGCCAACATGGCACTTATCAATACTCAGATTAAACCTTTCCAGGCAACTGCTTTTAAAAATGGTGAATTCATCGAATTATCAGATCAGGATCTTCAAGGAAAGTGGTCTGTGTTCTTTTTCTACCCGGCAGATTTCACGTTTGTGTGCCCCACAGAGCTAGGTGATATTGCTGATAACTATGAAGAGTTTCAAAAGCGTGGTGTTGAGATCTATTCGGTATCCACGGATACCCACTTTACTCACAAAGCCTGGCACGATTCTTCAGATACCATTGGCAAAATTAAATACACCATGATTGGTGATCCCAAAGGTGATATTACACGCAATTTTGATGTGATGCGTGAAGATCAGGGCTTGGCAGATCGCGGTACATTTGTGGTTGATCCCCAAGGCGTTATTCAAGCTATGGAAATTACAGCTGAAGGCATTGGTCGTGATGCAGAAGATCTGTTGCGTAAGGTAAAAGCTGCCCAATATGTTGCTGCACACCCCGGTGAAGTTTGTCCGGCGGCCTGGAAAGAAGGTGAAGAAACACTGGCACCTTCTTTGGATCTTGTCGGAAAAATTTAATAACAACGCATGGTGTGAGCCCGTTAATACAGGGCTCACACTGTTAATCAGGTTCGGCAGGAACAGGAAGGGAAAAATGTTAACAAACGATATTTTAACCGCGCTAAAAAGTTACACAGCAAACATGCAAAAGACGGTTACCTTTGTGTTGCAAACCGGTGAGCATGATAAACGACCAGAACTTGTAAAATTCCTGAAAGATATTGCTGCTGTGAGTGAAAATTTACGCTTTGAGGAGCGGGATTTACAAGGCCGCTTAACCAGCCCGATCAGTTTTCTGATTGAAGCCAATGGAGACGATACAGGGATTTGTTTTTCAGGCATTCCGGGTGGGCATGAGTTTAACTCGTTGGTGATGGCTTTTTTGCAGGCATCGGGTACTGAAATTAAATTGGACGATGCTTTAAAAACCATGGTTGCCAATATAAAGGGCAACCTGAAATTTGAAGTGTTTGTCAGTTTAAGCTGTCATAACTGCCCGGATGTGGTGCAGGCATTAAATCAATTCGCTCTGCTGAATGCAGGAATTGAAGTTGAAATGATAGACGGTGGTTTATTTCAGGAGGTTGTAAACCAAAGAGATATTCAGGGAGTACCCAGTGTTTATCTTAACGGGGAGCTGTTTGCCAATGGCAAGGTAACGGCTGCGGAATTGATTGATAAATTAATTCAAAGAGATCCCGGCATTGCTCAGGCGGGAGCGGTTAAGCAGATGCCATTGCAGGATGTCACTGTTATTGGTGGCGGGCCTGCGGGAGTCAGTGCGGCTATCTACAGTGCACGAAAAGGATTAAAAGTGACTTTGATTGCAGATCGCATTGGCGGCCAGGTAAAAGATACAATGGGGATAGAAAATTTGATTTCTGTTCCGAAAACAACAGGCCCGGAGTTGGCTAATGCCTTGCAAGGACATCTTAACGAGTATGACATTACGATCAAGGAACATTTAAAAGTCAGCCAGGTCGAGAAGGGCCATATTAAAGTGGTGACATTGTCATCAGGTGAAGTGATCCATTCGAAAACACTGATAATTGCAACGGGCGCTAAATGGCGTGAGCTGGGTATTCCTGGTGAAAAAGAAAACATCGGTAATGGCGTGGCCTATTGCCCACATTGCGATGGCCCTTTCTTTAAAGGTAAAAACGTGGCCGTTATTGGTGGGGGTAATTCAGGTATTGAGGCTGCCCTGGATCTGGCGGGTATTGTTAAGTCGGTTACGGTATTTGAATTTTTGCCAGAATTGAAAGCTGATCAGGTACTGATTAATCAGGCATTAGCCCGTGACAATATCACTATTCACAAAAATGTTGTTACTAAAGAAATAATCGCCACCAATGGAAAAGTCAGCAGCCTTCATTATATGGATCGAGACACAGAACAGGTGCATAGTCTGGCGCTTGACGGGGTGTTTGTGCAAATAGGTCTGGTGCCTAACAGCGATTTTGTCGGCGGGATAGTTGAGCGTACGCCCTATGGCGAAATCATTGTGAATGAAAAATGCCAGAGTTCGGAAGAAGGTATTTATGCGTGTGGTGATGTAACTACCGTGCCCTATAAGCAGATTGTTATCGCGATGGGTGAAGGCGCCAAGGCGTCGCTGTCTGCATTCGAATATCTGTTGGCGAAAGGGGCTGAACTGGAATCGCTCTATGGCAAGGAATTTGCGAACCTTGAAGCCGTTTCGTAAAGCGCAGATGCAATAAGTTATCAATTCTTTAGCAAAGGCAGCCAGGGAAGGCGTATTCCTTTAAAGGGTTTAGCTTTTTAGCTCGATAAGCGCATTTTCACGAATCCGGGTGAGTATTTTTAACACTTTTTCCATCTCTTGCTCAGAGCAGTCCACCACGTCTTTATCCAGCTCTGCTACCCGACTTTTCATAAATTGTTTCTTAAGCTCGGTGCCGGCTGGCGTTAAGCTGACAAACACATGGCGGCGATCATCAGTGCCATGCACCCTTTTAACAAAACCTTTTTTAACCAGGCCATCAATCTGGCGGGTGAGTGTCGAGGAATCTTTTACCGACCATTGCCCAAGCTCTGAAATGGTTTGGGTGTTTTTATCCCATAACTGGTTCATTAGTGTGGATTCTTCCGGGGTCAGGTTTACGCCTGCTGATTTTATGCGTTTGGCGCTGACTTGTCGGAGCAAGTTACCGGTTTTGGTAATGTGGTAGGTAAGGGAATCGCTGATATCCATACAAACTGACCTAGATAAACAATACAGAAGTAAGGCTGCCATGTAATTGTAATTGTCAATTAATGGTATTTACAATAGTTGTATTATACATATATTATCGAGTGACTAACGATAAAAATGGTTTATGCAGGAGAGGGGAAACAAAAATGACGATTGAAGCAAAAGCCATCGGTAAAGATTATGGGCTGGGGCCGCATACTTATCCAAGGGGCTGGTTTGTTATCGCGGAAGCAAAAGAGCTGGATAATGGCCCTATTGGCGTTGAATTTTTCGGTAAGGATTTCGCGCTGTATCGTGGTGAAAGCGGCCGGGTAGTGCTGCTTGATGCCTATTGCAAGCATATGGGTACACACCTTGCCAAAAGTAATTCGGCAGCCATTGTGACCAGTGGTAATCAGATTGTGGGGGATTCCATTGTTTGTCCGTACCATGCCTGGAAATATGGCCCTGATGGCACCTTGGAGGATATTCCTTTTGATAATGTCTGCCCCAAGGCGGGCTCGATTGATGCCTATATCGTTAAGGAAGTTATGGGTTGTATTATGATGTGGCACGATCCAGAAGGTGGCGAGCCTGATTTTCCTCCACCGTATCTGCCTGCATGGGATGCGGATAACGTGGTGCATTGGGAACTGGATCATTTGGGTGAGGTTCCACTGCATAACCTGGAAATTCTCGATAATATCTGCGATGTTCGTCATTTGGGGCCAACTCACGGTGCCCCCTGTGAATACTTCGAGAATGAGTTTATTAACGAGGTTGTTATTCAGCGCCAGGGCGGTTTTCTGGATTTGTATCAGGCTCATCTGGATACGGTAACCTGGTATACCGGGCCGGGTATTCTGTTGTCGAAACAAACCTTTGGCGAAGTGGTGATGTTTGAATTTATTGCCGGTACGCCCGTTAAAGATGGTGTGACCAAAGCATGGCACGGTGCCTTATGTTATTCCGCCAATGTCCCCCCCACTGAAGAAGATGTTCAAAATGCCCGCAATCTACAGGCCGGCGTATTGGAAGCATTCGCCACAGATTTTGAGGTGTGGAAGCATAAAAAGCCGGCGACAACGGTGATGCAGACACCAAAAGATGGTAAATTCCTGGCGGTGCGTAAATGGGCGAAGCAGTTCTATATGCCCCGGGAGGATGCCAAAGTCATTCAGGACAAGCTGAATGGCGTGTTGCCTGTCAGGGATTTTCCTCAGCCAACGATGGATGCCCGTAATGAAGGTTTTGAAGACGATTGTTTCAAATCGTTCAGCGGTTAAGTCATATTGTTGATGGCCGTATTTAAAAGCGCTTCTTTTCAGAAGCGCTTTTTTTTTGGGGCTTTTTTATGGCGTTAGTTTCATGGCGCTAATAGTTGATTTCTATCAAGCAAATGAAAATAAACCATTATATCTATAAATGGCTTTAAGTTATGATTCTTCATATTAGCTACTGTTGATGCGGGCTTTACCGTTGGTTGTTACCCGGTGAATGCTGGTGTGCTTTCGATCAATGGTTTTGTAAGCATATTGATAGATAATCATTTTAGAGAGTGAGGAGAGGGCGTATGTCTGAAGAGCAAACAGTCAATTATGGGCCGTTAGCGGGATTAATCGGTGAATGGAAAGGGCAGCGAGGTATTGATGTGGCACCAGAGCCGGATGGTACTGAGCGCAGCCCCTATTATGAAACCATTGTGTTTGAGGCTGCCGGTACGGTTGATAACGCTGAAACCCAGGTGTTGGCAGTGGTTCGTTATCATCAAAAAGTTTTCCGTAAAGAAAACGATCAGCAGTTTCATGATCAGGTGGGTTATATTACCTGGGATAACGCTACCGGAGTGATTACCAATTCATTTGTTATTCCCCGCGGAGTGGGTGTGGTAGCGGGTGGCCAGGTGATTGCCGAAGAAGAAGGAAAGATAGTTATCAGCTTAAACGCTGCCGATGGCGATAAAGACTGGGGGATCAGCCAGGCTCCTTTTATGAGAGATAATGCCCGTTCAGTTTCTTTTAAGCAGAAGATTGAGCTGGCAGGCGATAAAATGGCATACGAAGAGCGTACCCTGCTGGATATTTATGGGCGCGAGTTTGATCATGTTGATAAGAGCCAGCTAACCCGAGTTTCCTGATTAGATCAGGTCAGATCAGAAAAAGGGCAGAATTTTCTGCCCTTTTTTATTATAATGTAATTTAAAATCGGAATAAAATATTCTCTTCTTTTTGTGAAATTTTTCTAATCTAAAAGTTTTTCAAGTATTATAAGTTTCGTAATATATAGAGAATCACTATCATACGAAAGTTTTTATAATAAATATTGTTTGATGATTTTAGTTATCTGTTCTTTGTTGATTTATATGCTTTTGGCTATTGGCTTTTAGCTCTTGGTCTTTAGCACTTAGCTTTTGTAAATCTTACAGATTTAAAGTTTTTAAGCATGATAAATTTATTATACAAAAACAATATGATTACCGAAGATAAATTGCTAAAAGCCAGAGGCTAACGGCTAAAAGCCTCTGGCTTTTATGCTAAAAAAAGGATTGCTTTTTATAAACTTTCAGACGCTAGTGATTTAATAAC
>PDWJ01006684.1_pt1 | contig 10629 bp, 8 predicted proteins | sample 1430881 | NCBI WGS metagenome assembly PDWJ01 (sample SAMN01162460, study PRJNA174530) | Oral metagenome, whole genome shotgun sequencing project. | biome: Marine environment; feature: Marine mammal; material: Swab sample of the gingival sulcus; isolation source: swab sample of gingival sulcus... | reverse complement strand
ATTCATTTGAATCTTACCATGTTGTTGGATTTCCATTTCAATAAAAAAGCCTTAAAAATTCTTGCCGAAGATATTAATAATGCTGCCGGATTAACCGCTGCAGATTTAAGCTCTGAAATTTACGAGCAAGCTATGTTTGAATATCTGGGCAGAGAACAAGCCGAAAAATGGTTTGCCGAAATGGGTATGGGAAATTATAAAAAACAGCCCAAGGCTCTAACCGATTTATTTATTGTTAATGATGTTAATATGACATTCTACAAAGAGGCAAGTGCATATATTCACGAAGGACCTGTCGGCATTGTCAGCATCGGGGAACAGGCGATAAATCAAAATGTTTTTAGTTTTATTAGCATTGAAAAAAATCGAAGAGGCGACAGCTTCAATATGTATCTTGAGTTAGACTCGCAAACTTGGTATTATTTCCGCTTTGCTGCCGGTAATATGGCTGCCATTTCTTCCAATAATTTATTTAACGAATTGGTTTACGATTCTAAACCCAACGAGCGTTTGATTGAAGCCAAAGGTAAAATGCCGTCTTATCGATACTCTCTCGGTTCAAACACTTACTTAAGACGTTTCCTTAAAAACATGAACGAGCTTTTTGGATACGATGAAAACCATGAAGACAATGAGGATTACGAAGACGATGAGGATTAAATTTTATATAGTGTCTGCAAGAAAACGACAACGACAAGGTTTGATAGTTAGAAAGTTAATGAAGCTAACACCCAACAGCCAACATTTACTTCCGACTTCTTCCGATAGTTATCGCCCCGATAGTTATCGGGAGTCTTCGGTCTTCCGTCTTCTGTCTTCCGACTTTACCAACTATATAATTATTTCTTTTGTGCTGCTTTTATTTGTGGCATGTTCTTCTACGTCTTATTATTCAGAGCAATCCGGCTTAACCGATTATGTCAATATATACAATCCTTTAAGTTCAAATTTACAGCCTAAGGTATTTTTTTATCATCAATCGGAAAACAAAACACTTTTATTTTTTAAAGTTGATGCTTCACTAATGGTGTCGGAACAAAAACTTGATGCTTCTTCAAAAAATCAGGCACGTTTGGAGTTAAAATATGCCATTCGGGATACAAAAACTCGCGAAATTGTTGATACTGCAAGTTTTATTTATGAAATTCCAAAGCAAAAAGAGGCTGATTTTATAACTTCTGTGCCTTTGGATTTAAAAGCGGGCAATAATTATTCTATTTCGTTATTGTTTATTGATAAGGTAAAACAGTCGTGGAAGCGTGTATGGGCTAATATTCCCAAAGAAAATATGTTAATTGGCGAGACTTTTTTTATTGATAAAGTTTGCCCCGAAACAGAGCCGCTTTTTGTCAATTATTGTCATAAAAAAGACAGCATAATTTGTCGTTCCGATGTTTTTTACAATAAGCCTTTTTATTTGATGTTTTTTGGGACGGACAGTTTAACTCCAAAGCCGATTTTTGACGCAAAACAAAGTTTTCGTTTTACGGGACTTGTTTCTTGCGATACTACCATATCTTCGGGCGATACTGTTCGTTTAAAACACAAAGGCTTTTATAAAATAAGCACCGATAGTTTAAAACCGGAGTCTGGACGAGAATTGTTGCTTGTCGATGATTATTATCCATACGTAAAAACTCCCGAAGCCATGTTAAAACCTTTGGTTTATATTACCAACGATTCGCGTTTTCGTACCCTGTCCAAAGCTGAAAATCTGAAACAAGAAATTGAAAAATTTTGGATTGAAAAAGGAAAGTCGATGATGGTTGCACGCGAGTTGATAAAGATTTATTACAATAGAGTACAAACGGCAAATCAATACTTTACTTCTACACGCGAGGGCTGGCAAACCGATCGCGGTATGGTTTACGTTTTATTCGGCTTGCCAAAACATATTTACAAAGCGGAGAATCAAGAAGAGTGGGTTTATCTTGAAAATCATGTTAATACCAATCTTATTTTCCGTTTTACAAAAGACAGTTTATCTTTAAGCAATAATGATTACAGCTTAATTCGTAATAAACGTTATGAAACGGCTTGGAAACAAGCGGTTTCTTCGTGGGAAAACGGAAAGGCTTATTCAATACAATAACAAACAATTATGACAGACTTTATTTTTGGAATACATGCTGTGCTTGAGGCACTGAAATCGGGAAAAACGATAGATAAAATTCAAATCAACCGAGAATTACGCTCCGAGGCTTTGACTGAAATTCGTCAGCTTGCCAAAGCTCGTAAAATACAGGTTCAACCGGTTCCGTTGAATAAAATAAATCGCATTACGCGTAAAAATCATCAAGGCGTTATAGCATTAATGTCGCCCATAGAGTTTTATTCCATTGAAAATATTTTGCCTGAAATTTTTGAAAGGGGAGAAGTGCCTTTTATAATCTTGCTCGATGGAGTAACCGACGTTAGAAATTTCGGAGCCATTGTACGAACCGCCGAATGTGTTGGTGTACATGCCATTGTTATTCCCGAAAAAGGAGCGGCACGTGTAAATGCCGATGCCATGAAAACCTCTGCCGGAGCATTAAACCGAGTGCCGATTTGTAAAGCAAAGGTATTACCCGGAGTGGTTAAGTACTTGCAAATGTCGGGGCTAACCGTTGTCGGAATTACCGAAAAAGGCAGCGACTCAATTTATACGCCCGATTTTCAGAAACCCACGGCTTTGGTTATGGGTTCGGAAGAAACCGGAATTTCAAATCAAATTTTAAAACGAGCCGATTTTTTATGTCGTATTCCCATGCTTGGCGAAATTGCATCGTTAAATGTGTCCGTAGCTGCTGGAATTGGTATGTACGAAGTGTTAAGACAACGACAACAGCAGTAAGTTTTTAAATATAAAAAAAAGAATAGTATGAAAAATTTCATCTTGATAATCGGTTTATTGGCATTGCCAATGTTTCTGTTCTCGCAATCTGTTGAGGGCACTTGGAAAACATTTGACGAAAAAACAGGAGAGGATAAAGCCATTGTTGAAATCTATAAATCCAAAGGGAAACTTTACGGAAAAGTTGTCGAAGTATTTGACAAAGAACATGGTGTTCTTAAATGTATTGCATGTGAGGGCGAATTGAAAAATGCAGACATTGAAGGAATGACGATTATTTATGATTTGGAGTTAAAAAAGGGAAAATGGCAAGCAAACAATGGAATTTTAGACCCTGAAAACGGTAAGTTCTACAAATGTAAATTGTGGCTCGAAAGTAAAAATAAATTATCCGTACGAGGACAAATAGGACCCATTGGGAGAACACAAGTTTGGCAACGTGTAAAGTAGTGCAAAAAATGTAAATCTAAAGTTAGTCAAAATTATTGCCCTAATTGTGGAACTCCTGTTGTATTGAAAAGAATTGACAGACAATATGTTCTCAAGGAAATTAGTGGAGTGCTAAATTTTGATAAGGGGATTTTATATACGATAAAGGAGTTATTACTTAGACCCGGAAAGAATATTCAAACATTCATTCTTGAAGATAGAAATAGGTTGGTTAAACCAATAATGTTTATTATTGTAACTTCACTAATTTATGTGATATCCCAACGGCTTTTTTCTTTTGAAGATGGTTATTTAAATGTTGGAGGTTTTGGCGAATCAGCAGTCATTAAAATATTTGCCTGGATTCAAAGTAATTATGGTTATGCAAATATTTTAATGGCAATTTTCATTGCAGCTTGGATAAAAATATTTTTCAGAAAATATAATTATAATTTTTTTGAAATTCTCATTTTGTTATGCTTCATAATGGGAGTTGGTATGTTAATTTTTATGGTTTTCGGAATAGTAGAAAGTATTGCCAAAATTAAATTATTGCATATAGCCGGGATAATTGGAGTGTTATATGCTTCTTGGGTGATTGGACAATTTTTTGATAAAAATAAAAAAGTAAACTATTTAAAAGGACTTTTATCTTATCTGTTGGGTATGATAACTTTTGTATTTGTAGCCATAGCTTTAGGAATAGGGATTGATTTAATACAAGGAATATAATAAGTAAATTTTAAAAATTAAATTTTTTGATACTAAACGGTTACAAGGTTTTTTATACCCTCATGAGAATTGATTTTGCGATTGTGTTTTTATAGTAAGCGTCTCGGTGATGCCGTAAAAATTCCATCAAGTTTAAATCAGATTTGACGGGGTGTTTATATTTTAATTGGTTTCAGCCCACTTGTCAGGCAGGAGGTCTCGCATTTTTTCAGATTTTGCTAAGCGTTGAATGACATCTTTAAAGTATGTAAATGTATTTACATTATTCAATCTACAAGATATGGCAACAGACGCTTACGTTTTACACGTTTTAGTTAAGGTTTGGTTTGTGTAATATATTTACGAATACTAAAATGAAATATTACAAATGTGGTTGGTGACTTTAGGATTAGTTATTCTAATTCATAATACTTTTTTATTGCATCTTTTAACATTTCTGAGAGAGCTAGAGTATCATTAAATCTTAATTGTTGAAAAGGCCTGATATTGAAACCAATATCACTATCTTTAAAATCTTTATCTTGTTTTTTTATTAAAATGAAATTATTTTGTTTTAGTCCTTTTCCCTGATTTAATCCCATTAGATAACCAAGTTCTTGATAAACATTTACATTTTTTGCAGATAAATCAGCGATGAGTAAACCACTTTCTTCTATAAGTCTTAATATTTCATCATCAATTTTATAGGAATGTCCTTTGTTAAACTTGTCTATCCTAATTTCCCTAAGTTTTATGTCTAAATTAAACTCTTGGTTGATTTCCTCTACCGATTTCTTAATCGCCTCGTAATGAGGTTTTGTTTCCTCATCAAATTGCATTGAAACAAATATTTGTTTTTCTTTTGACTCTCTAATTTTTTTGTAAATATCAACCAACGATGTCGGGTTTAACCCCTCCAAGTCATTTATGTGATTGTTTAAAATCCAATGAACAAACAAATCTAAATTTCCGTTTTTTGCAATTGCAATATATAGCATTGCTACAACAATACTTATGTCATTCTTTTTCTTTAATCCCTCATAATTACCAAAAATGTGGTTGACATTTTTTAATGCAGAAATAATGGTTCTTACATACGACCTTTTGTCAATATCTCCTTTGTCAACTAATAATTTTACAATGTGTTTTGATAAAGTTCTTGGCTGTTCTAAAAAGTTTTTTCCTAAGAAAGGATAAACTTCGTCAATGTTATTCGGTATCTTTTTAAAAACTTGCCTAATGGCAAAATATTCCCAACCAAAATTATCTTTTAATTCCTCATTTTTAAAATTCTTTTCATCGTCTAAAATTACTCTAAGATTTTCTTCTGATGTTAATGGAATTGTTTTAGTGTTAATATTATGGAAAACAACTTTTTCAAATTTTTCTCCCTTATCCTCTACTCGTTTCTTTTTCCCTTTTTCTGTATCTATTTCAGTATGTAATTCTTCTGATAAGATGATGCAAAATGGCACATTCATTTCTGCAATCTTACTGCTTTTGCTTACTTCAGCTGCTCTTAATCTATGATTTCCATCAACTCTATTAAAAGGATGATTACCTTCTTCTATTAACTTTTTTAATATCTCCTCATTCAAGTTTATTTCAACAGCTTTTAAGTTATCTGTTCCTCTGATATCTGTGGAATTTTTATAATTAACTGTTTTAACTTTAACACTTGTTTTATCAACATTAGATGTAAACTTTCCCTTGTTTTCAATTTCAGTTAGAGGTCTAATATCTTTACTAATTTTTGATTTTGTATAATCTATTTTAAGTTTAAAACTTAAAATAACTTCAGGAAAGAAAAGATATTGTTCTTCTTCCAAGAATGTAGTTATTGTTTTTTCTTGTTCTTGTATCGGATTACGCTGATAGGTGTAATCAGCTTTTGAAATTCGTGCCAACTCTTTTATTGGAGCAAATCCTCTAACTGTAAGCTGTCTGCTTAACGACCTGTCTAAAATACCTCTTAAAATCATTATTCACCTAATATCATTTGTTCAACTTCTTGTTTGGCTTGTTCGAGTTCTTGCTTAGCCTCTTTTTGTAGCTTTTTGGCTTCTTCCCGTATTTGTGTTATATGCTCTGCTATTTCGTTTTGTTTTTCAAGTGGAGGCAATGGGATATTTAAAGACTCATACTCTTTTGAATTTATATTTGATTGTACTGCCGGACGCTCAATAGCACTAACCCAAAATTTATATATTGAAGAATGGCAAAAATAAAAAAAGTAATCAGGAATAATTCTATTTTTATTTAAAACAAAACGAATTAAATACCCTGCAAAAATTGCTTTACTATTATTTTCTTTATGAATATAACATCTTCCGACAGAACCACTTCTTGCAAATAGAATATCATTGAAATTTAAAAAATATTGTTTGTTGATATTTTTGGCTGTTTTCCAATCATTAAATTTTAAATTTCCATATTCGTCAATATCTGTTATTCGAATATATCTAACATCTTTGTTTTTGTCTCCTAACTTAGCTTCTTCATTTGCTCCATATTGTGGTGAATTAACAATTAATTCTTTTAATTTAGTTTTTGGATATTTCCATTTACCGTTTTTTATAAAATTAATTTTATTATTATAAAAAGGGTCGAATCGTCCACCACTTATTTTGCTTAATGAAGTAGTAAAAATACGGTTTTTCAAAGAATTATCTTTTTGGGGTAATTCAATGCCCAATTCTTTTAATAAATAATCATCAATACTAGATAATAGTTGTTGGGCTTGGGCTTCTTTTTGTTGTTTGGTTTGAGTTGCTTGTTCGTATCGCTCAATAATTTCTTTTTGAATATCTTTGGGTGGTAATGGTATTTTTAATGACTTTAATAATTCAATCCCAACTCCTGATTGATTGTTCCAATTAGTACAAATAGAATAGAATATTTTATTTTGTTGATATATATTCAATAGTATATATAAATATTCAGGGTATATATATCCTTTATTCACCGTTATTTTAGTAATGTGATTTGAATAATATAGTCCCTCTGCATCTTTTCCTAATGCGGTCTTCCCAACTAGTTCCTGACTATTTGTATTATTAAATAAAATATCTTCTTTTTTTATCCTATCTGCTTTTTCATTGAATGGAACAAAAATATTTTTATCAAATTTTATGTTCCCTTCATTATCAATATTGGTAGGTCTAATTTGAATAATACCTAAATTTTCATCTGTTTGATCATTTTTCCCAGATCCAAAACCAGATTTAAAATCAGAACAAATTGAGTTTAATGTTTTGCTTTTAAAAATACCGCTATTATATTTATTTACATTGAATCCATAAAACAAAGGGTCTAACCTTCCTTCAATATCAGAAAGATTAACCATAAAAACTTTTTCTTTATCAACTGAGTTGTTTAATTGAAAATCGTTCATACTTATTCTGTTTCAATAATATGGTTAATAAATCGGGCAAGTTCTTTTTCTATAACTTCAAGCTCATTATTCCCTGTTGGTTTACCTGTGGCATCGTAGCCTATATCTTCTGCTATTGCCATAAATATTTGATAATCATCTAACCTTTCTTGCTTTAATGCCAGATATTTATCAGCTAAATCTTCTTTAAAATCGTTGATTTTTTGATTGTAATGGTCGGTTATTTCTTTTTTCCAGTCTGTAAAGGCATCGTTTTTTTCAATGGCTTTTTTATCGGTTTCTTCTGTTGTGTTTTCAAAACCTGTATGGTTTTTTATGATTTCTTTTTTCTCTTTCTCTAAATTTTCAACAGTTTCTAAGAAATTATTGTCTGTTTTGACTTGGTCTAATAGGTTTTGCTTTAAGTTTTTGATGTTTTGTGTTTGGTTTCTTTTCCATTTTCTTAAAAATAATACAGAACTTTTTACTCCGGCTCCGGTATGAGCAAATGCTGTTTGTGGCATAGAAACAACCGCAACAATCCGAAACCAATCTTCAATACTATTTCTTACATATTGCAAACTGCTATTGGTTAAAACGCCGTCAGGAATTACAATGGCTAAAAAACCATTATCATTTAAAAAGTTATGGCATTGTTCAATAAATAACACTTCGGTACTTTGATTGGCTCGTTTTTGTTGTACGTCGGTTAAGCCCTTTGTTGCAAAATCGTCAACTTCTTTTATACCGAACCCATATTGATGTAAGTAGGCTTTTTCTGTTTGTTTTACTTTACTCCCAAAAGGTGGATTGGTAATTATAAAATCGAAACTTCCGTATTTAAATTCTTTATTTTGACTTTTTTCTTGCATTGCTTTATCTCGCAACAAACCATCTGAAGCAATCACGTTGGTGTGACCGTCATCATGGATTATCATATTCATTTTAGCGGTTCGTGCAATTTGTTCGTTGATTTCAATGCCAAAAAGATTGTGTTCTGCAAAGTCGTGCCAATGACTCCAGTGTTTTGTAGCTTCTTGAGGATTGGTTTCAAAGTTTGGATAATACTCTGTAGCTTCTTGTCTTACTTTATCCAAAGCGTACAATAAAAATCCTCCACTACCGCAAGAGGTATCTAAAACTCTATGGTCATTGGTAATAGGTAAACTGTTTACAATAAATTTTACAATTGGACGAGGCGTAAAAAATTGCCCAAAATCACCACGAAAATAACTTCCCATAAAAGTCTCAAATGCTTTTCCCTTACTGTCAAGGTCGGTAGCACTAAGGTTTACAGCTTCCAAATAAGTTACAACCGTTTTAACTTTTTGATGCGATAGTCTGATATTGTCTTTAAATACTTCGGCGTCTTTCTTTTTCCCTTCGTCGTAAAGTGCATTAATCCTTTTATAAAGGTCGGTTGAAATTTTATATTCTATTTCTTCAATTTGTTCTTTGGTAGCATTTTTAGGAATATCTTTATTGAAAATTTGAAAATCGTAAGGTTCTCCCTTTTTTCTTGGTTTTCTCTCGTCCCAGATTTTACAAAATATCTCCCAGATTTTACAAAATATCAATTTGTCTAATTCGTCAAAAGCTTCACTCGGATTAAGTTCTCCACCTGCCCAAAGCGAATTATGTGCTTGTTTAAAGCGACTTGTCAGTTCATCTTCTCCAATAGTTTCAAGCTCAAAGAACTGTTGTTTTATTTTATCGTTACCTGCTTCTTCGTTATGTTTTCTTCCGCCTTTTGCATACTTGTATCGTTGGGTTTTGCTTTCCCCAAAACGAGGAATGTCCGGTACGGTTTGTTTTACATTACTTTCTTTGTCTATTAAAAATGTCTCATTTTTAATGCGTGATGTAATCCAAATATATTTTACGGTTCCGGAAATAGCATAAGCATAGGCAGCGGCTTGGGCAATGGCTTGTATAAATTCAAGTTCAGAAACTTTTTCTTGTTTACATTCAACAATAATGTAAGGTTTTGTACATTCATCGTCATTGTAAACAATTAAATCCGCTTCTTTTGAAGAAGACCCCATTTTAACGGTAACAAATTGCTCGATTCTTTCCACAGGATAACCGTATGATAATACAAGTTTCACAAAAGTTTCTGCTTGTACTTGTTCTTCCGGATTTGAATAATTCCGTCTTTTATCTTGGTGAATATAGGTTATATATTTCTTGTCTTTATCAAATTTGATAAGTCCTTTTTTTATTCCTTGTTCAATTATATTCATAAATATTAAACTCTAATTATTAAAATTAAATAAAAAGTTCCTCACACTCTCACCCAAAATATCCAGGGTTTAAATAGAGGTTTCCGGTTTTTTCCGTTTTAATATCGGTAGAGGGGCCGTGTCCGGGGAAAACTTGATAATCGTCGTTAAGGGTTAAGAGTTGGGTTTTTATGGCATAAATAAGTTGGTCGTAACTTCCGCCGGGTAGGTCGGTTCTGCCAATGGAGGATGCAAACAGCGAATCGCCCGAAAAAACCACCTTGCTTTGGTGATGGATGTAAATTAAGCCTCCGGGAGAATGTCCGGGAACGTGCCGAACTTCCAACTCCTGATTGCCAAATTTAATGACATCGCCCGTTTGCAGATAGGTTTTTACAGGTTCCGGTTTTTTTATGTCGAAACCGTAAGAGTTGGCATATATTTGTGCCGCTTCAATTAAGTCGTCATCGTCTTTATGTCCACAAGGGCTTATATGGTAAGTTTCTTTTATCCAATGGCTTCCGGCAACGTGATCCATGTGTCCGTGTGTGTTGTAAACTGCCTTTAATGTCAGATTGTTTTCATTTATAAAGGTTTCAAAAGCCTTTTGTTCGTATTTCTCCACCATGGCAGGGTCAATCACAATGGCTTCTTTGCTGTCATCGTAAAGCAAGTAAGTATTTACTTGAAACGGATTGAATGTAAAAATTTTTATTTGCATTGAATTCTGATTTCTTCTATATTATTGGGTATCTCTCGTTTCCAGCGTCTGTGACTCCACAACCAATATTCCGGTGTTTCGTGTAATACTTGTTCGAGGCGTTTCATGTATTTGTAGGTTAAACAACCCGGGGTTTCTTTTTCGGGATTGAAAGGAATTTCTTCAAGATTTATTTCGTAGTATCCGCGTTTAACTTTTCGCACATCAATAAAAATCAAAGGATAGTTTAGTTTTCTGCCGTAGGCTTCGGGACCGTGAATACAAGGCGTGTCTTGCCCCAGAAAATCTATCCAATGAGATTTTTCCATATTACTCGGTGTTTGGTCGGCGGCGAGAA
>PDWJ01005332.1_pt1 | contig 10629 bp, 6 predicted proteins | sample 1430881 | NCBI WGS metagenome assembly PDWJ01 (sample SAMN01162460, study PRJNA174530) | Oral metagenome, whole genome shotgun sequencing project. | biome: Marine environment; feature: Marine mammal; material: Swab sample of the gingival sulcus; isolation source: swab sample of gingival sulcus... | reverse complement strand
CTTGTGGTATCATTGTTGTTCAAATTATTTCGAGATATCGTCATCCTTTTAAGTATTATTTCCTTGTTGATTGGGTTGAAGATGTAACACAGACTATAGTTATAATTATAAGTTCTATGCTTATTTTATATATAAATAAATTATACAGAAGTAAGATAAAAGAAAATTTTGAGCAGATTGAAATACAGGAAGCTATATCTTTAATTTCCAATGATTCTCTTGAAGTAAATATCGAAAACATAAATGCAAAAATTACTAATATTCTTAAATTATGCAATAAATATTTGAAGTATACTTTTTCTTATTACTATAAAATTGATAAAGATACCAAGGATTTTGTTCAAGTATGTTATACAGATAAAATAAACGATGAAAATTCTACAAAGATTTTAAATAGTCTACCGGAAAAAGAAAAAATTTTAAAAGGTGAATGCTGTCAAATACTTGATATTAGGCAAGAAAAAAACTTTTCTGATGAGGCTGTGGCCTATTTTAATAATAAAAAAATCTTGGGCTTTTATGTAATTCCGATAATGATAGAAGGTATTCTTAATGGTTGTGTTGTCTTTGAATTTACTGAAGCTCAAAAAAATTCTGTAATTGCTAATTCTAATAAAATAATTTCTAACTTGATTGTAAATACAATAAAGAAAGTCAACTATGAAAAAATATTATATTACAACGCAAATTATGACCTTGTAACGGGGATAAAAAACCGTAACGGATTTAGTAAAGATATAAGCACTATATTAGAAAATAATGATTTGGAAATGCCTGCTGTTCTCGCCCTGGATATTAAAAATTTTGCAATGATAAATAATGCCTTTGGATATTCTGTAGGTACAGAATTATTAAAAACTATTGCTGAAATTTTAATATCTAATTCAAATAAAAAATCAGTGATTGCAAGATTTAGTAAAGATACATTCTTTATTTTTTATCCTGATACAAAAAGCAAAGAAGAGATAATTACGCGATTAAAAAAAATCTTGAATTTGTTTGAAGAACCGATTTCTGTTTTAAATTATGAATTTAAATTATATATTAATATTGGTATTGCTGTTTCTCCTGATGATGGAGGAAATGCAGAAAATTTGTTAAAAAATGCAGAATTAGCACTAAATAAGGTTAAGAAAATAGACAAGGCTAGATATCATTTTTGTGATATGAATGATAAGAATAGCACTCTTGAAGATATTGTGTATACTAACAAGTTATTTACTGCCTTAAAAAATAATGAACTAAAACTCGCATATCAACCTCAAATAGATTGTAAAACAGGAAAGGTTATTGGTGCTGAAGCGTTGATTAGATGGATTTCTCCTGAATTTGGAATTATATCTCCGGGGAAATTTATCCCGATTTTGGAAAAGACCGCCTTAATAGTAAATGTCGGTGAGTGGATTATAGAACAGGTTGCGATATTACAAACAAAAATGCAAGAAAAAGCTTTGCCTAAAGTTAGACTTTCTGCAAATATATCTGTAATTCAATTTCAAGATGAAAAATTAATTGAAAAGATTAAAAATATTTTTGCCAAGCATAATGTTGATTCTGATTTTATTGAATTTGAAATAACAGAAAATGTTGCTACAAGTGATAGAAATTTCTTGCATCAAAGATTAACTGAAATAAAAACACTAGGCTCTTCTATAGCCATTGATGACTTTGGTGTTGAATTTTCTTCATTAAACAGGTTGCAGTCTTTGCCTATTGATAGATTAAAAATCGATAAGAGTTTTATAGATGGTATAGGTACGGATAAGAAGAAAGAGTCAATTATAAAAATTATCATTCAATTAGTTGAGTCTTTAGGTTTGGATTCAATTGCTGAAGGTGTAGAAACGGAAGATCAAGTTAAATTCTTACAAGAAAATAATTGTAATGAAATCCAAGGTTACTATTTTGCAAAACCAATGTTTGAAGATGAGTTTGAAGAATTCGTACGAAAGAATACTTAGAATTGACGAAAAAATGAAAGCCTTGTCAAAAAGTAAAAAATAGAATATAATTCCGAATATGGATAATCTTGAGTGCAAAAAAATAATTGATAATTTTAAAGAGCAAATGGCTTTGAATATAATTGGGCAGGAAAAGCTAATCGAAGGAATTTTGATGGCTTTTATTGCCGGTGGTCATGTTCTGTTAGAGGGTGTTCCCGGTTTGGCTAAAACTCTAACTGTAAAACATTTTGCCAAGCTTTCGGGTTTGAGTTTTAAACGAATTCAGTTTACACCTGACCTCTTGCCTGCTGACTTAATTGGTACACTTATTTACCGGCAAAAGGAAGGCTCGTTTTCTGTTCGTAAAGGGCCTGTATTTGCAAATATAATTCTCGCTGATGAAATAAACCGTGCGCCGGCAAAAGTTCAGTCTGCTCTTTTAGAGGCGATGGCTGAAAAGCAGGTTACAATCGGAGAAGAATCACACGAATTACCCGTGCCATTTTTTGTTCTTGCAACTCAAAATCCGATAGAGCAGGAGGGAACATACCCTCTACCTGAGGCTGAACTTGATCGTTTTCTTTTGAAGATTTTTGTTCCATATCCTGACATTGAAGAAGAGATTGAAATTGTAGATAAGTTTTCTTCTTTTATATGTTCTCTAAATATGAATTCTAAGAAAGAAACAAAAAAAGATAATAAAATTTTGAGCGTCAAAGATTTAGAAAAATTACGAGAAGCCTGTGAAGATGTAAAGTGTGCAAAAGAAATTACAAAATATATAGTTTCCATTGTTGCTGCAACTCGTCCACTTAAGGAAAGAAAAAAAGATGAGTATGTTCAGGGAAGTTATTTAAGTTATATTTTGTACGGGGCATCTCCTAGAGCAACTATTGCTATTCAAAAATGTGCAAAAATTAAAGCTATGTTTGAGGGGAGGGACTTTGTAATTCCTGAAGATGTTAAAGCTGTTGCTCATGCAGCCTTGCGACATCGCCTAAAACTTTCTTACGAAGCTGCCGCAGACAGTCTTTCACCGGATGATATAATTTCAAAACTTTTAGATTTAATTCCTCAACCGTAATCGGAATTTGATTTTAACAGAAATTTTTTAAATAAGGAAACAATATGAAACTTAGTTCAAAGCAAAAGGGCATTATACTTTTAGTGTGTTCAGCATTTTTCTTTACATTGATGAATTTTTTGGCAAAGCAATCAGGCGATCTACCAAGCATTCAAAAAGCATTTTTTAGAAACATGGTTGCTGCTGTAAGTGCCGCGATAGTTTTAATAAAAAGTGGAGTGGGTTTTAAAATTAATAAAAAGAATCTGCCTTTTTTGATTCTTCGAAGTACATTCGGCACTTTGGGTATTATTTGTAATTTCTATGCGGTTCAGCATTTATTTTTAGCGGAGGCTACTATTTTGAATAAGCTTGCTCCGTTCTTTGTAATTATTTTTTCATTTATGTTTCTAAAAGAAAAAATAAAGCCTTATCAAATCTTTGCCGTTTTAACAGCTTTTTTAGCGACTTTGTTAATTATTAAGCCAAACTTTGCAGGTGGTTCTCATATCTATTCATCACTTGTTGGTGCTTTTGGCGGTATGATGGCGGGTGCAGCATATACTACTGTTCGTTTCCTTTCGCAAAGAGGTGAAAAAGGTGCTTTTATTGTATTCTTTTTTTCCTGTTTTTCAGGACTTATCATGCTCCCGTTTTTTATTATTTTTTATAAGGAAATGACTTTACTTCAAGTTGTTTTTTTATTGCTTGCAGGCCTCTCGGCAACAGGTGGGCAATTTTGCATTACAGCGGCCTATGCTCATGCTCCGGGTCGTTCAATATCCTTATTTGATTACACGCAAATATTGTTTGCGGCAGCCTTTGGTTTTATAGCCTTTGCAGAAGTTCCCGACAGGTGGAGCGTTTTAGGTTTTGTAATTATATTCTGTGTTTCGCTTTTCATGTTCTTATATCAAAAAAAAGATGAAAAATAAATTCTGAAAATTTGCAAAAATCGCCGTTTCGAGTGTTGTTTTAAAATTGAAAATATGATAAAATCCAGCTTTCAAAAATCATAGGGAGAGTTAACGCTCTCAGTACATTTTATAGGAGTTTGTACTATGGAGAAGTTTTTTAAGCTTAAAGAGCACAATACTACTGTGCGAACGGAAGTTATTGCAGGTATTACAACCTTTTTAGCAATGGCTTATATTTTAGCGGTTAACCCCGGTATTTTGGGGCAAGCAGGTCTTGATCATGGAGCTGTATTTACGGCGACTGCTTTGTCTGCTGCGATAGCAACTATGTGTATGGCGTTCTTTGCTAATCTACCTGTAGCTTTGGCTTCAGGGATGGGCTTGAACGCTTTTTTTACATATTCGGTTGTTCTTGGAATGGGCTATACACCTGCTGTTGCATTGACAGCTGTTTTCTTGGAAGGTATTTTACTCCTTGTTTTGTCCTTGTTCAATATTCGTGAAGCAATTATAAAGTCTATACCGCTTAACTTGAAAAAGGCTGTTTCTGCAGGTATTGGTATTTTTATCACGCTTATTGCTCTGGAAAATTCAGGTATTGTTGTTGACAATCCTGCAACTCTAGTTGGTTTGGGTGAATTCACTTGGGGATCTCCTGCTGTTTTAGCCTTGATTGGTTTGCTTATTACTTGTGCATTATTTATTCTAAAAGTGCCGGGTGCAATTCTTCTTGGTATTCTTCTTACAACAATTATTGGAATTCCTATGGGGATTACAAAACCTTTTGGAGGCTGGGAAGGTTGGGCTCCAATAAGTATCCCTGCAGCCCCTCATGTTTTGAACTTTGACTTTAGCAGTGTTCTATCATTGAAGTTCTTCATTGTATTTATTTCATTCTTGTTTGTAGATATCTTTGATACAGTTGGAACTCTTGTTGGTGTAACAACTCAGGCCGGTCTTACAGACAAAGACGGTAACATTCCAAAGGTTAAGCAAGCTCTTTTAGCTGATGCTGTTGGTACTGTTACAGGTGCTATGCTCGGAACTTCAACTGTTACAAGTTATGTAGAAAGTACTGCAGGTGTTGCTGCCGGTGGAAAAACAGGACTTACATCTTTTACAACAGCTGTTATGTTCCTAATTGCTCTATTGTTCTCACCAATATTCTTGCTTATTCCTGCTTCTGCAACTGCACCGGCTCTAATCATTGTTGGTTTCTTAATGATTTCACAAGCTGGCGAAATTAACTACAAAGATCCTACAGAAGGTATTCCTGCTTTCTTGGCAATGATAATGATGCCTTTCTCTTACAGCATTGCTGAAGGTATCGTTTACGGAGTTCTATCTTTTGTATTCCTAAAAGTTATTTCAAGAAGATTTAAAGAAATCTCAGTTGTTACATGGGTAATATTTGCAATCTTTATTTTGAGATTCTTCGTGAAATTCTAAATTGAATTATCTGTAGAATCTATAATAAGATTATAAACAGACAAAGCTACGCGGTGAGTAAGACTTGCCGGCGTGGCTTTTTTTTGCCTCAAATTTCTACTAGAACTAGACTAAATCTAAAAAAAATGTTAGTATCAAAACTGGAGTATATTAAATGGAAAATGAAAAAATAAACAACAAGCAAGTTGAAAATGATGAAATAAGTTTAATTGATTTATTTGCTGTTTTATTTAGATATAAGTGGATGATTATTATTACCACTTTTGTTGCAGCTGTATTTATACTTATATATTCTGTTATTTCTCTTAAATTACCCCCTGAAAAATCGTATATGCCAAACAGGTATACTTCGGAAGCTTTAATGTTGATAAATGATTCTGCTTCACAATCTGCAGGTCTATCCAAGATGCTATCTTCAAGCGGACTTGGAAGTATGGCTTCTTTAATGGGACTAAGTGCAGGAGGTGGTGGACCTTCATATAGCAATCTAGCCTTGTTTATTGCCGGGTCAAACTCCTTTTTGGATGCTGTTGGAGAAAGATTTAACTTTAAAGAAAAATACAAGTTAGAGAAACAAATAAAAACAAATATTCGTAGTATTGTATTAGGAAGCTTAAAGGTTGAGTTTAGTGATAAAACGGGTGTTTTTCGCATTGCTTATGAAGATATAGACCCCGAATTTGCAAAAGAGGTTGTTCTATTTTGTGTTGATTTCTATGAAAACAAATTTATAGAGCTTGGTTTAGATAAAGATAAAATTGAGAAAAAAAATCTTGAAGAAGCTATTGATAGAGCGATGAAAGAGATTAAAACTCTCGCAAAAAGAATTCATACTTTAGATCCTTCATCAGGATATTCGGCTAATACTTCCGTATCTGATCTTGTCTTTCAGGCAGAAAAATTAAAAATGGAACTGGATGGTCAAAAGCGTATCTATACAGAGCTAAGAGCTAAGTATGAACTTTTAAAAATAAAAATGGAAAGTAACACACCTATTCTTCAAGTCTTGGAATTACCTGAGGTTCCTGAACGAAAGTCAGCTCCAAGTAGGGCTAAATTGTGTATTATTGTTACATTTGCTGCGTTCTTTATGTCAATCTTCTTTGCATTTTTACTAAATGCTATAAAAAACATAAGGAATGATGAGGTTTCTATGGCAAAATTAAAAGGATTGGATTATGAAAAAAAATAAGCTGATATTAATTTTTTTACTTTTTATAAATATATTTCTAATAAATATCTCGGCTATATCTGAAGAGACTAAGTCTTCTAAAGATGCTAAAGATGCTAAAGCTTCAGAATCTAAATCAAAATCTATTAGTCCTTTAGTTTTGAAAGCTATTGCTAATCCTAATTACTTAGTTACTGTTGGAGATGTTTATAAATTGACATATTTAGCAGGTTCAACCTTTGTAGATTATACAATACTTATTGACAGGTCTTATAGAGTTCGTGTATCAAACCTTGCAGTTATAAATGCTCGTGGTCTAAATTTTTATCAATTAAAAAAACAGGTTGAAAATATTGTCATTAAAAATTATCCCTTTAGTGGCGTACAGTTTAATATGATTTCAGTTGGTCTATTTCCTGTTTATGTTACCGGTGAAGTTAAAACTAATTCGGAAGTAATGGTAACTGCAACTCAAAGATTATCCGAAATAATAAAACCCTTTCTCACTGCATATTCATCACTTAGGGATGTTCAGGTTATTACTACTAACGGAATCGGAAGAACCTATGATGTTTTTAGTGCATCTGCGAGCGGTGATTTTTCACAAGATCCGTACTTACGCCCCGGCTATAGAATAAAAATTAATAGAGCAAAACGAAAAGTTAAGATTTCAGGTGCTGTAGAAAAACCCGGAACTTATCAATTATTAAAAGACGAGAACCTGACTGCATTGATAAATAAATATGCAAGAGGTTTTAACGAATTTGCAAATACAGCTAAAGTTACAATAAAGAGGTATAAAAAGAGTCCTAGTGGGGGCTTAGGTGAATCTATAGTCTTGTCTTCTCAAAAAGAAATAAAGGCTTTTGTTCTTGAAAATCATGACAGCATACATATAGAAAATAGAGCAGATTTAAGAAAGCTTGTATATTTTGAGGGAGCATTAAATTCTAAATCCAATGTAGATCCTGTTCAATTTTTTGACGGTGATGATCTAATTTCTATTATAAGGGCTAGGAGAACTTTGTTTTCGTCGATGTCTGATACTAAAAATGCATATTTGGTGAGGAATGGGCAAATCATCTATAAAGATTTTAATCGAATATTTTTTGATCCAAGTTATGATGAAAAAATTCCGTTAGAGGCAGGAGATCGAATAGTTGTTCCTGTTTTGGAAGCAACTGTTACCGTTTTAGGCGCTGTTTTGCGACCCGGTTCTTATCCCTATGTTCCGGGAAAAACTTATGAGTACTATATTGGTTTAGCCGGTGGTTTTGATAAATCAAGAAATGAAGGTTCTGCTGTTTATATAAAAGATGTTGCCGGAAAGTATTTGGCTAAGGAAGAACACATTTTACCTAATTCTACAATTACCGCAAAAAATAATGCGTTTATGTATAATTTTACAAAGTATCTTCCTTTATTGACAACTACTATAAGCATTATATCTATAACGCTAACCATTTTAAATTTTGTAAGAAGATAATGAATAATATTTAATAGGAGGATCTTATGAATTTTGTAGAAAAAATGAAGAAAAAAGCAAGTGAATATGGAAATCGCTTAGTATTACCGGAGGGTTGTGAAGAGCGAACCTTAAAAGCTGCAAGGTCAATCATTGATGAAAAACTTGCATCTGAGCTTTTTTTAATTGGAAAAACTGACGAAGTAAATGCTGCCGCTGAAAAAGCAGGAGTAAAATTAGATAATATTACAGTTATCGAGCCGGCTAAATCAGAATGGCTTGATAGTTTTGCTGATGTTTATTATGAAAAACGAAAAGCAAAGGGTATGTCTTTAGAACAGGCAAAAGAAGAAATGTCCCAAGAGCTTTATTTTGGAGCAATGATGTTGGTTCAAGGCAAGGCTGATGCAATGGTTGCAGGTGCGATGAATACAACAGCAAATGTTTTGCGCGCGGGCTTAAAAGTTATCGGTACGCAAACCGGAATGAAAACAGCATCTTCTTGTTTCTTAATGGATACAAAAAATCCAAAGCTCGGTGCTGACGGAGTTTTCATCTTCTCAGACTGTGCAGTAATTCCTACACCAACAGCTGAACAACTTGCTGATATAGCTTGTTCTGCTGCACAAAGTTGTAGAACTTTTGCTGAAGTTGAACCTAATGTTGCAATGCTTTCATTTTCTACAAAGGGTTCCGGTGGCGACAAGGATGAAAACATCTTGAGAGTCCGTAAGGCTGTAGAAATTCTAAAAGAAAAAAATGTTGACTTTACCTTTGACGGTGAAATCCAACTTGACTGTGCTATAGTCGAATCCGTTATGCAGAAAAAAGCTCCTGATTCTCCTGTAAAGGGTCAGGCAAATACGCTTATCTTCCCTGACTTGGGTGCAGGAAATATTGGCTACAAACTCGTGCAAAGAATTGCCGGAGCAGAGGCTCTTGGTCCATTCTTGCAAGGTTTTGCAAAACCAATTTCAGACCTTTCAAGAGGTTGTTCTGTTGATGATATTATTACAACTTCTGCAGTAACTCTAGTACAAGCCGGAAAAAAATAAATGGCAGATTCTGTAAAAGCCTTACTTACAAAGGCTATAAATGCAGGTAAAAAAAGAGATTATAAGACTTCTATAAAAATTTTGGAGGAGCTTGTTGCTCATGGATATGCTGAGCTTGCTTCTCCTTTTAACTCAGGTAAAAAAGCTTGTCCTGAAATTTATCTTTATCTTTCCAGAAGTTGGGCAGCTGAGAAGAATTATACTAGAGCAATCACTTATGGCTATGCTTATGTTAGAAGAGTTCCCGAAGATCCTGCCGGTTGGTTTTTTCTTGGACGAGCTTATATTTTTGCGGAAGAATTTAATAAAGCTGTTTTCTGTTTAGAAAAAAGTTCTTCGTTAGCTCCTAAATCTGTAGAAATACGAGCTATGCTAGGATTGGCATATCTTAAGTGGAAGAAGGCAGGTCTTGCCAGAAAAGTCTTTGAAGATGCTTTAAAAGATGCGCCAAATAATCCACGCTTAAATACAGGATATTTGAACGCTTTGTTTATTGAAGCCGTTCATGAGTTTAAAAACGGTGATATAAATTTAGCCGGTCAAATGTTTGAATTTGTTATTAAGAATAACATTGATGGAGTAGTTCCTAGACTTTACTTGGCACATTCCTTAAAAATGCAACAGCGTCTGGAAGAAGCTCTAGTTCAGTATGAAGAGGCTGCAAAGTTTGCTCCTGAGGACAATGCTCTTGCGTTATATCCTGCTATGATAAGAATGGAGCTTGGAGATAATAAGGGTGCTACTGAGGCTCTCTCTAAATTGGATATTGAACTTCCAAATGATGGAATTTCTGAGCAATTCTTTATGCTTGGTGCTATAAAAAAACATTTGGAAACAAAAGATTATCGTAAAGCTGCTCGGACTGCAAGATTTTATATTCGTAACTTTGGAAGCACTGAAGAAATACGACTTTTGGCTGCAGAGGCGCAGAAAGCTTTGGGTAATATAAATAAAGCTTTAAACCACTATAGATGTGCATTAAAAGAGAATCCGCAAAGTCCTTATCCTCATTACGGTATAATGCTAGCTTTGCAGGAATCATATAGATGGGAAGAATTAAGCAGTGAAGTCTTGCGAGCGGAAGCTTCGGGAACTTTAGATGAAGAAGATATTTACTATTATAAAATAATAACAGCGGCTCATATCGATAATCCTGCTGAGGAAGTTTTGCCTCATCTTCAAGCTTTGATTCAGCAAGGAAAGGCTGACCCTGCAATTTTTAATTCCATGGGGAATTGTTACATAAAACTTGATATGCCTGAGCTGGCTATAGGCTGGTATAAAAAGGCCTTGGATATGAATCCAAAAAGCGAAGAAGCTTCAATTGGTCTTATTGCTGCTTATGAGGCTCAAAGAGAAGATAAGGAAACTAAAAAATCTTATCTTTCGTATCTTAATGCTTGGTCCAATAACTTGACAATTCGTCGAGACTTTGTTCTCTTTTTACAGGAAAGTAAAGAATGGGCAGATGCCGGAGATCAGCTTGAAGTTTTAATTGGTCAAAGCCATAACAGAAAGTTTGAACCAGAGTTGGCTCGTTTAAGAAGAAAGGCCGGGCAGTATCAG
>PDWJ01005329.1_pt1 | contig 10630 bp, 7 predicted proteins | sample 1430881 | NCBI WGS metagenome assembly PDWJ01 (sample SAMN01162460, study PRJNA174530) | Oral metagenome, whole genome shotgun sequencing project. | biome: Marine environment; feature: Marine mammal; material: Swab sample of the gingival sulcus; isolation source: swab sample of gingival sulcus... | reverse complement strand
TAATACTTTTTTCCTTTTTGCAAACTTTTTTCCTATTATTTTTTCACTCTTTTTTTATTCTACCCTGCCAATACAAATCTAAAAACCTAATAACCAAATCAATATAACCATAAAAAAAATTTAACTTTTTTCCTTTTTTCTGATATATCTTAATCTTTTTGAAAAAAAACATTCCCTATTTTATTCCCATAATATCCTTTCTAATGCTAAAAACGCCTAAAAAACCCTTTTTAACATTTTATTATTCGACATATGTTTTCTCTTAAAACGAAGGAAAATAGCAATAAATTAATTTTAATAATGAAAAAGTTAGTTTGAAGTAACTTTCATATCGTTCCATAAACTATCAATCTTTGGCTTATTTTTATCAACTAATTTTTTAAAATCGGGCATTAATGAAGAATCTACCGGTTTTACAGATGGTGACTTGACAGATAATGGATTTATCGGAGAACCATTTTTATATATTCGGAAATCCAAATGAGGACCTGTAGCTAATCCGCTACTCCCTACATATCCTATAATATCCCCTTGACTTAATCTTTTTCCTACTTTTATTCCTTTTGCAAATCGAGACATGTGCATATATACTGTAGTGTAAATAGAGTTATGCTTAATTTTAACATACCTTCCTCCACCTCTTCTTTGATATCCTTTTTTGATAACAACACCATCTCCTATGGTATGAATAGGGGTTCCTGTTGGCGCTGCATAATCAACACCATGATGTGGGCGATAGATTTTAAGCACCGGATGGTATCTATTATGAGAAAACTTTGAACTAATGCGACTATATCGCAAAGGTGCTTTCAAAAAAGCTTTCCTCAAACTTTTTCCCTCTTCATTAAAATATTCGGACTTTCCGCCAACTGTATCGTTTACAAATGAAAAAGCATAAAACGACTCTCCGTTATGATCAAATAGTGCGTAATAAATTTCTCCTATACCAATCATTTCATCTCCAACATAGAGCTCATCATAATTTAATATATATTTATCTCCTTTTTGCAAGCCAAAGAAATCAATACTCCAAGCATAAATTTCCGAAAGGTTTAATGCTAAAAGCGGATTATGTTTTTGTGCTTGTATCGAAAGCCATAATGAACTTTCTATTTCACCGGATAACCATTGATTTTTTTTGGTTATCTTTTTACAACCCAAAGCACATTCTACACTATCATCCAAAAATTGGTAAGCCACATATTCTGTTTTATTGATTTCATAAACAAAATATTTAACCTTTACATTTGTGCTATCTTTTTGGTAATATACATGATATTTATTTCCCTGTTTTATTTTTCTAACGTCAAACTCTTTTTTGCTAATCTTAACTAATCGATCAATATCTTTATAGGGCACATCATAATTTGTGAGAATATCAGAAAGATACTGATTTCGCTTTACTTCTTTAGTATCATGCTTTAAGCTATCTACTACTAAACCAAATTCAACAATAGGCTGTGGGATTTCTTCTTCCTGAACCATATCAGGAGTTTCTTTTTTATCAGATGTTTTATTTTGAAAATAATTTACCAAAAAGAATAAAATGATAATTGCTATAAATGCAATAATTAAAAGTTTAAAATATTTTGATTTCTTCATTTGCTTTTATCAAAAATGTATTAGGCCGTTTTTTTAACAGCAATTTATTTATAGAAAACTCTAAAAAATAAAAATTTAAGTCTCTTTTGAAACACGAAACACTTCATTTGCTTTTGCAAATATAATTTATCATTTCAAAAAAGCTTAATCTTGGAATCAGAATCTATCCTAATAGTCCAATTGATGAATTGGTAAATCAATAGTTTTCTTACAAATACTAATTAATATTTATGCAATGGTTTCATCATCATTACCGTCAAGAACAGGCTGATCTTTTACTCCCTTTAAATGTTCTTGTATTATTTTCTTCTCATTTTCAAGTGTTTTCAATGTCTTATTCACTTTCTTCAACTGTCGTTTTAGACTAAACAATCTTGGGAGCGTAAATAAAAAACTTACAATAGCACCTATTGCAAATACTAGAAAAATTAATAATGCTAATGATAAATTAACTTTCTCAAAGCCCAGATTTATAGGCACAACACTTGCATTTAACACAGCAAAGGCTACCATGATTAACACAATGATAACTGTAGTAAAAAAATATTTTTGCATTGTTCGTTAATTTTGAATTTATTTGCTAAATTAATAAAAAAATCAACAAATTACCATTTTTTATTTATATTTATTTATCACAAAACTAATTTCAACAATAAGTTCATTAAATAGTATTAAAATTCATCCAATAATTTTATGATTATTTTTCAATTGACTAAAAAGTGTTACTTTCGCAAACAAATAATTTTTTGTAAAAGATACTAAATTACCCATAATACATTTTATGATTAATAAGTTACTAATATATATATTACGTCCTTTTCACTTTTTATTTTACAAATCAATTATTGTGAAAGGGAAAAAGTTGATTCCCAAGAATCAACCGGTTATTTTTGTGTCTAACCATCATAACTCCATGATGGACGTTTTGGCGATATTAGAAACCTCCGGAAAAAATCCTTACACTTTTGCTCAACAACCTTTTTTTAAGAAGGCAAAGTTCAAAGTTTTATTAAAAGCCTTGAGAATTATTCCAAATTTTTGGTCTGCAAAACCGGAAAATAAGCAAAAAGACCTGAAAAAAGGAGTTAATTTACTGAAAAAGAAAAAAAGTTTATTATTCTTCCCGGAAGTGGGGAAACCTGATTTTTATCGTCTATTAGCGCTAAAAAAGGACTTTTTAAAAGTGGGATTCGATTATTTGAAATCTACTAAATTTGAGGAAGAAGTATGGATCGTGCCTGTTGGAATTTTTTATACAAAACCCACTCGTTTCAAATCTTCATTGCGTGTGAGTTATGGTAATCCAATATCATTGAAAAATTACAAAAAGTTCTATCAGCAAAATCCGGGTAAATGTACACATGTACTGAAGATAAAGGTTGTAAAAGAACTTTTTAGATTGATTATCAATATAAAAAATCAGGATTATCAACCTACCTTTATTCGATTAATTGATTTTTATGCTTCTAATCTGACCTCAAAACTAAAGCCTCAAAACGATAAAGAAATTACCCTTTTTAAGGCAAAACAAAATATCATTTACTTTTTCAATGAAATTATCGAGAGTGAGCCAGAAACTTTTGCGCAATTACGTATCGACCTTGATGATTATTATTATGATGTGAAAAGGCTCAATATGTCAAATAAACAAATTGAAAGACATCATGAAAAGAAACGAGAAAGTAAAAGTCAGCGAATTTTCTTATTATTTATTTCCATTCCTTTTGCCATTGTAGGATTTCTTGTTAGCTATATACCGTTAGAAATCACCAAAAGTATGCTAAAAAAATCGGAAAAAGAAGAACTTAGCACATATAAATTCTTGTCAGCCATAAGCATATTTCCATTATTTCATATTATACTTTCAGTTGCTTTAGGTTTGATTTTTTCAAACATCTACTTTTTTGTCGGCGGAATGGTATTAACGCCTATTTGCAGCTATATTTTTTACCAATCAAGAAAAAGATATAAGGCTTTACGTAATTATTTCAAGCTGGAAAATGCGCTAAAAAAGCGAAAAGGGGAAATGTATGAAATGATGAGGAAAAGAAAAGAATTAACAAAAAAGATTAACTTCTTATTTGAAACCCACTACAAGGAATAGTCAAATTTTGCATTAAATAAACACAAAAAGACCTCACAGGCTTTCAAATTCTGTGAGGTCTAAAAATTTTTTTTGCGTTTTTACATCATTACTGATGCTGCCATTTATTCAACATCGCAATCTCTTCTTTCCAAATACTAGGATTGGGCGTTTCTAAAATCATAGGAATGTTATCAAATCTTTTATCTTGAGCAATATACTTAAAAGCATCTGTGCCGATAAAACCTTCACCAAGAGAGTCGTGTCTATCTACTTTGCTGCCAAGCGGTTTCTTAGCATCATTAAGATGAAATCCTTTGAGATACGAGATGCCGATGATATCCTCAAATTGCTTAAATGTATCCAGAAAAGCAGCTTCTGTGCGAATGTCATAACCGGCAACAAACCCATGGCAAGTATCAAAACAAACTCCTACACGTGATTTGTCTTCAACATGCTCAATAATATATGCCAATTGCTCAAATGAATATCCTAAATTGGTTCCCTGGCCTGCTGTATTTTCTATAACCGCAGTAACACCGGAAGTTTGATCCAATGCCCGGTTGATAGATTCAGCAATCCGCAATAGGCAATCATCAATACTAATTTGATTAAGATGACTACCGGGGTGAAAATTCAGTTGAGGAATACCCAACTGCTTGCAGCGATACATTTCATCATAAAACGCATGGCGCGATTTCTCTAAATTTTCTTTTACAGGATGTCCAAGATTAATTAAATAACTGTCATGCGGCAAAATATCTGATTTGTTAAAACCTAGATTTTCACAATTTTCATTAAACTTTTCAATACTTTTTTCACTCAATGGCTTGGCTTTCCATTGTCTTTGATTTTTTGTAAACAATGCAAAAGCAGCAGCACCTATTTGTTTTGCATTAATGGGAGTATTTTCCACACCCCCTGCGGCACTTACATGTGCTCCTATTTTTTTCATGAAGATGATTTATACTATTTACTCGATTTTCTTACATTAGTGGCATTGGCAATCGCTTCCAACATATCTGTCGTAACTGATTTAGGACGCTCCAACGGAAATCCTAAAGCTCTGTCCCAAACAATATTGGCACAAATACCAATAGCTCTGCCGATACCAAACAATACTGTATAAAAATCATATTCTTTTACGCCATAATGCCACTGAATTACACCGGTTTGAGCATCTAAGTTAGGCCATGGATTTTTTGCTTTTCCTTGTTCTTTCAAAATTGGCGGCACTACTTTATACAACAAATCTACATACTTAAACAATGGGTCATCGCTCAAGTTTTTCAAACTAAACTCTCTTTGAATGAAGTATCTAGGGTCAGTTTTACGCAATACGGCGTGTCCATACCCCGGAATCACTTGTCCAGCATTTAAAGTATCCCAAACATACTGTTTCATCTCTTCTTCCGTAGGCACTTTTCCGCCCATTTTGTCATGTATTTCCTGTAACCAACGCAATACTTCTTGATTAGCCAATCCATGCAAAGGGCCTGCCAATCCATTTACCATTGAAGCAATAGAAAGATATATATCTGATAATGTACTTGCTACAAGATGTCCGGTATGTGCAGATACGTTTCCACTTTCATGGTCAGCATGGATAATAAAATGTAATCGAGCCACTTCGTCATAAGGTTCCGAAATATTCATTAAATGAGCAAAATTTCCTGCCATATCTAATGATGGATTTGAATAATTTCGCTGGCCTTCTCTATACAATTTTGAATAAATATAAGATGCAATCTCCGGTAATTTTGCGATAAGATTCAACGCATCTTCGTAAGTAGCATCCCAATACTCCATTTTATTCATGCCTGCTGCATATTTTTTAGCAAAAAAGGATTCTCGCTGCAAGGTCATAATAGCAGAAGAAAATATAGTCATGGGGTGACTGCAACTTGGGAAAGAATCAATAACTTCATAGACATAACGAGGTAATATTCTTCTTTTGGCAATCTCGTCCACTACTTCATAAGCTTCTTCTTGTGTTGGGATATCACCTGTAAGCAATAAAAATATTAATCCTTCTACCAATGGCATTTCCTTTCCTTTAGGTTTAGGTAATTTCTCAAAAACCTCTTCCAGCGTATATCCTCTATATCTTATACCTTCTTCAGGGTCGAGATAGGATATATCTGTAATTAAACTTTTCACTCCTCTCATTCCTCCTATTACCTGTCCAATGGTAATTTCATCAACAACAACATCAGCAGAATTTTTCATCAGTTTCTCAATTCTGGGTCGGTGTAATTGTATTTTTTCGTAAAGTCTTTCTTTTAATGTTGCCATATATTTTAGTTTTTAAATCAATATAAATAACAATATATATAAGTACATTGTTTGAATAATATTTGCTAAAGATAATAAAAAATATGTTATATCTGTAATATAAATCGAATTTTATTATGATAAATTCATTTTCAAGATGCTTATTTAACCTTGACGCATCCCTTTTGGCAAATACATGAAAAACAATAATTTGACACTTTTGTAAACTAAAAAAGCCACAACTTACACCTGTAAGTCATGGCTTTGTATTTCCTAATTTAGTCTATTTTACATTAAAGATTTCTCAAAAATTAGCGTTTGAGACCTATCAGCTCCAATAGAGAGTACACTTATTTTTACATGTGTCTCTTTTTCTACATATTCTATATATTCTTTTAAAGCTTGAGGTAATTTATCTTTAGCTGTTACTTTTTCTATTTTTTGATTCCAACCGTTAAATGTTTTGTAAACAGGTTTGGTATTCTCATCTTCAATCACTAAATCTGTTAATTGATTTCCGGCTTCATCTTGATAAGCTTCACAAACTTTAAAAGACGAAAATGGTGTTAACACATCCGCTTTAGTCATAATCAAATCTGTTACCCCATTCAACATAATGGCATATTTCAACGCACACATATCTAACCAACCACAACGGCGAGGTCTGCCGGTTGTTGCACCAAACTCATGCCCTTCGTCTTGCAATCTTTTACCGTCTTCATCAAATAATTCCGTAGGAAAAGGACCACTTCCCACTCTTGTGCAGTATGATTTAACAATACCAAAGACTCTTCCGATGCGCTGCGGTGCAATTCCCAAACCCAAACATACACCTGCCGAAATTGTATTAGAAGACGTTACAAAAGGATAACTACCAAAATCCACATCCAACAATGTGCCTTGTGCTCCTTCTGCCAATACTCGTTTTCCATTATCAATTTCTCGATTGAGATATTCTTCGGAGTTAATAATTTGAAAATCCTTTAAAAATTCAACAGCTTCCAACCATTTTTCCTCATATAATGAGAAAGGCATGTTTTCCAATTGAAAATTCTTAATATCAAAATTATAACTATTAGCAATCGAAAAATGTATTTGCTTTAGGTTATCATATCGATTCTTAAAATTTTCTGATAAGGTATCTTTCATTCTTAACCCTAATCTTGCCACTTTATCAGTATAAGTCGGGCCTATTCCTTTTAGGGTAGAACCTATCTTTTTATCGCCTTTTGATTGTTCATATACAGCATCCAATAATCGATGAGAAGGCAATATTAAGTGCGCTTTTTTTGAAATTAACAGGTTGTTTTTCGGCTCAATTCCTTTTTCTCTCAACTGCTCAATTTCTCGTCTTAAGATGAGTGGGTCAATAATCACACCATTACCAATAAGGTTCATTTTATTAGGGTGAAAAATCCCTGACGGAATAATATGTAAAACATGTTTATTGCCATTCATAATAAGGGTGTGACCCGCATTTGGTCCTCCTTGAAATCGGGCAATTATATCATATTTTGGTGTTAAAACATCAACAATTTTACCTTTGCCTTCATCACCCCATTGTAATCCCAATAAAACATCAACTTTCATATTTATTTTTTAATTTAACAAAACAATGTTTTGTTTCCCGTTTTTTACTTATTTAACACACCAATTTTGTGCTTATACCATCTGTTTCTATTTGGCAAAGCACAAATAACGTTTACTTTTTCAGGAGCCTATCCTGCAAAGCAACACCAAAGATAAAAATTTTATGGAAAATAGCGATAATTCAGTGTATTTATCTTTACGAAATTAAGGCAACTCACCTTGTTTAATAGGCTCATCTTTTACATAAAACTTTCTGAAAAACACTTGATAATCAGGTATATTCTTTTGTTTGTAAAAGTTTTGGTAATTTCGTAATGAAACCACAAAATGTTTAAATATTTTATCACTCATTATCGAAAAAACATATTTGCTATTAGAAATATCTCTCAAATACTTCATAGCTTGTGCTTGATCGGTTAAATTACTTACCGTAATCATCCGAATGTTATCCTTAAAGATTACATCTGAGACTTTCAATATATCTGACCCAAATGAATCCCTGTTAAAGTCAGACACCCTCGTTTTTATAGCATTTACATTTACCCTTTTACTATCCACTAATAAAATATAAAAATGGTCTTGATCTTTTGCAGATGGTGCTGCATACACTTCCAGTGCTCTTGTTAGAATATTTTGCTCTTCCTTTTCTTTTTGGGCTTGATTTGATAAGGAATCTTCCTCTTTTTCCATTCTTTTTAGGATATCTTGCACAAATGCATACACATCACTTTTAGGATAATCTTTGGCAATATTTTGCAAATGGACTTTCAATGAATCTAATTGATTATCCAATCTGTTTTCCGATATAGATTTTAGCAATTTAAAGCGAGGAGTTAGTTTGGTTACAGGATAATTTTCAATGGCGTCTGTACTAATTAACTTTGTTGTTAAGTAATCCCCACTCGTATAAGCTCGATACGATTCCTGATACATGCTCTGATGTTTCTTTTTGGTATCCAATAAATTACTGTAAAAGTCAGGATCTTGGATAATTAAAGCATAATCTGATTCCGGGTATTCTTTCAGAATCAAATTTTTAATTTTTAACTGATTATCCATATCTCCAAGCTGCTCATACAATTTATAAAGTTGATAATATACTAAGATTGCATCATCATACTTCGGAAATCTTGACACATAATCATCAAAAGATGCAACAGCTAAACTATCATCTTTCAGTTGTATTTTATAAATAAAACCATTGTTATATAATGATTTAGCAATCAATGAATCTGATTCTTTCAAAGCTTCCTCCGTAAGTGGAATGTTTTGCAAATAGGTTTGTCGGTTGGTTGGGTCAGTAGAATAATTTGTGGTATCACTCACATTTGTAGAATCGCTAACGACCTCTCCCTCATCTCCAAAAAAGAAATTATCAGCCTTTTTATTATATAAACGCCAATTGTCTTCCAATTTTCGCTTTCCCCATTTCCTAATAAACTGATTATAACCACTGGATTTAGCTTGCATATTATAAAAATACCAACCCCCTCCTACACTGGATGCTCCAAGGCTACTTCCGGTGTTTATTTGACGTCCGCCTATTCTCATCTGCCCCTCATATTGATTATAGCGCCTGTTTTCTTCCGCCTTTATTCGGGCTTGCTCCGCCTTATATTCATTGATAATAGAATCGATAAGGGCATTTCGTTTCGCCTCAGGCATTTTAGCAAGTTGCTGCAAACTATCTTGCAAATGAATGTTATCCAAGTTCTCCACTAAATAAGATAAGGTATAAGACTTTCTTTGGAGTTTAAAAATATCAGGATATTCTATCGGCAAAACCATCAAAGCGGTATCATAATAATACTTCGCCATAGGATAATCTTTATTTTTAAATGACAAATCTGCTACCCTCAAAGAAGACTCTGCTTTTTGATAGTCATTAGAAACACTAAACTGTACAGATTTCCGGTAATTATCTATGGCTCCTTCTTCATCTCCCCTTTTTATAGCAATTTCTCCCAGCGCAAAATAAATTTGATCTCTATAATCCTCATTTTTCTCATCTTTCAACATCTTCTGTAAAGAACGAATAATTTCTTCAGTTTCCTCTTCTCCCACATTTAAAGATGTTGCCAAACGAATACGCGCATTGAAAGACATCGTATATTCCGGATTTCTCTTTATTACCTCTTTAAAATATTTTGCCGCTTGTTTCTCATATCCTTTCTCTTGATAAATCTGAGCGATAATAAACATGATTCGAGTTTTCTGCTGTTTTTTCCGGCACAACTCCATTCCATTCAAAAGATATGGCACTGCTGCTTCATGATTGTCCTGCTTCATCAATAACTCGGCATACATTAAAGGCAATGTTCGTTTGGTGAACTTATTTACATCCTCTTTTCCTTCCTTAATAATATTTTTAATTTGGTCGAAAGAAGCAGCTGCTCTACCATACATTTCCATTTGTGTAAAACATCTTCCCAACCATAATAAAGCCTCCGTTTTTTCAGGATTTTTATAGGTTTTGATAACATATTCAAACTTTCGCCTTGCTTGCATATAATCATGCTTATAAAACAACGCTTTTCCCTGCATCAAAAAACTATCATCAATCCATCTCACATATTCTTTCCCTCCAAATTCCATGGAATGTTTACGAACAGTTTTTTTACTTTTCTCAACCACATACTCCATTTGTGAAGCAATAGAAGCGCCATCTTCTTTTGTTCCGTATTTATAAATCGGTAAAATATCAGCGTAATTATCCTGAACGGATTCATCTAAAGACTTTAAGCCACTTCTCAATTTGTCTCTCCCATTCCAATACACATTATAATGTGCTGTCATATTGTGATACACTCTACGTGTAAAAGAGTTTCTCTTTGTAGAACACCCTGACAAAAAAACTATAATAGTGAGAATTATCGTTATGTATAAATATTTTATTTTCAAGCGCTAAAAAATTTTGATTTATCTTAATAACTTATTTATTGCAAAAATATTTTATTTTTAGATAAAATCTATATGAACTCATTTAAACTTTTTAAATTTAAACAAAAATGAGGGCTTTTTCAATTAGTAATTAGCAATGTGCAATTAGTAATTATTTTTCTCAGACCTTACTAATTTTCC
>PDWJ01005328.1_pt1 | contig 10630 bp, 6 predicted proteins | sample 1430881 | NCBI WGS metagenome assembly PDWJ01 (sample SAMN01162460, study PRJNA174530) | Oral metagenome, whole genome shotgun sequencing project. | biome: Marine environment; feature: Marine mammal; material: Swab sample of the gingival sulcus; isolation source: swab sample of gingival sulcus... | reverse complement strand
TCAATACAGAGGTTGGGAATGCTGTGTATTATGCCCACAGGTAACAAGATACAGCAGACCTTGGATACTGTGGCTGGTAAGAATGGGGCCAAACGCAAGCCCCTCGACTTGTAGTCGAGGGTCGTTCAGTTCCTTTTCTGGAAGTGAAGCAGGTATAGTGGCGATTACCATTCTCGGCGGGCAACTTATGGTAAACAATGTTAAGGTAAAATCCAGCACAAAATCAGTTCAGAACTTTTTGGCTCATCTGACAGAACGAAGAATAAACAGTATCTCTTTTCAGCAGGAGCTTGAGGCTGAAGAGCTGTTTACCTTCATTGAACTGATAAACAGGAAACCAGGCCAGATAAGGGAAAGAGGCGGTCTGGTTGAGATGTGCCGTACACGGGGCATTGAGAACATTTCAATTGACGAGTTCAGGTATGCTCTGGTGGCGAAGGACGGTAAACTGGTATCACAGACTGCTGCCGGAGTCCTGGACAGTACACTTGAAGATCTTGTTTTCAAGGAACTGATTGACAGGCTGCAAAAGGGTGATTCCATAAGGGATATTCCTTCTGAGCAGCTTGGAGAAGCTTTGGGCAGGATACTGGAGGAATCTGCTTCAGGATCAGGTAAGTACAGATCCATGCTTGCTGATTTTGTTGCCGCTCTTGACCCTTCAATTCTGGAAGAAGGCGTTCTTGTCAGCAGAGAGCTTCAGAAAACAATGGCATGGACTGCCCTGAGAAAAATTATTGATAAAAACATAGAAGACCTGAGCAGCGGTAATCAGGACAGGGTGCTTGATGCGCTGGATAAGCTGAATCAGCTGGCCTGTATCGGAGCAGAGCGGGGAAAAACCCATACTGTACTTCATGTAATTGACAGTATCAGAGATCTGATTCTGGCAGGCGATCTTTCTTCAGACGCTCTGTTTGCATCTTTGATCCTTATGGGAAGTGTGTGTGAAAGGCTTATCGCATCAGGGAAGCTGGCCAGCGCTTCAGACCTTTTAGCCATAATTACTGAAATAAGACTGATTCAGGTTGCAACACCGGATCATGCCACCGCTCTTAGAAGAGGTCTCTCTGAGGCCTTTCGGAGAATAGATACTCCTGACGCTGCAGATGTTATTCTGCAGTCGTTCATGGATCCTGACGAGAGCCGGTATCATGCAGCAGAGAAAATAACCTCACAGGTAATGTTCAGAAATCTAGGTATGAGGCTTGTTGATCTCTTTCTTGAAAGGAAGAGAGAGGTCAGGGCCAGAGCATACTCGGTACTGCGAAAGTTTGGTGTTGGCTATCTGCTCATGTTCCATTACAGGATTGATGAGATTCAGCAGGGAGGGTTTTCCGTCCGTGATATGGAGACAGGCAGGTTTTCCAGCCAGGACTGGTACATTCTGAGAAACCTTGTGGCTCTTCTGGGGGATTTGCAATCTCCTCGTTCGCTTCCTGTTCTGGAGAGATTATGTGAGGATTCCGATGACAGGGTAAGAAGGCTCTCTCTGCTTTCTCTTATGAAAATAGATAAGTCCAGAGCTGTTTTCTTTGCGTCAAACATGATAAGTGATTCTTCGCCTGTGGTTGTAGCAGTTGCTGTTGATATTCTGGCTCTTGCAGATGAACCGGACAGAGGTCTTATTCCAACTCTGCTTCGCTTGATGCACACCCTGCCCTCATCGCGAAAAGCACTGATGAGATTTTTCCGTAAGGTGTACGATGATGAGCACGCAATATCCCACTTCAGAACTAAGTTCAGGAATACAAAGGGCATTCCGTATGACGATGTCAGCTTGATGCAGGACGCTTTGTCCATAATTGTCAAATCAGGAAAAACTGATGACTTGAAAGCGCTTAATACCTACTATGACAGAAATTCCGGTGGTACCCTCAAAAAAGCTGCCGTACCGGAGAAGGTTCTTTCAACAGTAACGGCAGCTATGGATAGAATCAGGAAAACAGCAGGAAAACCTTAGTCTTCAACAATCCAGCCATTGCGCCTGCGCTTCTGGAAATGGATAAAATCAGAAAAACGAAAGCCTTGGATCAACCCTGCTGTCTTTCTATTCCCACCAGTGAACAAGTCCCGGTTCCACTACCCGTCCATAGCGGGCATGGGAAGGCAGTACTCTGGCAGTAAAACCGAAACGGCCTGTGCTGTTACATGGGATACTCCCTGAGAACACCAGAATACCGTCTTCCTCTTTTTCAAACCTCAGCCTGGAAACAGATTTTTCCTGAAGCCAGCCATTGCCTGATGCTGATCCATACTGTATTTCAACTGAAAGATCATCTGCACTGAGCCCTGGAGCTTTCAGCCTGGCAGTAATTCCAACAGTGTCACCCACAGTCAGCGTGTCTGCCAGTCCGTCTGCCTCAAGGGAGCAGATGGAAACACCATTCCACTTTTCCCTGACTGCCTCTTTCCAGCTGGCCAGTTCACGGACACCTTCCATTTCACTGGAAGATATCTGCTTTGAGAACCGCAGCGCAGGCAGGTAATACTCTGTTGTGTATTCTGCGGCCATTCTGGCAGTGTTAAATTTTGAGAGGGATGTTTTCATGGCTTCTTTCATAACTGCTGTCCAGCCTGAAGGAATACCTCCATTGCTTCTTTCATGGAACAGCGGCGCGATCATGTTTTCTATCAGGTCATATAGTGCTTTAGCTTCAATTCTGTCCTGTACTTCCGGGTCATCGTATGTTTCTCCGTTTCCAATGGCCCATCCGTTTCCAGGCAGATAGCCTTCCGCCCACCAGCCGTCCAGAACGCTGCAGTGGGGCACTCCGTTCATGGAAGCTTTCATTCCGCTTGTGCCGCTTGCTTCCATTGGAATTCTGGGAGTGTTGAGCCAGATGTCCACTCCCTGAACCATGTATCTGGCAATGTCCATGTTGTAGTCAGAGAGGTAAACCACTCTGCCGTAAAGATCCGGGCTGATGCACCTGTGGAAGATGTCCCTTATAAGGTTTTTGCCGCCATTGTCATGGGGGTGAGCTTTTCCTGCAAATATCACCTGCACAGGTCGTTCTGTACTTCTCAGAAGATGAGAGAGTCTTTCCATGTCATGGAAAAGCAGCGAAGCCCTTTTGTATGTGGCAAAACGCCTGGCAAAACCAATAGTTAGTGCATCAGGATTCAGAATGGTCTGATTCTGATGGGGAAGACCCCTTATTCCCATCTCCTCAAGCTGCTCCGCCCATTTTCGTCTTGAGAAAGCCACCAGCCGTGTTCGAAGCCTTTCATGGGCGTGCCAAAGCTCCGCATCTGGAATCCGGTCGATTCCGTTCCAGAATTCTTTATCAGCAGGAGCAGTTGAGTGGATACTCCCCATATATCTTGATATGAGTCTTCGAATCTCATCAGAGACCCATGTGTCTGAATGAACACCGTTTGTGATATGACCGATGGGGACTTCTCTCTCTGGAAGCATCGGCCATACATCTTTCCAGATTTTGCGTGATACTTCACCGTGCAGCCTGCTGACTCCGTTAGCATGACGGGCGAATTTGAGGGCAAACACAGTCATGGAGAATGAGGAGGAATCAGTGTGAGAACCAAACTGAAGGAATGATTCGTTTTTAAGACCTACCCTGTCAAGATAGGGGCGCAGGTATCTGAGAACCAGTAAGTTATCAAACTCTTCGTTACCTGCGGGAACAGGTGTATGTGTGGTAAAGACATTACCGGCGGTAACAAGCTCCCTTGCTTCAGCGAATGTCAGCCCCTGCTCAATCAGGTGTGCAAGCATTTCCACAATCAGAAATCCTGAGTGCCCTTCATTGATGTGCCTTACCACAGGGGTCAGGCCCATTGCCCTGAGAGCCATTACTCCTCCGGCGCCGAGAAGTATCTCCTGCCGTATACGCATTTCCTTGTCGCCGCCGTAGAGCTGTCCGGTTATCTCCCTGTTTTCCATGGTGTTTTCAGGAAGGTTGGTATCCAGAAGGAAGAGGCGAATGCTTCCCACCTTTATCTTCCAGATTGCAGTGAGTACCTTTTCACCGTCCATAGGGACCATGATTGTAACCGGATTGCCCTCTTTATCCAGCACCCTTTCCACAGGCATATTGGAGAAGTCATTGACCGTGTAGCTCTCCTGCTGCCATCCGTCGCTGTTCAGGTATTGATTGAAATATCCCAGCCTGTACAGAAGAGAAACTCCCACCACAGGCAGCCCAAGGTCACTTGCGCTCTTGAGAGTGTCTCCAGCCAGTACACCCAGGCCTCCTGAATAGATGGGAAGGCTCTCGTGCAGACCGAACTCAGCGGAGAAGTAAGCAATTACCTCTTTTTCAGACACTTCATCACTGTACTTCCTCTTGAACCAGGATTCTCTGCTGAGGTACTCAGACATGGATGAATAGGCTTCCTCAAGGGATGAAATGAATGCAGGATCTTCTGCCAGATACGACAGTCTGTCCTGTCTTACTCTTCCAAGCAGCAAAGTCGGATTGTGACAGGTTTTTTCCCAGAGTTCCGGATCGATAGTTCTGAAAACATCTACAGCTTTCTTGTTCCAGCACCACCATGTATTCTCAGCAATCTTACTGAGGGCTGAAAGCTTTTCCGGAATGCTGGGTACTACCCTGAATATTACTGACTTCAAGCTATTCTGCCTCTCTGAATCTCAGGAATGCTGAAGGGTTGCCGGCAACCACCGCTCCTGCAGGCACATCTTTTGTAACCACTGCTCCTGCGCCGATAATGGCGCCTTTTCCGATTCTTACCGGAAGGATTGTGGCGTTGGAGCCTATGCTCACTCCGTCCTCGATCACCGTTTTTTTCCAGTTAGAAGGGTCAGGCTGGGGGGGATAGACATCATTAATGAACATCACGCCGTGGCCGATGAAACAATCGTTGCCTATCTCTACAAGCTCACAGATGAAGGAGTGGCTCTGCACTCTGGTACGGTCGCCTATCTTAACGCCTTTTTGTATTTCGCAGAAGCAGCCCACCATACTGTCCCGTCCTATTGTACATCCGTACATGTTGACGAAATTCCAGACCTTTGATCCTTCACCTATCCGGCAGTCATTAATCAGCTGAAGAGGATTCTTCTCCTCTGCTGTACCTGTTTCTTCCTGCGTTTTATCCTTCTTGAAAATAGCCATCGGTCTCTCCTTACATCCCTGTTTGGAATCATTGCTGAGTACCAAACATATTACACGACAACATTGGAGGAAAAACTTGCAGCAAAACATCAGGAATTTCTGCATCATAGCGCATATAGATCACGGTAAATCAACCCTTGCAGACAGGCTTCTGCAGGTAACCGGTTCTGTTACCCAGCGTGAGTTCCATGATCAGATGCTTGACTCAATGGACATAGAGCGTGAACGGGGAATCACAATAAAGAGCAGCGCTGTTACCATGCACTATGAACCGGAAAAGGGCAAGAAGTATCAGCTGAATCTTATTGATACCCCAGGGCATGTGGATTTCAGCTATGAGGTGAGCAGAGCCCTTGCCTCATGTGAAGGAGCACTCCTTGTGATAGATGCTGCGCAGGGCGTTGAAGCTCAGACTCTGGCAAATCTCTACAAGGCTTTTGAGCAGGATCTTGAGATAATTCCTGTTATTAACAAGATAGATCTTCCTTCAGCTGACATAGATGAGACACTCTATGAGATTGAGAATGAACTGGGTCTTGACCCTGATACAGCAGTCTGTGTCAGTGCAAAGACCGGCAGGGGGCTTGAGGATCTGCTTGATGCAATTATAGAGCAGATACCTGCTCCTTCCGGCAGCAGCAAAGCCCCTCTGAGAGCCAGAGTATTTGACAGCATTTTTGACCCGTACAGAGGTGTGGTGGCTTATTTCCGTGTGGTAGACGGTGTAATGAGGCAGGATCAGGATATTCTGCTTATGTCCGGAGGCATGGAGTACAGAATAGAGGAGATCGGCCATCTGGGAATCCAGCGGGTTAAGTGTAGTGAGCTGAAAGCCGGTGATGTGGGCTATCTGATAGCAGGTATCAAGTCGGTGAGTGATGTGAGAAGCGGCGAGACTGTCACAACAAAGAAAGACCCTGCAGATGAGCCGCTGGAGGGTTTTGAAGAGGCCAAGCCTGTTGTCTTTTCCAGTCTCTTTCCCATAAGCAGTGAGGATTACAATGATCTTGCGCTGGCAATGGACAAGCTTAAATTGAATGATGCTTCACTGACTTTTGAGAAGGTCAACTCAGTGGGACTTGGTTTCGGTTTCAGGTGCGGCTTTCTGGGGCTTCTTCATCTGGAAGTTGTTCAGGAGAGGCTTGAGCGGGAATTCGGCATGAGCCTTGTTCTTACTGCTCCTACAGTTCTGTACAGAATAACAATGAGCAATGGCGAGGTTAAGTACATAGACAACCCGAACCTTTATCCTGACCCTTCTCAGATTGAGATGGCTGAGGAACCCTATATCAAAGCCTCTGTGATAATGCCCGACAGATACATCGGCCCTGTTACAACTCTTCTTCTGGACAGAAGGGGGCAGAACTACTCCAACTTGTATGTAGGTGCAAAGAGGGTTGAGATAAAGGTTGAAATGCCTCTGGCGGAGATTGTCTACGATTTCTACGACAAGCTGAAGTCGGTTACCCAGGGTTATGGCAGCTTTGACTATGAACCTGCTGACTACAGACCAGGCGATCTGGCCAAAGTTGATATTCTTGTAAACCACGAGAAGGTGGATGCCCTTTCTATGCTGGTTCACAGAGGAAGGGCTACAGGCTGGGCGAAGAGGGCCTGCGAGAACCTGAAGCAGGAGATACCCAGACAGCAGTTCAAGATTCCTATTCAGGGTGCAATAGGCGGGACCATTATTGCCAGAACAACCATAAGTGCCCTGAGAAAGGATGTTACTGCAAAGTGCTATGGCGGTGACATCACCAGAAAAAGAAAACTGCTTGAGAAGCAGAAGGCCGGTAAAAAGCGTATGAAGATGGTGGGAAAAGTAATGATTCCCCAAAAGGCCTTTCTCGCAGTTCTGAAGAGGGATGACTGATATAATGTTCGATTCTCAGATAACATTCTGTTATACAGAGGATATTTCCCTGATACACGATTTCTATCACACAGTGATGGAGTTGCCCATGGTTCTGGATCAGGGCGGTTGCAGAATATACAGAGTTGCCGGTGATGCGTATCTTGGTTTCTGCACCAGCAAAAGATCAGGTTGCAGGAATACAGTGACAATTACACTGGTAACAGATAATGTCGACTTTTGGTTCAGCAAAGCAAAAGCAGCCGGCTGCAAGGTGATCAGGGAACCTGCTGCTACCACTGAATACAAAATCTATAACTGTTTTCTGAAGGACCCTGCAGGATACACACTGGAGATTCAGAGGTTTGAGGACTTGAGATGGCCTCCAGAGGAATAGGCCTTTACATACATGTTCCTTACTGTTTGAAAAAGTGTGATTACTGCGCCTTTGCATCGGTGAGGAAACCCGGTGACATTTCCGGTATGTGTACTGCCATAAGGGCAGAGTTCTTGACCAGAACAAGGGATAGAAACCTTTCTTTCAGTACTTTTTATGCCGGCGGAGGAACTCCTACGCTTCTTCCATCTGAGTTCTGGAGCAGCCTTGTCAGCAAAGCCTGTTCTCCTGCCCTTGAGGAAATTACCATTGAAACCAATCCTGCAGTACTTGATGCAAGCGGTTATTCTGCATTACTACTGGCAGGTTTCAACAGACTCAGTATCGGCGTTCAGAGCTTTACTGATTCCCAGCTCGCCAAACTGGGCAGGGTTCACGATTCACAACAGGCCATGGAAGCCCTTGAACTTGCAAGAAAAACCGGTTTCAAAAACATCAGTGCTGACCTTATCTACGGTATTTCAGGGCAGACGTTGAAAGATCAGATGCACGACCTTGAAAAACTGGTCAGTTTCCTACCTGAGCACATCTCAGTCTACGAACTGACCCTTGAAGATGGAACACCAATGGGAAGAGTAGGACTAAAAGCTCCGGAAAGCCTCTGTGTTGAAATGTATCACCTGGCACATGAATTTCTTACCTCTGCGGGATACGATCACTATGAAGTGTCAAGCTACTCTCTGGGGGAAAAGTACCGCTCAAAGCACAATCTTTCTTATTGGAACCGTACACCCTATATGGGTATAGGCCCTTCTGCTCATTCCTTTGACGGCAGAAAAAGATTCTGGAACATCAGCGATGAGATCCGTTACGAATCTTCAGTAATCAGAGAGATGTCTGCAAAAGAATCTGAGGAAGACCTTACGCCTGAGAATCATGCCCATGAAATACTGGCTCTTGGATTCAGGTATTCAGGCGGTGTCAGCCTGGACGATCTGAAGCAGACAGGATATACCCTCAATACCCATGAGCTGAACCATGAAGGCATGTTCACCATTAAAAATAATGTACTTGTTCCGGACCATACCGGCATGCTCTTTGCAGATTCGATTGCCCTGAGGGCTGCAGAGCTGCTGGAACCGGTTCAGGGGTTTGACGAACAGCCTGTTTGACTGCATAATTGGCCTGCTTTCAGGCCGGTGCCCCTGTAGCTCAGTTGGATAGAGCGGCGGTTTCCTAAACCGTAGGCCACACGTTCGAGTCGTGTCAGGGGCACCAAGTTCTCTCTGCATACTCCCGAACCCTCGCAGTTACCTTGAAACCGCCCTGCGGCGGTTGCGCGCTTCGCGCGGTCTTCGACGGCCTAAACCGTAGGCCACACGTTCGAGTCGTGTCAGGGGCACCAGGTTCTCTCTGCATACTCTCCAACCCTCGCAGTTACCTTGAAACCGCCCAGCGGCGGTTGCGCGCTTCGCGCGGTCTTCGACGGCCTCAACCGCAGGCCACACGTTCGAGTCGTGTCAGGGGCACCAGGTGCAGAGGTTTACACCGAATCTTAAGTGCAGAGATACGGCTATTGCGTAATTGCCACAGATTCAATTCCCATGTGTGTGTCCACAATCACCTTGAGAATCTGTTCTGAGTATCCACGCCTGACCTTTATAGAGACCAGTTCCATGTACCCTTCCGCACACAGCAAAACCTCATCAGTTATTCTGAGATCAGCTTTCAGTCCTCCTCTATCCCCGAGTCTCATAGTACAAGCCATCAAAAGGCAAAACAATCTACGCTTTCATCCGGCAGTCTGGTGAAAGAAGTCAGCCTTTAAATGAGTAGCTTTGAGATAAGCTCTTTATGCCTGGAACCGTTCAAGTTGTCGGAAAGAAAACAGTTAGACAGTTGACTATTGCTTGAATATCATCAATAGTATCATGAGAATTGTAAAGGAGGTAAAGATATGTCAAGATCAGTATTTGTTCTGCTTTGCATCGCCGTCCTGGTACATGCCCAGGGCATTGTAATCGACCACACCTGTACTGACCTGTCGGCAATTCCGCAGGTCTGGATTACTGCTGTTCAGGATAACTGGCAGTCGCATTATGCTCATACTTCTCACGGTACCCAGCTTACATACGGCATAGAATTTGTGGAGGATGCCGATCCGTTCTACAGCGTTCATGTGGAAGACGGTTATCTGCCTGATACCCCCGGGGCTTACTGTGTATTCGATGGTCAGGAAAACAGCTCCTATGTTACCCCTGATATGTACTGGGAATCCGCTTCAGGTTTAAACCTTACCAGGGATGTTCTGAATAACAACCCTGAGCTGGATACTTCCATGTGGTGCTGGTGCTGTCAGTGTGATTACTATTCAGAGGCCCAGGTGCAGGCTTATCTTGACGCCATGACTCTTTTGGAGTCAGAGTATCCTGATGTCACCTTTATATACTTTACAGGTAATGCTCAGGGGACAGACTCCGATGGTTATGCCCGTTACCAGCGAAACAATCAGATTCGTGATTACTGTGCAGCTAACAACAAGGTACTCTATGATTTTGCAGATATTGACTGCTGGTGGTATAACACTTCCACTTCCCAGTGGGAGCAGCACACCTACTCATACAACGGAACTGATGTGCCTGCTGAGCATCCTCAGTACTACGGAAATGAGTATGGCCATACCACTGCTGAAAGCTGTATCAACAAGGGCAAGGCCTGGTGGTGGATGATGTCGGTTCTTGCTGGATGGGGCGGAACTGGTGTTGCCCAGGGTGAATCAGCAGTGAACGGTATTCCTGAAATCTCCTTTGGCAATCCTGCTGGTATGCCTGCTGTTCTTTCTGTTGAAATGCCTTACTCAGATCAGTTTTCCATGTCAGTCTTTGATTCTGCTGGAAGAATGGTAAGGAATCTTAGCAGTAGAATGTTAGACTCAGGAAAACATACATTTACAGTTGATGGCCTGTCACCTGGAATGTATCTGATAAGTATGAATTGTGGTTCCTCTGCTGTTTCCAGGAGAATGATAGTACTGAACTGATTATTCTGCCTCTGTTCAGTGTCCTGTCAAACCTCAGATGACGGATTCTGCTTGTTCTTATCTGCCCAGGCAGCGTTGCAGACTCGGTTACATAGCCTCCGGCTATGCGTCCTCACCTGCGCCTCACCTGAACAGATAATAACTGCGCATACTCTCCACATCCGAAGCATGACAGGACACTAGTACATAGTACACTCTAAAATTTCGGATATAAGCGCTTGAGTTTGATTCGAGCATCCTCTGTAGTGAAATGCCAGTCAACTTTGGTTTGACGACTATTTCTATCCGTATTCCATGCT
>PDWJ01005324.1_pt1 | contig 10637 bp, 13 predicted proteins | sample 1430881 | NCBI WGS metagenome assembly PDWJ01 (sample SAMN01162460, study PRJNA174530) | Oral metagenome, whole genome shotgun sequencing project. | biome: Marine environment; feature: Marine mammal; material: Swab sample of the gingival sulcus; isolation source: swab sample of gingival sulcus... | reverse complement strand
GGACATGCCGGAAGAGGCAAGGGAAAAGGGGCTGGCCGAAATAAGGAAAATGCGCCAGATGCCGCCTTCGTCTCCAGAATATACGGTGCTCAGCAATTATGTTGACTGGGTACTGGCTCTTCCCTGGAACAATGTTGTTGAAAACGAAATTGATATGAAAAAGGCGGAAGAGATACTCAACGCCGAGCATTATGGTCTGGAAAAGCCCAAGGAACGGATTTTGGAATATCTGGCCGTGCAAAGTCTGGTCAAAAAGATTCGCGGCCCGATTTTGTGTCTGGTTGGTCCTCCCGGGGTTGGCAAGACTTCACTTTCCAAATCCATTGCCAGGGCAACCGGACGGGAGTTTGCGCGTCTTTCCCTTGGCGGTGTGCGGGACGAGGCCGAAATCCGTGGGCACCGCCGCACCTATGTTGGTGCGATGCCGGGCAAAATCATCAAGGCGCTCAAGCGGGTCAAGTCAAACAACCCCGTGTTTTGTCTTGATGAGGTTGACAAGATGAGTACGGATTTTCGTGGCGACCCGTCCTCGGCCCTGCTTGAAGTGCTTGACCCTGAACAAAATGTCGCGTTTGCCGACCATTACCTTGATCTGGACTACGATTTGTCCAATGTCTTTTTTATTACAACGGCCAATTCCCTTTCCTCCATTCCGCTTCCCTTGCGTGACCGCATGGAAATTATAGAGCTTTCGGGCTATCTGGAAACGGAAAAAACGCAGATTGCCAAGGACTATCTTGTTCCCAGGCAGCTTGAAATGAACGGTCTGGACGCTGAAAATATCAGCGTGTCTGATGGCGCTGTTTTGCAGATTATCCGCCATTATACCCGTGAGGCCGGTGTGCGGAATCTGGAGCGGCAGATTGCGTCCATTTGCCGCAAGGTTGCCCGTCGGGTTGTGGAGAAAAAAGACAAGGGCGCCCAAAAAATAAAGGTCGTGAAAAACAGCGTTGGCTCGTATCTTGGTATTCCCAAGGTGCGGCACGGCGAAAAGGAAGAGACCTCCCAGATTGGCGTGTGCAGCGGTTTGGCATGGACGCAGTTTGGCGGCGAGATTTTGCTGGTGGAATCTGTTCTTATGCCCGGCAGCGGAAAAATCGAGATAACAGGGAAACTGGGCGAAGTGATGCAGGAAAGTGCCAGGGCGGCGCTCTCCTACATTCGTTCCCGTTCCGATATTTTTGGTCTGCGCGAAACCTTCCACAAGGAAATAGATATTCATATTCACGTGCCGGAAGGGGCAACGCCCAAGGATGGCCCGTCCGCCGGCATTACGCTGGCCACAAGTATTGTTTCCGCCTTGCTGGCTCTGCCGATAAGTAACGATTTGGCCATGACAGGCGAGATTACCTTGCGTGGTCGGGTGCTGCCTATTGGCGGATTGCGGGAAAAACTGCTGGCCGCCAAAAGAGCCAATATTCACACCGTGCTTGTTCCCGTTGATAATGAAAAAGACCTGAAAGAAGTCCCTGACAGTGTGCTCAAGGGACTTGATGTTGTTCTGGTGGAGCACATGGACGATGTGTTGTCCCGCGCGCTTGGCGGTGTTTCTCCTGAAACCCTGTTTTGTGGACGTGATGACTATATTCCTCTTGCGGGAAAGTTGATGAAAGACGAGTATCGGCAACCGGAACAATAGGAGCTTGTATGCCACTGTATGAATTTTTGTGTGAAAAATGTCAGGAAGAATTTGAAGAACTGTGTTCTGGCCCTGACAAGAAAGAAAAAGTCCGTTGCCCGAATTGCGGCTCGGAAGAAACGGTTCCTCTTATGTCGGCCACTCAGGTTGCTTCCTGCTCCTGTGGAAGTGGCGGTGGAAGCGGATTTTCATGAGGACATTAACGAGTGGCCCTGGAAGGGTCAGGTGAGAAAACTGTAGTGGACGTACTTCAAGCAATACATGAGCGGCGCAGCATCCGTAGCTATACTGACGAGCCGGTAAGCAGGAAAGACATCCTGACCCTGCTTCGCGCGGCCATGGTCGGGCCTACCGCGCATAACGGGCAGGAATGGCGGTTTGTCGTTGTTGACGACAAGGACTTGCTGCATGAGATTCCAACCATCAATCCGTACGCCCGTATGTCTCGTCGGGCGCAGCTTGGCATTTTGGTTTGCGCGGATTTACACGCGGAAAAAACTCCCGGATTCTGGATACAGGACTGTTGCGCGGCCATTGAAAATATTTTGCTTGCTGCTGCCGGAATCGGACTTGGCGCGGTATGGACAGGTATCTCGGACAGCTATCCTGAAATGATAAAAAAATACCAGGCCCTTTTTCATTTGCCCGAACATATCTTGCCTGCAGGGTTTATTGTGATTGGGCATGGCAAAAAGGAAGCCAGGGCTGCTGACCGGTACGATTCGAAAAAGGTGCATTATAATAGCTGGGGGACTCCCTGGGAGGAAATTTCGCGGGATGAAAAAGGTTGATGAAGCCTTGGGACAAACGCTGTTTTTGTTTTCAGGGAAAGGGGTGCTTATGGCTTGTTTACGAAAATTTTTTCTTATTCTGGTCTTTTTTTCCTTAACGGATTTGGCCCTGGCCGATTCCTACCTTGAAATGGATTTGAAGGCGTTGATGGATGTTACTGTCACGTCTCTTTCCAAGCGGGAAGAAAAGCTCTTTGATTCTGCCGCTGCCATGTACGTGATAACGGCAGATGACATCCGCCGCAGTGGCTCAACCAGAATAGAAGAGGCGTTGCGTATGGTGCCCGGCTTGATGGTCGCGCAAAATAACGCCTGGATTTGGTCCATATCTTCTCGCGGTCGCAGTTATAATCCTACCTATGAAAACAAACTGCTCGTCTTGATAGACGGCCAAAGCGTGTATTCTCCCATTTTTAGTGGAACCTTATGGGACACAATCAACCTGTTTCTGGATGATATTGACAGGATTGAGGTTATTCGCGGTCCGGGAGGCAGCACCTGGGGCAGCAACGCCGTTAATGGTATTATCAATATTATTACCAAACCAGCCAGCCAGACAGAAGGGGTAATGCTCAGCGGTCGTTTGGGACGTGAGGAAAAAGGCGTTGGCGCTTTTCGGTTTGGCGATGAAATTTCACCAGGTAATTTTTACAGGGTGTATGGCCAGATGCGAAAAGTGGAAGAATTGGAAACAAAAGACGTACTGGCAACAAAAAGTATTGGCGTAAGAACCGATCTTGCCCCAACCTCTGATTCCAGTCTGGGTTTTTCCGGAGATTTTTTTACAGGCACGACTGACGGCACTCTTAAGTACCCTGATGTGAATCACAACAAGCTCCAGACTCTGGCTGATAATGTGGGGACGGCTTCGGAATCTCTTGGAAGGCATTCCCATTCCTACGACACCACCCGAAACCATGGCTATCCTCAGTACATACGGCAGAAAATCAAGTCCTATGTGAGGGTAAGATGAGAAATTATCTTGTTGAGGATGTGGAGGTCTTCTCCCTGGATGCGGAATCCGGGGAATGGGGGGCAAAGCCTGAACCTGTTTTGAAGTGTACCTTGAAGGGCTGTCTTGACAATGAAGGCGGCCGGGAAGTGTACGACAAGGGCAAGATTATAGCTGTATCCACCCACACACTCTACACCATCCAGCCGGGTATTGCTGTGGCGGATTTGGTTAAGGTGGACGGAGTGGAATATCAGGTGCTGTATGTGTCTGATTTCGGCAAGCATATTGAGATAGGGCTGGAGATGAAACGATGATTTTTGAAGATGGGACGGACAGCATCAAATCCGGGCTTCACAAGGCTGTGGACAGGGCTCTTTATAAGTCAACGCTCCATCTTCAAGGGGAGATAAAAGGGGAAAGTCCTGTTTTGTCTGGACACCTCCGGGGATCTGTGGATATGGGGATTGAGCCATCAAGGCTGGAAGGCGAGGTCTCTACGAATCTGGAGTATGCCATGCGTATTGAGTACGGATTTAAAGGGGAGGATATTCTTGGCAGGAATTTTAATCAAAAACCTAACCCTTTCTTTCGTCGGGGGGCAAAAAACGCAGAGCCGGGGATTGGCAAAATCTTTGAACAGGAGCTAAGGCGGCCTATCAATATTGCATACAAGAAGGCTGGCCTATGATCTCTGAAAGATGCGCCCTTGAGTTCCTGCGGGGGATGCCGGAGCTTTTGGAGTACTGCGGGGGACAGGTCTATTACGGGGAAGCTCCCCAGGGGATAACGGAGCCCTATGTAATTCTGTACCCGGTAACTGCCGGGCGTGTGGGAGAGGCCGGGGCTCACTTTCCCATGGTGCAGATTAGTTGCTTTGAGACAGACCAGTTCAAGGTTTTGGACTTGGCTGACTTGGTTGTGAGATTAACAGATGGGTATAGGGGGGCCGTAGGGCAAGCCTATACGGACTCTTGTCATTCTGTAAGGGTGCGGCCTTTGCGGAATGCAGATGGGACATGGATGTGTCCCGTAGAAATGAAATTTAGTTATTTGGAGGGGTAGATATGGCTTATGCAGGAATACAGGTTCCAGCTGGATGTGATGTCCTGATTGGGGACAATGAGGCGAATCTGGTTAATGTGGGGGTGCTGCCGGAGGACAAGGAGACAACGGTGTCCGTCAGTTATGACAGCGTAGAGGTTAAGGGAAGCAAGAACGAGGATGTGCAGCGGTATGTCAAGAACATGAGCGCCGAGGGCAAGTTCTCAATCTATCAGATTCTGCTTGATAATATTGCCAAGTTTTCCAAGGGGTTGATCACCCTTGAGAGTGTGCCGGGAACACCTGTTACAGGACAGACCCAGACCATTAAAGCGGGTTGGGAGAACAAGAGGCTGTACAGGCTGGATGGGCAGAACGCCGATGGCTCGGAGCCCACTGTTACAGCGAAGAAGGGAAGCACTACCCTGACAAAGGGGGATGATTTCCATGTGCTTAAGGCTGCAGACGGGGATTTCTACGTGAGCCTTAATACCGCCGGGACAAGCCACATTGCGACAACCGATGTGATTACCCTGACTCTGGGATACACACCCAAGGCCAGCGTCAAGGCAAAGATGGGGGCTCCCTCTGTAGAGATCACCCCCCAGGTTGTCCGCTTTATGAAGATGCAGGGGGATAAGAAATTTCAGATTACCCTGTGGTCTGCCACCAATTCCAGCGGGTTAAGTTTTGCCTTCCCTGCCAGCTCTGCGGACAAGCCTACCAGTATAGATGTAACCATGACCGGGGGGCTTGATACGTCCCGGGCTGTTGGGGATCAGTTAATTGAGATCGTTGACGAGATAGGATTGACTTAATGAAAGAAGTTGATCTGAACAAAGCCAAGGGAAGGAATGTTGTTGAGATCTCTGTGGCTGATAAGCGGTTCCGTATTGTCCGGGTTGTAACGGGTGTACGTCAACTGTATGCCGATTACATGACCCGGACGAAGGAGGCGATAGAGAAAGCTGCGTCTCTGGAAATCCGGGAAGGGGAAACAGAGGAAGATTACGCTTTACGGGTTGAGGCTGTTACTGAGGATGTCAATTCTTTTGTGGCTGTCAAACGGGAGGCGTATTTCGGGATGCTTGAACTTATCCTGAACAGGAACGGCTACGAACTGGACAGGAAGTGGTGGATTGAAAACACTGATGAAATCGACCAACAGACTTTTGTTGAGGTCTGTTTGACCAAGGATGCTCCCGGCGAAAAAAAAAAGATGACGGGAAGCGTTTAGACTTTGAAAAGCTGGCGGTGGTGCTGGGTAAATACTGGCCTTATGTAACGCCGGATTATCTGTACCGCCAGCTGGATTTTATTGATGTTAAAGATATGGCTGCTTTTCTGACTAAAGAAGAGTGGGCTTATTGTTGGGTCGGCGGTAAGCAGGATTTGACCGAGCTTGACAAGCTGGGTGTGATAAACATTAAGAGGTAGTGATGGATTCCATAGCCGGGCGGTTGATATATAAGATAGTTGGAGAGAACGGAGGTCTGATCCGTTCTCTTGATAACTCCAAACGCTCCATGATCGGTCTCGGGAAAACTGCCCAAAGTACCGGGGCCATGATACAGCGTTACCTTGCCGGTGGGGCTATGGTGCTTCTGGGCAAGAAACTGGTGTCCCTGTCCTCCGATACCGCCGAGCTGGGGAACAAGTTTCAGGTGGTGTTCAAGGGTGCGATCGAAACCACCAATGACTGGATAGAAGAGTACACCGAAGCTGTAGGGCGGGGAGACCTTGCCACAAGGGAATATTTGACATCCTTACAGGACATACGGACAGGGTTTGGGGCTCCCATAAAGGAGGCGGCCAAGTTCTCCCGGGCTGTTGTGGGTGTTACCAATGACCTTTCCAGCTTCTCCAATGTGGGATTTGAGGAAACATCGGCTGCGATACAGTCCGGGTTGTCCGGCCAGTTTGAAGCCCTTCGCCGCTTGGGGGTGGGGCTGAATGTCGCCATAATCAACGAAGGGAAATATGCCAAGACTCTGAAAAAAACCTGGGATGAGATGGATAACCTGGAAAGGCAGGAAGCTATCTTGTCCGGGATTATGTCTCAGTCTGCTAATGCCCTCGGCCAGACAGTTGAAAACTGGAAGGACTATAATTACGAGCTGGGGGATGCGGCCAGAACATCTGATGGCTTTGCCAACCAGTCAAAGGCCATGACCCAGGAATTACAGGACTTGGGGGCAGCCTTCGGCGATGAGCTGATGCCTTATGCCACTATGGCCGTTGAGGCTGGCCGGGATTTAATTGAATGGATGGATGACATGACTCCGGCGGCAAAGCAAGCCACTATAGCCGTGGCCGGATTGAGTGCTGCCTTTATGGCCGGGGGCGGTGTTGGTGCTCTTATCTCAATAGTTGGAATGGCTGCCCTTAAAGTTGCAGACATGCGGGACAGGCGTGATGAGCTGGTGGAGGTCACAGACAGGCTGACAAGATCATCAAAAGAGTACCGGGAAGTGGTAGAAAAGCTTGATGGCGATTTGTCAAAAATGTCAGAGGCCGAAGTCAAGATATTGAAATTAAGAAAAGAACAGCTTGCTATACAGACAAAAAATGCCCTTGCGGAATATGCCATTGAGCAAGAAAGATTCAAGGCCCAGCAAGGCAGGGAAAAAAGCAGGCTTGAGGAACTGGAAGCCAGGAAAAAGGCTCATGAGGATGTCCTTGATGATGCCCAAAAAGCAGAAGCCGAACTTGATGAACTGGAAAGAAAACAGGCAAGGCTTACGGCCAGCGGTCTGGATATGGAAAGGGCTGAACTTAACAGATTAAATGCCCTGACTGAAGCAATAAGTAATAACACAAAAAAATGGTTTGGTGAAAACGCAGGGGTAAATAAGGCTAATCTTAAAATTCTTGAACTGAAAAAAGAAATAAATAGTCAAGAAAAAGAAGGGCTTGACCTTGAGATACAAAGGCAGGAAGCGGTAACTTCTGCCGCCAGACTCTATGCTGATGGATTGATTGATATATCAAGATACAAAGAAACAAACAGGGAATTATATGATGAGATTGTTAAGGCTTCGGAAGCATTAAAAATTAAAAACAAAATACAAGATAACGCTTCAAGGATTTTAGAAAAATATAAAAATGAAGTGAGTGGGGTCAAGGATTTAAATGAGGAAATTCTTGAAAGCATCAAGGCCAGGGCTATTGCAGAAGCGGGAGCAAACAAAGATGCAATACAGATGCTTAATAATTATTTTGCAGATGTGAGAAGAGGGCTGAAAGAATCTGCTACAGAATTAAAATCATGGAGAGAACAGCTATCAGAAATACTTGGTTCTTCTGATGAATTCAAAGGCTCCGGTGCTGACGCTGCAAGGAAATTTCTTGAAGGCCTGGATCGAGAAATCCAGGCAGAAAAAACAATCCATAAATCATTGAATGGCAATCTTGATAAATGGGATCCCCTTCCGTCCTTAAAACAGAAAGCAAACGAAATCAGGTCTGCTATGTCCCAGATGTTATCCATTGACCCCTCGGAGATTGACGAAGCATTCACCAGCACAGATGGGTCAGTACAGGTTCTGCTTGATTCCTTGAGGGCCGTTGAAGGGGAGATAAAGAAGGTTGCGAAGGCGCAGGAAGAAGCGGCGGAACTCAAAAAAGGGGAAGCATTTTCAAGAAATATTATTGAAGAATATACAGAGAAAATACAAGAGCTTGGAGATGCAGAAAAAACAAGAATTGACATCGCAAGAGAACAGGCTGTTGTAAAGGCGAAGGAAAATGGAGCGACCGAAGAAGCCATCGCATTGATCAATGAATATTATGATGCAGTTGAAGAGGAGGAAAAGAAAGCTCAAAACGCAGAGAAATGGAAAAAATGGACACGGGACGGCTTGAATGCTGTCCAGCAAATTACAAGTGCGCTTGCGCAGATGAATAATCAGCTTCTCAAGAACCAGCTGGCGGCGATTGAGGCTCAAATGAATGCCGAGCTTAAGGCCATGGGATTGCTGGAAGATGAGAAAGAAAACAGGTATTCCAAAGAGAAGGAAACGGCACAAAAAGAACTGAAAGATTTGCAGGAAAAATCAAAAAAAGAAACTGACATTGAAAAGAAAAAAGAGCTGCTGAAAGCTGCGCAAGAAAAAGCGGTTGAAGTTGACAAGCTTATCACAAAGGAAGCCAATGAAAACAAGAAGATGGCTATAGAAGAAAAGTATGCCCGGAAGAAGGCCCAGCTTGAATATAAAATGGCTTTGCAGAATTGGGAAATGCAGATGATCGGGATGGTCGCTTCCGGGGCTCAGGCTGTGATGAATGCCTGGGCGACTTCCGGCAATATCTACGCCAGCATTGCCCTGGCTGCTGTGGCGGCAACAGTGTCAACAATCCAGATGGCCACTCTGGCCGCTGCTAAACCCCAGCCCCCGTCTTTCGATGTGGGAGCATGGGAAATCCCGGAAGACATGAACGCAAACATTCACCGGGGAGAGATGATTCTTCCGGCTCCTTTCGCTGAGTCTGTCCGCTCGGGGGAGGCGGTTATTGGTGCCGGGGGAGCGGCAAACGTAAACATTGAAATCTATACCTCCGAGCCGGTGGACGCGGAGGAAGAAAAAGGGGCTGGCGGCGACCTTGAAAAAATAAGGCTTTTTGTCGGCAGGGCCTGGATTGAGAAATACAGGTCTGGAGGATTTGATTCAGCATTGTTTGATAGGCACGGGCTGAAAAAGAGGGGGCTCTCATGAGTGAGGTTTGGCCGGATTCGCTTCCCGGGTTTATCTTGAAAAGCTGGAGCTATAAAAAAAAGAGTTCCATCCTAAAATCGGAGATGGAGGTGGGGCCGCCTAAAAGGAGGAGAAGAACCACTGCCGAGATGAGTGTTTGCAATGGAACGCTGGAGCTTACGGCGGCCCAATTTGAAATCTTTAGGGAGTTTTTGGAAGTGAATCTTTATGGAGGAATTAAGCCCTTTATGTGGCCGGATTTTATCGCAGGGGAACCCAGGGAGGTAAGGCTTTCCATTGATACAGGCGGAGACCTTTACTCTGTTAAGCAGTCCGGGAAAAACAGCTTTAAGGTCTCCATGACCGTGGAGGTTCACCCATGACGAAAGATGACAGGAAGGCTTTATTTGATGCGGAGACCCCAAGGATAGGGATTGACCTTGTTACGATTATCCCGGATGAGGGGGAGCCGATTTATCTTTGTCGGAATACGGAGGCGATAACAAGCAGAGGGCATCTGTATTCTCCGGCTCAATTTGAGGTAACAAAACCCGAAAAGGGAAGTACAGCTGCTAATGGGGCTTTTAGGATTTCGGGGGTAACTCAGGAGCAAATATCCCTGATTCAAAATCTGGGAGCAGACAGCGAAGTTCTTGTAGAGATGGCTTTTGTTTTTGCAGATGCCCCGGATGATTATTTAGACGGGCCATATAAATTTAAACTGATTGGAGTCTCCATGGAGTCTTCTGTGGGGGCTTTGGAAATGGACTTGGCGGCAGAGTCTGCTATTGATTATTTTGTTTCTCAGGGGCGTTACACGAGCGAGGATTTTCCCGGAATATGGACATGATGAAATACAGGGATGTTCCTTACAAACACAGAGGCCGGGATGTGGATGGGGCTGATTGCTACGGCTTTGTTCGGCTTGTTATGGCGGATGCCGGGATAAAGCTTCCGGCTTATGAGTTCCATGGATGCGGCGGAGAAAAGAAGATTGCCATGGAATTGATTGAAGGGGAAGAACTGGAAAGGCCGGAAGATTACAGTTTGATTTATCTGAATAACGGCGGCCGTGGAGAGCATATAGGGGTGTATCTTTCCGGGGCTGTTTGGCACATGACCAGGGATGGGGCGGTGTCGGTTGCATGGAAAAGGATTAAGGAAAGGGTTAATGGAATCTACAGAATTAAGGGTTAGATATATAGATAGGCCCGGGACATTCGGGCGGATGGAAATTAAGAAAAAGGAAGACCTTCTTAAGGAGATTGAAAATAGCTCTTGTAAAATTTTCATTGACGGGATTGAAGTTGTTTCCCGCCCTTTGTCTTTGGATAATGTTTGCGAAATTGTTATTCTGAATGTACCTAAAGGGGATAACGCTCCCAGCGTTGGCGACCTTATACTAGGAGCTTTGACCGGTGGGATTTACACGTCCATAAAGTCATCCATTGAGGCTAGGCGGGACGCCAAGCGGGCAGAAAGGCTTGCCAAAAAATTCTCAAAAATTGACTATCCTT
>PDWJ01013775.1_pt1 | contig 10638 bp, 9 predicted proteins | sample 1430881 | NCBI WGS metagenome assembly PDWJ01 (sample SAMN01162460, study PRJNA174530) | Oral metagenome, whole genome shotgun sequencing project. | biome: Marine environment; feature: Marine mammal; material: Swab sample of the gingival sulcus; isolation source: swab sample of gingival sulcus... | reverse complement strand
CCGTCCAGGTCGTGCCCCTGGGGCTTGTCCTGGATCACCCGCAGCAGGGCGCGGGCCAGACCCAGTTCATCGCCATCGCGCAGCCAGGGTTTCAGGTCCAGACCATCCTCGTGGAAAAGGCAGCCGCGGGCCAGGCCGGTGGCCGTCACCCGGATGCGGTTGCAGTCGCTGCAGAAGTGGCAGCTGACGGGGCTGATGACGCCCACCGTGCCGACGAAACCCTCCAGCCGGAAGTTGCGGGCGGGGCCGGCCAGGGCCAGGTCATCGCCCGCGTCGGCATCCCGCAGGGTGTGCGCCCGGGCCAGGCGGGCCAACAGGTCTTCCGTGGGCAGGGTCAGGTGACGCTCGGCGCGGCGGTTCCGGGTGGGCATGTACTCGATGAAGCGCACGGCCACCGGGCGGGTGCGGGCCAGTTCCACGAAGTCGAGGATCTCGTCATCGTTGACACCGTTCATCAACACCACGTTCAGTTTGGTGCGCAGCCCCGCCTCCAGGGCGGCGGCGATGCCGGCCAGGCAGCGGTCCAGGTTGCCGCCCCGGGTGATCTGGCCATAGCGTTCCGGCTGCAGGCTGTCGATGCTGATGTTCACCCCGCTGACGCCGCAACGCACCAGCCCGCGGGCCAGGCGCTCCAGGCGCAGGCCGTTGGTGGTCAGCACCAGGCGCTCCAGGTTGGGCAGGGCGCCCATCTGCGCCAGCAAGGTCAGGATGTCCGAGCGGATAAGGGGCTCGCCGCCGGTGACGCGGATCTTGCGGATACCCAGGCCCACGGCGGTGCGGGCGATGGTCAGCATCTCGTCGGGGGTCAGCATCTCCGCGCGATCGAAAAGGGGCAGGCCCTCGGCGGGCATGCAGTAGCGGCAGCGCAGGTTGCAACGGTCCGTTACCGAGAGGCGCAGGTAACTGATGCGTCGCTGGTGTCGGTCAAGCAGAATGGGGCCCACCTCAGCCTCTCCTTTCCAAGATGAAATCCAGCACGGTGGCGGGGTCGTTCAGGTCCAATACGGGGACATCCAGATTCGAGACATCCGCTTTCAGGGGCGCGTCGCTGGCCACGGCCACCAGATGGGGGTCGTACCTCTCTTCGCGGCAGAGCAAAGGGCGGCCCAACGCGGGCCGATGGACCTCGATGCGGGGCAGCGCGCTCATCTTCCACCCCTCCACCAGCACAAGATCGCAAGATTGGAAATGATCGGCAATAAGGTTGTCCACCGCCGGGGCTGCGCGATGGCGTCGCACCAGGGCCAACTTGTCTTCGGCCACGATCATGGTGGCGCGCGATCCGGCCGCGAAAAGGCGGTGGCTGTCCTTGCCGGGACGGTCGATCTCGAAGCGATGGGCGTCATGCTTGAGGGTGCCCACGGCCAGCCCGCGCGCGGTCGCCAGGCGCACCAGGCTTTCCACCAGGGTGGTCTTGCCGGTGCCGGACCAGGCCACGAAGGCCATCACCAGGGGCCCGCCGCTCATGACAGATCCAGGCCGAAGTGCAGGGCCAAAGCCCGGCTGCCGACCGGCAGGGTGAAGGCGCCATCGCCGTCAGCGCCGCTGTCGGGCGCGTCCGTGGGCATGCGCAGCAGACCGTCGCAGCGGGCAAAATCCAGGAAGTGGCTGGACATCTGCGAACCGGGATCATGGGCTTGCCAGCGGCCTTCTTCCTGGCGCAGAGTCACACGGTTCAGGTACATCTTGCCGGGGCGGCCGCGCTGGGGGTCGGCCAGGGTGACGGGTAGCCAGCGCGTGGCCGCATCTCGCCAACCGGCCATTTTTTTCAGGGCCGGCACCAGGTAGAGGAAGGTGTTGGTCAGCAGGGCGGCGGGGTAGCCGGGCATGGCCATGACCAGACCGCCGCCGCCGGTGGCGCGGGCCACGTGCAGGGGGCGGCCGGGTTTGACGCATGTGCCGGGGATCAGCAGTCGGTAGCCCTGGCCGCGCAGGATGGCGCCCAAGTGATCGTAGCGGCCTTTGGAGACGCCGCCGCTGGTGACGACGATGTCGCAGTCCGCCTGCATGGCGGCCAGGTGGCGGCGGGTGGCCGCCTCGTCATCGTCCACGGCGGCGGCGCGCGCGATCTCCACCCCCAGCAGCCCACAAACCGCTTCCAGCACGTAGCGGTTGGTGTTGAAGACCATGCCGGGGGCCGGGCCGTCCTCCACCTCACGCACCTCGTCGCCGCTGACCAGCAGGCCCAGGCGCACGGGACGGCGCACCGGAAGCCGCGCAATCCCGGCGCAGAACAGGGCGGGGTAGGTGCCGGCGCCGATGCGGGTGCCCGCGTGGGCGAAGACCGCGCCGGCCGGGGCCTCGCTCCCGGCGGGGTTGATGAAATCGTTTCGCCGGGTACCCGCCGGCGGGTACACCGTCTGGCCTTCCTGGCGGCAATGCTCCACCATGGCGACGCGATCGGCCCCCTCGGGGACCACCGCGCCGGTCATGATGGCCACCGCTTCGCCCTCCTGGAGGCGCTTTTCCGGCAGGAAGCCGGCGCGCACCTCGGCGATGACCCGGCGGGGACCTTGGCCCGCCCCGCGAAAGGCAAAGCCGTCCACGGCGCTGCGGGGCAGGTCGGGCATGGGGCGGGGGACGGGCAGGTCGGCGGCCAGAATGCGTCCCAGGCTTTGGCGGACCGGGACGGATTCCGCGGGCACGGCAGCCACCGCGCTCAGGATGGTGGTGAGGGCCTGGTCGTAAGAGGGGAAGGAAGGCATGATCACTCTCGATCGGGTGGGCGGTGATTCCGGTGTGGCCCGGAGTGTTTCCGGATGGCGCTTCTGGATTTCGCCTCTTTGCAGGGGCCTCTCTCTGAACCATAATGGTACCATGAAACGTTTTCTGGCAACGGTCTGTTTTCTGTGGTTGGCGGTGGCGCCCTCCCTGGCGCGCGCCGCTGAAATCCGCGTGGCGGTGGCCGCCAACTTCGTGGACTGCCTGGCGGAGCTGGCGCCCCTTTTCGCCCAGCGGTCCGGGCACCGTGTCACGCCCATCGTCGGCAGCACGGGCCGGCTTTTCGCCCAGATCCGGCAGGGCGCCCCCTTCGATGTTTTTCTGGCTGCCGATGCCCGCCGTCCCCGGATGCTGGTGGATGCGGAATTGGCCCTGCGGCCGCGGGTGTATGCCCGGGGCCGGCTGGTTTTCTGGTCTGCCGACGGAGGGTTGGGCCGTTGGTCGGGGTGGCAAGATCAGGCGCGGAGAGATCAGGCGCGGGTGGATCAGCCCCAGACCGATCAGCCCCAGACCGATCAGATTCGGACCGATCAGCTCCAAACCCATCTGCTCCAAGCTCTGCGGAACCCGAACCTGCGGCACGTGGCCATCGCCAACCCGGATCTGGCGCCCTACGGCCGGGCCGCGGACCAGACCCTGGAAAGCCTGGGGCTGGACTCGCGACTGGGCGGGCGCCGGGTGCAGGGCTCAAGCGTGGGGCAGGTGTGGCAGTTTGCCGCCACGGGGCACGCCATGGGGGCCTTGGTTACCGGATCCCGGAGAGTGGACCGTGAATCTTTCCGCCGCGGATCTGCAGGCCCTGGGGCTGACCTTGCGCCTGGCCCTGACCTCCACCGTTCTGCTGTTGCTCCTGGGCACGCCTTTGGCCTGGTGGCTGGCCACCACGCGCCGCCGCCTGCGCCCCCTGGTCGATACTCTGGTGGCCCTGCCCCTGGTGCTGCCTCCCACGGTACTGGGTTTTTATCTGCTGCTTTTCCTGGGTGCCGAAGGACCGGCCGGCCGCCTGGTGGCCTGGCTGGGCGGCGGGTCCTTGGTGTTCTCCTTCGCCGGGCTGGTGGTGGGCAGCGTCATCTACTCCTTGCCTTTCGTGGTGCAGCCGGTGCGCGACGCCTTCGCGGCCATCGGCCCCGAACCGCTGGAAAGCGCGGCCACCCTGGGGGCCGGTCCCTGGGATCGCTTTTTCCATGTGGCCGTTCCTCTGGCGCGGCGGGGCTTCCTGACCGGCGCGGGGCTGGGGTTCGCCCATACCCTGGGGGAGTTCGGGGTGGTTCTGATGCTGGGCGGCAGCATCCCCGGTCGGACGCGGGTGGCGTCCATCGCCATTTTCGATCACGTGGAGGCCCTGCGCTACGATCAGGCCCACGGGCTGGCCGCCGTTCTGCTGGTGCTCAGCTTCCTGCTGTTGCTGCTGGTGCAGTTCTGGAATCGGTCAGGCCGGGAGATGGTGCGATGAGCGTCTGGCGCATCCGACAGCAGCTGACCCGGCGCGGGGGGTTCACCCTGGATGTGGATCTGGAAATACCCGCCGGCGGGTACACGGTGCTTCACGGCCCCTCGGGTTGTGGCAAGACCACCCTGCTGCGGGCGGTGGCCGGGCTGGAGCCCGCGGCCCGCGGCACGCTCATCCTGGGAACGCGCACTCTGCAGGATTCCGCCCGGGGGCTTTGTCTGCCCGCCCACCGGCGAGGCCTGGGCATGGTTTTCCAGAGCGGGGGGTTGCTGCCGCATCTGGACGTGGCGGGGAATTTGGCCTTCGCCAGAAAACGGGCTGCCCATGGGCAGGCTGACGGCGACGAACTGATCGGTATGCTGGATCTGGACCCCCTGCTGCGTCGCCGCCCCCACGAGCTTTCCGGTGGCCAGCGGCAGCGGGTAGCCCTGGCCCGGGCGGTGCTGGCGGGACCGGCCGCCCTGCTCCTGGATGAACCCTTCGCCTCTTTGGATCGCGCGGCCCGACGGGCCGTCCTGCCCTATCTGGAGCGCCTGGCGCGCCGCTTCCAACTACCCTGTCTGCACGTGACGCATGACCTGGAGGAGGCTGCCCGGCTGGGGTCTTATCTGGTGCTCATGGCCGATGGCCGCGTCACCGGGCACGGCCCGCTGGACGCGCTGCTGGTGGATTTCCACCACGGCCTGGGCGCCGGCGGCGAGGGCTGGTCCGTGCTCGAGGTTCTTCCTTTGGCGGGGCCTGATGATGACGGCTTGCTGCGCACCGTGTGGCAGGGCTTGGATCTGTGGGTGCCCGCGGACGAGGCGCCGGCAGGCCGAACCCTGCGTCTGATGATCCGTGCCCGGGATGTGAGCTTGGCCCTGCGTCCGGCCACGGACTCGTCCATCCTGAACATCCTGCCCCTGCGGGTGGAGAAGATCCACCAGGGCGGCGGGCCCCGGGTCATGGTGCGGCTGGAAAGAGGAGGACAACGCCTTTTGGCGGCGGTTACGCGGCGCTCGGTCGAGGCGTTACAACTGGCGGAAGGTCAGCGGGTTCACGCCCAGATCAAAAGCTTATCCCTGCTCTGAGGCGAAATCGGGCATTCCTTGCCGATCTGGGTGACCTCCAGCAGGGCGGGCCCCAGGCGCAGGCGCGTGCCGATGGGCAGGGTCTTCAACTCGATCCCCGAGGTCACGATGTTCTCGGCGAAGGCGCCGTCGGCCAGGTCGGGGATGGCCCGGCGCACGCGCTCGATGCTTTCGGTGGCCAGCAGGGAAACCTGGCGGTGCCATTTGCCGGCGTGGGCATCACCCTGGATTCCGTGGGCGGGGACCAGTTCGGCGCTGGGGACGGGGAGTTTGACCACACCTTTCTTGGCGCTGGTGCAGATGGCTTCGATTCTGGGGAGCATGGCGACCTTCCGTTTGGTGAGGAGGATTCCGGCCCGTGACCGGCGCGGGTTCCCATCAAATTTAGTGCGGCCTGCGGATTTGGACAACCTCGGCCCCGGCCATGGGGGCGGTCTTCGCCCAAGGACCTGACCCACCGCCGCCTTTTCTTTGCGGTCTACCTGTGTTAGAATGTCAACCCGCAAACCACAAAAGCCCTTCTGACACTCGAGGTTCTCGCAATGCGCTCATCTCTGCTTTTCGCCCTGCTTCTTCTGACGCTTTCCGCCTTGCCGGTCGGCAACGCCTCCGCCCAGGTCATCTATGAGATATATGACGAAGGCAACGTTTCCTTCGACTGGAGCGCCTGGCCCTTCGGCTACCCCTCAGGGAGCGAGGCCATGGAAGGTCCCTTCTGGAACGAGGAGTTCATCTTCCCCGGCGACGCCACGGAGGGTTGCGGTGGAATCCTCAAGCCGGGAGAGGGCGAAAGCACGCAGGCTGTGGCCCTGGGCGGCGTGGACAACGGAGACGGCACCTACGACGTGGTGGCCATCATGGTGACCTTTCCCGGTGAGCCCGCCGTGGGCACCTACGAGGTGGACGCGACCAACGGGTCGGTGGGTTTCGCCTTCATCGACAACGTCAGCAATCTGAGCATCCCCGAAGATGGCGCGAACCTGATGGAATGGTTCGAGAACCTGGAGGCGACCAACCGCTTCGGTTCCACCAGCGGCGAGGTGGTGGTCACCGCCGCGAGCGACGAAAGCTTCGAGGGCACCTTCTCCGGCCTGCTGGCCGATCCCGAGACCCTGGAATTGCGGAACGTGGAGAACGGCGTCTTCTCGGTGGTGGACGTGCCCGTGTCCGCGGTGCCGACCACGCCGGGGCGCGCCCATTTGGCGGCCGCGCCCAACCCCTTCAACCCGCAGACCACCATCGCCCTGTCTCTGAAGCATCCCGAGCGCGTGGGCGTGGCCGTGTACGACATGGCGGGACACCAGGTGGCCCGGTTGCACCAGGGTAATCTGGATGCGGGCGATCACCGCTGGGTGTGGAGCGGGCGGAACGATGCCGGCCGGCGCCAGCCCGCGGGGATGTATTTCTGCCGCGCCGCGGGCTCGGGCTGGAGCCGTGTCACGAAGCTGGTTCTGGTGCCCTGATAACCCGTCCATGACACACGCGAAAAGGCCCGCCAAGCTGATTGGCGGGCCTTTTTGCGGGATACCGCGCCATCATTACGGCGTTTCCTGACCGGCCTCCTGAGCCAGATGAATGGTCTGCGTCGGGAAGGCGATGCTCATACCCAAATCCTCGACCATCTGCATGATCTTCAGGTTGACCTCTTGCCGCACGGCCAGATGCTGCGTCCAGTCCGTGGTGACGGTGAAGCAGTAGACGAACAGGTCGAGGCTGCATTCGTTGAAGGTGGTGAACTTGACGAGCATGAATTCCTGTTCGATATCGCCGTTGCTGCGCAGGTAGTTTTCGATGTCGGCCACCAGCTGCCGGATCTGCTCCACGCTGGAATCGTAGGTCACGCCCAGGGTGAACTTGATACGCCGCTTGGGCATCAGCGAATGGTTCTCCACCGTGGCGTTGGCCAGGGCATGGTTGGGGATGCTCACGACGGTCTTGGCGAAGGTCCGCACCCGGGTGCTGCGCAGGCCGATCTCCTCGACCACGCCGTCGCCGCCGGGGAAGGTTATCCAGTCGCCCACGTGGAAGGGCTGGTCGATGAGGATCATCAAGGATCCGAACAGGTTGGCCAGGGTGTCCTTGGCCGCCATGGCCAGGGCCAGGCCACCGATGCCTAGGCCGGCCACCAGACCGCTCACGCTGTAGCCCAGGTTCTGGGCCGTCAGGATGAAGGCCAGGATGAAAACGAAGGCCTTGGCGGCCTTACGCAGCAGGGGAATGAACTGATCGTCCAGCTTGCTGCGGGTGCGCGTGCTCATGTCGGCAAAGAGGACCGCCGCCGCGTCGATCATGCGCAGCACCGTCCAGGCCACCACGATGATGGTGGCGATCCGGAAGCCGGTATCCGCGTAATGCAGCCACTTCGGTTGGACGTTCAGCAGCAGGCGTGCCGCCAGGAAGATGCCCAGCACCGGCAGGATCACCCCGAGGGGGCTGACGAGGGCGGCCACGGCCATGTCGTCAGCCTCGGTCGCCGTTTTTTCGGCCACGCTCTTCAGGCGGCGCGCGACGATGGCGTTGAACGCGGCCCGCAGCAGGAAACCGCCCACCAGAAAGCCGAAGGCCGTCAGCAGATGCACCAGGGGCCAGGGCCCGATGGTCCGCTCCGCAAGATGCTCCAGGAATGCCACGTTCTACTCCTCGGGAACCAGGGGCTGCGAGCCCCTGATGGTGTGCTCCTCGATCAGCACGGTGCTGCCGGCTTGCAGTTCCTCCATGCTCTGGCCCGTGCAGGCGCTCAGCAGTTGCAGGAACATTTCCTGCAGCCCGCCCACTTCCTGGGGCGAAGCCGTGCCGTCGAGCAGGCCCACCGTCCAGTCCATGAACTCCTCCTTGCGGGCCAGCACCACCTCCGGCCGCACCACCATCTGGCCCGGATCGAAGGCGAAGGCCACGGTCTTCCGGTTCAGGACCGCGCCCCGCACCAGATCCCGGCGGGCCCGCTCGAAGTTGCCCATGCCCACACTCGCCAGGGCGGCGTAGAAGGCGGCGTTGGGCGTGCGCCCCCAGTGCTTGAAACCGGGGCCCTGTTCGCAGAGCACGAGGGCGTCGGCCGGCGTCTTGTCCAGCGCGTTGACCCAGCGGACGGTCTGCCGATCCCGCAGCACCAGCCGAGGCCCGATGGCGCCACCGATGCTCTCATGCAGGTGGGTGCCCGCCACCCAGTTCGGGCCCATCCGGCCGGCCATCTCCAGTTGCCGGTGGGTGCGGGGGATCTGCAGGAAAATCAGGCTCTGGTTTTCCTCCAGAGGCAGGTTGGTCAGCATGCGGCTGCTTTGCCAGGAAAGGGCCGTGGCGCGGACCACCGGATCGGCGGGCAAGCCCTGGGCATCGCGCTGTTTCAGGCGCACCTCCATGCCCAGGAAGGCCCAGGCCGCGCCCAGCAGGGCCAGCCCCGCCAGCCAGGGCGTCCTCGGTTTCAGCCGCCGGGGCAGGGCCGAACCCAGGGCGACGGCCCCGGCGCACAGGGCCACGTACCCCAGATAAGGGTGCAGCTGCCGCTGCAGGGGCAAGGCGGGGACCAGGCTGATCAGCGCGGCCAGGAAAGTCAACAGCGCCAGCCGGCTACCCTGCTGATAGCGCGCCACGCCCCACAGCCCCCACAGCACGAAGACCATGGCGCCCGCCGTGGCCTGCAGCGGGCTGAGAGCGGGGGGCAAGAGGGGGCCGGGCGTGACCAGCCACCAGCCCATGCGCCCCAGATTGGCACCCATCTGCAGGGGACCGCCCAGGGCGTAGGCCTCTCCGGCGTCGGTGCCGAAGTGCTGCATCAGCAGCATCCCCTCAGCGATGGCCACGGGTGTCAGCAGCACGCACAGACCCCAGGCGAAGGCGCGGTCTGCCGGACGCGGTCCCACGCCTGTCATCAGCATCAGCACGAAGAAAACGGGCAGGCCCAGACCGGCCTCCTTGGCCAGCATGGACAGGGCCGCCAGGAAGATGGCCAGCAGGATGTTACGCCGGGTGCCGCCGGCCAGCCAGCGCTCCACCGCGGCCAGGGCCAGCACGGCGCCCAGCAGTTCCTGGATGCCGGCCGCCCAGTACAGGGGCGTGAAAACCAGAGGCGAGGCCACCACCAGCAGGCCGGCCACCAGCCGCCCCAGGCTGCCCAGGCCCGCGCGGGCGGCGATGCGGGTCACCAGCACCGCGGCCAGGGCGTGCAGCAGCATGCGCACGATGGCGTGGGCGTCGGCGTTCAGGCCCAACAGGGGCCAGGTCAGATCCCAATACCAGCGTTGGCTGAGGATGCGCGCGGGCAGGGTACCGTCGCCGCCGATCAGACCGGCGGCGCGCCCCAGCAGGCCCCAATCGTCCAGGTTCCACCAGGCACCCAGGGCGGGCAAACGGCCCAGCAGGGCGGCCGCGGCCACCAGGATGTCCACCAGCGGGTCGGGGCGCTGGGGCGTGGCCTCGGCGGTGCCCATGAAACGGGGTGTGAGGCTGTCTTCGGTGATGTTCACAGTGTTTCACTTTCGGTTCCGGGGGAATTCGTCCCTGAAGATAATGCCCCAAGAGGGGTTTTGAAACCGGAACCCGTTGGGGTTATAATGTGCCGGTCGTCCAGAGGCTGTTCACCACCCCAAACGAGAGTGCAGGTCGCCGATGCCCCGCCAATTCTCCCTGGCCCTGATGTTCCCGATCCTGATTTCCCTGATCCTGGTGTTGGGAGCCTGTGGGGGTTCCGGTTCGGACCAGAATTCTTCCGCCGCCACCGTTGACGGCGCGGTGCCCGGCAGCCTGACCATGGATGAAGCGCAACATGAAGCCTGGGAAATCTCCCTGGTGGAGATGCGCATCGAGAAGAACGAAGCCTTTGCCGATCCCCGGCGCACGCCCCTGCCCACCGCCGCCCTGGAAGATTTCGAGGGCCTGAACTACTACCTGCCCGTGCCGGAGATGCGCTTCCGCACCCCCTTCCTGGCCGAGGCCGGCGCCGACACCGTTCTGCTCACCAAGCGGGCGGGCCAGGAGGTGCCCTACATCAAACGCGGCACCGTGCGCTTCCGCTGGCGGGACGAAGACCATAGCCTGGACGTTTTCGGCCCCGTCAGCCCCCAGGGCGAGGACTATCTCTGGCTGCCCTTCTTCGACGCCACCAGCGGTCAGGAGACCTATGGCGGCGGCCGTTACCTGGACATCGAGGTGGACGAGGAGGGCATGGTCGATCTGGATTTCAACTTCTGCTACAACCCCCTGTGCGATTACAATGCCGAACGCTACAACTGCACCCTGCCGCCCGTGGGCAACACCCTGCCCTTCCCCGTCAACGCGGGGGAAAAGGCATTCAGCCAGGATCCTTGATCGGTGGCGGTCCTGCAAGGAATCGGCATCTGGACGGGGTTCGTCCTGTGGGCGCTGCTGCTGGTGCTGGCGTCGCTCTTCGTCTACCTGGGGCTG
>PDWJ01016038.1_pt1 | contig 10645 bp, 10 predicted proteins | sample 1430881 | NCBI WGS metagenome assembly PDWJ01 (sample SAMN01162460, study PRJNA174530) | Oral metagenome, whole genome shotgun sequencing project. | biome: Marine environment; feature: Marine mammal; material: Swab sample of the gingival sulcus; isolation source: swab sample of gingival sulcus... | reverse complement strand
GCGGAGGGAAGTAAAAAAAATAATAAGATGAAAACAAAAAAATTGAATAGAACTGTAGGTTTCTCAAACCAAATTGTTGCTGCTGGATGTTGTAACTGTAACTGTTGCTGCTGTTGTTGCTTTGGTATATTTGCCGAAGAAGCAACTGTCGGGAACGTTTGATTGTATTAATTCAAAGAAGGGGGATTTTATTCCTCTACAGAGTAAAATACTCCCTTCTTTTATTTATTATAAAAATAAAATAATTAATTTATGAAAAATAATTTTGATGTTTTTTTTGACAAGGACAACAATCTGTATCAAGTCCGCACAAAAAATAATACTACTTTAATAGAATTTACAGATATGGAGAAAGAGAATATTTTCAAAGAGATTTTATTTTTATACTCTCATCAAAACAAATACTCTCTTGTGTCAATACAAAAAAAATTAAAGCATGTAGATTCTTTTAAATTATTAGATGTTGTAAAGGAACTACAATCTTGTTCAATTCTAAATAAAGAAAACTTTGAAACTGAAGTTCCTGACATTCAAGAATACCCTGTATATACATCTCAAAGAGAATTGCGATTGGTGAAAGACATAACCCTTTCATATTTAGGTGATGAAGAACTTGGGCAAATTATAAAAAATATTGCACTCAAAAGTAAATACGAGAATGTACACAATTATTCGTTAAGAAATTTAGGTGAAGATGAAATTCTTTCAATTATTGATAAAAGTGATTTTGTCATTGTGGACTCACTTGAATGGAATCCTGTCAAAATGGGTATCATCAACAGCTATGCCCTTAAAACAAATAAGCCGTGGCTAATTGTTGAAGGTATTAATCACAGTGGTAAATTTAGTATGGGGCCTATCTTTCACGGTAAATATACAGGATGTTATCATTGCTATAAAAGTCGATTAAACAGCAATGATGAGTTTTTGATATACACCAAATCATATGAGCAGTATTTGAAGGAAAACAATCTATCTGCTAAACCAGATGAAGATGTTTCGACTTCCTTAAAAAACATTGCAGCTTCAATAATTATTTTAGACATAACGAAATACATTGAAGGTTGGTATCCTCCGGAAATGTGGAAAGGGACATTATTGCTCAATTTGCATAATTATCAAGTAGAAAGGCATGAGTTTTTAAAAGCACCTTTATGCTCGGAATGTAAACCTAAGTTGGATTATAATCAAGCACCTTGGTTTGAATCTGTAACATTAAAATCATAAGAAATGGAAACCCAGTATAATTCTTTTTATAAAAGCAAAAAATTAATATCAAATCAATTTGGGGTTTTAAATCATATTTCTAAACTGCCAAGGCTAAATTATGATCCCAATCTTGTTAGTTATGGTATATGGCCATGCAACACATCAGCCTTGAATGGGGAGAAGTTTGAAGGGCGTAGTAGCGGATGTCATTTTAATATGCACCAAGCTTTTATGGGTACTGTAGGGGAGACTGTTGAACGTTACTGTCCTGTTTTCTACAAAAAAGACCAGATGCTTCAAAGTTGTTATAAGGATTTGGAAGTAAATGCAATAAAGCCTTCTGAATATGCTTTGTTTCATGAAAAACAATATGCAAAGGATAGGTTTCCTTTGAAAAAATTTGACGAATATATCAATCTCTTATGGGATAAGTGTGTTGATATTACAAACGGTAAAGATTCTTGGGCTCCATGTGCTTGTATTTATCTTCCTTGGACTGTTGAAGACAAATGGATTACTGTTGGAACATCAACGGGTTTAGCTGCACACACAAACTGGCATAAAGCACTTTTAACAGCTTTATATGAGATAATAGAAAGGGATTCTTTTTCATTGACTTGGTGGCAAAAGATTAAAGCTCCTAAAATTATAATTGACAGTGATATTGATGAGTTCATTAGTAATAATTATCCTGCAAATTACGAATGGCATTTTTTCGATATTACGTATGATTTAGAAATGCCAACTGTTTATGGTATTTGCTTTGGAGAATCGGAATACGGTAAATTTGTTGCAGTTGGAACCGCAACTAGAGAAATTTATGCTGATGCATTAAAAAAGGTAATATTGGAGATAGGTCAGGCTGTAGGTTATAAAAAGGCCGGATCTTTGGGACGTTTTCAAAATTTGGACAGCATTACCAGAAACGAAAAAAATTGATTTCAAAGAAACATCCAATAGTTCGGCATTAACTGTGATAAAAAAAATAACATCTGTATTGAAAGGTAAAGACTACAATGTTTTGGTAAAAGATTTGACTACTCCTGATGTAAATGAGGCTGGTCTATATTGTTTGCGAGTAATTGTTCCCCAGTTATTACAATTAGGAGGAGCATATCCATTCTATTTTCTTGGTGGCAATCGTATGTATTCGGTTCCAAAACAATTGGGATACGAATCAAATGATTTTGAGCGTTTAAATATTTTTCCACATCCATTTCCATAAAAAAATGAAAACAAAAATAATAAGTGAAGAAATAGGGAGATTAGATGTCTCTCTTTATGGTCCCAAAAACTTCAAAGATTCATTAGCTTTACTTTTTAATGAAAATACGAAGTTTGATGATTTCTTAATAAGAAAACAAATTGAAGGAATACAAGGATTTTCTAATCCGTATATACTTGATCGTGCGAGTCAACCGTATAAGGCTTATCCAACAAGCAAGAGCTATTCAATAAGTCAATATATCAGTATTCAACCACAACAAAAAAACATATTTGATGTAATAAAAAACAGACGGTCTGGACGAGTATATGCCAATTACTCTATATCATTAAATGAATTAAGTACAATCTTACATTATAGCTATGGTGTTATGGCTCAGGCGACTATGAAGGGTGGTGGCAATACGTGGAAATATCGTGCAATTCCATCTGCCGGTGGTCTGTATCCTTTGGAATTCTACTTGTATATCAACAACAGCATTCTGCCGAAAGGATTTTATCATTATCGTCCTGATCAAATGGAATTAGAATTAATTCACGAGGAAGACTTACTTCAAGAATTAAAAAAGATTTTAATTGCAGAACCATACGTTGATATTTCAAATAGTAGCTGCATATTGTTTATTACATCGGTTTTTGAGAGAATTCTCATAAAGTATGGGGATAGAGGCTATCGCTTTATTTTACAGGAAGTAGGTTTGGCAACTCAAAATGTATCTTTGGTATGCGAGGCGATCGGGCTTTCTTCTTGTATTCTGGGTAGTTATGTTGATGAAAAGGTTAATGAATATTTAAAGGCAGATGGCACGTTTGAGTCAATACAAAATATTATTATCATTGGAAAAAACAAAGAATCTCATGAAAGCAATTCAAGCAACTAACGTTTCTTACACATCAGGTTCAACTCTCATTCTTGATAAGATATCGATTGAATCTGAAAGTAAAAAAATTACAGCACTTTTAGGTCATAATGGTTCTGGTAAATCTACATTTATTGATATATTGTGTGGTACAATAAAACCCCAAAAAGGAGAGGTGAATATACTTAATAGTAGTTTTTCAAAAGAGAAAAAAAAGATTGGCGTAGTGTGGGACAATCCGGTTCTATTTCCTATGTTGAAAGTGAAAGAGATTGTACGATTCTGTATGAAAATTTATAATTTGAACAAGTTGTCCGAAGAATATTATCATATTTTAGAATTGGGAAAAATAAAAGATCGATTTTATTATCAATTATCAAAAGGAGAAAAGAAAAGAGTCGCTATTTATATGGCTGTAATGCATAATCCTTCAATAATTATTTTAGATGAACCTACATCTGATTTGGATCCAATCGTGAGAGAGAAAATATGGAATAATATATTAAAAGATAACTCAAGAACTATTTTTTTTACTACTCACTTGTGGGATGAAGCCGAAAAATATGCTGACAAAGTATATTTTATTCATCAAGGGAAGATCTTACAAGAACCAAATTCCCCACGAGCATTTATTGAGAATTGTAAGTACAAACAGAAAATTATTTTACCTAAAAAATACACGAATGAAATCGATATTAAAGATAGTACTGATTTTAAAATAATAGAGGATGATAACAATTATAATCTTTTAGTCGATAAAAATGTTGATGAGGTTATAAATAAAGTTAGCAAATATACATCGAATTTTACAGTTTTACCTATTGAATTAAAAGACGTATATCAATTTATAATTAATTAATAAAGATAATGAAAACACTAACAATTTCCATACATGATCAGATTGTTACATCATTTAGAATAAAACAATCTATATTTTTTACACTAATTTTCCCTGTATTTTTATTTGTTATATTTTCTTTAATATGGGGTGTTAATAATCAAGAATACTCAAAATTTCTCTTAACTGGAATTTGTGCAATGACAGTCATTAGTGATGGCATTTTTGCAATTGGAGGCGTTATACCTAAATATTATAGTTCAGGTATTTTGAAATTTATCAAAGTAATCCCGTATAGTATTATTACACATATTATAAGCTTAATTATTAGTCGAATTTTGTTTATATTAGCTTCTTTTGTCTTACTATTTATCTGTGGATATTCTTTTTTTGGAATAAATTTTAGTATTCAAGATATTCTTTCTGTGTTTTTAGGATTGTTTTTAGGATTATTGGAGTTTTCTTTTTTAGGCCTGATTATTTCTTATACCAGCTTAAAAGACGGAGGAAATAAAAGTTTGGGAAATATGCTTTATTTCGGATTGATTTTTTTTAGCGATACATTTTATCCGATAACAGAAATAAATCCATTATTAGCAGACTTCGTTGAAAAGTCTCCAATTACTCCACTATTGGAAATATTCCGCGGAAATTATGAAGGCGTTTTAATACTATCTCTATGGACAGGAGTCTTCATCACCGCGTTTTATTTGATTTATAAATACAAACAGATTAAAAGAACTTTCTAAATGATATACATTATATTAACCATCATTCTTTTAATGACCATACATGAGTTATCTCATATTTTTATGGCTAAAGCATGTGGAATGAAAATTAATAAAGTTGGATTTGCATTTAAGCCTTTGCCACATGTTTATGTATCTGTAATAGAGGGAGGTGCGTCTGTATTAAAGAGGGCTTTTTTCATGCTTTGTGGAAATGCGACAACAATAATTATTTTTGTTATAGGGATCTTGAACTTTAATATATCAAAGGTAATTTATTATGCTTTTGCATTTCAAATAATTATTGAAATGAATCCATTTTACTCAGATTATTCTCTTTTGATTTCATATTTAAAAGCTAATTCAAAATTAAAATCTATTTTTCTACAAAACAGAAAACATCCGACAAAAGAAGAGATAAATATCACATATAAAAAAGTAAATCAAGAACATCTTTACAGCAAAGAATGGTATTTACACTTGTTTGTTTGGAGTCTAATTATCATACTCTTGTTATCTCCAAAATTTATTATATCACTAACTTAAAAACAAAAAGAAATGAAAAAAAAATTATTTTTAGCGGGAATTTTAATGCTTACATCCTTACATTGTGGTGTTTTAGCATGTTCAGAAGCACATGTCAATAAAACAAATGTGCAAAGTAGTGTTTTAGACAGTATTCAACATAAGATTGAATCTGCTATGTATGAGTGCTTTTCAACGGGGAATACAAAGCCGTTAGATAACGTTTACAATCAACTTAATCAGATTAAGCCTAAAAATAACATCGTAGCCTATTGGATGGCTTATGTTAATTATTATCAGGCAGTCTTTTTAGTGAAAACAAAAGACAAAAAAGAAAGTCAAACAAAGATAAATGAAGGGATTGTGCTTTTGGAAAAACAAAGAAGAAAAAATTCGGAAGATTACGCTTTGCTGGCTCTTTTGCAAAGTTTTTCTATTCAGTTTAAGTCAGGAATGGCAGCCGGTATCCTATCTTCTAAAGTTGTGGATAACGCGGAAAAATCGCTTGAATTGGATTCATTGAATATTCGTGCGTGGTATGTTCTGGCAAGCAATGATTTTTATACTCCGGAAAGTTTCGGCGGAGGTAAAAATACCGAGAAGTATTTAAAGAAGGCTGTTTCGATTCCTGAAAAACCGCATAAAAATCCATATTTGCCAAGCTGGGGAAGGGAATATGCCTATGACATGTTAATTCGTTTTTACATCAAAAATGACAAATTGGATGATGCCCGAGAAACGCTAAAATCTGCATCGCTTTTATTTCCTAATAGCTATATAATTAAACAATATGAAAACAAACTTAAAATTAATTAGTTCTATTTTATACTTGATAATTTCAGTATCTATTGGTGCTCAAAATATAAAAATAAGCGGAAGGATAATTGATTCTCAAGAAAAACCAATATTTGCGGCAAATGTTTATATAAAAAACAATTTAGAGAAAGGAACAACATCTGACTTAGACGGCAATTTTGTTTTAGACATTAATCATAACAATATGAAAGATACGTTGATCGTATCTTTCATAGGTTTTGAAAAAAAAGAAATAGCTCTTGATAAGTTAGCTATTTCAAAGCAAGTAAATATTCAACTAAAGGAGGAGCGGACGGTATTATCGGAGATTGTTGTAAGAATAAATCCTTCTTTGTCTAAAGAGTTCTCAATTCAGAGTGTTTCCAAACTTGAGATCTATTCAACGCCAACTTCTTCAGGCGACGCATTAAAAATGATAACAACGCTTCCGGCATCAACAAATACTTCAGAATCAGCAAATCCCGAATTGAGAGGCAGTTCGAGTGATATGTCGAGGGTGGTACTGAATGATGTTCCCATTTATAATCCCGTTAGAAACTCTCAAATTAGCGGAATGGGTAATTTTAGTTTGTTGAATACGGAACTTATTAATGAACTAAATATTTATGCGAGTAATCCACCTTTGATTTACAATTATCAGTTTTCAAAACCTTATATTTTTTTAAATAAAAAGAACATTGATAATCTGGATAATTTTACAAGCAAAGATTTTGGTGTTAATTTACATGTTAAGGCAAATAAGAAACTTTCACTTAACTTATACTCGTATTTTATTGATGAGAATTATTTAGCTCAAGAGAATATGTATGCTTATTATGGAGATATGCTCGCAGGGAAAAAACGAAACTTTAATGTCCTTAATATAAAGTATAAGACAGATAAAACCGTTTTTTCATATTCGAACGGGACAAATTTCTCTGTCACTGAATATACGTTTGGAAATATAAATTCTAAGCAGACGGACAGACAGCTTTACAACAGTATTGATGCAAAGCACTTTATAAATGAGTATGTATATATTCAGGCAGGTATATCTTCTGATTATACTAAGATTGATTTTTCCAGCCAGTTCCCGTATTTTTATTATGCCGTATCCCCCAATGACTCTTCATATAAGTTTGACAATAAAATTAATAATCATAATATAGAAGCATTCTTGTATGGTCGGTGGAAAGTGTCTCGAAAAATAACGTTTGGAGGAGGTGTCCGAAAAAATATACCTGATTCTAAAAGACAACGTTCTTTTCTATCGTTTCAGTCAAGTTTGCGATACACAATAAATAAGAACCATTCAATGCTCTTGTCCGGTGGCAAATATCGTGGATATTCTGTCCCTTTGTTTTATATTCAGGAATTTACGCCGATTATTTCAAAACAGTTTTCATTAGAATATCGCTATAATACAGCGTGGTTACAATTAGGTTCATCATTCTATTTTAAAGATGAAATTTATTCTCACTATTATTCAGATGTTGGAAAAATCCAAAAAACAAAAAAACACATTAAAGGGTTTGAGTTTTTTGGAGAAAAGACAATTGACAAACTTCGGGTCTGTTTATCATATACTTATTTGCATTCAATGATTAATCGGGATGGAAAATGGCACAAAGCTACCAATAAAATGGATTATTTATTGAAATTTTCAACAACTTACTCCAACCTGAAATACGGAACAATAGGACTTTCGTTTATGACCCGTCCGGGACATTATTATACACCAATTGTGGGAGCTTTGAAAAATAATGAAGTGGATGCTTATGAACCTGTCTTAGGTAAGTATAATTCAGAACAATATTCCGGATATTCTTCTTTGGATTTTGCTTATAATAAGTTGTTTAAATACAAAAATAATCATATTGTTTGTTTTATAAATATACGTAATATTCTAAATAAAAATAATACAAAAAGTGTTGTTTACAATTCTGATTATTCTTTGGTTAACAGCTATCAGTATTATCAGAAACGACTGTTTTATTGTGGTGTTCAGTTTTACTTTTAAATACGCTGAAAATCTTGTGGTTATAATACTATGAGTCGATTATTTTCAATTAATATATTATAAAAATTATAAAGACATGAAGAGAATATATTTCGTTATTATAATGGGGGTTATTTGTTTTACCACACTAAGTGGTCAAACTCTCACAGGAAAAGTAACCGACACACAAAATCAACCCATTGAATTTGCCAATGTGGCGCTATTCAATCTTCCTGATAGCACGTTGATAACCGGAACCGTTACCAATGCCAACGGCGAATTCTTGTTTGAAAAAGTAGAAATCCCGAACGCATTTCTGCAAATTTCGTTTATTGGATATGAGACACAGATAGTTCCGGCAGCTTCGGGACAAACCACTGTGTTAAAAAGCGAAAGCTCTCAATTGGGCGAAGTGGTAGTTTCGGGAACACGCAAAGCGTTTCAGATGCAAAACGGAAACATTGTTGCCAATGTTTCGGGAACAGTGTTGGGGAAAGAAGTAAATGCGATGGAAGTGCTTCGCAAAATTCCGGGAATGAACTTGAAAGACGGCCAACTATCATCTTTCATTGGCGGAACACCTATAATTTACATCAACGGAAAGAAAATACAGTCGATGACTGAGATTCAGCAGCTCGAAGTGAAAAATATCAAATCGGTGGAACTTAATACCAATCCGGGAGCCGAGTATGATGCTTCCACAGGTGCGGTTTTGCTTATCTCTACACACAAACGGTTGGAAGGCTTGGCTATGCAGGTGGAAAATTATGCCCGATTAAACAGTTATTTTACGCACGACAACAAATTGAAAATTAATTATAAGAAAGACAAAATCAGTTTTTTTTGGCAAACAGGATATTCGGATTATCGAAAAAAAACAGGACAAGACTTAACAACCATTGTTTACACACCGGATACTGTTTGGCGTAACGATATGCCAATGCGTGAATTGTCTCGCTCGTCAAAAACATTTGAATATACCGTAGGTGGTGATTACAACCTTTCAAACAATCACAGTATCGGAATTAAATATGATGGGAGTTTCAATAAATTTAATTCGTCTACGGAACAACCGCTTACTCTTTTGGCAAACAATCTTATTTTTACAAAAATAGATGGACATTCAGATAAATCAGACAAAGAGAATAGACATTATATCAATGGCTATTATCGAGGGAAATTGTCCGATAAATTGCAAATGGAGCTTTATACCGATTGGCTGAAACGAAAATCGGATTATAATCAAATCGTAGTGGAAAAATCGGTGGAAAATGGAAATACCAATACCCAAATTACAACAAAATCAAACAGCTCTCTTTTGGGGATAACACCGAAATATCGCTATGCCATTAATAATCAACATCAATTTGTAGTAGGGGCAGAGTTTAATTCGGTTGAAGTGAAGACAACATTAAATTATGAACCATCCATATTGATAGACACACGAAGTGAATCTTCGGAAACGAAGTTTGCAGGATATTTGAATTATTCCTACAATAATAAAAACGGGTTTAGTTTTGGCTCCGGCTTGCGTTACGAATGGGTAAATTCCCAATTTAATGACTTTAATGATGAGAAAAATAATATCCACAGAGTTTACAGTAACGTGTTCCCAAATGTCCAAATAGGTTACCGTAAAGGATTGGTAACTCAAAGTTTGTCATATCGTTCCGGCATAACACGTCCGTCTTTTAGCGCTATTAGTGGAAATACATATTATGTCAATCGTTTTGTTTATCAAGAAGGTAATCCGAAATTGGAGCCTGAAATTGTGCATAATGTCCAATATAATTTTATGTATCGTTTTATCTACTTTTCACTAAAATATAGCTACATAAAGAATTCGATACAAATGGAGTTTCAAAGTCCCAACCTGACATCAAACATTATTAAAAGCACTTGGACAAATTATGACAATATGCAACGATTGCAGGCTGTACTTAACTTACGGCATACATTCGGCGTTTACACACCATCGCTTTCGCTTGCTTACACACAGAATTTTTTAGATGTTCTTGTTAATAACTCGATAGAACGTATAAATAAACCGTTTGGCTTCATTAACTTCAATAACGATATAGCCTTACCAAACGGTTTTCTCTTTAATGCAGAATATACATTCAATGGTGGTGGTACATTTGGAGCATTGTATGCCGGACAAACACATGTATTCAATGCGCGTATACAAAAAACATTTCTTAAAGATAAATTACAAGTAAGTCTAAAAGTAAATGATATATTTGGAAAGGATGTGATTCGTTTTAATGGGCAAATACACCATATTTATATGAGTAATGTGGACTATCAAGACCGCAGTTCCTTATCTCTTAATTTAATTTGGCGTTTCAATAATTATAAGAAAACGTATAAGGGGCAATCGGCGTCCGGAGATGAAATAAACAGATTGTAATAATAACATGATTATGTCAACCTTCCCATTCATACGTCAACCCGATGCCATGGACTG
>PDWJ01005317.1_pt1 | contig 10650 bp, 7 predicted proteins | sample 1430881 | NCBI WGS metagenome assembly PDWJ01 (sample SAMN01162460, study PRJNA174530) | Oral metagenome, whole genome shotgun sequencing project. | biome: Marine environment; feature: Marine mammal; material: Swab sample of the gingival sulcus; isolation source: swab sample of gingival sulcus... | reverse complement strand
TCTCGCTGAGCACATGGGTAGTGATTTTCTTATAATTTGATTCTAAATATGATGACATAAGTCTTGATTTGCTATACAAAGGGCAAAAGTACACTTTTTATTAATGTAGTTATGCTTTTGGATGCAAAAATAATACTTTCTGCGAAAAACACTTAGTTGATTTTTGAAATGGTTAGTTGTAATACGGGCTTTTGACTGTTCTAAATGTAAAAAAAGCATAAAATACTTGACAAAGGCTATTTAGAATTGTATATTTGCAAGTTATGCTATTTATGGCATGAGTTCTGTTCAATAAATTATCAAATTAACACAAAACACAGATGAAGTTATCGAAGTTTAAGTACAAATTACCTGAAGAATTAATTGCACAATATCCTTTACAGCATAGAGATGAGGGAAGATTGATGGTGTTGCATAGAGATACGCAAACCATTGAACATAAAATGTTTAAAGATATATTGGATTATTTTGATGAAGATGATGTGTTTGTATTTAACAATACAAAAGTATTTCCGGCTCGTTTGACGGGCGAAAAAGAAAAAACAGGAGCATTGATAGAGGTGTTTTTGTTGCGTGAATTGGATAGAGAATCGCGTTTGTGGGATGCTTTGGTAGATCCGGCTCGTAAAATTCGTATTGGTAACAAATTATATTTTGGAGAAGATGAATTGATAGCCGAAGTGATAGATAACACAACTAGTAGAGGTCGTACTTTGCGCTTTTTGTTTGATGAGGAAGGTACCCACGAAGAGTTTAAAGCATTGTTGACACGTTTGGGTAGAACGCCTTTACCACACCCTCATAAGCGTATGCCCGAAGAAATAGATGATGAACGTTACCAAACTATCTTTGCTAAACACGAAGGTGCTATAGCGGCTCCCACTGCCGGTATGCATTTTAGTAGAGAAATGCTCAAACGTATGGAAATAAAAGGTATACGTTTAGAGGAACTTACTGTGCATGCCGGCTTAGGTAATTTTAGAGACATAGAGGTAGAGGATTTGACCAAGCATAAAATGGATAGTGAACAAATTATTATCCCTAAAAAGACAGCAGAAGCTGTAAATAAAGCTATAGATGCTGAACGCAAAGTGTGTGGTGTGGGAACTACTGTTATCAAAGCTTTTGAATCTTCTACTAGTATTAGCGGACACCTAAAGCCTTTTGATGGTTGGAGTAACCGTTTTATCTTTCCTCCTTACGAATGTAGGGTGGCGCATGCTATGCTTACCAATTTTCATTTGCCCAAATCGCCTATGCTAATGGTAGCTACATCTTTTGGTGGTTACGATTTTGTAATGGAAGCCTATAAAGAGGCTGTAAAAGAGAAGTATCGTTTCTTTACTTATGGAGATGCTATGTTGATTCTTTAAGTTGTGTTAGAGAAGAGGTGGTAGGGCTCAAAACAAGCCATATTATTAGATGTTATATAAAAAGGTAATAAGTCTAATAATATGGCTTGTTTTATTATTGGTTTTTCCTTTTATGTCTTCTAATTCGTTGTGATTTGTTAAGGTTGCCCTATTTAATCCGCATTTCAAAACTTCTCAAAAAAGTCTTGAGATGCGGGTTAAAGCAATCAAGTAATTATTAATAGGAGGGATACAAAAAAAGACCTCAGAAGTTTTTAAAACCCCTCAGGTCTAATAAATATGTGAATTTTCAAATATTTTAATTGTCTTCTTCTACAGAGTCTTTTAAAGACTTAAATCCTTCGCCCAATATCTCTTTGGTGTCTGATACTGTAAGGAAAGCATTGGGGTCTATTTCGTGAATATAACTTTTGAGTAAGACCTGTTCTCTACGACTAACCACAGTGTAAATAATTTTCTTCTTATCGCCTTTGTACATGCCCTCGCCATTGATGTAGGTACCGCCTCTTTCCAAATCATTCATTAGTTTGTTACGTATTAAATCATGCTTATCGGATATAATAAGCATTGCTTTGTCGTAGCTTACACCTTGCATGGTTGTGTCTATTACCTTTCCGGTAATATAAATTACTATCCAAGAATAAAGTGGAATTTTCCAGTCTTGGAATACCAATAAACCTAAAATAACGATGGTAGAATCTACAAAAATAAGCAATAAGCCCAAAGACATACGCGTATATTTGGCTATAATCATAGCAATGATATCGGAACCACCTGAAGTGGCTTTAGATTTGAATATAAGTCCTAAACCAAAACCTATTAACACACCACCAAATATGCAAGACAAGAGTATATCATCTACCAGTGCACCATCAAAATTCTCGTCCAAAAAGTCGATGAAAAAAGAAGTTAGCATAAATCCTATTACAGTTTTGATACCAAAACGGGGACCTAATATTTTGATACCCAATATAGTGAGGGGGACGTTTAAGAGCAAGCCTACAAAACCTACACCCAATCCGTTTTGAAATATGGGTTCGTCTATAAATGGTATTTTTATACCATCACCCATCATGTCGGATGTTAAATCTTTCACTACGATACCTATACCGTACACGCCTCCCGGTACAATATTGTGAGGGTCTATAAAATATGCAAATCCAGCTGCCATGATAATGGCGCCTATCAACAAAAAGGTATAGTCTATTAACCAGCCTTTTGTAAATATTTTTTGTTTTGGCAAAAATCCCATATGCAAATCTCCTTATAATTGAAATTATTTTTGGTTTAAAAAATTGAGCTGCAAAAATAGTTTTTATTATTTCAACACCATCATCATAATAAAAAAAAATAAATGGCGTTAAAAGTTGTGGAGGAAAGTTTTGTGTTTATAGTTGTTTGTGAGTCGAATGGTTTGATAATCAATCAACTGTAAATAATTCTTTTTCTCTGTGGTGTGTATAGGAAAACTATATACATTTGTGCGCAGAATTTTATTTAACCTTATTGGAATTATTTTTGTTGTAAAATAAGTCTTAATTGGAGTAACAAGCAGGTGCAAAAAGAGCATTTATTGCAAAAAAGAAATACATGAGTATGATACAAATGGCTAAGGTCTATGTTTTGTCTGTTTTTGTCGTTTTGATAGCAGTGTTTGGAGTATTGTATCCATCTACTTCAAAGGGACAACAAGATCAAAGCCTGTCACATTATATGTTTACGCAGTCTGCTTATAATCCGGGAGCGATTGGTTTTTTAGATGCTATCAGTATTCAGGGGATTATGCGACAACAGTGGACAGGGGTAGAAGGAGCTCCTGTTACTTCCTTTTTATTGGGAGAGATGCCTTTGAAATTCTTACATGGTGGTGTGGGGCTTATTTTGAATACAGATAAAATAGCTAGTTATAATACTACCGCTTTGGCACTGAATTATGCGTATCATAGAAAAATAAAAGGTTTGAAAGTAGGGCTTGGATTAGGATTAGGTTTTTTTAATCAGAAAATAGATTTTTCATACTTTAATACTACAAATGGTGACCCTTTGCTTAGTAGTGGTGCCGAAGAATCGGGTATGTTATTTAGTATAGACGGTGGTTTGTTTGTAGAAAAAGATAAATTATGGTACGCGGGTGTTTCTTCTCGTCATATTAATCAGGGAAGTATGTCTATTGAAGGTGGAAAAGTAACCCAAGCCAGAAAATATTATGCCGTAGGAGGGTATTATTTTAAATGGAAAAGATTTAAGAAATTATTATTTAACCCCTCTGTATTTGTTGCCTATACACAAAATATTCCTTTAGAAATTAACTTTGGCATGATTGCTGAATACAATAAAATGTTTTGGGCAGGCGTTGTATATAAACATAATAACGCAGTTGCTTTTATGGCAGGGGCACAATATAAAGATATAAAAGTGAGTTATGCTTATGATGTGGGTACACATGCTTATAAGTTTGGTAGTACACATGAAGTAAGAGTAGGCTATAGCTTCAAATTGGAAATAGAAAAACAAAAGAAGAGTTATAAAAACACACGTTATTTATAATGCAAAAGTTGATATGCTTTTTGCATTGTTTTTGTGTATGTAAGATAAAACAAAAGAAACAAATAAAAAACAGAATATGAAACAATTGTTTTTTGTGGCGTTAGTAGCCCTAACGTTAGTTGGATGTAAAAATAGTGGGAATGGAGAATTGATTGGTGTTACCGGACGTTCAGATTTTTATCAATCTGCACCTTATGGAATGGCTTTTGTACCTATGGCTAGTTATACTATGGGAACAGGTGATCAAGATGCTGTTTTTGCCCATGTTCACGAACCCAAGACAGTATCGGTTCCGTCTTTTTATATGGATGAAACAGAGATAACCAATAATGAATACCGTCAGTTTGTATATTGGGTAAGAGATTCTATTGCACGTCATTATTTGGGTGAAGTAAATGAGGAGGATTATTTAATTACTGAAAATGAGAAAACAGGAGAAGTATATGATCCACCACATTTGAATTGGGATACAGATATAGATTGGCAAAGTGACGAAGAAGATGCCCGTGATGCCTTGGAGGTAATGTATGTGCCTGATAATGAAAGGTTTTTTGGGAAGAAAGAAATTGATGCTCGTAAGTTGATATATGAGTATTATTGGGTAGACCTGCAAAGTGCTGCACGCAAAGAATTTGCAACGGATAATAGAGGTTTGCAAGTTGCCAATTCTGATTATCCATCAGAACGTGCCGGTTTTGCTAACAGACCAGAAGGGTATACAGATCGTAGTGTATATGTGCGTTCAGACAATGTACATATTTATCCCGATACTTTATGTTGGATACACGACTTTACTTATTCTTATAATGAACCTATGACACGTAATTATTTTTGGCATCCTGCTTATGATAATTATCCTGTGGTAGGTGTAAACTGGAAACAAGCACGTGCATTTGCCTATTGGCGTACTGCCTTGATGAATACTTATCTGCATAAGCATAAAGAAATAGCTGTAAACGAGTTTCGCTTGCCTACAGAGGCTGAGTGGGAATGGGCTGCTCGTGGTGGTTGGGATATGAATCCTTATCCATGGGGAGGGCCTTATTTGACCAATGAGCGAGGCTGTTTCTTAGCTAACTTTAAACCCAATCGTGGTAATTATATATCTGATGGGGGAATGTATACTGTTATTGTAGGACATTATCCTGCTAATGATTGGGGTTTGTATGATATGGCCGGTAATGTATCTGAGTGGACTATTAGTGCTTATGATGAGTCCTCTTATAACTTTACATGGGATTTGAATCCTAATTATGAATACAATGCGTCTGAAGAAGACTCTCCTATGATGAAGAAAAAAGTTATTCGAGGTGGTTCATGGAAAGATATAGGCTATTATTTGCAGGTAACAGCTCGTCAATATGAATTCCAAGACACAGCTAAATCCTATATAGGTTTCCGTTGTATTCAAACTTATTTAGGACGTATGGAAGGTGATTCACGTAAAGCATCTGAAGTGTATTAAACAATAATACAGAACATTAAAAAAGAAAAACATAAACAATTAAATCATTTAAAAGATATGGGTTTACAAACATTAGTAACAGGTAGAGGGTTTAAAAATTTCATGGCAAAGCTCTATGGTATAGGTGCTTCTATTGTAATTATAGGTGCCTTATTTAAAATTACACATATAGCAGGTGCCAATGAAATGCTTTTTATTGGATTGATTACAGAAGCTGTTATCTTTTTCTTTTCAGCTTTTGAACCACCTCATGTAGAACCTGATTGGAGTTTGGTGTATCCTGAATTGGCAGGTATGTATCATGGTGCCGATAAAATAGGTACTACCGAACAAAAAGCTTCTGTAAGTAAGCAATTGGATAAAATGTTGGATGAAGCTGATATAAAACCACATATGATAGAGCGTTTGGGACAGGGTTTGCAAAACTTGAGCCAATCTACAGAACAAATGAACGATTTGTCTGATATGGTAAAAGTGAATAGCAACTACGCTAAAAATGTAGAAGGTGCCTCTCAATCGGTAAGTAAATTGAGTGCTTCTTATGATAAAACACAAGTGGCCTTAGATGCGTATTCTGAGTCTTTAGACAAAGTGAGAAGCAATGCTTCTGCTTTAGATATTGGTACAGAAAATACCAAGTCGTATCAAGAAGAGCTGTCTAAAATAGCTGGTAATTTATCTGCTCTTAACCAAGTGTATGCCAATCAATTGCAAACATCAAGTGCGCAAGTAGAGGCTAATGAAAAAATACAAGCCAGTATGGAAAAATTCTTGGGTAATTTGCAAGCTTCTATAGAAACCACTAAGAAGTATGAAGAAGGTGTTGCTATGTTGGCTAAGAATGTAGAAGCTTTGAATAAAGTATATGGCAATATGTTGTCTGCTATGACTACAGCCCCTAAAGCTTAATATATTAACTACACAATAATTAATATACAAATATAGACTGAAATGGCCGGATATAAAGAAACCCCGCGGCAAAAAATGATAGGTATGATGTATTTGGTGCTAACCGCTTTGTTGGCATTGAATGTATCTAAAGAAATCTTAGATGCTTTTGTGGTAGTAAATGATAGTGTAGAGGCAACTAGTGTCAATTTTACTAAAAAAGTAAATTCGTTATATAGAGATTTTGATCAACAATATAGTATCAATAAAGATAAGGTAGGTCCCAATTATACTAAATCACAAGAAGTAAAGCGTTTGAGTAATGAGCTAAAACAATATGTAGATTCTCTCAAATATCATGTGATTGCAAAAACAGAAAAAATACCTTTTGACACTGCTAAAATTATACCCTTAAAGAATATTAAGAATAAAGATAATTATGATGTGCCTACTCGCCTTTTGGTAGGTGTAGAAGGCGTGAAAAAAGGACAAGGCTATGAGTTGAAAGCTAAAATGGAGGCTTATAAAAAAGCTATATTAGCTTTGATACCAGCTAAAGATTCTTCTCTTGTTAAGATTGGATTGGATATGGATGATGAGTATAGAGATGCGGATGGTATACGTCAAGATTGGGTGCAACATAACTTTTATCACACTATATTGGCAGCCGATATTACCATATTCAATAAATTGATAAATGATATTCAAAACTCTGAATATGATATGGTTAATTACTTGTTTCAAGGGATTACAAAAGAAGATTTTAAATTTAGTGGTGTAACAGCACGTATATTGCCAAGTTCTAATTATGTATTTAAAGGGGAACCCTATACTGCAGAAATTTTTGTAGCGGCTATAGACGAAACCGCAAAACCCAAAGTAGATTATGTAATGGGTGCAACGGAATGGAATAATCGTTTTGTAAATAGTGCTACTACTATTACAGGTGATGGTGGTTTGGTACAAATGAAGATTAATACTTCCGGTATGCAGCCTAAAGAATATACTTTTGCAGGAAGGATAGGTGTGTTGCAACCCGATGGTGTAAGTGTAGAGTATCATACGTTTGCAAGTAGCTTTTATGTAGCAGAGCCTTCTGCCAATGTGAGTGCTTCCAAAATGAATGTTTTTTACAGAGGTGTAGATAACCCGATAGTAATTTCTGCAGCGGGTGTGCCTAAAGCAGATTTGCGTTATACTATTCATGGTGATGGTCAGATAGCCAAATCTTCTGAAGGATTAGTAGTGAAAGGTTTGCGACAAAAATCGGTGCAAAAAGTAACCATTAAGGTGGCTTCTAAAGATGGAAAGCAATTGGGTAAACAAGAGTTTAGGGTAAAAGATTTGCCCAATCCCGAAATTTCGGTTAGAAATATGAATGAAAAAGGGGCTGTGGCTCGCCAAAGTTTCTTAGTAAACCCTTATATCCTTTGTTCTTTACCTGAGTATGTGAATTTTGATTATAAATATAAAGTAGTTGGTTTTTCAATGGTGATTAATAAGAATGGAGATACTTTTATAAAACATTCTAATTCTAACCAATTGACACAAGATATGAAAGACTACATACAATCAGTTAGAAAAAATACCTTGGTAGTATTTACTGATATACAGGTGCAGGGACCTATTAAAAAACGTGATGTAGGTTCTTTTGTAGTAAAAGTAATATAAAAAAGCCGGAAGAATGGGGTTAGAAGTTGTAATAACTTCCCACTTCCAACTAAAAAATATAAACAAATGAAGAAAACATTGAAAATATTGGCAGTTTTGTGCACAGTGGTAGTGATACCAATGGCTTCTTTTGGTCAGATTATAGGAGGTAGTTCACAAGCTTCATCGGTTAATGTGCCTAGGGATGGTATTGTTTCTACTGAATATAAGAAAACAGAACGTCCTATACCTTATCCTTATGTAAGAGAGGCAGATATAGCCTGGGAAAAACGAATGTGGGAAGTTATAGATTTTCGTGAGAAAGTGAATCAGGCATTTTATTATCCTTTAAAGCCTTCAAGATCTCGTAAAAGCCTTATCACTATACTGTTAGATGCAATACATGCGGGAGAGTTGACTGCTTATGATGCTGAAAAAGATGATGAATTTACGACTCCTTTGTCTATTAGTCAGGTAGATGATATGTTGCAAGGGTCTCAGAAATCGGAAGCTGTATATGATGCCAATGGACAATATGTGAAAGATACTGTTATTTATGTAGGTAATTTTGATAAAGCTGAGGTCAAAAAGTTACGTATGAAAGAGGTATGGTTTTTTGATAAAAAACGTTCTCAAATGATGGTACGTATTTTAGGGTTGTGTCCTGTTAGAGAATATTTTGATGATGCTTCTCAGCAAATACGTCAAACACCTTTGTTTTGGGTGTATTTCCCGGAAGCGCGTAATGTGCTTGTGCGTCATTCTGTATTTAATCCTCATAATAATGCTGAGCAACGTAGTTATGATGATATATTTTGGAAGCGGCTATTCTCTTCTTATGTATATAAAGAAGCCAATGTATATGATAGGTCTATTCGTCAATATGCAAAGGGCATAGATGCTATGTTTGAATCTGAGCGTGTTAAAGATGAAGTGTTCCAGATAGAGCAGCAAATGTGGGAGTATTAGAAAGAGTTGGAAGACTGAAGACAGAAGACGGAAGACGGAAGACGGAAGAGTTAATATGACATCGGGTGGCTCCTAGATGCATAAAATGTCATGTGTCTTAATTAGTATTCCTTTTTGAAGGAATAGGTAAGGTAGATTGATGAGAACAAGTAAAAGGACCTCACAGGTTTTCAAAACCTGTGAGGTCTGAAAATAAAATATAAAGTCTTTTTCCATGTCATCAAGAATACCATTTTTATCTACTGTTATCAAATATCTTAAAGGTGTAGGTCCTGTCAAAGAAAAGCACCTTAAGGAGCAGTTGGGTATTCGCACTTTTGAAGACTTATTATATTATTTCCCTTTTCGTTATGTAGATAGAACTCATTTTACACCTATCAAAAGTTTGCATACCGATATGTCGTCTGTATTGGTAAAAGGGCGTATTCGTAGTGTTCAATTATTGGGTGAGAAACGCAAACAGCGTTTGTCTGTTATCTTGTGTGATGATACAGCTTGTGTTGAGCTTATTTGGTTTAAAGGGGTAAAATGGATATACGAACGCTTGAACCAACAAGCCGTGTATACAGCCTTTGGTAAACCCTCCCTTTTTGGCAATAAATACAACATATCGCATCCTGAATTAGAGATATATAATCCCGAGGATAATAACAATCCTGCCTTACGTTTTCAAGCGGTGTATCACACTACTGAGAAGTTGAAAAAGGTCAATATAGATACCAAAGCTTTGGGGCGTATAGTGGCTGCACTTTTGCCACAAATAAAACGGCAAATACCCGAGACTTTGTCGGATACGATACGTCAAAAATATGGTCTCTTACCTTTAGAAACTGCTTTATATAAAATACATTTGCCAAGCTCCGAACAAGATATACAAGAGGCGCGTTTTAGGCTTAAGTTTGAGGAGTTGTTCTTTATGCAGTTGCGCATGTTGTATGTGCGACAACAGCGTGTGCGAGCGGCTTCAGGCATGGTTTTTTCTCAAGTGGGAGAGGTGTTTAATACTTTTTATAATGATTATTTGCCTTTTGAGCTGACCAATGCCCAAAAACGTGTGGTAAAAGAAATAAGGCGAGATATGGGCAGTGGCTATCAAATGAATAGACTACTGCAAGGCGATGTGGGTTCAGGTAAAACACTGGTGGCGTTGTTGGCCATGTTATTGGCGGTAGACAACCAATGCCAAGCTTGTATTATGGCGCCTACCGAGATATTGGCAGAGCAACATTTAGAGTCTGTTACCCATTTTTTGAAAGACATGCCAGTGCGTGTAGATTTGCTTACAGGTTCTACGCCCAAAAAGAAGCGAGAGCAGTTGCATGCTGATTTGCGTTCCGGTGATTTGCATCTGCTGATAGGTACGCATGCACTGATAGAAGACAAAGTGCAATTCCATCGTTTGGGTTTGGTAGTCATAGACGAGCAACATAGGTTTGGGGTGGAACAACGTGCCAAACTATGGCGCAAAGCTGCCGTGCCACCACATATTCTGGTGATGACGGCAACACCTATTCCACGCACCCTATCTATGAGTTTGTATGGTGATTTAGACTATTCTGTGATAGACGAATTGCCTCCCGGTAGGCAACCTGTTCGTACTATTCATAAGTACGACAAAGACCGCTTGGAACTCTTTGCCTTTATGCGTCAGCAAATAAAAGAAGGCAGACAGATTTATGTGGTTTATCCCCTTATTCAAGAGTCTGAAACCTTAGATTTGAAAGATTTGGAAGATGGCTATGATGATATTACCCGAGC
>PDWJ01013272.1_pt1 | contig 10657 bp, 11 predicted proteins | sample 1430881 | NCBI WGS metagenome assembly PDWJ01 (sample SAMN01162460, study PRJNA174530) | Oral metagenome, whole genome shotgun sequencing project. | biome: Marine environment; feature: Marine mammal; material: Swab sample of the gingival sulcus; isolation source: swab sample of gingival sulcus... | reverse complement strand
GAGGCGGTTGACAATCTTGTTCAACTGGAAGAAATCGCTCAAAAAAGTAATCTTGTTGTTTCCTTGACCGTTTATGGGCACGCGGATAGTCTTGGCTCCCAAAAAAGAAATTACGAAATAAGCCTGGCCCGTTCAAAAACGGTCGCGGCGTTGCTGTACGCCAGAGGTTCAAATATTTCCATTTCGTTGTACGGTATGGGCTCGAAATTCAGTAAAGAAGGTTCCAGACAAGACGAAGCAAAACCGCGCGGAGAGGATCAGGCGAGCAGAAGAATTGAGCTGCGTGTTTCTCTTTTGCGGGCAGTCTCTGCCGATACCCTGTTTGGAAAAAAATAACATTTTGTCTGAAAAAGAAAAAAGGCCGCCATGATAAACAAGAAAATATGTATGCTTGGAGCTTTTTCCGTTGGAAAAACATCGCTTGTTGAAAAATTCGTCCATTCCATATTTACAGACAGCTACCTGTCCACTGTTGGCGTAAAAATCAGCAAAAAAAACATAACAGTGGATAATCAGGATGTAACGCTTGTACTCTGGGATATGGAAGGTCAGGATTTGTACGCGGATATCAATATGGCTTTTTTGCGTGGAGCAATGGGCTATTTTATTGTTCTTGATGGCTTGCGTAAGGAAACCTGTGATTTCGCCCTGGAGCTGTATGAGATTGCCCGAAAGCGAACCGGCGATTTGCCGTGCTATTTTCTTTTGAACAAGGCGGACTTACAGGCGGAATGGGAAATTACGCCTGCCATGATTGAGGAACTTGAGGCAAAAGGAATCAAGACTCTTTTAACCAGCGCCAGGACAGGCATGGGAGTTGAAGAGGCTTTTACCATGCTGGGAAAGGATATGTGCGGAGTGTGACATGAGCGAAGAAAACACGCTTGCCTGCGACATACTCAAATCCATGGACATCGCGATTTTAAGACGCGTTGGTCCCCGCACCTACGAGCCTTTTGGCAAACTGCCCGATTTTTATCTTGATATGTTCTGTGATGAAACGGGACGTCCGAGTTGTCAGCCGTGGGAGCTGTCTCCCATGCTGGAGTTTTTTCTGGACGATGTGGAGCGTTTTTTTGACCAGAACAAAACAGGCAGCCTGAGTTCCGGTATGTGGCAGGAAGATGGAAAAAATACGGAAAAAAACGCTTTTATCAGTATCGCAACAACATACGGCGATTGTCAGGTTTTGCTTATTCGTATGCTTGAAAGGGATTATCAGGAACATGTCGGCATGTTGCGCAAGGCGCGCAGACAGCTTCTTGAAAAGCGCGACCTTTCTTCTGACCTTGAGCATTTCAGGAAAAAATCGCGTATTGATGGCCTGACAAAAATCTTTAATAAAGTGACGTTTATGGATTTGTTGCAGGACGAAATCAAGCGGAGCGTTCTGCTTGATTATTCTTTGGCGCTCCTTATTATTGATATTGATGATTTCAAGCAGGTGAACGACGCGTATGGTCATCTTGTAGGAGACAAGGTACTGGAAGCCCTGGGCCATACTCTTTCTGCTTCGCTTCGCCAAAACGATATTGTTGGCCGTTTTGGTGGTGAAGAATTTACCGTGCTTGTTCCACAGGTTGATGAAGAACAGATGTTGAACGTGGCTATGAAATTGCAGAAAAAAATCACTGAAACAGAATTTCCGGGAGTTCCTGGCATTACCGTCAGCATTGGCTGTAGTTTATACACGCCTCGCGAGAGTCTTGAAAATTTTATAGACAGGGCGGACGTTGCTCTTTACACCGCAAAAACAAGCGGAAAGAACAGGGTGTGCGGAAGCTGAGGGCGCGCGTTGAGCTGGCAAACGTTTTGCCGCGCTGAAACAAGAACCTATGAGCCGTATCTTTGAAAGGTACGGCTCATTTTTATTGAAATTTTTCAGGACTGAACAGGGGCAAAGATGGCAGATGTCAGAGCGGCCAGGTCGTTGGGCGCAATTTCTATTTCCAGACCTCGCCGTCCAGCGCTGACAAAGATTGTGGCGTAGTCTGTCGCGCTTGTTTCGATGACTGTGGGCAGTTTTTTCTTTTGCCCCAGAGGACTTACTCCGCCAAGTACGTAGCCCGTGACGCGTTGGGCGTCAGCCGCGTTGGCCATGGCCACTTTTCTGGCTCCGATTGCGCGGGCAAACGCCTTGCAGTCAAGTTGGGCTGAAACAGGAACAAGGCCAAGGGCAAATTTTTGTTTGTCTGTCTGCACCACAAGTGTCTTGAAAACCTGCCTGGGGTTCAGGCCCAGTTTGAGCGCCGCTTCCTGTCCATAAGACCGCGCGTTGGGTTCGTGTTCATATTCGTGGACACGAAAGGGACAGTCCGCTTTTTTCAAAACCGTTATGGCCGGTGTCATTTGTTTTGCTCCTGACTTGTTGCCATTTGCAGTTTGACGGCTTCCAGAAACTGTTTTTGGGTGAAAAGGTCGCGCAGTACAAGTGGACGGGACGGGTTTTGGGCGCTAAACAGCGCCACAACCGGAATACTTTGGCTGCCCATCTGTTTGAGCAATTCCATCTTGTTGTGTTCGTTGCGGGTCAGGTCAACCTGCAAGAAAAGTGTGTTATATCTTTTTTGCGTTTCCTGCAGAATTTTGGGCGTTAAAACGGTTTTTTCCAGTACCTTGCAGTTTGGGCACCAATCAGCGGTAAAATCAACAATGATGTTTTTGCGCCCAAGCGCCTGATAAAATGTTTTGGTTGCAAATGGTTGCCAGACTTTTTTTTCCGGCTGCCGCCCAAAGAGAAACAGCGCGGCCAGAACCAGCGTGATTGCAACGCCCGCCCGAATTGTCAGGCGTTTGCCAACAGGCTGGGCAAGCGAGGCGAATCTCCCCCATGTCCACGCGCCAAGCGCAGTCAGCCACAGCAGCACAAGCGTTGGAATGACCAGGCGAGCGGGAATGAGCGTGACAAGGTACAGGCAGGTGCCCACAAGCAAAAATCCAAGCAACTGTTCCAGATGAATGCTCCACGCTCCGGCTTTTGGCATGAAGCGAACCAGAGAGGGGCGGGCGGCCAGAAGCAGGTAGGGGCTAGCCATACCAAGCCCAATACAGAAAAAAACAAGCGTGATAACAAGAGGCGGTTGAAGCAGACTCCAGGCCAGAACTCCGCCCAGAAACGGGCCGGAACAGGGCGTGGCAAGCAGTGTCGCCAGCACACCGGCAAGAAAGGATTCCAGGGCCGGATTGCCGGCCGTTTGTTTTTTCAGGTCAATGATTGGCAAGTCGTACAGGCCAAACAGGCTTAAGCCCAGGGCGAATATGATAATCGCGAGGCCGACAAGGACAAACGGGCTTTGAAAGAGTTGCCCCCAGACCATGCCGGTCAGGGCGAGCAAAACGGACAAAAAGGCAAAATACAGCAACATGCCAAGGGCAAAGAACAGATTGTGAACACGAAAGGTTTTTATGTGTTCGGTGCCGTTTTCGGCGGGGAGCAGGGAATGGATTTTCAGGGTAATAACCGGCAGCACACAGGGCATAAAGTTCAGAATAAGTCCGGCCAGAAAGGCAAAAAAAGCCGCCTTGCCCAAACTGTTGATTTCAAGTTCGGGAGTAAAGGAGCGGGGAGAAAACGTGACATCTTTTCGCGCGCCTGTCGGGGGCGCAACGGCAGGTTGGGGAGCCAGGACTCTTTTGTCTCGTTTGGCGGCCAGCCAGAGTTGCCACCAGGATTGGGTGGTGGCCGGTTTCAGAGGCATGTCTGGTTTGAGCGTAAAAGAGCTGGTTTGGCTCACGGGCTGACAGCGCATGTCGGAACACAGCAGCAGCTCAATGTCGGCCTGAACTTGAACAGGGCCGCCCATGGCGTTTTTGGAAACAGGAATAAAAAATGGCGTGTTGCCGGAATACACGCGCACGTTTTCCTTGCTTGCCGGATCAACGGCCATTTCTCCCGCAGGGTAGAAAACAGGGAGCGTGTCACCGTTTTGCAACCTGGCCCTGATTGTGGTTGGCAGGGCGTAGGCCGAGCCAGAATCATGCGCGTAGGAATGCCAGCCCTGATTGGGGGTGAGCCATAAAACGGCCAGTATCTCGTTTGATTGTGGCAGACCGGCGACTTCCCAGTGAAACGAAGCCGGAATTGTTGCCTGTTTGGCCAATAGCGTGTGGGGCAACAGGAAAAAACACAGGAAAACAGAGCTGATGACCTGTTTGAAACAGGCAGAAAACCGCGTGTGCTTGAGAGTGGATTGTTGGCGCATTGTTTGTTGTGGGCTAAAAGATGAGAAAGTGACCTGTAAAAGTTTATTTGCTTACCGTGGCAGACGCTTGAAAGTCAATTTTATGAAAAAAGTATTTTGTGCTTGACAATGATGCCGTGAGTCTTTAAAAGACATTCTTTCGTTATCTGAATGGTGACACTTCGGGCCACTAGCTCAATTGGCAGAGCAGCTGACTCTTAATCAGGAGGTTCAAGGTTCGATTCCTTGGTGGCCCACCATTTAAAAGCAAGGCGTTTATATCAGAATTTGATATAAACGCTTTTTTTTGTGACCAACAGGGAGCAACCAGCATGAAAATTGAAAAAAAATTGCAACATGCTTGAGGAAAAATAGAGTTTTAAGTATTTCGTTTCTGTTTAAATATTCCTGTTTTTCTGATTGGTTTTGTTTTTTATGGAGACGAGTATTGTAAAATCCGCAGTTTTTTTTCTTCTGTGACGTTTATTGATACAGGAGGGTAGAAATGGAGTGTTTGAAAGTACAGGAACTGCTCGATGCCTATGTTGATTCAGAGTTGCCGCCAGACAGTGCCAGAGAGGTTCAGTCGCATCTTGCTCTTTGTTCTGTCTGCGGTCAGGAGGCAGTTATGCTGGAGCAATTAACGGCAGATTTGAAGGATTTGCCGAAGATACGTATGCCAAAGAGTTTGCGTCGTCGGATAATCAAGGCATTTCGTTCCGTTCGGAAAGAAATGGTTCCAGTTCCGCGCTGGTATGAGCTTGTTTTTCAGATGAATGGACTCACCTGCTGCATAGCTGTAACCGGATTTCTTGTCGGTTTGTTTTTGGGGGGAAGTCTGATGGCCGCGCCGGATATTTCAGGGCAGGCAGGGTTGCTGGCCCTGGCTGATATGGAGGGGATATTTTAGTGAAAAATTACAGTAAACATCTTTGGGGTGTATTTTCAGTCGCGCTGAAAGGGAAATTTATTCTGTCGGGGGCGAGTATCACCAGATACAGACTGACGTCCTGACCCTGCTTTCCGCTCAGGGCGACCTTGATATGGAGAAGCTTGATGAAATTTATGCCAGACAGGGGGTGCTGTCCCGAAAAAAACGGGATATTGTAAGAAACCATCTTGTTTTGATGAGAAAATTGCTTGGAAATGAAAAAAGCGCGCAATTTTTCCCCAGGCTGTTGAAAAGAAGCAAATAAGGAGAGCTTTTGTAGTTTTATGTTGTTTCAACTTCAACGACCGTATACCCGTATAAACGATGCTGAACTTGTTGAGCTTGTCGCCAGGGGAAATGAACGCGCGTTTAATGAGCTGCTTGTTCGCTATCAGAATGATGTTTATCAATTGACATGCCGTTTTTTGGGAGATCCCCTTGAGGCGGAAGATATTACCCAGGAAACTTTTTTACGGCTTTTTCGTACCGCGTGTCGTTATACACCGCAGGCCTCATTACGCACTTTTCTTTTCAGAATCGCTAAAAACCTTTGTATTGATTTTGTGCGAAAGAAAAGGCCCGAATTTGTGGCAGAATTGCCTGAAACGGGCACCTCGGAGACGCCATTGAGCTGTCTGGAAAGAGCGCAAACCGCAGAGCTTCTTGAACGTTGCGTCAACGTTCTCCCCGAAAATCAACGTATGGCAATTTTGCTCCGTTATGTCTCTGGATTACGCTACCAGGAAATTGCTGAAGTCATGAGCGTAACGGTCAGTGCTGTTGAATCCTTGCTGGTTCGTGCCCGAAAGACATTACGGAAACGGATGGCAAACCCTTCTGTTTGATTCAGGCTCAAAATTTATCCTCAAAATTTATCCCCAAAATCCATCTTTTTGAGAGCTGGCCTTGTTTTTCTCTTTATTTTTTTTCCTCAAAAAAAAAAACGCAGGTTTTTTTTCTGTAGTACGTTTGTTTTTATGTGCTAATCAGAAAGTCGATAAAGGAGCTTGGTTTGAAGACAAAAAAACATGGACAGGATTTCTTTTTTTATTGTCCCCATGCCGTTGTCTTTTGGGTGGTGGTGCTGTCTGGCTGCCTGATTTTGGGGGCGTCTCCTGCCGGAGCGGACCCTTCCTTTCCTGTCTGGCTGGAAAAAAAGGCGTTCTCAAGGTCCATGGGGCAGAAAGGGGCAGGCAAGAAAGAGCCAGCAAAGAAAATGGGACACCCCAAAAAAGAGGAGCAAAAAACGAAAAAAAAGCGTCGTCGTCCCATGTCCAGACCTGCTGCCTATTTGTTGAAAACGGGCAATTTCCCTTCTTCGGTGGGTGACGACCCTGAACTCGTAAAAAGTGTATGCTGGCTGAAAAGCCCCGACCAGAGTTACAAGAGGCTTGTTCCCAAAAAAACAGATGAAGGTTTTTTGATTTTTGATGACGCTTTTCAGGCGGGCCTGTATCAGCTTTTTTTATACCGTGATGCCGGTGTGAAGGACGGCGCAAGGTATCATCATTTTTCATCCCTGTGGTTCAGAAACGCGGGAGAAGATGATTTTGAAACAGTTCCTGCTTCAAAAGAGGTTCGAGAAGGGCTGCATGAAGGAGTGCCTGTTTTTTACCTGAAAGAGCTGACCAGGGACAAGGAAGATAATTTTGTTTCCCAAAAGCGCTATACCGGAGATTCCTTGCCCGTGCAGGTGCTTTTCAGGGGAAAACCGGTTGCCGGTGTACCCGTAACCCTGATTACCAAACAGGGGTGGAAAAAAACCGTGTCCACGGATGAAAAGGGTATTGCTTCCTTTTTGTTGATAAAGGAAGTGTTTCATAACGAGAAAGTGCAAAAGAGACCTGAGCCCTATTTTGTCTTTTCAAGCTATCCGGTTGAAAGACAAGGTGAGTTTGAAGGCGTGTCGTATTCCAGGGAAATGTATGTTTCAAGTCTGCGTTTGCCTGTTTATCCCACTCCTGCCGATTGGGAAAGCAAGAGCGCGGGGTTTTATCTGGTGGTGGGGTCGGTGTTGGCAATAATCTTCGCTGCGGCGATTAGAAGAAAACGGATTCAGGCGATATGAAAGTTGATCGTATCCGGTTGCTTGTTCAGTTCTTTCTGTTTTTGTTTTTTGTGTATGGCGGTTTGCTTTCCTTGAGTATTGGAAGCGCGATACCGACCATGAGCTGTATCTACGCGAAATACAGGGGCGGGTTTTGCTTTTTGTATCCTTTTCAGAGGTATCTTGCCGTTCCATTGAAGACTCTTTTTACAAGTTCCCTTGTCATGTTTTTGATTTATATAGGAACATTTTGCGCCTGGGCGTTTGTCTTTAACAAGGTCTGGTGTGGCTGGGCGTGTCCCCTTGGTTTTTTGCAGGATATACTGACCATCATCAGGGAAGCTTTGAATATTGATGGCAGCCGTTTTAAATGGATAACCCGTTACAGGTTTACGTCCGTAAAGTATATTCTTCTGGTGCTGTTAATTCTTATTCCCATTGGAATAAGCAATTCGTTTTCGGGTTCACCAAGGCTGCCTTCTGATTTGGCAGTGCCTTTTTGCCAGATTTGTCCGGGCAAACCGTTGATGCCCCTTTTTCACGGTGATTTTTCGGCCATCAAGATTGATTTTTCAAGCGGCGTCAGGGTGGTCATGACGGTTCTTTCCATGGGAGTTGTTGGTCTTTTTCTGGCGGGTTCCTTTTTTAAAAGGCGTTTTCTTTGTTCGTATTGCCCGATGGCGGCATTGCTTTCGATTTTTGACAAGATAGGGCTGGTGTCGCTGAAGAAAAAAGGTTCAAAATGTACGCGGTGCGGAAACTGTTTCAGGGCTTGTCCCATGGATATTCTTGAAATCGCGCAGGAAAAGGAAAAAGTGAATATGGTCACCCAGGATTGTATTTTGTGTATGAGGTGTATTGAGGTTTGTCCTGAAAACGATGCGCTTCGGGCGACTATTTTGGGCAAAACTGTTTTCAGGTCAAGCGCCAGAGGATTTTTGGAACGGCAGCGGTCTATTGTATCGAAACGAAGTAGCGATGACACGGAATTGTAATGGAACAGAGCAGAACGGAAAGACAGAAAAAACGCCTTGATCTTCACTTGTCCATGACGGTGAGGGAGATTTTTGAGGCTATTGAGCAGGAAGAGGCACGACCTGCTGAAATGGCCTATTTTGACCGCTTTTTCAGGGAGTTTGGCACTGAGGAAAAGAAAATTGTCAATGCTGAAGGAAGAAAGGTTATTGGCTTTTATTGCATGAACGTTCCTGAGGAGCTCATATACGCGGCAGGAGCCTTGCCCGTGCGTTTGTGCGCGGGGTCTGCCGATGCGGTTGAGGCAGGAGAAAGCTGGTTTCCTGATGTTTCCTGTCCGATGGTAAAATCAACAACAGGTTTTGCTTCCGTGCCGGTGCTTCCGTATTACCAGCAATGTGACCTTGTTATTATTCCCGCCACCTGCGACTGGAAAGTCAAGCTGGGAGAGATTTTGGGGCAATGGATGCCGGTTATGATGCTTGATGTCCCAAAGACCAAATCTCTTGAAAACTCACGCCGGTTCTGGGTCAGCGAGGTCGTGCGGATAAAAGGCGCTGTTGAGAAGGTGACGAAAAAAAGGATTACGCAAAAACGGCTCCGGCAATCTATCGCCCTTATTCACGAGGCCCAAAGGGAGTTCAGGCGTTTTCAGGAAATAAGAAAGTCAGACGTTCATGTCATTTCCGGACGGGACGCGGCAGCGGTTGTCAACGCCTGGTTTTATGACCATGCCCGTTCGTGGACAACGGCCATGAAGCAGCTCAATGACGCGCTGGAAACAAGAATTCAGGAAAAAAAGAGAATAAGTCCGGTTTCCGCGCCAAGGGTATTGCTGACCGGTTCTCCGGTTGTTTTTCCGAACTGGAAAATTCCTGACTTGATTGAATCTTCTGGTGGGGCTCTGGTTTGTGATGAATTGTGTACGTCAGGCAGGTATCTGAATGACATGGTGGCGTTTGATGAAAAAGGCATGGCCGACATGATTCACGCTATTGCCGACAGGTATTTGCTGCCGTGCTCCTGTCCTGTTTTTTCCGATACCCTGGACAGAAAGAGCAAGTTATTGACCATGATAGATGATTACAAGGTTGAAGGTGTTGTTTACCATGTTTTGAAGGGGTGTCATCCGTATGATGTGGAGCTGCGGACTATTGAAGATGAATTTGCCAAAAGGGGAATCTCGCAGCTCAAGGTAGAAACTGATTACAGCCCGGAAGATATGGAACAGCTTCGCACCAGGATTGAAGCGTTTCTGGAAACCCTGAAAGGCCGGAGACATGCCCGATGAAATGTTTTTTGGGGATTGATATTGGTTCTACAACAACCAAGCTGGCGCTTTTGAGCGGTGAGGATGTTCTTGCCCAAAAAGTTACCGCGACGGGGGTGAGCTGCCAAGAAACAGCCCAGGAGTGCGTTGACGCTATCCTGCGGGAAACAGGCATTGACCGTGAACAGATTTTGCGTGTTATGGCAACTGGTTACGGTCGGCGGCTTGTTACCTTTGCCGATGACGTTATCAGTGAAATAACGGCCAATGTAAGGGGCACGGTCTGGTCATGTCCCGATATTCAGGGAAGCGTGCGTACAATTATCAATATTGGCGGTCAGGACAGCAAGGTTATTTCACTGGATGAGCATGGCGTGACCCGAAATTTTGCCATGAATGACAAATGCGCGGCCGGTACCGGACGATTTCTGGAAACAGTGACCCGCATTCTGGAAATGGATGTCAAGGATTTGGGGCCGGTTTCCCTGTCTTCACGGATTCCAATCAAGATTAACAGTACCTGCGCCGTGTTCGCTGAAAGTGAAATTATTTCTCTTGTGGCCCGAAAAAAAACACCTGGCGATATTGTGGCTGGCGCCCATTTTTCCATTGCAAGGCGTATCGCCCGTATGGTCAGGCGAATTGGCCTGGAAGAACAGGTTGTCTTTGATGGTGGTCCGGCTCTTAACCAGGGACTGGTCAAGGCTTTTGAAGATGAGCTTGCCGTGGATATATACGTGCCCAAATGGCCCCAGATTACCACGGCTATTGGCGCGGCACTTTTGGCAAGGGAAGAGTGGGAAAAGGAGCGTTCGTGATGCCGGAATTTTTTCATCTTTCAGTCAACGGCCCATACGATTTTTTTTATTTTACCGGTTTTTTTATGACAGGTTGCCTGTTTGGGCTTACGGTCTGTTCTTTTTCCTGTATGCCGTTTGTCTGGACTGTCGTTATGGGGACAAAAAGAGGCTTTAAAAGCGGATTTTGTTCTGCGGCGTTGTTCTCTGCCGGTCGAGTCGCTGGATATACTGTTGTCGGAATACTCTGTGGCCTGACCGGAAAGGTGGCGGAAAATATTTTTGAGACCGGGCATGTTGTTATGGTCGCCGGAATTTTATTTGTGTTGACGGGGGTGTGCGTATTTTTTTCTTCAAAAAAGAAGCAATGCAAAAGACAGGGTGTGGTTGCTATTGAAGGTAAGGGGTTAAAAATGCAGTTGTCCTCACTTGGCATGATTACCGGTATGATGCCTT
>PDWJ01005314.1_pt1 | contig 10667 bp, 11 predicted proteins | sample 1430881 | NCBI WGS metagenome assembly PDWJ01 (sample SAMN01162460, study PRJNA174530) | Oral metagenome, whole genome shotgun sequencing project. | biome: Marine environment; feature: Marine mammal; material: Swab sample of the gingival sulcus; isolation source: swab sample of gingival sulcus... | reverse complement strand
TCTTCACTACTCTTCATTAATAATAGAGAGGAATTCGACTATATACAGAAAAGAGAGTGGGTTTGTCAATATTTTTTTGTTGCATCAGACCGGGAAAATCGGGAAATATGGTCGTGTCGGGAGTGTGAATCAGCAGAGAGAGATAAAACGAATTGAGAATAAAATATGAATAAAAGAATACGAATAGCTCTTATTGCCGGTGGGGTTTCCAGCGAGCGTGATGTCTCTTTAAAAGGTGCGGCAGGAGTCAAAAAATCTCTTGATCCAGAAAAATTTTCTGTGTGCTGTTACGATCCGGCAACAGATCTGGCTGTTTTGGTAGCAGATGCCGCAAAAATCGATTTCGCATTTATTTTACTCCATGGTCTTTACGGTGAAGATGGAACGGTGCAGGGTTTTTTGGATCTGTTAAAGATTCCTTATCAGGGATCGGGAGTTCTTGGTTCATCAATTGCGATCAATAAGGATTTTTCCAAGAAATTATATCAGGCAGCCGGACTCCCGGTTGCTCAATGGCAGATTGTGCAACGCGAAGAAGCCGTTGATGTTGCAAAGATTGAGAAAAATTTTTGCTATCCATTGGTGGTTAAGCCGGTAAGAGAAGGTTCGAGTCTTGGCTTGACCATTGCTCATAACCGCGAAGAACTTCTTGCCGGAATTGCGCTGGGTTTGAAGCATGACAACACTGTTATGATTGAGAGATATATTCAGGGCAGGGAGCTGACTGTGGGGATACTTGGTAATAGTGAGGTTGAAGCCTTGCCCGTTATTGAGATTGTTCCGGGAAAAGAATTTGCCTATTTCGATTATGACGCCAAATATCAGCCTGGTGCCACCGAGGAGATTTGTCCTGCTCCTGTCTCTTCCAGGTTACGGCGTCAGGTTCAGCAGTATGCTGTACTCGCCCATAACGCTCTGCAGCTGCGGGGATATTCCCGCAGCGACTTCGTCGTTGATGATAATGACAATCCTTATCTGCTCGAGACCAATACAATCCCCGGGATGACCGAGACAAGTCTTTTTCCGCAAGCCGCAGAAGTCCATGGCCTGTCTTTTTCAAAACTTCTTGAGCGTCTTATCGAGCTGGGAATGGAGAAGAGTTGATGCCGGCAATAGTCACCTTTATTGGTTGGCATAACAGCGGAAAGACGACAGTGGCCAGTAAAGTCGTCGCTGAGCTGATCCGGAGGGGGAGAAAAATAGCGGTTGTCAAGTCAACAAGTAAAAACAGGCTCTCTTTTGATCATTCCGGCACCGATAGTGATATCTATCGTCAAACGGGTGTGGATGTTCTCGTTGCTGGACCTGAAGAATTTGTTTTGCAGTGCTCAGCGGAAAAAAGATCTTTAACAGAGCTTGCTTGCCGGTATTTTGATGATATGGAACTGGTAATAGGAGAGGGCTTTAAGCAAGAGAAGAAAATTGCCAAGATCGAAGTATTCCGCAACAGCGGTCCTCGGTTGATTGATTTGGTTGACGGAGTGGTTGCCGTGGTTGGAGACAGCAGACTTGTGGCCGGGCCTGTGCCGGTTTTTTCGCCTGATGACGTCAAAAATATCGCTGATTTTCTTGTTTTTGTTATCGAAAAAACTGTCAATAATAAAATGGCAAAAATATAATCATCGCAGAGTTTTTTTACAGCTTCTTGTTCATCCGGTTTTTTCTGGCCGATGTGTTATCGGTTTTGATCTCTTCAAGAGAGTTATCAAAATTTTGCCCAGGAAACTACTCGTTAGAAACGATTCTGAAAATAGGGCTGTAATATTTCCGGAATGGTTATTGTGCCGTCTTCCTGTTGATAATTTTCAAATATTGCCAAAAGTGTTCGGCCAACGGCAAGACCTGAGCCGTTGAGTGTATGAACCAGCCGGGATTTTTTCTGACCGTCAGGGCGATAGCGTATACTGCCGCGCCGGGCCTGAAAATCGAGAAAGTTCGAGCAGGAAGAGATTTCCCTGTAGGCATCTTGCCCGGGCAGCCACACCTCGATATCGTATGTTTTTGTCGCAGAAAAACCAAGGTCGCCGCTACAGAGGGTTACGACGCGGTAATGAAGCTTGAGCAGCTGCAACGCTTCTTCCGCATCTCTAAGCAGGCTTTCCAGCTCGTGTTCGGAGGTCTCCGGGGTGGTGAATTTGACCAGTTCAACCTTGTCGAACTGATGCTGACGAATGAGACCTCTGGTGTCACGGCCATGGCTTCCGGCTTCTGATCTGAAACAGGGGGTATAGGCGGTATATTTTATTGGGAGTTCTTTTTCGGCGATTGTCTGATTACGATGAATATTGGTGACCGGGACCTCTGCGGTCGGGATGAGATAGAGATCGCGATCTGTTATTTTAAAGAGATCTTCCGCAAATTTTGGAAGCTGTCCTGTCGCGGTCATGGTTGGAGTGTTGACCAGAAAGGGGGGAAGCACTTCTGTATAGCCATGCTTCTGGGTATGCAGATCAAGAAAGAAATTGATCAAAGCCCGTTCCAGCCGAGAGGCAAAACCCTTGAGCAGGGCAAAACGGGAACCTGAGAGTTTTGCTGCTGTTTCAAAGTCGATTGTTCCCTGATTTTCTCCCAGTTCCCAATGGGGTCTTGGCGTAAAGTGAAAATCCGGTTTTTTGCCCCATTTCTTGATTTCAATGTTATCACTGTCATCAAGGCCGGAAGGAACAGAATCATGACAGAGATTGGGAATGGCCATAACCACAGCGCGTAGTTGTTCTTCTATCTCCGCAAGTTTTTCATCAAGTTTCTTGATGTTGTGATTGGTCTCTCGCATCTCGATAATCATCGGTTCTGCCTGCTGTTTCTGCTCTTCACTTCCTTTTTTCAAAACGGCAATCTGTTCGGAGACTCTGTTGCGATAATTTTTCAGGTTTTCTGTCTCGGCAAGAAGGCTCAGTCTCCTGGTGTCTAGTTTTTCAAACTCTTTTACCAGAGTGGGCTCCATGCCGCGTCGGGCGCAATGTTCTTTGACCAATTCTTTATTCTCGCGGATAAATCGGAGTTCCAGCATTCTTTTTTTCTCCTGTTGTGATGACTGCGTAAAGCGAATATTTTCCAGTGAAGGCATAATCTGCCGGGAAATACACTGCAGGGTATTGATATCCTTATCGTGTCGCGGCAGAAAAAACAGCTTATCTTTATCATGGAGTAGCCTGGTCCGCAAGTTTTCAGATTGCAAGCTTATCTGCTTTCTGCTAATTTTCAGGTCAAAATTACTTCTTTTGCATTGAAAGCATGACACAGTCTTCCCTCCAGTTCTCTTTTATCAAGCGGGTCGTAAACTCTTGCTCAGCTTTACGCAAGTCAATCCGAAACTACTTTTTTTCTCTTGGGATATTCAGCCTTCTGGTCTTTTTTTGCTTGCCGCAGCTACTAGAAGTTTTGCGGGAGCATCTAGACAGCACACTCTATTTTTTTTCTATAGCCGGGCCTTTTCTTGCCCATGTCAAGCTTTCGGTTTTTATTGCGTTCTTTTTTCTTGTTCCCTGGGGAATTGTTTTGCTATGGCGTGTTTTGGTGAGGATTTTGGAGCTGGAGCAGCAACTATTTCCTTTTGTCTTTTTCTCCTGCATCTTATTTTACCTGGGAACCACCTTCTGCTATTTTGTTACTCTTCCTTTTGGAATAGAATTTTTATTGGGTTTTGGCTCTGTCGATTTACAACCAATGATTTCCGTTGGCCGGTGTATCAATTTTGTAACGATTTTTCTTGTTGCTTTCGGACTGATTTTTGAACTGCCTGTACTGATGGTTTTTTTTTCTCGTACTGGCCTTTTGTCGGTCTCTTTTTATAAAAAAAACAGACGCTATGCTTTTTTGATCATTGCGATTGTTGCTGCCATTCTGACCCCGACTCCGGATGTGTTTAATATGGCACTTATGGGTGGTCCCCTGTATTTGCTTTATGAGGCGGGGATAGCTATAGTAGGTATTATGGAAAGAGGGCAGGTTTGAAATGACGAGATGGTACCAGGCAACATGTTTGGTTGTGCTGTTTTGCGGTAATGTCGAATTTACGTCCATGGTTTCTGGTATTGCGCAGGATTTACGTATATTTTTTATAGCAGGTATTGAGTTTGATAAAGCCTGCTGCGAACAACCGGAGTTTTTTTGAAAGTTTATTGAGAGAAACAATGCGATGTGTAAATAACCGGCGGCGAGGAAACAAAGAGTTGACCGAAGCCCAGCAGCGAAAATTCTGGAAAGTGGTTATTGTTCTGATCTCTTTTGTTTTGTTATGGATATGTTTTGCGCCGGGGGTCGGGCTTGTGCAGCTGTTTTCGAAAAAAAGAGAACATCGTCATCTTGCGGAGATGGCCGCTCAATTAGAACAGCAAAATATCCTCCTTCAGGAGGATATCCGGCGGTTTCATGAAGATCCTGTTTTTTTGGAAGAAGAGGCAAGAAAAACAGGATTAATCCAGAAAGACGAGCTTATCTTTGATTTTCGCAAGCCAGAAAAAAAATGATTTTTAGAAGAATCCTCACGGGATCGTATTTATCTCGCTCAGGAAAACCCTCCATTTCCGCATCCTGGTGATGGTTTGTGAGTATTGGTTATCCCTGTGCCACTTCTAATGGAGCTGGCCGAGATAATTTTTTCGACCTTTTCATTTTTGCAGGAAGGGCAGTTGCCGGTCATTGTCGCTGCTTTTACCGAAGAAACGAGACGTTCAAAAACGGTATCGCAGGCTGTACATCTGTATTCATAAATTGGCATGTTTTCTCCTTGCCATAAAGAAGTATTTCTCTGTTTTTATCTTTTGTCCTGTTATTGGAAGAGATCAAAAAAGATATTACATCGTTTGCATATGTCAAATTTAGAGTTCCTTTACCCGTTGTAGTCTTGTAATATGCTGTTAGTTTTTTAATACTCCTTTTTCGTATAAAATTGAAGAAAAAATAATCAGGGAAACAGGCAAAAGGGACAGGGGAATGAAAACTGCTGCACCCGGAAATATTGAGTATCTGACTGATGTCTTAGAGGGGATCCTGCTCTATCATCAGCAACTGGGTATAGATCCCTATCCAGAGAGTTCGTCTTTGCGGGATTTTTTGGCTTTTGATTTTGCGGAAAAGCATATCTCGGAAATCAAGGATCTTGGTGCTGCTGTTTCCGGTAAGAAAAACAATTTTGAGAAAAAACAGTATTCGTTAGCTTTTCCCTCGCAACAACAAATAAAGCAGGCAGAAGGAGAACTGAGTCGAGGTGAGGGCTATCGCCAAAAACAAACGACAGATCTCCCCGCTGCCGGTATTTCGTTGCCAGACACTTTCGTCTCTGGCAGACGATTGGAGGATGGGAGTGGGCCTGTACGTTTGCTTCTTGTCGGCGATTTTCGGCGTACAGGCCAGGCTGACGATACTTCCCTTTTTGGCGAGGCTGAAGATGAAATGGTGAAAAAGATGATAAAGGCTCTTCACCTCTCTTTTTCAGCGGTCTATGTGACGAACGTTATTATAGATGAAGTGAAGGGTTCTGGTCAGGTTTCGCCTGATCAGATTCAGCGAGGCGCGCAATGTCTTTTTATGCAGATCGAAAAGGTTATGCCTGAATATATCTGTGCGATGGGCCCTTTCGCGGCAAAAACTGTTCTGAAGACAACACGGTCTCTTTCCCTGTTGCGAGGGGAGTTGCACTACTATACGATAAAAGAAAAAAGAATTCCGGTAGTGGTTACCTATCATCCTCATTTCCTTCTTGAAAATGAGGAGATGAAAAAACCTGCCTGGACAGATCTCCAGCTCCTTGGTCGTAATATGGGACTGTTAAAGTGATCCGGGGAACATTATTTGTGGGTGCCTGGAAGAGCTGGGCTTTTTGATATCGCAACAAATATTGTATTTTGGTTCGTGAGCAAATTATGAAAAAGAATAAAGGGTGTTTTTGATGAAGCTTTGTCGAGTCTTGATCTTGGGAATTTTTTTCTGCTGTATGATTTTTCCGCCACAGTTTTCTGTCGCTGGAAATGGTGAAAAGGGTGATTTTCAGTATGGCCTTCTGTTTGTTCCTTTTGATGGCACTGATGCCGGGGAATATTCTTTCCTCCGCCAGAGTCTTCAGGAGATGTTGATCAGTCGTTTAGCAGAGGATGAACAGGTTCGCATTATTGAAAACAATCTTTCTGATATGCAGCTTGATCAACTGAGAAAGAGAGGTGAATTGGCCGATAACGCGTTGGCTGGAAATCCCGTTTTTCTGGTGGGAGGCTCTCTTTTTGCAAAAGATGGCGAACTCCAGGTAGAGGTCGTTGTCGATCCTTTGACCAAAGCTGCTCAGAAAAGAAAGGGAAACACCTCACTGCGTTTTTCCAAGCGCTGTTCCAGGCAGACAATGCTTGGGGACATCTCTTCTCTTGCAAATGATATTTCACAAAGGCTTTTTCAGACCAAGGCCGCCGCAGGTAAATACGCCGAAGAGGGGACAGAGGCTTTCACCACCAGCCATCCTGAGGAGGCATATAAGCGGGGAAAATACCTCAAGGTGGCCACTGTTAACGAGAATTCGGGATTTGATATTGTTAGAATAGGCCCGAGCAGTCGTTTCACTTTTAAAGAAGATCTCCTTCGGGTGTATGTGATTGATATCGATGGTGACCTGAGAGAGGAAGTGGTTCTGTTTTTTCCCCACAAAATAGAGATTCGCCGCTTTGCCGGCACACAATTTCCTGTTGTTGATAGTTTTCAATTGCCCTTGAAACTCCGGGTTCATGCTGTCAATATAGCTGATATAGACAAAGATGGAAGGCAGGAAATTTTCCTGAGCGCAACAAAAGGATTGCATGTCTCTTCTGCGGTACTGAGCTGGACAGAGAAGAGCGGTTTTTCCTGGAGAGCAAAGAATATTCGCTATTATGTCCGCCCGGTTGTCCTTCCCGGGCATGGAGTTTGTCTGGCCGCACAAGGTCGGGGGGTTGCGAGAACCGCATTGCGCAAACCCAGTGTCTTTCTTGCCGATCTTACCGCCGCAGGAATCTTGGAGTTAAAAGAGAAGCTGGTTCTGCCCGAGTCTGTCCATCTTTTTGATTTTTATTATGCAGACCTTGATGGAGACGGTGCTGATGAGCTTGTTGTTATCGACTCATTGAATCATCTTAACGTCTTTGATAGTAACAATATCCTGCTTTGGCAAAGTGAGAAACTCTACGCCGGCTCAAAAGTATATATAGGCCCGGATAATGGTTCTGCTGTCGATGAACAAAGTACGAATACCTTTTCTGTCGAAGAAGATGCTGATCGTGAGCTGCTTTATGTGCCGGGAAGAATAGAGGTCATTGATATAGATAGCGATGGGCGACAGGAGATAATTGTCAGTGAAAGCAGTATGGCGAATATTGGTCTTTTTGTTCGCTTAAGGCCTTATACTTCCGGAAAAATTTCCGGTATGCGCTGGAACGGTCAGATTATGCAGCCCTTCTGGGAAACAGAATCGTTTCGTGGCTATCTTTCCGATTTTACTTTTGTTTATTCATCAGATAAAGATAATAAAACCAATGCGTTGCCTGTTAATTCCGCAACCGGCCGTTTGTATGTTGCCAGTCTTCCGACCGGTGGAGGTCTCTTCTCTTTTTTTTCGTCTGGTGACAACTCTGTTTTAACATTTGATAAAATACAGTTCTCTTTCAAAGAAAATGAATGAAATATTCTGAAGAAAGTACTTCGCAGAAAGTCTGTATAAAAAATTATACTTTGATATAAAAAACTTGACACACCTCTTGCCTTTGTTTATTTTTATAATCAGTAAGTTTTATTAAGAATTTACTGGAGATGAGTTGCGGTTGGTCTTTTGGGGGGCAGCCGTGTAATGGTAAAGTGGCCTTTGGAGTATCGGAGGCCTGTGCTCTTGGGAGAAAATTATGAAGAAAGTTATTGCCAGTGTGATTGGTTTAGCAATGATCGGGGGGGGGGCTTCAGCCTTTGCCCTGGAAAATCAGTTTGGTGGATACTGGCGAACCCGTGTTTACTATGCTGATCAGATGATGCAGGACGATAGTGATTATTTTATTCAGGATAATCGTACTCGTCTTTTCTACACCGCCAAATTCAGTGATAATTTCAAATTTGTCAACAAATTTGAATTCAACACCTCCTGGGGTGATGACAATGGTGGTGATATCGGTGCTGATGGTACCAAAATATGGAAAATCAAGCAGTCTTATGCTGATTTTACCATTAATAACATAAATACAACCATTGGTATCCAGGGTACGGCTGTAGCTCGTGGTTTTGTTTTTGATGACGATTTTTCCGGTATTCTTGTAACTCCGAGTTTTGGCGCAGGCACACTTACTCTTGGATATATGGCCATGAGTAATTCAAATCTTGATGACGCAAAATATCCGAATGCTGATGCCGGCTACTATCTGTTGACAACTGCGATCAAGGCCAATGAAAATATGACTGTAACCCCATATTTTCTTTATGCTTTTCGTGATGGAAGCATGTCAATGGATGATGAGGACAATGTCGTTTATTATTCTGAGCACAAAGAATTTTTCATTGGTGCCGATTTTGATATGAGTCTGGATTCTGCATCTCTGTGGGTAACTCTTGCTTATAACGGTGGTGAAGTTGAAGACTTAGATGTGAGTGCTTTTCTTGTAGCTGGAGGTGCAGAGGCTGGAATTGCTCATGGTCAGGCCTTTTATGCTTCCGGCGATGATGATATGACTGATGACGAAATTAATTGTTTTGGTCGAAATCCTGGACAGTCCCACTATTGGTCAGAAATTATGGGGCTGGGAACTTTTGATAACGAGAGTTCTGCCGGTTCTCCTGGAGATGCAATCAGCAATATCGCCGCATTTAATGCCGGTGTAACCCTGCAGCCTGAAGAAAATCTCACCTTGAGTGGTGATGTCTGGTATGCATTCTTGGCAGAAGAAAATGCTGCCGGTGATCAGGATCTTGGTTTTGAAGTTGATGGGAAGTTGACCTATAAGATTTTTGATAACCTCTCTGCTGATTTCGTCTTGGCATACCTTTTTGTAGGGGATGCAACTGGTGACGAAGATATTTTCGAAGGTGGTGTACGTGTTTCCTTGAAGTTCTAATGTAGACTGCTTCATTTGTTGCACCTTGACCCGGTGGAGGATTCCACCGGGTTTTTTTGTTTCTCAATGCGTTTCAAAAAGAAACAGATTGAACGGCTTGGGGATTTTGAGTATGTTTCTTTTTAAAACAAAAAGCAACAATAGCCAGTCTTATCGGCAACAACAGCAAGGATTGAAATTTGGGAGTAAATAATTAACTATTTAACATAATTGCATCTTTTTATTTTCTTATAAAGGTGGTCTGTTTGGTGCATAGTTATCGGTTAAAATAACTGCAGGCAGGTATCAATATCACAAGGAATGATAAAAAGGAGTGTTTTTATGTCTTCTATTGCATTGTTTTACAACAACTTTACCGGAGAAGAAAAGCTTAAAAAACAACTTGCCGCTGCTACGGGGTATCGGTTGTGCACAGACAATGACCTGCTGATGGCTACGGGAAAGACGCTGCATTTGGAATATTCTCGGGTTGAGCGAGCGGTTTTTGGCACGAAGTCGGTTTTTAACCAGTTTACTCTTGAAAAAGAACGTGTCATGGCTCAATTGCGGTTGTTGCTGGTGAAAGAGTTAGACGTTGGAGATGTTCTGCTCTGTGGTTTTTGCGCGTTACTCGTTCCCGCCTCGATAACGGATGTATTACGGGTGGGAATATTTGGAGAGCCGGTTCACAGGATACAGCGGGCGATTCAGGAGGGGGTAAGCGAGAAAAACGCGATAAAACTAGTCAAAAAAAATGATGCTCTCGCTTTTGATTGGGGCAAAAATCTTTATGGAAAATCAATACGAGACGCTTCCCTTTATGATATTGTTATTCCTGCAGCAGATATGACGGAGCAGCAGATGGCACAGCTTGTTCTTGAGCATTATCATCGTCCTGTGATGTTGACTACGGATGTTTCCAGGCGGGCACTTAAAGATTTTTCTTTGCAAACCCAAGCTGAAGTATTGCTTGTTGAGAAAGGATATACTCCAAGCATTGTCTGTAAAGACGGAAATATGACCTTGCGGGTAAATAAGGCTTCGTTCAACTTTTCAAAATTACGCCAAACCATGCGGGATATTGTTTTACAGATTTCTGGAGTGAAATCTGTTGAGATCCTGGCCAGTAGAGACAGCGTGGTCTCGATTTATCGTGATCAGGATTTTACCCCTCCACCCAAAGTCCTTCTCGTTGATGATGAACAGGAATTTGTACAGACACTCTCCGAGAGGCTTATCAGCAGACAGTATGGAAGTTATCCCGTTTTTGACGGGGAGCAGGCTCTTGACTGCCTGAAAACAGATACGCCTGATGTTATGGTGCTTGATCTGAAGATGCCTGGAATGGAGGGAATTGAGGTATTAGAGAAGGTTAAGGAGATGCGTCCGGCAATTGAGGTTATCATTCTGACAGGACATGGCTCCGAAGATGATCGCAACAGCTGTATGAAGCTTGGCGCATTTGCTTATCTTCGCAAACCGGTCGATATTAAGGAACTCACTTCTGTTATTGACGAGGCATATAAAAAAATTGCCTCAGATAAGCTCGAAAAACTTCAGTAGTTCTAAATTCTATAGAGGGAGGAGGGTATGAACAGTCAGCTTGCGACAAAAGTGATGCTGGTTGATGATGAG
>PDWJ01005313.1_pt1 | contig 10667 bp, 11 predicted proteins | sample 1430881 | NCBI WGS metagenome assembly PDWJ01 (sample SAMN01162460, study PRJNA174530) | Oral metagenome, whole genome shotgun sequencing project. | biome: Marine environment; feature: Marine mammal; material: Swab sample of the gingival sulcus; isolation source: swab sample of gingival sulcus... | reverse complement strand
CCAACGTGGTCTACGGCAAGAAGACCGGCAACACCCCCGACGGCCGCCGCGCCGGCGAGCCTTTCGCCCCGGGCGCCAACCCGATGAACGGGCGCGACAAGAAGGGTTTCGTGGCTGCCGGTGCCTCGGTCGCCAAGCTGCCCTATGACGCGGCGCTCGACGGCATCTCCTGGACGGCGTCGGCCACGCCGACCTCCATGGGCCATACCGAGGCCGAGCAGGTGGCGAACCTTGCGAACTGCCTCGACGGGTTCTGCGCCGCCGAAGGGTTCCACGTGAACGTCAACATGCTCACCCGCGAGACCCTCGAAGACGCGATGGAGCACCCGGAAGCCTATCCGCAGCTTACCGTGCGGGTCTCGGGCTACGCGGTGAACTTCGTCAAGCTCACCCGCGATCAGCAGCTTGACGTGATCAACCGCACCTTCCACGAGGCAATGTAAGCCTGAGAAACCAAACGGGGCGCGCCTTCGGGCGCGCCCTTTGCCGCAGCAGCGCGAAAGCCGACCCGATGAGCGTCCAGCAGCCGCAGACCCAGTTCAAGACCCGGACCAACCCGTTCGAGCCGACCACCGAAGGGTTCCTGCATTCGCTGGAATCGGGCGCGGCGGTCGACGGACCGGGGATGCGCTTCGTGTTCTTCATGGCGGGCTGTCAGTTTCGCTGCCTCTATTGCCACAACCCCGACACCTGGAAGCTGCGCAACGGCCGTCGGGTGCGTGTCGAGGATATCCTCGGCGAGGTCGAACCGCTTGCGGGCTTCCTCAAATTCGCCGGCGGCGTGACCTTCTCCGGCGGCGAGCCGATGATGCAGGGCGGTTTCGTCGGAGTTGCGGCGCGGGCGCTGAAAGAGCGCTTCGGGCTGCATATTGCGCTCGACACCCAGGGCAATCTGCACGACCGCTTCGACGATGCCTGGTTCGATGCGTTCGACCTGTTCCTGCTCGACATCAAGCATATCGACCCGCTGCGCCACCGCGAACTCACCGCCCAGCCGTTGCAACCGACGCTCGATTGCGCCGAACGTCTGGTGCGGCTTGGCAAGCCGATGCGGATCCGTTACGTACTGGTTCCGGGCTGGACCGATGGCGCCGACGAGATCGCGCGGATGGCCGATTTCGTCGCCACTCTCGGGCCGCTGGTGGAGTTGGTGGAGGTTCTGCCGTTCCATCAGCTGGGCATGGCCAAGTGGAAACAGCTTGGCAAACCTTACCGGCTCGCCGAGACGCCGACCCCGACGCAGGCCGAAGCCGAGGCCGCGCGGGACATTTTCCGGGCTCGTGGGCTCACCGCGGCCTGACCGCCGCCCGCCCCGTGACCAGACCGGACCTCCGACATGCCGCAACTGAATCCTGACCCGCCCGCGACGCCGGCCGCCGCCGATATGCCCACGCCCCCCGGGGTTGCCCGCAAGGCCATAGGGATCGGCGTGGCCAAGGTGAGCAACGATCCGGCGACGGTGCTGGTCTCGGCGGCGCTGGCGGGGGCCTTCATCAGCATCGCCTTCGTGTTCTACACCGTGGTTACCACCGGCAATGAGGGCCTGGGCTGGGGCGCGAACCGGCTGATGGGCGGGATCGCGTTTTCGCTCGGCCTGATGCTGGTGGTGGTCAATGGCGGCGAACTCTTCACCTCGTCGGTGTTGACCGTGGTCGCCCGGATGAGCGGGCGGATCACCACAAGCGCGATGCTGAAGAACTGGGGCCTGGTCTATCTTGGCAATGCCTTCGGGGCCCTGGGGTTTGCGGGCCTGCTGATGCTCGGAGGAAATCACGAGATGGGCGGCGGCGCGGTCGGGGCGGGCTATCTCGCGATTGCCGACCACAAGCTGCACCACGGGTTCGGCGAGGCGGTGGCGCTGGGGATTCTGTGCAACTTCCTCGTCTGCCTCGCCATCTGGATGAGCTTTGCGGCCCGCAGCCTCACCGACAAGCTTCTTGCGGTTGTGTTTCCGGTTGCCATGTTCGTGGCCGCAGGGTTCGAACACTCGATTGCAAACATGTTCATGGTGCCGATGGCGCTGATGGTGAAGGGCTTTGCCGGGCCGGAATTCTGGGCCGGCATCGGCGCTTCTCCGGCGGATTACGCGTCTCTCACCTGGGGGCAGTTCCTGAGCGCCAACCTTCTGCCGGTGACGCTTGGCAATATCCTTGGCGGTGCGGGGCTGGTGGGGATGAGCAACTGGTTTGTCCATCTGCGCGAGCGGCCAACGGCCGCCCGGGACGAGCGCGAAACTACGGGTGCCGGGGCGGCGCCGGAGCGAGCGCAATCTCCTGGCGCAGGCTCTGGCCGTCGGGGCTGAACACCAGCGCCCGGCCATCCGCCGTCACCACCAGCAGATAGCCCGGCCCGCGCGTCACCGCCTGGGCCTGGCTGCCCTCGGGCAGCGCGATGCTGCCGGGGAAGGCCACGGGTGCGGTGGTGGCGTTGAACCGCATGACAACCACGCTCACAAGCACTATGACCCCGGCAATCATCGTCACCGAAAGCGCGGTGACCAGGGTTTTCAGATAGCGGATCAGTGCCGCATCCGGTTTTGCCAGCGGAGTTTCCTCGTCCATGTCCAATCCGTCCCGCCTTTCGGTCATCATCGCGGAGAACCCGCCCGGGCGTCTTGATAAGGCGCTGGCGCGGGATGTGCCAGAGGCGGCGGCGCTCAGCCGGTCGCGGCTGGCGAAGCTGATCGCCGCGGGGGCGGTGACGCGGGGCGGCGAGGTGCTGGGGGCGCGGGCGAAGGTCATGGCGGGCGATGTGATCGCGATCGACCTGCCGGAGGCGGCCGAAAGCCGGATCGGGCCGGAGGCGATCGCGCTCGACATGGTTTTCGAGGATGCCGATCTGGCGGTGGTCAACAAGCCCGCGGGGATGGTTGTCCACCCCGCGCCGGGCACGCCGGGGGGCACGCTGGTCAATGCGCTGCTGGCCCATTGCGGCGCGGATCTCTCCGGGGTGGGGGGCGAGAAACGGCCCGGGATCGTCCACCGGATCGACAAGGACACCTCCGGCCTGCTGGTGGTGGCGAAGTCGGACAAGGCCCACCACGGGCTGGCGGCGCAGTTCGAGGCGCATAGCGTCGAGCGGCATTACCGGGCCGTGGTCTACGGCGTGCCGGACAAGGCCGACCCCCGGCTGAGGGGGGTGAAGGGGGTGAGCTTCGAGCCCGGCGGGGTGATGAAGATCACCTCGCAGCTGGCCCGCCACCGGACCGACCGCCAGCGCCAGGCGGTGGTCTGGTCGGGCGGGCGCCATGCGGTGACCCGCGCGCGGGTGGTGGCACCTTTCGGCGCGCCCGCCTCCGCCGCGTTGCTCGACTGCTGGCTGGAGACCGGCCGCACCCATCAGATCCGGGTGCATCTGGCCCATGCGGGCTTCGGACTCATTGGCGATCCGGTCTATGGCGGGCGGCGCGGGCTGCCGGCGAAGGCGGTGGGCGCGGCCGGGGCGGCGGCGGCGCGGGGGTTTGCGCGTCAGGCGCTGCATGCGGCGACGCTTGGGTTCATCCACCCGGTGAGTGGCGAGGCGTTGCGTTTCGAGGCGGCATTGCCCGGCGATATGCGGAACCTGATCGCGGCGCTCGGGGGGTGAGGCCCGGACTGTTGCCGCTGCCGTGCCGGTGAGTATTTGGGCCAAGAAAAGGCCAGGAAAAAGGGATGTACGGGGCCGGAACATGCGGGCGGCGTGGCCGTGGAGGGGCATTCGGATGCGGGCTGCCGTGGATGGCCGGGGGGGGGGCGCGCGCCGGATGTGCACCTGATGCGCGCCGGTCAGGTGCGGGCGGCGGCGAGGGCTTTCAGCGCGGCGGCCGGGTCGTCGGTCGACCAGATCTCCTCGCCGATGGCGAAGAAATCGGTGACCGGGGCGAGGCTGCGCACCAGCGCTTCGGTGAGCCCGCCTTCGGCCACCACCGGCACTTCGATCATCTCGCTCCACCACTGGAACAGATCCCGCTCCGCGAGCGTGCCGTCGCCAAGCCCGGGCGCGCCGACGGGCGAAAAGCTCACGTAATCGGCGCCGTTTTCACCGGCGATCAGGCCTTCGTGGCGCGAAGCGGCGCAATCGGCGCCGACGATGGCGTCCGGGCCGAGATCGGCGCGGGCCTTGCGCACATGCCGGGCCCCATCGGAGAAATGCACGCCATCGAGCCCGTGGCGGCTGGCGATCAGCTGATGGTCGGCGATGACGATGGCAATATCGCGGGCGTGGCAGATCTCGCGCAGCGCATCGGCGGCGCGGCCGATGGCCGCCTCGTCGCGGCTGGCGAGGTCGAGCCGGACACAGGCGATGTCGGTTGCATCGAGGGTGCGGGCGAGGATGTCGGGGAAGGTTTCGGCGTCGAACCCCGGCGGGGTGACGAGATAGAGCTGGGGCAGGTCCTGATCGGGCATCTGGGTCTCCTTGGGTCGGGCTGTTGGTAGCCGGTTTTTGGCGGCGGCCCAAGGGGCGAGTTCGGCGCCGCTCCCTTGCCTCCGGGGGGGCGGGGGGCGTAGACCGGCCGGGACGTCAGGGAGTTTGCGATGAGCGAGACAGGGAAAGCGCCGGCGATCGTGCTGGTGCGGCCGCAGATGGGCGAAAACATCGGTGCCGCGGCGCGGGCGATGCTGAATTTCGGGCTCGACCGGATGCGTCTGGTGGCGCCGCGCGATGCCTGGCCGAACCCGCGCGCGGTGGCCATGGCTTCCGGCGCGGGGCGGGTGCTGGACCATGCGGGCCTGTTCGACGACCTGCCCGGCGCCATCGCCGATTGCGACTACGTCTTTGCCACCACGGCGCGCGGGCGCGAGCTGGCGAAGCCGGTGTTGAGCCCCGAGCGCGCCATGGAACAGGCCCGGGCGATGGGGGCCCTGGGCCGGAATGTCGCGATCCTGTTCGGGCCGGAACGTGCGGGGTTAGAAAACGAGGATATCGTGCGCGCCAACGCCATCGTCACCGTGCCGGTGAACCCGGAATTCTTCTCGCTGAACCTCGCCCAGTCGGTGCTGCTCCTGGCCTATGAATGGCGCCGACAGGGCGGCGAGGTGGTGCATGAGGTGCTGGCGAACACCGAATTCGCCTCCGGCCTCGAGGTCGAGAAGCTTGCCGGCCATTGGGAGGCGGAGCTGGAGCGGGCGGGGTTCTTCTTCCCCGAGACCAAGGCGGCCGGGATGCGGCTGGTGCTGCGCAACATGTGGTCGCGGCTGGGGTTGACGCGCTCGGATGTGCAGCGCTTCCACGGGATGCTGCGGCAGATCCTGCGCGACCGCAGATAGGGTGCGCCTGCGCCCAACCGGTTGAACAATCCGCCCGACGTCGTTGTTTCCCAAGGGGTTCTCTGTTCCCGAAACACCTTCGGGAGAGAGCCCGAAGGGCAGGGGACAGACGGCCCCTTCGCGGCAAACCCCGCTCAGCCGCGCCCCGGTTTCTGCCCCGCCTTCAGCGCTGCCGCCAGCCAGACGAAGATGAACACGAAAGACCCGAGCGCGTTGAAATTCGCCATTGTGAGGTCGAGCGCCTCCCAGGGGATCAGGTCCGACAGCCGCCAGGGGATCTCGTCGCAGCGCACGATCGGCGCGGCGGTGAGCTGGGCGAGCAACTCGTCGGGGCTCATCCCCGACACATCGCCGCCGGTGCAGGAGGCGGGGCCCGGCCACCAGTGGCGTTCGACCCCGGTGTGATAGGCCCCGAGCCCCGACGCCACCGCCGCGATCAGCGCCCCCGGCCAGGCGAGCCAGTTCCAGCGGGCGAGCAGCGCCACCGCACCGAGCAGGATCAGCGTATAATGCGGCACCCGTTGCAGGTAGCACAATTCACAGGGCTCATAGCCGAGCGACTGGAAGGTCCAGGCTCCGGCAATGGCCAAGACGGAAAACCCCCAGCCGAAGAAGATCAGGGTACGGGCGGAAAACGGGTTGAAGATGTTCATAGGTAGCTCACCGCGACAAAGCCTCCGATCAGCAGGATCATGAAGGCAGTAAACACCAGGCCGAGGCGCTTTTCGATGAAATCGCGGATCGGCGCGCCGAATTTCCACAGCAGCCCCGCGACGATGAAGAAGCGCAGGCCCCGGGCGATGACCGAAGCCACCATGAAGACCATGAAGTTGAGCCCCGTCCAGCCCGACAGGATGGTGATGACCTTGTAGGGGAAGGGGGTGACGCCGGCAAACAGCACCGCCCAGGGGCCCCAGCGGTTGAAGGCCTCGTTGAACTCCGCCGCGGCCTCGGCCTTGTGGTAGAAGTCGAGGATCGGCTGGCCGACACTGTCAAACAGCGCGTAGCCGATGAAATAGCCGAGCATGCCGCCCAGCACCGAGCCCACCAGCGCAACCCCGGCGATCAGAAAGGCGCGGCGCGGCATGGCGATGATCATCGGGATCATCAGCACGTCGGGCGGGATCGGAAACACCGAGCTTTCGACGAAAGCCACCGCGAACAGCGCCCAGAGCGCGTAGCGGCTCTCGGCGAGCGAAATCGTCCAGTCGTAAAGCCTTTTGAGCATATGCCTTTTGCCCCTTGTTGTGGGTGCCTTGCAGCATGAGCGGTGGTCCGGGTCAAGTCCCCGCGCCCCGGGCGCGGCGGAACGGTCGCGAAACGCGGTGTTTCCCCGGGGCCGGGGGAGGGGGTGCGGCCGGGCTGGCCGCTGCAATGCCGGGCGGCTGCGCTTCGGGGGCGTGGCTTCGGGGGGCTTTCGGGGGCGGCGCGGTTGCGCGCCGGGCGGGGCCGCAGGGCGCGTTTGCCGCTGCCGGCCACCCGTGCCCGACCGCGGCAAGCGGGTGCGGGCAGGCCTGGCGGGGCGCCCGGCCTCAGCCGCGCCGCCGCCGCCGCCCGCGTCCGCCGCCCTCGCTCTTGCCGTAGCTCGGCTCCGGAAGGGGCACCCGCGCGCGCAGTCCCGCGAAAGGTTCGGCGGCATTCGGCATCGCGGTGGCGGCGACGAAATGCTCCTGAAAGCGGGGCTCTACGGCGGTTTCCACCCGTTCGATCTCGCGCACCACCCGTTCGATCTCGCGCCGCGCAGCCTTGTTGAGCAGCGCGATCCGCGCGCCGGTGCCGGCGGCGTTGCCGGCGGAGCTGACCTTTTCCAGCGGCACATCGGGGATCATCCCCAGCACCATCGCGTGTTTCGCCGAGATATGCGCCCCGAAGGCCCCCGCCAGCACCACCCGCTCGGGCCGTTCGACACCGCGCCGGTCCATCAGCAACCGCGCGCCCGCATAGAGCGCCGCCTTGGCCATCTGGATCGCGCGCACATCGGCATTGGTGACGGCGATCCGCGGGGTGGTGCCATCGCCCTCCCAGAGCACATAGCTCTGGGTCCGGCCCTCGGTGACACAGCGTGCCGAGCCGGTCTCGGCGGCGGTTCCGATCAGCCCCCTGGCATCGACGATGCCGCTCATGCGCATCTCGGCCACCACCTCGATGATGCCCGAGCCGCAGATCCCGGTCAGCCCGACCTCGGCGATCGCCTCGGCAAAGCCCGGCTCGTCCGACCACAGATCCGAGCCGATCACCCGGAACCGCGGCTCGCGGGTTTTGGGGTCGATCCTGACCCGCTCGATGGCCCCGGGGGCGGCGCGTTGCCCGGCGCTGATCTGCGCGCCTTCGAAAGCGGGGCCGGTGGGCGAGGAACAGGCCAGCACGCCTGTCCGGTCGCCCAGCAGGATCTCGGCATTGGTGCCCACATCGACCACCAGCACGAGGTCGTCGGAGGCATGGGGCTGCTCCGACAACGCCACCGCGGCGGCGTCGGCGCCCACATGGCCCGCGATCAGCGGCAACACATAGACCCGCGCCCCCGGGGCGATCCCCAGCCCGAGATCGCGCGCCGCCCGGCGCTGCGCCGCGCCGGTGGCCAGCGCAAACGGCGCCTGCCCCAGCTCCACCGGGTCGAGCCCGAGGAACAGATGATGCATCACCGGGTTCATCACCAGCGCCGCATCGAGCACCGCGCCGGGGTCGATCCCGGCATCCGCCACCAGCGCCGCCACCAGCCCGGCCACGCCCTCGCGCACTGCCCGGGTCAGCTCCTCCGCGCCGCCGGGGTTCAGCATCGCATGGCTGACCCGGCTCATCACGTCTTCGCCATAGCGGATCTGCGGGTTCATCAACCCCGACGAGGCCAGCACCTCGCCGCTCGCCAGATCGGTCAGATGGCCGGCGATGGTGGTGGAGCCGATGTCGATGGCTACCCCATAGACGCCCTCATGATAGCCCGGCCAGAGTGCGATCACCTCCGCCGGCCCACCGACGTGAACCCCGTCGACGTAAACCGCCGCGGTCACCTTCCAGCCGCCCGCGCGCAAGACCTTCTGCAAGCCCGGCAACAGGGCCGTGTCAAACCCGAGCGCCTCCAGCCCCATTTCCGCGCGCAACACATCAAGCAGCCGCTCCAGATCGCCCGACGGCGCGTCGAGCTCCGGCTCCGGCACCTCCAGATAATGCAGCCGCACCGAAGGGTCGATCACGATCTCATGGGCCTCGGCCCGCTTGCGCACCACCTGCGGCTGCACCTGCGATTCGGGCGGCACATCGAGCACCACGTCGCCCAGGATCTCCGCCTGACAGCCGAGCCTGCGCCCCGGTGCCAGCCCCCGCACCCGGTCATAGCGGTCCTCGACCGCCCCCACGGGCGACAGCGCCGCCTCGGTGACGGTGATCCCATGCTTCGGATGCGCCCCGAAACTCGGCGCCACCTGGCATTTCGAACAGATCCCGCGCCGGCCGCAAACCGAATCCAGATCCACCCCCAACGCCCGCGCCGCGTCGAGCACCTTCGTGCCCTTCGCCACCCGACCGCGCTTGCCCGAAGGCGTGAAAACCACCAATGCCTCGTCCGGCATGACCCCTCCCTTGCCGCGCGCGCCCCGGCCGCGCCCTTTTTCCTGGCAAAATACTCCCGGGGGGCCCAAGGGTGAAACCCCCAAGGCCACCCCCCGTCAAACCAGGACTGATCTGCCGCTCAGATCGAAAACGACGTGCCGCAGCCGCAGGAACTGGTCGCGTTCGGGTTGTCGATCACGAAACGCGCGCCGATCAACTCGTCGGTGTAGTCGATCACCGCATTTTCGAGAAACGGCAAGGACACGTCGTCGATCACCACCCGCTCGGCGCTCATCTCGCCTTCGCCGCTCAGCACCAGATCGCCCTCCGCCGGGTCGTCGAGGGAGATGTCATACTGAAACCCCGAACATCCCCCCCCCTCGACGGCGATGCGCAGGGCCTTGCCACTGTCGCCCGCACCGATCTCGGCGAGGCGGGCAAAGGCGCGGGGGGTCACTTTCGGAGGCAGCGTGAGGTTCATCGGGTCACCCGGGGTTTTGTCTGCGTGCGTTTCATGGATATATGGCCCCGCGCCCGGCCCCACAAGGCGCCGGGCATGGCTTCGACCAGAGGAACGACACATGCTCGCGCCCTTCGCCTGCCACCCGTCCGAGACCCGCGGACGGCTCCACCCGGAGGCGGAAAGCGCCTTCCGCTCGCCGTTCCAGCGCGACCGCGACCGGATCATCCACTCCTCCGCCTTCCGGCGGCTGAAACACAAGACCCAGGTCTTCGTCGAACATGAGGGCGATTACTACCGCACCCGGCTGACCCATTCGATCGAGGTGGCGCAGGTCGCCCGCACCATGGCCGGGGCGCTCGGCTGCAACGAATATCTGACCGAAGCGGTGGCGCTGGCCCATGACCTCGGCCACCCGCCCTTCGGCCATACCGGCGAAGACGCGCTGAACCGCCTGCTCGCCCCCTATGGCGGCTTCGACCACAATGCCCAGGCGCTGAAGATCGTCACCTCGCTTGAGCGCCACTACGCCCGCTGGGACGGGCTCAACCTTACCTGGGAGAGCCTCGAAGGCATCGCCAAGCACAACGGCCCGGTGACCGGTCCGCTGCCGGTGGCGCTGGCGGAATACAACGCCGTCCATGACCTCGAGCTTCACAGCTATGCCAGCGCCGAAGCCCAGATCGCCGCGATCGCCGACGACATCGCCTATAACAACCACGATCTGCACGACGGCCTGCGCGCCGGGCTGTTCACCACCGACGAGATCTGCGCCCTGCCGCTGGTGGGCCCGGCCTTTGCCGAGGTCGACGCGGCGTTTCCGGGGCTGGGCGCCAAACGCCGCCGGCACGAGGCTCTGCGGCGGGTGTTCGGGGCGATGGTCGAGGATGTGCTGGAGACCGCCCGCACCAATCTCGCAGAGGTCGCGCCGCAAAGCCCCGACGCGCTGCGCCACGCCGGCCGCGCCATGGTGCGGTTCTCGCCCGCACTCTGGGCGCAGCTGGAAGAGATCCGCGCCTTCCTGTTCACCCGGATGTACCGCGCGCCTTCGGTGATGAAGACCCGCGAAGAGGTCACCCGGGTGGTGGAAGAGCTGTTCCCCGCCTTCCTCGCGGAACCGGAGTTGTTGCCGCGGGAATGGCGCGAAGACATCGCCCGGGCCGAAGACGAAACCCATCTCGCCCGCATCGTTGGCGACTACATCGCCGGCATGACCGACCGCTACGCGCTGGAAACCCACCGGCGGATGTTCGGTGGATGAGGAAGCGGTGCTCGCCCGGCCGGATTGGGGGGGAGCGTGGCCGGGGGCGAGGGGTTCTGCCCGCGCCCGATCCGCTTGAGGATCGGGCCACGTATAAGGGCGAGGGGCTCTGCCCCGCCCGATCCGCTTGAGGATCGGGCCAGGTATGGGGGCG
>PDWJ01009941.1_pt1 | contig 10668 bp, 6 predicted proteins | sample 1430881 | NCBI WGS metagenome assembly PDWJ01 (sample SAMN01162460, study PRJNA174530) | Oral metagenome, whole genome shotgun sequencing project. | biome: Marine environment; feature: Marine mammal; material: Swab sample of the gingival sulcus; isolation source: swab sample of gingival sulcus... | reverse complement strand
GTGTTATTACCATTATAATTCCGGCAATTAACAGATAAAGTGTAGGTGTTTTTACTTTTTGCGATAAAGCATCCATCATAAAACTATCAGAAGCAACACCTGAGCTACTCCATAATTCAAAAGACTTCATTCCAGCAAGGGGAACACCTATAAAGTTTACCAAATCGTTACCTGCAAATGCCATTGCCAAGGCAAATGTTCCTACCAAAACTATTATTTTAAGTATATTTAGTTTTAAGACAAATTGAATAAACGTTAAAACCACTGTCCAAACAACAAAACTTATAGCAATTATGCTCCACGTGTTATCGTGTATAAATTGTTTTGCATCATCGGTCATAAATGAAGCACCTTTTGCTCCTTTTACAAGTATAAAATACGTAATTGCAGAAATGGCTATACCACCCCACAAAGCACCAAAATATTTGTACGACTTTTCATAATTAAATGAAAATAATAATCTCACCAAAAATTGCACGATAGTACCTACCGTAAACGCTGCAACTACTGATAATAAAATCCCCGAAATTATTGCTAATGCTTTGCCGGAGTTTATATATGCGTTCATTGATTCTTCTCCCGAACTTGTAATTTTTAGAACCGCAACCGCAACAGCAGCACCCAATAATTCAAATACAATAGATACGGTTGTAGATGTTGGTAAACCCAAAGTATTGAAAGTGTCAAGCAATATAACATCAGTGAGCATAACTGCCAAAAAGATTATCATTATCTCGTTAAACCCAAACATCTCGGGGTGAAAAATACTTTTTCGAGCTACTTCCATCATTCCTTCCGAAAAAGTTGCTCCAAACAAAATTCCTAAACTGGCTATTATCATTATAACCCAAAAAGGAGCCGAACGTGAACCTATTGCTGAATTAAGAAAATTTACGGCATCGTTGCTAACTCCTACTACTAAATCAGAAATGGCAAGTAAAACCAATACTGCCACTAATAACATAAATACTGTTTCCATTTTATTTTTATATTAAAATTCGAGTACAAAGGTAATATCAGGTTTTGGTTTACACGAAGAAGTTAGATTAAATTAATGTTAAATGTGAAGATGGGAGACAGAAGACGGAAGACATAGATTTGAAGTTAGAAGAGGGGATAGGGGTTGTGTATTTTATGAGACTTCGCAACTCTCGATATGTTACCTTACAATATGATATAAACTAATTTTAGAATAATTAAACGTAGTTAGACCTTAAAACGAATGGCGGTTATTTGCCTTCGCCTTTAATAATAGTTAAAACGGTTAATATCAGTATTTTAAAATCTAAATATAACGACATATTATTTATGTATATTATATCGTACTTTAATCTTTCTAACATTTCTTCTACGTTTTCGGCGTATCCGAATTTTACTTGCCCAAGTGAACTTATTCCCGGTTTAATTTTCAGCAACATTCTATATTCAGGAGTATATTCAATAATTTTATCAATATAGTATCTTCTCTCGGGACGAGGTCCTACTATTGACATATCGCCTTTCAGGACATTGTAAAACTGAGGAATTTCATCAAGACGAGTTGTACGCATAAATTTACCAAATCGAGTTATTCTGGGGTCGTCTGATGATGATAACTGTGGAGAACCTGATTTTTCAGCATCTTGAACCATTGAGCGGAATTTATATATGTAAAATTCTTTTTCGTTTAAGCCTACTCGTTTTTGTTTGTAAATAATACTGCCTTTTGAAGATAGTTTTACTCCTATTGCCGTAAAAATATATACAGGCGAAAATAACAACATGAAAAGTACGGAAGCTGTCTTATCAAATATCAATTTTATATTTTTCTGCCAAATGGGTAAATCGTTCGATTTCAGATGTACCAAAGGCAATCCGCCAAGCATTGATAATTCGGTTTTTCCAATTAAAGTATGATAGGAATTTGCTGTTGTTTTTATATTGATATCAAATTTTTGTAATTCAAAAATAATTTTACTGATTTTCGGAGATTTATCAATATTAGTGGCTATTATCACCTCTTCAATATCATTTTTCTGAATTATTTCTCCTATATCTTCAAATTCCCCCAAATTGTTACATTTTTCACTTAGTTCCGCGTTGGTCTTTTCACTAATTCCAATAAAGCCTACAAACTTATATCCTATTTCGCTTTTTGCCGACTGAAAAGCATTAAGAGTTTTTAGAGCTTCATTATCACTGCCAATTAACAGGGTGTTAAATCCAATTTTACCTTTACGTATTTTACGTATCGTAATGTAAGTTATAATATTTCGTGGTATTATAGTTATACTTGTATGTAGTAATAGCAAGGACGTAAAAGACAAATAGTAGGTTTTGTAACTTATAATAACGTCATCCAATATTAATGCAAAAAACAATATAACAATACCAACAATAGATGTAATAATGGTCTGATAAAGCTCTTGCAGTCGAGATTTTCTGTAGATATCGTGGTAATAACCGACAAACCAATACAAACATATCCAAAATAAAGAAATTACTAATGTACTTCCGACAAGATACAAATTTGGTTCTAATTTTATTGATATACCATAAAAGTTTGACTCGATAAAGGTTTTACGAACCCAATTAAACACCAACCAAGCCAGACTTGCACTGATAAAATCGGCAATTATATACTTTATTCTGTGTAGCGATTTATTCATTGTGGATATGCCTGCATAATTCCTGAAAAATAAATAACAATAAAATTGCCTGATTTATTGTTTGACTTTATGAGGATTAAAGGTCTAATTTCTATTGTTCCCTATAAAACAAAAATAAATTACTACATTTGTCGCTATAAACAGCAAAATTAAATATTTTAGAAAACAGTAATTCCATGAGGTTTAAAACAATTTCGTTATTCCTTTTTTTGCTAATTCTTTTGAACTCTTGTATGTATCATAAGTTAAGATATATTCAGGATAAAGACGAAGTATTTGAGCAAATAAATGAATATGCCAATAAGGCTCCCGAATATAAATTAAAAGCAAACGATATTCTTTATATAAGGATAAGTTCTACTAACAATGATATTTCAAAACTTTTTGAATTAGAGGCAAACGGATCAAGGAACAATGCTTATGATAGTGACAGAAATTTCTATTTACAAGGTTTTACACTTGACAGCGAAGGTTATATAGAGCTGCCTGTGGCAGGTAAAATAAATCTTAAAGGATTAACAGTAGACCAAGCACAATTTGTTGTTCAAAAAAAAGTAGATGAATTTATTAACAACGGTATTGTAAAACTGAAATTAGTAAGTTTTTATATTGATTTTTTGGGCGAACTTAACAAACAAGGTCGTTTAATGGTAAGGCAAGATAACATTAATATATTAGATGCAATTGCCCAAATGGGAGGTATAACCGATTATGGAAACAGGTCTAATGTGCTTATTATAAGAAAAACAGAAAAGGGTACGAAAACTTTTAGAGTAGATTTAACCCAACGGAAACTGCTTAACTCCGAGCAGTTTTATATGTTGCCATATGATATGGTTGTTGTTGAACCCTTAAGACGAAAGTCTCTCCAATTGAGTTTTCGAGATTATTCTTTGGCAATCACAACAATTACATCTACTATCACTTTTATACTGCTTGTAATGAATCTCTCAAAATGAGTTTAACCTTTAACTTTTAATTCACATTAATAGCGAATAACTAAAAATAATAGTTAGATGTATTTTTTCTAATATGCTTATTATAAGTGAATTAATTGTTGATTTAACTAAGTTTTGTAAAACTTTATTTTTTAAAATTTGTTTATTATGGATAAGCCGATAATGCAAACAGGCAACAACATAGACATACGAAATTATCTTTTAAAAATAATCGCACACTGGTATTTGTTTGTAATTATATTTACCATTGGTTTTATTTTCAAATACATACACGATAGATTTACAACATACATTTATTCCTCAAATGCAACTCTTATTCGTTAAATAAAATAGCTTTATCTGAACTTGATTTTGAAATTTCATATTTTAAGCACGAAAGTTTTAAATCAGACATTGACTTGTATAAAAAATCACCTTTTATAGTGAAATTAGATAGTACAAAACCACAAGCAAATTACATAAAATACTACATAGAGTTTATTTCCGATAATAAATTACGAATTGGTAAAAATGAAGATGAAATAATAAACGAACTAAGTTTTGGGCAGCTATATTCTGATAGTAATCAGAGTTTTACCATTGAAAAAAATACAGCTTTTAAATTTGATTATTCCACTCTAAAAGGTAATAAATACTATTTTTATAAAAATGATTTTAACAGCTTGGTTTTAAATTATAAAAACAGGTTAAACGTTGATTTAAGAAGTCCTAACAGTTCAATTTTATGGTTGTGGATAAAGGGTACGGTTCCCGAAAGAATTACGGATTATTTGAACAAACTTTCTGAAGTATATATGAGGCAAAACCTTGAAGCCAAAAACAGAATAGTTTTAAATACAATAAAATTTATTGACTCTCAACTCGAAAATATTGTTGATTCTTTGGGGAAATCAGAAAACAAATTGAAAGCACTCGAACAATCAAATAATATTTTAAATATTGATAGGCAAGATGACTTCATTATTAAAGAATTAGAACGGTTACAAGAAGCAAATAAATTATCAGATATTAAAAAGAACTTTTACGAGTATTTGGAAACTAATTTAAACAAAGATGACATTGCCATAAACATAGTATCGCCGTTTTTAATTGACATACAGGATGTTATGTTGGAAGGAATGCTCGAAGAGTATCAAAAAGCACAATCGGAGCGAGAGGTTTTGCAGTATGATGTAAAAAAGGATATTCCACAAATGGACATTCTTAATTTAAAATTGCAACAACTTAAAGTAAGGTTAATAAAGCATATTAAAAACAGCAAGAAAGCAATTGATTTCAAAATAAAACAAAGCAATAACCAAATAAGAGAGTTATACAGGAAATTAAGAAATACGCCTACGGGTAAACGGGAGATAGCAAATATTCAAAGAAAATATGAACTTAACGATAATATTTATACATTTTTACTTGAAAAACGCACCGAAGCAGGCATAACAATGGCATCTAACAGTCCGGGTGCTAAAATATTGGACGTGGCTATTGCTCAGAATGCCGTACGAAATAATCCGAACAAACACGGTTCAATAAAAATTATACTTATATGCCTAATAATTACCTTATTAATAATTGAGATAAAAGGCTTTTTCAATAATAAAGTTATTGACCGAACAGATATTGAAAAGCAAACCGCAATACCCATATTAAGTTCAATAAGCCATAATACTACAAACTCGTATTTACCTATATTTGATTTCCCAAAGAACCCTGTTTCCGAGTCGTTTAGGTTGCTAAAAAGTAATTTGCAGTATTTAATTGCAGATAAAACCAATCCCGTTATTTCAATTAATTCAACAATTGGCGGCGAGGGAAAAACCTTTTGCTCATCTAACTTAGCCATACTTTTTGCTATGCTTAATAAAAAAGTTTTGCTTATAGGCTTAGATTTACGCAAACCTCGTGTTCATCTGCCTTTTAATAATAGTAACTCTGTTGGTTTAAGTACATATTTGATAGGTGCCAATGACTTAGATGAGGTAGTTTTTGATACTCATGTAGAAAACCTTAGTTTGCTTCCTGCCGGACCCGTTCCCCCAAACCCTGCGGAGCTTATAGAATCACATAGAATGGGCGAACTGATTACGAAATTAAAGCAAATATATGACTACATCATTATAGATACGGCTCCAATAGCTCATGTTGCAGACACATTTCTTATATCGAAGTTTACCGATGCCAATGTATTTGTTATACGTCAAAATTATTCCGACAAAAATCTTATAAAAGTTATAGATGAATTATACGTTAGCCAAAAAATTGACAATATGGGTTTGGTTATAAATGATGTAAACCCGTCTATGATTTTTGGCTTAAAATATGGTTACGGATTATCATACGGTTACAGCTATGGTTACGGCTACGGTCAAAAAGCAGGCTATTACGACAATGAACATAACAAACAAGGCTTTATAAAAAGATTAATCAATAGATTTAGGAAGTAAGCTTATGTGTTAGCATATTATTACACGCAATAAAAAATAATATTGCTCGTTTTAAAGAAGTTAATATCGGTTTGGTATTGAATTAATGTTCAAATAGAATGTTGTTGATAATGTTCTGAACACAATTTAACGAAGTTTAAAGGTGCAGACCTTATTAAAATAAGAGTTTCCTTTCTGTAAAAATACATCTTGACACTGAGAAAGAAACAGAAGATGTGTTTTTGGGAACTTTATGCTGATTGAAAGCATATATCTCAGTTTAATCATTCGTGGTAGTGATTGGACTGAGTTGTATGCTTTTTTATTTTTTAATTAAAACCAATAAGAAAATGAACAAATTAATTTTATCATTAAGTTTTTTAACTTTAATTATTTTAGCAACAGTATCGTGCAGAAAAAAAGATAAAGATACGCCTAAAGAAAAAGAAAAAATTACAGACACGGGAATCAGCAATATAATTCCGGCGAGTTTGGGCAAGGTTTACACCAAAAACTTTAATCGATATACAAAAGTTACTACGCCAAACGGAGGCAGTATTCACATTGTTGCGCAAAATAAACTTACCGACGAGCAAATAATAAGATGTAGAAGCGTGTTAGAGTTTTATTTAACTAATTATCCCGGCTCTCAATACGGAGCAGATAAATCGGCAGTTGCCAACAAAATGGCTGAAAATAATGCTATCTTGTGTTTATTAAACGGACAAGATGACGGCAAAAATCCTGTTGGCAATAAAGTTTCGGGGCAACCTTTGTATCAAAATGAAATTCAGGTAGAAGGTCATTCGTGGTATATGAACCAAAACTATGACCATAGAGATGCAACATTTGAAGAAATATTACATTTTGTACACGACAATGGAATTGGCGTAGATAACAATGGCACACCTTCAGATATTGGTGCATTGCCGGCTTATCAAACCGAGATAAGAGCGGCACAGAAAAATGCTTTGTCGAATAATTTATGGGGAATGGGGCAGACCGATTGGATAAATGAACTGACAGCAGAAAATAGCTTAAGTCAGGAATATTTAGCATCGGTAGTAGATAGTTATTACGGACTTTGGGGAGCATGGACAGAAAGTTCAACAAATGGTATGTGGGGCTTTTACGTAGGCAAAACAAGGGCAGACATAAAAACAGACGACCCTATGGGATATGCCGTGATGGACAATAAATTTTTTCACCCATACCTTACTTATAATGCTCGCATAGATTCCGCATTAAACGGTAACTTTTCGTTGAAATTTGACAAGTCAAAACCTTACACACATCATTCCAGATATTTAAAAGATATAACATTGTTAGGCAGCAACAATAATACAGTTACAGTTAATGAGTTAGATAATCATATCACGGGAAATTCGGGAACTAACACGGTGATTTTTTCGGGCAAACATTCCGAATATACTATAAACATAGGTGATAACGTTACTACTGTTACAGATAAAACAAAAGATAGAGACGGTACAAATACTTTATTAAAAATAGAAAAATTGCAGTTTACGGATAAAACTGTAAGTCTGTAAAAGAATTAAATTACTGCAAACGACGAAATGCTGTAAAAACTTTTAAAGTTTTGCGGCATTTCTATTATATGTAATAGTTTTTAGTTTCTTTCAAATAGCTTATAGTCAAAGGGTTATATTTTTATTGAGTTGTTGTTAAACTAACTTATTATAAGGCTTGTAATTTTTAATCATCTACTTCTTAATTACCTTAACTGAGTGATTTACCGTTATTAATTTAGCAAAGTGTTGTTGTATAATAAATTTAATTTAATATATTTGCGCTATCATAAGTGTGTTTTGCTATAAAGTAAGCAACGGTATTACAAAATTAAAATATTTTGGTAAGATAAAACCAATAACTACAAATTTAAGGTTTAATTAAAATCATAAAAATTTAACTTATATACCAAAAGTCAACACGCAATTACAAACAATAAATAAGTAAATTAAATCGCTCATTTTGAGCATAATATAAATTGTAAACAAATGAAAAAAGTTCTTATCGAAAGTCTGCACAAGCATGTGGGCGAAGAGGTGAAGTTAGCCGGTTGGCTGACAAACAAGAGAAGCGGAAAAGGACTCGAATTTCTAATTATCAGAGATGGTTCGGGTTTTGCACAATGTATTGCCGATGAGGGAAAAATCAGCAATGAAGCTTTTCAAACGGCTAAGAATTTAAGCCAAGAAAGTTCTTTTACTGTTACGGGAACAGTTGTAAAAGACGAGCGTCAAATAGGTGGATATGAAATTCACGTTAATAATGTGGAGTTGATAAGCCAATCTAATAACTATCCGATAAGTAATAAGGCACACGGCGTAGAATTTTTGATGGACAACAGACATTTGTGGCTTCGTTCAAAAAGACAATGGGCTGTTATGCGAGTGAGAAACAGAATTATATTTGCAATACATAATTTTTTCCAAAAAGAGGGTTTTGTTCAAATGGACTCGCCTATTTTTACGGGCAACGCCGTTGAAGGAACAACAACTTTGTTTGAAAGCACGTTTTACGATGACAAGGCATATCTTTCGCAATCAGGACAACTGTATGGCGAGGCTATGGCTATGGCTATGGGAAAAATTTACACTTTCGGACCTACATTTAGAGCCGAGAAATCAAAAACACGCCGACATCTTTCGGAATTTTGGATGATTGAACCCGAAATGGCATTCTTTGACAACGACGACAACATGGATTTAATTGAAAGTTTCCTTAAATATGTTGTAAAAGACGTTAAAGAAAATTGCAAACCGGAACTTGAAGTATTAGAAAGAGATACTGAAATTTTTGATAAAATAATCGAAAATAAATTCCCAAGATTAACCTACGACAAAGCAATTGATATACTCACGGGAAAAGAGAAAGTTAATGGCAAAACCACCATTGAAACTCTTGAAAACGATTATAATGAGACTATTGCTAAAATAGAAGCTAATAACGCTAAAATTACTGAAATAGAGACAGAAATCAGCGGAGGTGTTAAGAAAGGTAAACGCAACTTCTTACAAAATAGAATTGATGTTTTAAAGAATGAGATAAAAGATTTGGAAGACAAAAAACGAGTTATCCCTCAGTGGATAGAATCGGCTAAGAATTTCAAATATGGCGGCGACTTGGGCGGTTCTGACGAAACAGTGCTTACAAGAATGTTCGATTTGCCTGTGATGGTTTACAACTGGCCTCACGAAATAAAAGCATTTTATATGAAGCGCGATGAAAGCAATAGATACGCTAAGGGGGTTGATGTTTTGGCACCCGAAGGATATGGCGAAATTGTAGGCGGCGGCGAGCGTGAAACAAATCTTGATTTCTTAGTAGGCAAAATAAATGAGCATAAATTACCAATGGAAGCCTTTCAGTGGTATCTTGATTTAAGGAAATTTGGTTCAGTGCCACATGCAGGATTTGGATTAGGACTTGAAAGAATGGTAGCGTGGATGTGTAAATTAAAACACATTAGAGAAACTATTCCTTTCCCAAGAATGTACGGAAGATTATTTCCTTAGCGGTAAATATTAAAAACAACAAACCAAACCTCACAGGTTTTTAAAACCTGTGAGGTTTTAACTGATTTTGAATACAATATTAAAACTAAATAAATGAAGATCAAGCAATTAAAAATAAATATGATTGTAATACTAACAATGATTGTTAGTGTATCAGCTTATTCGCAATCAATAATCGGTAAGTGGAAAACTATTAATGATGAAACAGGAAAAACGGAATCTGTTGTTAAAATATGGAAATCCGGTGATGGTTTATATTACGGTAAAATTATAAAGTTAACTAATCCGGCACAGGCAAACAACGTATGTTCTGCATGTGATAAGTCAGACCCCAGATATAACAAAAAAATTGTGGGGATGACAATAATAAGCAAAATGAAAAAAACCGATGATAATGAATGGACAAACGGAACAATATTAGACCCGGGAAATGGTAAAGTGTATAAATGCAAAATTTTCAGAGAAAAAGAAAACCTAATGGTGAGAGGTTATTGGGGATTTTTATACAGAACACAAAAATGGCTTCCGGCAAAGTGATAGGCTATAAGTATGCTTCATTCATTTATATAAAATGGAAGAAATTCAAAGCAAAATATATTAAAAAGTGAGCAACACGGTATATGAAAGCGTATCACCTTGAGGGATGCTACGCTTCACATACTAACTGTTACCACTCTACACTATAACCATATCAATTTGTTTTTTCACAAGGTCGGTTCTAACAACCTTAACTTGCAGTTTATCGCCCAATTGAAACTGCTTACCAGTACGCTGACCTTCTATGCAAAAGTTTTTCTCGTCAAGATAGTAATAATCGCCTTCTAATTCCCTCAGAGCAATCATTCCTTCTATTTTTGTTTCAACTATTTCCACATACATTCCCCATTCGGTTAAGCCCGATATTACACCGTTGAAAACTTCGCCTACTTTGTCTTGCATAAATTCAACTTGCTTATATTTTATTGAGCTTCTTTCAGCCATTGCCGCTTTTTGTTCCATTTTTGAGCAATGCTTACAATGTTCGGCGTACTGCTGTTTATTTGCCGATTTGCCTCCGTCAAGGTATTTTTCCAACAATCTGTGAACCATTAAATCGGGGTATCGC
>PDWJ01008234.1_pt1 | contig 10669 bp, 9 predicted proteins | sample 1430881 | NCBI WGS metagenome assembly PDWJ01 (sample SAMN01162460, study PRJNA174530) | Oral metagenome, whole genome shotgun sequencing project. | biome: Marine environment; feature: Marine mammal; material: Swab sample of the gingival sulcus; isolation source: swab sample of gingival sulcus... | reverse complement strand
GCTTGCCTTCGGAGCGCTGGCACAGGGTGATCTGGCGGGCCGCCTTCGGGGGCGTCGCCGGCTTGAGCCCGCCGCGCCCGGCGTGGGCGGTGTCGACGCCCCAAGTCGCCATGAAGGTCTCGATGTCGGGGCCGCCTGCGGCGCCGTGGCCCTGGCCGTCGTGAGCGAGGAACTCGGCGACGTCGAAGCCGATCCCGCCGGCGCCGATGATAGCGACGCGCGGGCCGACGGGGGCCTTGTGGCGCAGGACGTCGACGTAGCTGAGGACCTTGGGGTGGTCGATCCCGGGCAGGCTGATGGCGCGGGGCTTGACGCCCGTCGCCAGCGCCACGACGTCGAAGCCGCGCAGGTCCTCGGCGGTCGCCTCGGTGGACAGGCGGACGTCGACGCCGGCGCGCTCGAGGCGGCCGCTGAAGTAGCGCAGGGTCTCGCGGAGCTCCTCCTTGCCCGGGATCTGGGTGGCCATGTCGAATTGACCGCCGACGTGGTCGCGCTTGTCGAAGAGCACGACCTGGTGGCCGCGCTCGGCGGCGACGGAGGCGCAGGCCAGGCCCGCGGGGCCGGCGCCGACGACGGCCACGCGGCGACGCGCGCGCGCCGGGGTCACGAAGAGCTCGGTCTCGTGGCAGGCCAGGGGGTTGACGAGGCAGCTGCAGCGGCGGTTCTTGAAGATGTGATCGAGGCAGGCTTGGTTGCAGGCGATGCAGGTGTTGATCTCGTCCGCGGCCTCGGCCTCGGCCTTGAGGACCCAGTCGGGATCGGCCAGCAGCGGCCGCGCCATGCTCACCATGTCGGCGCAGCCCTCGGCCAGGACCCGCTCGGCGACGTCGGGCATGTTGATGCGGTTCGAGGTCACCAGCGGCACCGAGACCTCGCCCATCAGGCGCTTGGTGACCCAGGCGAAGCCGGCGCGCGGGACCATGGTGGCGATGGTGGGGACCCGGGCCTCATGCCAGCCGATGCCGGTGTTGATGATGCTGGCGCCGGCGCGCTCGATCTCGCGGGCCAGGTGGACGATCTCGTCCCAGGAGCTGCCGTCGTCGACGAGGTCCAGCATCGACAGGCGGTAGATGATGATGAAGTCGTCGCCGACGGCCTCGCGGCAGGCGCGCACGACCTCGAGGGCGAAGCGGATGCGGTTGTCGTAGCTGCCGCCCCACTCGTCGGTGCGCTTGTTGGTCTTCGAGACGATGAACTGGTTGATGAGGTAGCCCTCGGAGCCCATCACCTCGACGCCGTCGTAGCCGGCGGCCTTGGCCAGGCGGGTGGCGCGCGCGAAGTCCTTGATGGTCCGGTGGACGCCGCGGCGGGTGAGGGCGAAGGGCTTGAAGGGGTTGATGGGGGCCTTGATCCGGCTTGGGGCGACCTGCAGCGGGTGGTAGGCGTAGCGGCCCGCGTGGAGGATCTGCATGGCGATGCGGCCGCCCTCGGCGTGGACGGCGTCGGTGACCGCGCGGTGCTTGTAGGCCTCCCAGCGGTTGGACAGCGTCGCCGCGAAGGGCTTGGGCCAGCCCTGGAGGTTGGGCGCGATGCCCCCGGTGACCATGAGGCCGACGCCTCCCCGGGCGCGCCGCGCGAAGTAGGCCGCGAGCTTGGTCAGCGGCCCGAGCTGCTCCTCGAGGCCGACGTGCATCGAGCCCATCAGCACCCGGTTCTTCAAGGTGATGTGGCCCAGGTCCAAGGGCGCGAGCAGCTTCGGGTAGCGCGGGTGCGCGGTCATGGGGATCCCTCCGAGCGTGGCTGTGGCTGTCGAGCGACGGGCCGATTGTGCGCCCGCCGCATCCCCATGCAAACCGGAAATGAGGGAGAACCGGCGGGCGAGGTATCCTGTGCGGGTGGGGGAGGGGGGGCGAGGCGCCGATCGGCTTGGCGTGCTCGCGCGGGTCTCCGCGATCCCCCGGCCCCACGGGAGCGAGGCCGCCCCGCTTGCCCCCCGCCCCGCCGCCGCTGGCCTGTCCCGCCGCCGCGATCCTCGTCGACCGGCGCCGCGCGGAACCGACGTCGGCAGCGCCGGGGACGCCTGGAATGCCCTGCGTTTGAGGTGGGGTTTGGAGTGTGGTCTACTCTCGCCCACCCTGAACACCCTGCCCGCCGGGAGCCTCTGTCATGCGCCATTTCGGTCGTCGTCTGCGTATCGTCCTTCTCGCCGCCTTCTCCATGGCCTTGTTCTTCACGGGCGGTGCCGCCCTCGCTGGCGACGGCGAGGTCGTCACGCCCGACAAGGGCTCGCCCGAGGCGGCGCTCCTCGCGGGCCTCGAGCTCATCAAGGATGGCGACTTCGACAAGTGGGTCGACACCCTCTGCCACAAGGGCGACCTGTGCTACAACGGCAACGCCATCAAGAGCGTCAAGAAGTACAACCTGCCGGCGATGAAGCGCCTGGCGCCCCAGTGCATCAAGGACGGCGGCAAGCTCAAGGTCACCCGCAAGGACGACATGGGCGACGGCTATTTCAAGATCTTCGCCGAGTGCAACCCCAAGGGCATGCCCCGGCCCTTCCACCTGAAGAAGGAAGGCAAGGCCTGGAAGTTCAAGAAGATCTAGAGGCAGCTCCCCGCTGCGGCCACGACAGGCGCTCCACCACCTGAGGCGCCCCGAAGGTCCGCAGGATGGTCAGGCCGCTGTAGGCGGACACGTCGAAGCGCTCGTGCACCAGCTCGAGCGCTTGGCGCGTCTCGAAGTCCTTGCAGGTAAAGGCGTCGAAGGAGAAGAAGCGGTGCTCGGCCCAGCTGTGCACCGAGGCGTGGGACTCGAGCCACACGGCGACGCCGGACAGCCCTGCCTGGGCGGCCGCGCGCCGGGTCAACAGCTCCTTCATTCGGCGCACGGTCGCGGTGTCGACGCCCTCGCGGGCCAGGGAGGCCACGAAGCTGTCGAGCTCGGAGGCGGCGAAGGGGAAGCGCGACACCAGCGGTGGATACACCAGCGACATCCCCAGGCGCGCGGTCAGGGCCTCGAGGAAGTCGTAGATGGCCTGGGGCTCGGTGAGCCCGCGCTCGGACGCGGTGCGCACGTCGAGGAGCAGGTGCCGGCCGACGAAGGCGTGGGGGTCGATGGGGTCCTCCTGCGCGCCGCGCGCGCCGGTCGTGGAAAGCCGCGCGCGCTCGTCGTGGAAGCGGGCGCCCTTGCGGCGGGCGGGATCGTGCCACACTGCCGGCCGCCTGCCATGAAGATCTGCCCCTCATGCGCTGCGCGATTCGCCACCGACGTGTCCGTTGGCCGCGCATCACCGGGGCGAGCCGCACCGCGCCCTCGGATCGGGCGAGGAGGCCGACCCCTCGCAGGCGCGCGGTCGGCCGGCTCCGCGGCGCGTCGGGCCGCGTCGTCATCGCCCTGGCCCTCGCGCTGGCCTTGTACGTCATGCTCGCTGGGGCGCTTTGAGTCGCGCTCGACGGGGCGCCTCAGCGGCGGTGACGGCGGCTCAAGTGACCGATGGGTTGCGTGGGCGCCGACCTGTGCCTAATAACCGCCCCATCTTGTCACACGGACAACGCAACAAAGAACGCACTCCACGAGAGGACCGCATGAGCTTCGAGCTTCCCAAGCTGCCTTACGCCAAGGACGCCCTGACCCCCTACATGAGCGCCGAGACGTTCGACTACCACTACAGCAAGCATCACCAGGGCTACGTCAACAAGCTCAACGCGGCCGTCGAGGGCACCGGCTGGGCCTCGAAGTCCCTCGACGAGATCGTCAAGACCGCCAAGGCGCCCGGCGTCTTCAACAACGCCGCCCAGCACTGGAACCACTCGTTCTTCTGGAAGTGCCTCAAGCCCGGCGGAGGCGGCGCCCCCACCGGCAGGATCGCCACGCTCATCGACCGCGACTTCGGCAGCTACGACGCCTTCAAGGCCCAGTTCGCCAAGGTCGCCGGCGGCCAGTTCGGCTCCGGCTGGGGCTGGCTGGTGCTCGACGGTGACAAGCTCGTCATCACCAGCACCTCCAACGCCGGCAACCCGCTGACCGAGGGCCTCAAGCCGCTGTTCACCGTCGATGTGTGGGAGCACGCCTACTACATCGACTACCGCAACGACCGCGGCGGGTTCATCGGCAAGGTCCTCGACAACCTCGCCAGCTGGGACTTCGTCAACGACAACCTGGCCGGCTGACCGCAGCCCGAGCACTGGCGCGCCCGCTCTGTAGGTGCGCGACGAGCGCGCCGGACCGGCCAAAGGGGTGGTCCGGCGTCTTCGCCTCTGGGCCTTCGGGGTCGCCTCTTTGCCGGACGCGCCGACGATCGCGCAACGCCGGCGCTGATCCGAGCGTTCGGCGAGCCTCGGCGCTCGGCGCCAGGCGCCACCAGCTCCCATTGACTGCGCCGCGCCGACGGCTACGATCATCGCGTACCGCAGCCTCGAGGCTGCCCAGGAGGTGACCGATGCGCGACGGCGACGACCGCGTGGCTCCCCTCGACCTCGCGGAGGAGGAGCCTCTCACTCCCGACGAGCTGCGCCACTTCCAGGCGCGGCTCCAGGCCCTGCGCCGCGAGGTGGCGGCCCGCATGGAGCAGCACCTCGACGTCTTGCAGGTCGACGTCGACGAGCCCCGGCGCGAGGAGGGCGACCTCGCCGCCCTCGCCGTCGACCAGGTCCTGGACCTGCGTCTGTCCGACAAGGAGCAGAAGCTTCTCGTCGAGATCGACCGGGCGCTGGAGAAGTTCCTGCTCGGCGAGTACGGGATCTGCGAGGGCACGGGCGAGCAGATCCGCCGCAAGCGCCTCGAGATGCGCCCCTGGACGCGCTACAGCGTCGCCCACAAGGAGCAGCTCGAGCGCCAAGCCCGCGATCGCCGCCGCTGATGCCTTGGGGCCGCCGCTGGTGCCTTGGAACGTCTACATCTACATATAGACGTACATCAGGACCAGGGTTGCCAGCCACAGGGCCTGCTGGATGCCGCTGGTCATCGCCGCGCGTGCGCGCAGGCCGTCCACCTCGGCGCCCTGGGCGCTCAGGAGCTTGCGGGCCGCGGGGCGGTCGAGCAGCCAGGCGACGGCGGTGGCGATGGCCACAAGCCCCATGGCCGCATGGTAGTTGGCCGGCATCACGCGGAAGCCGCCGCTGAGGAGGATCAGCCCCACGCCCGAGGCGAACACCAGCGTCCAGGCGAAGGCCGTGACGGTCGAGCGCCGGTTGTGCTCGCGGGCGGCCGCGCCGAGGGCCTCGGGACCGGCCTGCTGGGCGCGCCGGAGGGCGCCCATCCCACCGAGGAGGGCGCCGAAGGCGATGGCGCCGAAGGTGATGTGCAGGATGACGAGGATGAGCTTTGCGGTGACCACGGGTGTCCTTCTCCCTGGGCTGCGGCGCGTCGGCGACTCAAGCCTGCCCTGCAATAGGATCCCGGCGGCCTCCCGGCAAGTCGGATTGACCGGATCGACCGCCGCGCCCCTGCTCCGCCCTCGGCCGCGCCCCCCGAGACCGCCCGAACCGCCATCGTGACGCAGTCGACGCTCTGCCTCGCCGGCGGGCCGCAGCCCGGCGGCCTGCACGAGCAGCCCCGGATCGCCGCGGCGGCCAGCTCGACACCCTGGGCGGCCAGCTCGACACCCTACCGGAGCTCGTCGAGGCGGGCGCCTCGCGGCCGGTGCTCGCCACCACGGTGTCCCGTCGCCGAGGTCGCCGAGGCCCATCGCTGCCGCGAGACCGGGCGAGCTCGGGGGCCTGCTGGTGATCGCGGTCCGCTGACGACGAGGCCTTCGCGGCGGGGCTACAGACGGCGGCCTCGAAACCGGACCGGAGGCCCGCGAACCCTGGCTCTGGCCCCCCTCGGAGGGGACGGTTGCAGCGCACGCTCCTTGTCGAAACGCCCCGTCTTCGCGGATGCTCTCGATCTCGCTTCCGCGAGCCTCTGAACGGAGTCGCCGTGCGCTTTCCAGGCAACCGCAACCCGAAGCATTACTTCCCGGTGACCCGCAAGGCGACGCGCGTCAAGCCCTCGCAGGCGGGGCTGGAGCGGCACTGGTACGCTGTCGGCCTCGACGAGGTGATCATCGACTTCGAGGTCTGCGGCTCCCGAGGCGAGGCCGCGCAGCTCGGCTTCGAGGTCGGCGAGTCCGTGCAGCTCGCGCCCGAGGCTCACCGCGCGCTGTTCGAGCGCCTGCGGATCGAGGGGCTCGAGATCACCAGCCGCGCCGCCGGCGGGACCGTGGCCAACTCGCTCAACAACTACACCCACCTGTCGGGCGAGCCCGCGGTCCTGCTGGGCGCCATCCCCGAGACGATGCGTCACGGCGATCCGGCCTGGTCGTATGTGGCCCAGACCCCCAAGGCGGTCAATCTCAACCACCTCCACCCCGTCGACGGGCCGATGGGCTCGGCCATCACCTTCGTCTCCGGCGACGGCGAGCGCTCGTTCGGCGTCGGCCCCGGCGTCGCCGGTGAGTATCCGCCCGAGGCCGTGCCGACGCGCATCATCGAGAACGCGGCGCTCGTTCTGACGAGCCTGTACTGCATGCGCCCCAACACGCGGCCCATCGCCCAGGCCGCCCGCCGCATGATGCAGGTCGCGCGCGCCGCCGGCGTCCCAGTCGCCTTCGGCCTCGGCACCTCCGGCCTCGTCCAGGAGATGCGCGACGAAGTGCTCCAGCTCCTCGACGACTACGTCACCGTCGCGGCGATGAACCTGCAGGAGGCCACCGCCCTGACCGGCGAGACGGATGCCTTGCTGGCCGCTCGGCGCGTGCTCGACCTGGTCGACGTCGTCATCGTCACCGAGGGCTCCAACGGGCTCACCGTCGCGGGCTGGACCGACGACAGCACCAAGCGCGAGACCCGCGAGCCCCTGCGTTCGGGCGCCATCGAGCACTTCAACCGCTGGGAGTACAGCCGCCTGGCCCGCCGCGACGACTGCCCGAACCCCTTGCGGATCTACAGCCACACCCACCCCTACCTCGGCGGCCCCGAGCGCCTCGCCAACACCAATGGCGCCGGCGACGGGGCGCTCGCGGCGTTGCTCCACGACATCGCGGCCAACCGCTATCACCGCATGACCGTGCCGGACTCGGACAAGCATACGGCCCCGATCCAGCCCCTGACCTACTCGTCCCTGTCGCGCATCGCGCAATATTCCAACCGCGTCGCCTACGAGGTGCTGCGCGGGCGGTCGCCGCGCCTCGACGGGCCTGTCGGCCACGACCCAGGGCTCTGAGATGTCGACGGTCTGGTTCTCCCTGCGGGGTTTCCTCCAGCGCGCGCTGGAGATGCTCGACGCCCTCGGCGACGACGTCGAGCCTCCGGCGCCTCAGACTCCCGAGGACTTCGCCCGCATCTACGAGAGGCTCTCCGCCGCCGAGCTCCACGCGCAGTCTGATGAGCTCACCGAGGCCGACCTGCTCGCGGACCTGTCCGGCGGTCGCCGCGAGCCTCGCTTCCTCGGCTTCTACTCCGAGGGCGGCGGCCTGCTGGCTCTGCGCCGCTACGGCTTCGTGCAGCTCCTCGAGAACAAGGGCATCGACCCCGTCTTCTCCGTCGACACCACCGATCCGGCAACTCACCGGCTGATCATCTACGACGGGGTCGAGTCCGACGACACGCTCATCATCGAGCTCGCCGCCGGCTTCCGCGAGCTCTGCATTCCAGGCCCTGTCACCTGCAAGATGCTGTTCATCGACTGGCTCTGCATGCAGGACCCGCGCAAGCGCCTTGAGTGCGATGGGCTCATGAACCACCCGGCCCACTTCCACAACGCCTTCCTGTACGGCAAGGCGATGGACTTCGCCGACCCGGCCCATGAGGGTTGGTTCCAGGCGCTGTCACGCGACCTCGAGGGCCTCGAGCTGGGCGAGGCGACCCGCGCCGTCGACCAGGGGCGCGTGCTCGACCAGGACGGCGAGGTGGTGCGCTGGCGCGGGCTGCCTCAGGTGGTGCCGATCACCCTGCGGCTGCAGACGTGGCTCGACAGCCGCGAGTACAAGGACGCCGTCATGGCGGCGCGCGCCTGCCACAGCTTCACGGTCATCGATGGGTAGCAGAGGCCGGCCCGCGCCTGCGCGCGCTGGCCCATCGACGAGGAGGACGCGATCGCACGCGCAGCGCTGTGGATCCTGACAGGCGTGGCGCTATTCGCGCTGGCACCGCCGCCGCGGGTGCAGGCCTGCACCACCTTCGAGCTCCAGCGCGGCGAGGACCTCGTCGTCGGCAAGAGCTACGACTGGCGCGACGGCCGCGGCGTCGTCCTCGTCAATAGGCGGGGCGTGGCCAAGGTCGCCGTGCCCAACGCGCCCTCGGACAGGCCGGCGCGCTGGGCGTCTCGCTACGCCAGCGTCACCTTCAACCAATACGGGCGCGAGATGCCGAATGGCGGCATGAACGAGGCGGGGCTTGTCGTCGAGATCATGTGGCTCGAGGTGGCGCGGTTCCCGGCGGCGGACGACCGACCGATGGTCAACGAGCTCCAGTGGATCCAGTATCAGCTCGACCGCTTCTCGACGGTCGCCGAGGTCGTCGCCCACGCGCCGAAGCTGCGCCTCGCCAGGCGTTACGCCCGGGTCCACTACCTCGCCTGCGACGCCACGGGCGCCTGTGCGGCCTTCGAGCCCATCGACGGGCGCCTGGTCGTCACCGCGGGCGACGCCCTGAAGGTGCCGGCGCTGACCAACCACCCTTACGCCGTCGCGGCCGCGCGGCTACAGGGGCAGCGCGGCTTCGGGGGCGACGCGGAGCCGCCCTCGGGGGCGGGCTCCCTGGCGCGCTTCGCCCGGGCGGCCGCGGCGACCGCCCTTCCTCCCCGGGGGCCTGTGCGCGCGGCGGCCTTCGCGCTGCTCGACGACGTCTCGATGGGCGACTACAGCAAGTGGAACATCGTCTACGAGCCTCGCGCACGGCGGGTCCACTTCCGGCGCGCGGGCGCCGCCGCGATCGGCACCTTGGACCTCGACGACGTCGACGGCTCCTGCGCCGCGCCGGTGGTGGGCCTCGATCTCGCCGCGGCCGCCGGGGGCGATCTCGCCCCTCGCCTGCGCCCCTGGACCACGGCGGACAACGCGCGGCTGGTCGCGGCGACCCTCGGCGCCCTCGGCCTGGGCTCGGAGCTGGCGGGCGCGCTCGCCCGCTACCCGGAGACGACCCGCTGCGAGGCGACGACGCCCTGACGCGCCGCGATGACGGGCCTGGGGGCGGCGGCGGGGGGCGCTGGGGGCGGCGAGGGACCCGGCCGCGGCCGCACGCCTGACGGCCCGGCGCCAGCCCCGAGACGAGCCCGTGTGGCGCAGCGCGCTCACCTCGCTGCCGTGTGGCGCAGCGCGCTCACCTCGCTCTGTGCGTCGATGTCCTGGCCGCCCGTGGCTACGTCGAGGCCTTCGATGTGATCGCAACCTTTGTCGCCAGCGGGGACGCCGCGGCGGCCGCCGCGGCCCGGGCAGCGCTGGAGGCTGTGTCACCGGCGCCCGCCGCTCGCGAGGGGGATCGCGGCGCGTCGTGGCGCTCGCGCTCTGCTGAGACACGCGTCACCTGGCGCTCGTCACGCTCGGGTCCAAGACCACGCCGATGGGGCAGTGGTCAGACCCGGTAGTCTGGGCCTCGATGAAGGCGTCGGTCAAGAAGGGTATGGCCCCCTCGGACGCCAGGATCAGGTCGATGCGCCAGCCGACGTTGCGCTCGCGGCAGCCCGAGCGCTGGGCCCACCAGGTGTAGGCGCCCTCGACCTGGCCGTGGACGTGGCGGAAGGTGTCGACCCAGCCGGCGTCGAGCCAGCGGACCAGCTCGGCGCGCTCTTCGGGCAGGAACCCCGACGTCGACTTGTTGGAGCGCGGCCGCGCCAGGTCGATGGGGTAGGGCGCCGTGTTGAAGTCCCCCAAGACCAGGATCGGGCGCCCGGCGCGGCGGTCGGCCTCGAGGCGCTCGAAGACCGCGCGGTAGAAGTCGAGCTTGTAGGGGACGCGGTCGTTGGAGCGCTTGCCCCCGGGCAGGGTGGTGCCGTTGCCGTTGGGGAAGTAGCCGTTGACGATCAGGAGATCTTTGAAGGAGGCGAGCATCAGGCGCCCCTCGCGATCGATCTCGGGGCGCCCGAGCGTCGTCTCGATCGCGTCCGGCTCGCCGCCCTTGGGCGTGAACAGGCCGACTCCGCTGTAGCCCTTGCGCTCGGCGACGGAGAAGGCGGTCCGCCAGCCCCTGGGGCGGGCGATGGTCGGGTCGAGCTGCTCGGGCCGGGCCCGCACCTCCTGCAGCGCGATGACGTCGGCGCCGCTGCTGCGGAACCAGCGCTTGAACCCCTTGCGGGTCGCCGCCCGCAGCCCGTTGACGTTCCATGACACGATCTTCACGGCCGCGGGCTATAGCAGCCTGCGGCCGTCGTTTCACGGGCTTTCCCCGGCGGCTACCCGGCCGGCCGCCGCCGCCGCGCGAGGCCCGCCAGGATCCACGCCGCCGGCGTTCGCGGCGCAGCCCGCCGGGTCGAGGTCGGCGGCGGTGACGCCCGAGGCGGGCGTCGGCTGTGTCGGTTGACGGCGCGGCGCAAAGCGAGCGAGAAATGGTGGGCGATGGCGAAGTTCACCCCGTGGGAGGTCGAGCGGCAGTGGCTCATCCACCCCTCGATCTACGAGCAGGTCCCCGAGGACGATCGTCCCGACGTCATGTGCGACGCGGTGCGGGAGGTCGTCGATCTCGACGCGATCGCCGCCCCCTACCGTGACGACCTGAGTTACGCCGATCACTACCCGGCGATGATGACGGCGCTG
>PDWJ01013083.1_pt1 | contig 10671 bp, 9 predicted proteins | sample 1430881 | NCBI WGS metagenome assembly PDWJ01 (sample SAMN01162460, study PRJNA174530) | Oral metagenome, whole genome shotgun sequencing project. | biome: Marine environment; feature: Marine mammal; material: Swab sample of the gingival sulcus; isolation source: swab sample of gingival sulcus... | reverse complement strand
CATCTCGGCCAGCACCGGCTTCATCCAGCGCCCTTCGCCCATCTTGCGGAAAATGCCCATGCCGGTGGCATGCGAGCCGGTGAAGGCCACGCCATCAATCCCGTCATGTTCGGTCAGCGCCTGACCCACATCGCCGCCGCCCAGCACAATGTTGAACACGCCATCCGGCAGGCCGGCTTTTTTCAGGGTTTCAGCCAGCATCAGCCCGGTCAGGCTGCATTCCGGCGAAGGCTTATAGACCACAGCATTCCCGGCCAGCAGCGCACAAACCATCGGCCCCACCGCCAGAGCCACCGGGAAGTTGAACGGCGCGATCACCGCAAACACCCCATAGGGGCGCAACACGCTGCGGGTGGTTTCGTGCTCGACCAGCTCCAGCATCGGGCGGTCAAAGCCGTTATTTTTTTTCAGCTGACCGGCGTAATAGGCCACCATATCCACAGCCTCTTCGGTTTCGCCGATTGATTCGAGCCGCGATTTGCCAACCTCAAACAGCCCGGCCAGACCCAAGCGGTATTTTTCCTCGTCCAGCACCGCCTGCCAGCGATCGGCAAAGGCCAGACGCTCTTCCAAAGTGCTGTGATTCCACGTCTTTGCCGCAGCCCGCGCGGTTTTCACAGCCGCATCCACATCCGCTGCCGAAGAGCGCGGGAAAGTGCCCAGCGACAGCGCCGGATCAATCGGGCTGGCGATCTGGTGGCTGTCTTTGGTTGCAAATGGCGTCTGCCATGTCTGCCCCAGCGTTTCGGACTCAAATTGCGGAATCAGCTGATCCAGATAGTCATGCAGAGGCGTGAAATCGGCCGCGATGTTAGAGTAAGTGACACGGGGAAGTTGTGACATGTTATGCGTTCCTTTTTTCGGTATGTTTTCCCTATATTCGGAACGAGCCCTGCCAAAAGTCAAGCTAAATCTGCCAACCACCCCGCCGATACGCGATTTTGAAACCGTGTTGGCAAATGCTCAATTCCTGTTGACAGGTGCCGTTTTTCGGTCAATCATACCTTTTATCGGGAATGCAGCCCGGCAAATCGCGCCCCTGAAAGGGTGTGGTTCGTTTGGGGTTGCGGGGAAATGAAAGCTGCTGGACATCAAGAGGGAGCATAGTCCAATTCACGCTGCACACCGACATGCGCGCTTTACTTTGGTCGCAAAAACCGGGCACCTTAGCCCTGTGGCGGCTTGCGGGCCATCCCGGAGTCTGCGCCGCTGTTTTCCCCGAACAGAACGTTTCCCAAACAGACACTGACACAGTAACACAGCTTCAACAGAGGAGATAACATGAAGATGAAGACTTTTGTAAAATACATGACGGCGGGCGTGGTTGCGCTGCAACTGGCCACCCCGGCACTGGCGGGTGACATGCGCCTGAAATTCGCGGGCACCTTCCCGATCGACCATCAGGGCTCGAAAATGATGAACCAGATCAAGGCCGATATCGAAGCCGCTGATGTGGGTCTGAAAATCTCGGTTTTCCCGGCCAACCAGCTGGGCTCGGGCGAAGCCATCCTTGAGGATGTCAGCCGCGGCAACATTGATCTGGCGACAAGCTTCCTTTATGCCGACACCGATCCTCGGCTTGAGATCCTGTCCATGCCGTTCCTGGTCAGCAGCTGGGATGAGATGGATTCGATCATGCGCGATCTGGATTCCGAATTTAACATGATCATCAAGGAAACTTTGGCCGATCATGGCATCCGCCTGCTGGGTCAGAACCCCGAAGGGATGGTCGGGATCATGACCAAGGGCGAGCCCGACAACTGGAACACCATGGACCCGAAAAACATGAATATCCGGGTCTGGTCGTCCAACATCGCCAAATCCACCGTTGAAACCATCGGGTTCCAGGCCACCACCATGTCCTGGGGTGATATCTTCCCGGCGCTGCAATCGGGCATCGTGGATGGCGCCTTCTGCTGCACCAAAACTGCGGTTTATTCGATCTTTGCCAAGAGTAAAGTCGGCACCCACTATATCGAATACAACCCGATCCCGGAAAACACCTCTTACTATATGTCCGAGAAAACCTGGGCCAAGCTGGATGACAAGCAGCGCGAAGTGCTGCAAAAAGCCTTTACCAAAGCATCGGATGATTTCTTTGCCTATAACCGCAAAAATGATGCGGTTTTTGCTGAAAAGCTGATTGAAAAGGGCTACACCATTCTTAAGCTGTCGCCAGAAGAAATGAAGGCGATTGTCACCAAGGTGCGGGCTGACATCTGGCCCATGATGGAAGACAGCGTTGGCAAAGACCTGATCGACCGCCTGATGGCCAGCCTGAAGTAACGGTTTGGGCCTGAACGAAACAACCAACGAGCCGGAGCAGTCCGGCTCGTTTTGCGACAGATAACAACAAACACGTCAGGGCAACGGGCGAAAACCAACACAGGAAAACGAAATTCAAAAAAGGGGGAAAGCATTGTCAGATTTAACGCAAGTCTTGCCAAAAAGCATGGCAATGCCGCTGAATGGCTCGTTACGGGTGATGCGGTGGATTGTAATCTTAAGCGGTTTTTTGATGGCCACCACATTTTTCATGGTCGTGGTGGTCCGCTATGGGTTCAACGGCAATCTGTTTGCCTATGAGGAATGGCTGCTTACCTTTTGTTTCTGGGGCTTTTTCGCCGGAGCGGCACTGGCCTCTGAGCGTGGCTATCACATCAATGCCGATATTCTGGGCATCGTGATCAGCAATCCGCGCCTCAGATGGTGGCGCCAGCTGATCGTTCTGAGCGTCGAATTGTTCATCACTGCGGCGATTTTGTATTGGGGCTATTTGATGCTGGCCGAAGAGATCGGCAATTACCCCCTCTGGAAACGCACCCCGGCGCTACAAATCCCTTATTTCGTCTGGCGGCTGTCAATCTTTCTGGGCTTTCTTTACATGACCCTGTTTTCCGCCATTTACCTTTACGCCCATATTCGCGGGCTGCAAATCGGCGAAGGCGAGTTTGTGGAACTCGACCTGTCCGACGATCAACCAGAACAGGGAGAAAAGCCATGATCATTGCCGGAAGTCTGATCATCATCTGCGCCATGCTGCTGCTGGGTGTCAGTGTTTATGTGGCCTTTGGCGCGGTTCTGCTGTTTCTGGCGACGATGGGCGGGCATGATGTGACCGGGTATTTGCCCTCGGGCTCGTCCAAGCTGCGCTCGCTGATCCTGCTGGCCATTCCGCTGTTCATCATCGCCGGCACCGTGATGGAGCGCGGCAAGATCGCCGCGCCGCTGGTTAATCTGGCGGGGCTGTTTGTCGGCCACCTCAAAGGCGGTCTGAGTGCGGCAACCGTGATTGCCTGTGGTGTTTTCGGCTCGATCTCGGGTTCGGCCAACGCCACGCTGACCTGCATTGGCGGCATCATGATGCCACATCTGCGCAAAGCCAACTACCCGATCGGCCAATCCGCCGCGCTGGTGGTCTGTGCCAGCCCGCTGGGCCTGCTGATTCCCCCCAGCGCCAGCCACATTTTGTATGGCTGGGTGGCGCAGCAATCGGTGCTGGCATGCTTTTTGTCCACCGTGATTCCGGCGCTGATCCTGATCACCCTGCTGATCATCGTCAACCAGTTCATGCTGCGCAAATATGACAATATCCAGCTGCAGGAGCGTCCCGAAAATTTCGGTCTGGCGTTCCGGCAAAAAACCGTCCTGGCCTTTCCGGCGCTGCTGATGCCGCTGATCATTCTGGGTGGCATTTATGGCGGGGTGATGACCCCGACCGAGGCCGCCGGCGTGTCGGTGATCTATGCCATTCCGGTGGCGATTTACATCTATCGCGGCCTGACCTGGCGCACTTTGGTAGATGCTCTGACCGATTCCGGGGTGATCATCGGGGTGGTGATGGTGATGATCTTTATGGTGCTGATCGTCAGCAAATTCCTGATTTTCGAAGACATCCCCAATATCGCCAAAGATCTGGTGTATTCGGTGTCCGACAACCGCATCGTGATCCTGTTGATGGTTAATCTGGTGATGATCCTGATCGGGATGCTGATGGATGATGTCAGCGGGCTGCTGCTGTCGACGCCAATCCTGCTGCCCATCGTGCAAGGGGTCGGCATGGACCCGATCCATTTCGCTGCGGTGCTGGGCGTCAATCTGGGCATGGCCAACATCACGCCGCCCACCGCGCCGCTGCTGTATCTGGGGGCCAAGATCACCGAAACGCCGGTGTCCTCATTGCTGCTGCCCACGCTGGCGTTCATCCTGTTCGCCTGGTTGCCGACTTTGGCACTGACCACATTCGTGCCATCGCTGGCGCTGTGGCTGCCCGAATTGCTGCTGGGCTAAAGCGTTATGCGAAAAACCTGAATCACCTAACGCTGCCTGAAATCATAGATTTCAACGCGTTAGGTGATGCTCTTTGTTTCAGCTATTTCGTCAAACGCTATAAAAAACCGGGGCGGCTTGTTCAAAGCCGCCCCGCCGATCCTGAGAAATATGCCGCTAAGGCAGCACCCTGCCCGTTACAGCGCAAACCCCCGCGACACCTCCGCCGCCACCGCTTGCAACCGCGGCAAAAACCCCTCCATCGCCGCCCGATTGACCCGCTCGCTGGGGCCGGTCAGGCCGAGCGCATAGATCGGAGGCTCGCCGTCTGAGAGCAAAATCGGGCAAGCGATGCTGGACAGCCCCTGCGCATGTTCGCCAAACTCACTGGCAAAACCCTGCTGGCGGATCCGGGTATATTCGGCCTCGAGCGCGGCACGATCCAGAATGGTTTTATCGGTCAGCCTTTGCAATTCGGCCTGCAAAATCGCATCACGCTGGGGCTGATCCTGCATCGCGGTCAACACTTTGCCGGTGGCGCTGGCATGTGGCGGCAGGGCATAGCCGGGGGTGACGTAAACCCCGACACTGGCACTGGGCGATTCCATCACCACCGAGCGGATCGACGTGCCAAACAGCCGCGCCACAAAGCAGGTCTCGCCGGTTTCATCGGCCAGAGATTTCAGCCAGCGTTTGGAATAAGACACAATCCATGAGGTATCCGAAGCCAATATCCGCCGCATCCGGCTGCCGATTACAAACACGCCGCCCCGCCCGGCATTGGCCGCAGCAATCAGATCACTGCTCTGCAGCGCATTCAGCAGCCGGTGCATGGTACCTGAGTATAGCGCTCCAGCGGGGCGGATTTGGGACTCTTCGCTTTGGCCTCGGTCATTTTGCTTCCATATCACAGACATATCTCTATAGCGTTTGACGAAATCGCTGGGACAAGAACATCCCCTAACGCGTTGAAATCTATGATTTCAGGCAGCATTAGGTGATTCAGCTTGTTCGCATAACGCTCTGATGGAAGGCTACCCCAAATGGGGTGAAAATGTAAGGCTGCTTTGGTTTTTTTAAGCGGCTCAGTGCGCAAGAATGAAGGGGCATCTGCATCGCATCGCCCACTGTAAAGAAACGAAGGCTGCACCGACCTGGGCGGGCGCGAATGCGCCTGCTGGGGGGCAGGCCGGCGCAGCCCGGCCTATCGGCCGGGCGGAACAGTTCAAGAGGGCGAGACGCTTGGCAGAGGCCTCACCCCTCTCCCATCAAAGCCCGTAAATCCCGCTGAACTTCTCTTCCAGATACGTCAACAACGGCGCTTCGCTGGGCGCAAAGCCACAGGCGCGCTCAATCACCTCGCGCGGTTTATAAAGCCCGCCATGCACCTGCACATTTTCGCGCAACCAGCCCGTCGCCGCACTGGTGTCCCCTGCCCGCAGCTGCTGCTCCAGATCAGGCAACGCCGTCCGCATCGCCTGATAGAGACACCCGGCATAAACATTGCCCAGACTATAAGTCGGGAAATAGCCAAACAAGCCCACCGACCAATGCACGTCCTGCAAACATCCGTTCGAAGGCTTATCCACCGCCACCCCGAAATCGGCCTCAAACCGGCTGTTCCAGGCCTCGGGCAGATCGACCACGCTCAGATCACCGGCGATCATCGCCCGCTCCAGATCAAAGCGCAGCAGCACATGCAGATTGTAATGCACCTCATCGGCTTCGGTGCGGATATATCCCGAATTCACCCGGTTCACCGTGCCATAAAACGCCTCGGCATCCTTGATCCCGAAATCGCCGAAATGGTCTTTCATCTGCTCAAACAGCCAGCTGGTAAAGGCCGCACCCCGCCCCAGCTGGTTTTCGTAAATCCGGCTCTGGCTTTCATGCACCCCCATTGACACGCCGCGCCCCAGCGGGGTGAACATGTAATCGGGGTGGATGTTTTGTTCGTAACAGCCATGGCCGACTTCGTGGATGGTGGAATAGAAACAGTTGAACGGATCAGCCGGATTGGTGCGGGTGGTGATGCGCACATCCTGCGCCGAACCGGAGGAAAACGGATGCACCGCCTTATCCACCCGGCCATGGTTGGAATCATAGCCAAAGGTGCGGGCCAGCTTGCGGGTCAGCTTCATCTGGGTCTGTTCGTCAAAGGCGTGATCCAAACCCGCCGGTTGCGCCGCCGCCCCCAGCACTTTTTCCCGCAACGCCACCAAAGCCGGGCGCAGCGCGTTGAACATGGCTTCGAGATCAGCCGCTTTGGCCTCGGGCTCGTAATCATCCAGCAGCGCATCATAGAGGTCTCCGTCCCCGGCCAGCGCCTCGGCCTCCTGACGTTTCAGGTTCAGCACCTCGGTCAGGGTCGGGGCGAAGGCGGCGAAATCCTCATCCCCGCGGGCCTGCGCCCAAATGCCCTGCGCCACCGAATGCAACCGCGCCTGCGCCGCGTCCAGATCGGCCGGGATGCACATCGTCCGCCGATAGCTGCGCCGGATATGACGCATCTGCGCTTGGCCCACCGGGTCCAGCTGATCATCGTCAATCGCCGCCAGCCAGTCGCCGATTTTCGGGTCGGTCCGGCGGGCGTGCAGCACCGATTGCAGGGCTCCGATTTCCTCGGCCCGCTGCGCGGTCGCCCCACGGGGCATCATGGTTTCCTGATCCCAGTTCAACCGGCCGGCAATCAGGCCAAGCGCCTGAGTCTGGCGCTCAAACGCCATCAAATCATCATAGGCTGTCATGTTCTTGGTCCTTTTCTTACCTTAATCCCTGACACTCTGGGCCATCGGATAGCCCGTTAAAAACCGCGCCCGCAGGATCAACACCCACAGCAGTATCGTCCCGACCTGATAGCTGAGCGCCCCATGCCACCACGCCGATGTCATCACCATGGCCACGCCCAGCCCGAACTCCACCAGCGCCATCAGCGCCATCACGCTATAGGCCATGCGGGTGGATCTGCTGGCGTTTTTACGGCTGCGGACCCAGATATAGAGCGCAAACAGCAGCAGGATCAGCCCTGAGACACGAAAGCTGAACTGTGCCAGCAGCGGGTTTTCAAACGGATTGCGCCAAAACGGATCCTGCGTAAACAGCCCGGTGGGGAGTATCTGCCCCTCGATCAGCGGCCAGCTGGTGTAAAGATCGGCCTCATAAAGCCCGCCCAGCACAGCGCCACGCAGGATATGCAGAAAGGTCACGATCAGCAGAATCAGGCTGAGAATCCACAGCCGCCTGTGCCGACCGCGCCGGGCAGTCATCAGATCGACCTCGCTGCGCCTGAGCTGCATGATCTGCCAAAGCAGCACCCCCATCGCGCCATAAGCCAGAGCGCGTTGCAGCACGACGTGATAGGACTCGATTTCGACAAAATGCGAACCCTCGGCAAAAACGCTGCTCCACTCACCGCTCAGCGCCAATGCGCCGATCAAAACCCCGCTGCCCAGCAAGCGGCCCATCCAGCCGGTCGGCAGGCGTTTGGCCACGGCAAACAGCACGAAACCGCCGGCCCATAGGACCACGGGCAGCCAAAAGACCTGATCCGGCCCCATCGCGGCTTTTCTATTAAGAACGCCTAGTAAAACATTGGCAGCAATGGCAAAAAACACCAGACCGAGCCAAGCGGCCACCCAGCCGCGTGCCTGCGTTGAGGCCCGGTCAATCATCCCGGCCACCGAGGGGGCGGCCTGCCCCGAAGGCACATCGACCTCTTCGAAAATGCTGCGTTTTTTGCTCATGCGGCTTCTCCTGATTTTGACCTCAAATTAGAGCGCCACGGACCGCGGGGCAAGCCCTTTACGCCCTGTCCCGCAACAGCTGGCGCAGCATCCCATGCAGGGTCTGCACATCCGCCCGGGTCAGCGCCAGCCGCGCCCACATATTGCGCAGGTTCTGTCGCATCCCGGCGGCTTTGGCCTCGGGGAAAAAGAACCCGGCCTCTTGCAGGCGCTGCTCGAAATGATCGCCGAGCTTTTCGATTTCGACATTCGGGGCGAATTCGGTTTTGGCCATCTCCATCGCCTCGGGCGGGGTCTCATCGCCCTGACGAAACCACTCATAGGACGTTAGCAACACCGATTGCCCCAGATTGAGCGAGGAAAAATCCGGGTTGACCGGCACCGAAATAATCGCATTGGCCCGGGCAATATCGTCATTTTCCAACCCGGCGCGCTCCGGCCCAAACAGCACTGCCACTTTTTGCCCGCTGGCCAGCAAAGCCCGGCTATGCGCCATGGCCCGTTCGGGAGTCATCACTGGCTTGGTCAGGCCGCGATGCCGGGCGGTGGTGGCGAACACATAGTTGCAATCGGCCACCGCTTCGGCCGTGCTGGCATAAATCCCCGCCTGATCCAGCAAACGCCCCGCGCCCGAGGCCATCGCCACCGCGCGCTCATTGGGCCAGCCATCGCGCGGATCGACCACGCGCAAACGCTCCAGCCCGAAATTCGCCATGGCCCGCGCCGCCGCGCCGATATTTTCACCCATTTGCGGCCGCACCAGAATCATCGCCGGTTGCGGCTGCCATTGTGCCTGTGCCATCCAAGCCCCCATTTATGTCGCATCTGCCCCCTGATAGGCCGCCCTTACCCCGTGGTCAAACCGCAAAAGCTGGGGTATATGCGGCAAAGACCCGGCAAAAGGAACATGACATGGCGGATACTTACCCTGAAAAAGAACAAGCCCAGCTTTATCTGATCACCCCTGCGGCCTTTGATCTGGCGGTGTTCCCGGATCAATTGCAGCGCGTGCTGGACCGGGTCGAGGTCGCCTGTATGCGGCTGTCTCTGGCCAGCGCGGATGAGGGCGAGATCATCAAGGCCGCCGACGCGCTGCGGCAAATCTGCCATGCCCGCGACATTCCGCTGGTGATCGAGCGCCATCTGATGCTGGTTGAGCGTCTGGGGCTGGACGGGGTGCATTTGCCCGATGCCGCGCGCTCGGTACGCTATGCCCGCAAAGAGCTGGGCAAGGATGCGATTATCGGCAGCGATTGCGGCAACTCCAGCCATGACGGGCTGAATGCGGGCGAGGCCGGGGCGGATTATGTCAGCTTTGGGCCTTGTGCGGCGGGGGCTTTGGGCGATGGGCGCGTTGCTCCGGCTGAGTTGTTTCAGTGGTGGAGCGATGTGGTCGAGGTGCCGGTGGTGGCCGAGGGCGGGCTGACGGCTGATCTGATCCGCAGCTTATCGCCGATCAGCGATTTCTTTGCCATCGGCCCCGAGATCTGGAACAGCCCCGATCCGGCAGCGGCGCTGGCCGAATTGGCGGCGGCGATTGAGTAGACAAGAGCCGTTTCACGCCCGGTACTACCGGGGTTGCCCTTGGTCGGGGATGCCCCCAAACCGGCCCGCCGGAGCAAGGCCGCCGTGATCCGGGGACAAGATTGCAGTAGCCCCGCAAACCCCTCACACCGGGGCCGCTTCGTAACCCTCTGCCTTCAACACATCCAACAGCACCGGCAGCTCCAGCCCGCTGCGGATGCGGACGGTGCGGGCCTGCATGTCAAATTCCGGCCCCGCCGCGCCATCCACCTCCGTCACCGCCTGCTCAATCGCTGCCTTGCAATGGCCGCAGCTCATCTCGGAAGCGCTGAGTTTAGCACATCATTATCCTTTTAAATCAATCCTCTAAGCCGCCAAATCCACCCAGATCGGCACATGATCCGAAGGCTTTTCCCGCCCCCTGATCTCGCGATCTATCTGGCAATCGGTCAACAGATCGGCACATTGCGGGTTCAGCAGGAAATGGTCGATGCGGATGCCATTATTCTTATTCCACGCCCCAGCCTGATAATCCCAGAAGCTGTAATGATTGGGGCCGTGATGGCGGGCGCGAAAGGCATCGGTATAACCCAGATTGACGATTTTGCGCCATGCCGCCCGGCTCTGAGGCAAAAACAGCGCATCTTCGCGCCAATCCTCGGGACGGGCCGCGTCCTCGGCCTGCGGGATGATGTTGTAGTCCCCAGCCATCAAGGCAGGCTCTTCATCGCGCAACAAATCGCGGGCGCGCTCATAAAGCCGCTGCATCCAGGCCAGCTTATACTGATATTTAGGTCCGCTGCCATTTTCCCCCACCGGATTGCCATTGGGCAGATAGAGGCCGCAGACCCGCACCGGGCGTTCGCCCATCACCGTGGCTTCGATCCAGCGGGCCTGTTCGTCACTGTCATCTCCGGGCAGGCCACGGCGCACATCCTCCAGCGGCAGTTTCGACAAAATCGCCACCCCGTTAAAGGATTTCTGGCCATGCACCTCGACATTATAGCCCATGTCTTGAAACAGCTGCACCGGAAACCCCTGATCCACCGTCTTGATTTCCTGCAACAGCGCCACATCCGGCTGACGCTCGGACAGCCATTGCGGCAAGGCGGCAATGCGGGCCTTGATTCCATTG
>PDWJ01005310.1_pt1 | contig 10671 bp, 10 predicted proteins | sample 1430881 | NCBI WGS metagenome assembly PDWJ01 (sample SAMN01162460, study PRJNA174530) | Oral metagenome, whole genome shotgun sequencing project. | biome: Marine environment; feature: Marine mammal; material: Swab sample of the gingival sulcus; isolation source: swab sample of gingival sulcus... | reverse complement strand
CTCTTGGAACAGGAACAGGTGGTCCCGGGTATACCTTCCCTGATGAAATTGATCCGACTTTGACTCACTCTGGTCCCGGAATTCTTTCCATGGCTAATGCGGGCCCGGGAACCAATGGGTCACAGTTCTTTATCACTCATGTTGCGACTCCCTGGCTTGATGGAAAACATACCGTTTTCGGGCACGTTGTCTCCGGGCAGGATGTAGTGAACAAAATTGCTCAGGATGATCAAATTACCGCCGTCGAAATTATTCGCGTTGGTGATAAGGCGGAAGATTTTAAGGCAAATCAGGCTTCCTTTGATGCGCTGCTCAAAAATTTTGAAAAACTTCAGAAAGAAAAAGCTCTCAAGGCTATGGAAGAAGAGCAAAACGCAATTAAAGGGCGATGGCCAGATGCGATAACAACCCCAAGTGGTCTCAAATACGTTGTTGTTGCTGAAGGTGAGGGTGACACTCCAAACAGCGGTAACGTTGTGAGCGTTCACTATACTGGCAAGCTGCTCAACGGTACCAAATTTGACAGTTCTGTCGATCGTGGTCAGCCTATTGATTTTCCTGTAGGTAAAGGGCAGGTTATTAAAGGTTGGGATGAAGCTCTTCTGGACATGAAAAAGGGCGAAAAACGTGTTCTTATTATTCCACCTGAGTTGGGGTATGGCCCTGCTGGTCGTGGTCCAATCCCGCCTAACGCCTACATGGTTTTCGACGTGGAATTACTTGATTTCAAGTAATTGGTAATTGACTGTTAATTAAAACTTGAAAAGGACGTTTCTGTGATTTCCAGAGACGTCCTTTTTTGTTCCTGAGTAATTAAAAAATTTAACTAATATTTCAGCCCGACACGTTCTCTTACCAGATCAAGGGTAATGGTTGCTTTTTCCCTTGCCTTGTCCGCACCTTTTATGAGGATTGCACGAAGTTCTGCAGGGTCGTTTAACAACTCTTTTTTTCTTTCTCGTGCGGCACCAAATTTTTCATTGAGCAAATCCAGCAGCTCAAGTTTAAGGTATCCATAGGCGGCACCGCCATTTACATAAAGATCACGAATCTCACCCATTCTTTCTTTGGGCGCAAACAATTTTAGAAGCTGAAAGAGATTACAGTTGTCTGGATCTTTTGGATCTTCCACAGGAGTGGCGTCGGTTTCAATTGCCATAATTCTTTTTTTCAACTGTTTTCCTTCCAGAAAAATTGGAATGGTGTTGCCATAAGACTTGGACATTTTCTGGCCATCAAGTCCGGGAACAATTGCTGTTGCTTCGCTAATTGCCGGTTCGGGTAACACAAAAGTTTCGCCATACCGGTTGTTAAATTTTATGGCCAGATCCCGGGCAACCTCCAGATGCTGTTTTTGGTCTTTTCCTACAGGAACCCTGTCAGCCTGGTAGAGTAAAATATCGGCAGCCATCAGAACCGGATAAGAAAACAGACCATGGCTGGCCGCAATCCCTTTGGCAACTTTATCTTTATAAGAGTGGCATCTCTCGATCAATCCCATTGGAGATAATGTGGAAAGTACCCAGGTTAATTCGCAAACTTCAGGAACATCGGATTGAACCCAGAAAATACATTTATCCGGGTCGAGTCCCAGTGCCAGAAAGTCGGCAGCAGCCTCTAGGCTTCCTTTTGCCAGGCGCTCCTTGTCGTGTACCGAAGTGAGAGCGTGCAGGTCAACAATAAAAACATAGAGTTCCGAGTTTTCCATGTTGTCTATCATGGTCTGCATCATGCCAAAATAGTTGCCGATATGCAGTTGTCCAGAAGGTTGAATGCCCGATAGGATTTTCATTATATTGTTCTCTGAATAAAGGTGGATGATAGAAAAAACTGTAATAACGAGATTCTGGTGGCTAACCATACCTGAAAAAAAACAAAAAAGGGAGTAGGGAAATCGACATTTCCCTACTCCCGTAGTTTTAGCTGTTTTGCAAAAATGTCTTTCTGCAAAACAGCATTTTAGTTCAGTTTATTTTACCTCTTCAAAGTCCGCATCAACAACATCGTCGTCATCGTCCTTTTTAGGCTTTGCACCCGCATTACCAGCACCTGCGGCAGCATCAGGGTTTTCCTGAGATGCCTGCTGGTACATTAGCTCGGCCAGTTTATGGGACGCCTGGGTCAGTGCTTCAACTGCAGCCTTAATAGCGTCGATATCATCACCATCCTTAACGCTGTTTACATTTTCAATTTCACGCTCAACATTAGCCTTGGTTTCGCTATCGACCTTGTCTCCAAGATCTTTCAGGCTCTTCTCTGTTGCGTGGACAAGGGCGTCTGCAGAATTTCTGGTCTCAACAAGTTCCTTACGACGCTTGTCCTCTTCGGCATGAAGCTCTGCATCCTTGGTCATACGATCAATCTCTTCCTGGGTGAGACCAGAAGACGCGGTAATCTTGATGGACTGCTCCTTACCGGTGCCAAGATCCTTTGCAGACACTGACAGGATACCGTTTGCATCCAGGTCAAAGGTAACCTCAATCTGCGGAACTCCGCGTGGTGCCGGTGGAATATCAGAAAGCTCAAAACGACCAATAGTCTTGTTGTCCTGAGACATCTCACGTTCACCCTGGAGTACGTGGATAGAAACCGCAGGCTGGTTGTCCGCAGCGGTAGAGAAGATCTGGCTTTTCTTGGTTGGAACGGTAGTGTTCTTCTCAATGAGTTTGGTGGTTACGCCGCCAAGGGTTTCGATACCGAGAGAAAGTGGGGTAACGTCGAGAAGCAGAACATCTTTCACATCACCCTGAAGTACTCCGCCCTGGATGGCTGCACCGATTGCCACAACTTCGTCAGGATTAACACCCTTGTTTGGATCCTTGCCGAATATTTCCTTAACTTTCTCCTGAACCTTGGGCATACGGCTCATACCACCGACAAGAATAACCTCATCGATATCGGATGCGGAAAGGGATGCATCCTTGAGTGCGGTCATGCATGGACCAACGGTACGCTCCACCAGATCTTCCACCAGAGTTTCAAATTTTGCTCTGGAGAGTTTCAGGTTGAGATGCTTGGGGCCGGAAGCGTCAGCGGTAATAAATGGCAGGTTGATGTCTGTCTCCTTGGTGGTGGAGAGTTCCATCTTGGCTTTTTCAGCCTCTTCTTTCAGACGCTGGAGAGCCATTTTGTCGTTTCTGAGGTCGATTCCCTGCTCACGTTTGAATTCGTCTGCAAGCCAGTTAACGATTCTCATATCGAAGTCTTCACCACCGAGGAAGGTATCACCATTGGTAGACTTAACCTCGAAAACACCGTCACCAATCTCAAGAATGGAAACATCAAAAGTTCCGCCACCAAGGTCGAATACTGCAATTTTTTCCTCACCCTTCTTGTCAAGACCATAGGCAAGAGAAGCTGCGGTTGGCTCGTTAATAATTCGTTGAACATTCAGCCCTGCGATTTTACCAGCATCCTTGGTTGCCTGACGCTGAGAGTCATTAAAGTAAGCAGGTACTGTCACAACGGCATCGGTAACTTCTTCACCAAGATATTCCTCCGCAGTTTGCTTCATCTTTGCAAGGATCATCGCAGAAATCTCTGCGGGACGATATGTTTTGTCAGAAACCTCTACAGATACAGAGCCGTTGGTGCCTTCGACAATCTTGAAAGGGCTGACATCAATAGAGCGCTTCACCTCGGGATCGGTGAATTTACGTCCAATCAGCCTCTTTACAGCGTAGAGTGTACGGGTTGGGTTCGTTACCGCCTGGCGCTTGGCAACCTGACCAACGAGTCTTTCTTCACTATCGGTAAAAGCAACAACAGAAGGGGTTGTTCTGTTACCTTCAACATTTGCAATAACCTTTGGTTCTCCGCCTTCCATGATTGCCACGCAAGAGTTAGTGGTACCAAGGTCAATTCCTATAATTTTACCCATCTTCTTTTCTCCTTAAATCATTCTACCCGGATTATTTATATCCGTGTTATATATCCGTGCGTTCCTCAAACACAATTTGTTTATTGCTCTACCTTTGCTCTATTCGCGGTAGTGGCAACCTCATCTAAGGTTGTCATTTTCAAGTTTTTGTCAAGATAAAGCATCTGCAATTTCACAGGGCCTGTCAACACATCGACCCATCATTTTTTATTCTCCTTTTCCGGAGGATACGATTACTTTAGCCGCTCTCAGGAGACGGTCCTTGTAGTAATAACCCTTTTCAAATTCGTTGATTACATGGTTGGCTGCGACGGTATCGCTTGCCTCCATGGTGAGTGCTTCCTGTACTTTGGGGTCGAATGGTTCGCCAATAGAGTCAATTGCTTTAACCTCAAATTTTTCCAGGGTGTAAAGGAGGCTTTTTAAGGTCAGCTGCACCCCTTCGATTAAGGCATTCAGATTTTTTTCAGCATCAACCCCCTCAACAACGCCGCCGGCAATGGCACGCTCAAGATTATCCACGGCTGGAAGCATTTCCTTGAAAATCGTCTCTCCTGCGTACTTGAGGGCGGCTTGCTTCTCGCGCTCAACCCGTTTTTTGAAGTTTTCATTTTCTGCTGCGGCACGAAGCATTTTATCGCGAAGTTCTGCCACTTCTTCCCTTGCTTTTTCAAGTTCTGCTTCCGGGTTCACCTCAGCCTCTTCTGCCCGGGCCTCCTCATTTTCAGGCTGAGTCTCTTCAGTTCCTTCAACCTCTTCAGTCTTGTCTTCAACCACTGTTTCGGTTTCCTGCCCTTCCTGAGGCTCATCATTGACCTTAACTTCGCTCACCTGTTTTTCCTCCATATATCTTCAAAATGGCGCCGAAAGCCGGTTGGTAAACTCTTGTCTTTCAACACCCCTGATTTAACCTGAGCCAACAATAAGTAGGTGTTTTTTGTTGTCAAGAGAGTGGAAATCAAATATCAGAAGGTGGTCTTCACTTACAGGAACAACTGAAAATCATCTGCTGATTTGTTAAAAAAAGGAGAATTGTTGAAGCGGCTATCGTCCCGGCGTGTAAAGGTTCTGTCAGGCTTGAGGGGTAAGTTCGGCGATAAGGGTTGTGTGCTCGCTCTTGTTAAAAACTGTACCGGTAAAGTCACCAAGCTGTTTCAGTGTCTTGAAGCCGGATCTGGAAAACAGATCAAGCCACTGCTCATAACTAAAGGCATTGGTTGTAAAGGTTGTACTCCAATCTTCGTTTGCTGCACCTGGTTGCATGGGGCGGACGCGGTACCGCTCTTCAATTTCGATGATTTGGCTGTTGCCATTGTACTTTCTGATAACTTCCTTTATCAACCGTCCCCCTTCTGGCCGGTCAAATATCTGGAACTGAAAGGTTTTTGTCTGCTTGTGATAAAACTCCCCCGATGGAATATGCAGTTGGAGCAGGAGTTTTCCGCTATCCGAGAGTATTTTTCTGCACGCCCGCAGGCAATGAACAACATTTTGAGACGCAGTGAGAAGATTGAGGGTGTTGTACGGGATGATGATCCCGTCAAAGACTGTGGCAAAATATACCTGCATCATATCCATGCAGATCCAGTGTACGTGCCCATTGTCATTATTGTGTTTATTCAGACGTTTCCGGGCTCTGTTGAGCATCCTGGGCGAAATGTCTATCCCGTAGAGCATTCGCTTTCTGCTGACAAGCTCCCGTGTAACCCTGCCCGAACCGCATCCAATCTCAAGAATTTTGCCCTGCTCAGGGAGGATGCTGTTATAAAAATCGCAATCCTCCCTGTATGAATCCATCTCCAGATCGTAGTATCTACAGGCGAGATCGTCGGGAAGAGGGTAGAAAACCTCTTCCGGCTCATCTGCGTAATCTGCGTAGATTGTTGTCATTTTCGGTAGAACAGCTGTTTAGTTCGGATTGGTCATAAGGCATCCGGTCAGCTTTCCTGCTGTGCGGCATAGGCCGTTGCTGCACACTCGTTCTTTCCGAGGTCAAGTTCTTCGGCCTTGTCGTCATCCACCTGTTCAAGATTAGCGTTGATCAATCTGATTGTTGCATACTCCTCTGGCTGCTCTCTCATATTGGATTTGATAAAAGTGAGGAAGTCTGCCTTGTTGTCAATGGCATAGATTTCTTTGTTATACGCCTTGGCCTGGGCAAGGGAGGCGGCGAAGACGAGGTTGCTGTCTGCTTCAGACCAGTCCATATAATGGCCGGGCAGCACTGTGATGGAGTCATCCATTGTTTTTATTTTCTCAAGGGTGGTAAAGAGGGTGTCCGACCATGCATCAACTTCCCCGCCCAGGTCGGGGCGGCCAACGGATTTAATGAAAATGGTGTCTCCTGTTATCATATATTGATCATCAATTATATAGCTTGTGGAGCCAGGAGTGTGGCCGGGGGTAAACAGGCAGTCCACCTTGGGACTTCCAGTAGCCGCTAACGATGTGGCAACGCCGTCTGTCAGCTCGGTATATTGCAGTTTGGCGTCTTTGAAATCGTTGGGGTTTGCCAGAAATTCAGCTCCGGTTTTTTCTGCAATCATCCGGCTGCCTGAAATATAATCCGCTTGCAGGTGTGTCTCAAAGACGTGCGTAATTTTACATGAGTGTTCCTGGGCAAAATTCAGATAGAAATCGACGTTTCGTGATGGATCAAAGAGCATCATTGCGCCATCTTTTGCAAGCCCATAGGAGCAGGATGCCTTACCTGGACGAATAAATTGGTACAAAGCAAAATCTCGCTCCGGAGTGAGGTTTTTGGGAACCAGCAGGTTTCCCCAGGATTTTATTCCGCCTTCAAGATAGCCCACATCCTTGAGTCCATTTTTTTCTACAACCTCTGCAACATATTTGGCTGAACCTTCCTTGGCGCAAACTATGCGTATCGGTTTATCTTTTGGGAGTTGGGCGATGCATTCATCTTCAATCTCCATAAAATCAAAATAGGAAATGTTTTTTAAGGCAAAAGGGTAGGGCGACTCTACCCGAAAGCGAGAAAAATCCACAGAATTACGAACGTCTAAAACCAGGATGTCTTCTTTTTCGGTAAGCCAGGAATACAATTCCGATGCAGTGTACTTGAAAATACTCATTTGTCCCTCCTTGGTTGTTTGTAAACGTCGCCTTGGTGACAAGGCTGTATCGTTAAGAAATGCGGGATCTTTCTGCCGCACTATAAAAGTATGGCATCCAGTTCAGATGCTAGTTTGTTGAGGTGCCCCTGTTCTTCAGCCGCCATCGTCAGGTAAAAATCAACAAGTTGCTGGTTCTCTGCCTTTCGTGCAAGCCGGGAATAGAGATCAAAGGCCTGGGCTTCAAACATCATGGCCAGCTGTATTACGGACTCGGTATCCTTAATGTGGGAGCCAAAGACCTGGAGCAGGGTGTCTATGGTCATACCGCCTTCTGCGAGAGTCTGGTCTATGCTGAGAGTAGCTCCAGGATTCTCCCTTTCGTGCATAATTCGCAGCTTTTCCTTATGGGCGTCTTCAAAGCGGCCCAGTTTTTCAAGCAGTTCCCTAATCTCCCTGTTTGAGGCCCGGGATGCCAGAATTTGATAAAAATTCTGCAATCCTGCTTCTACATTGTAAGCCAGTTCAAAAACGTTTTTGAAATCTCTTTGCAGAAAAAAATCAAGTCCGGTTTCTTCACTACCTAGGGCAGTCTGTTCTCTCCAGCTTAAAATACCTCCTGTCATGTTGGACACGTTTTTAAACTGCCTGTCTGTCAAAATCTGACAGGCAGCCTTGCTTCTCGTGCCCGAGCGGCAGTAGACAATGGTTTCTTTTTGGGGATCAAGTTCGGAATGCCTGCTGGGAAGATCATTGAGGGGGATAAGTACGGCACCCGGAAGATGTTGCTGTTGATACTCTTTTGGTTGCCTGACGTCGAGAAGCTGGTACTCGCCAGGCCGGTGCCTGTCCAGATACTCTTTTAGTCCCTGTGCCGTGATTTCATTGAAACTGCTGGTTATATTTGACCAGAACATGATATCTATCCTACTTTTTATTTATGGTTTCTGCGGGGATTTGTGTCTGGAATGCGTTTCGCCGCAGCGGCAGGTTCTGTTGTTGGTGGTTTTGGGGCAAATGGCTCGTAACGCGTATTACCGTTGTACGAGTCCGGCTTCTTTTAATGACATGGAAAAACAGTCAACGTGGATGAGCCAGAATGTCTCTGGTGCTTTTTTACACTCCTCCTCCCGTTGTGGTGTGAACCAGTGGCTGTCATCCGGCAGATTATAAAAATAAGAGTCAATTCCGATAAAGCCATCAAGAAAATGGCCGAGAACATGGAATGTTTTGCTGAGGTAGCCCTGCTCAATTTGCAGCAGGTCTTCAGCTTTGTGGATGCCGTTTTTCTTCAGCTCTGCAATCAGGCTGCGTACTGTATCCCGATTTTTGTTCTCGGCAGTTTGCAGGGAGTTGAGAAAGTCCGTGTCAAGACCGGAAAGCGACTCCTTCCTTGATATCTTGATGTGGTCGTAATTGAGAAGTGTGGTCAGGTCCAGAAAATTCTGGACCTGACCACAGCAATTGGCAAAAGAACTCCCTGCTACAAGGATTTTATGCCTGGATATTTGTTCCATAAAGTATTATCCAGCGCAGCTCTCTTTTATTTTTTGACCAATACGCCTGCCCATTTCAGTACATTCGTTAAGTTGGTCTTCTGTAGGGACGTACCTGATTTTCATTCCGTCTTCAACAATATCTATTTTCATCTCGGTCAAGGCGGCATTGAGCAGACCAACGGCCTCGCCACTCCAGCCAAAGGAGCCAAAAGCTGCACCAAGTTTATTGCCTGGCTTAAGACCTTTCATATAACACAGGAATTCCGCCATTTCCGGGAGCATTCCGTTGTTTAAGGTAGAGGAGCCGAGGATAACTGCCTTTGACTCCAGCATTTTGGTAATAATGTCACTTCGATGGTGGACCTTAAGATTTATCATCTCGGCAGAAACGCCTGCATCGGTTAAGCCCGCACCAATCGCATGGGCCATCCTTTCTGTGGAGTGCCACATTGAGCTGTAGATAACAAGAGCCTTTTCCCTGCTTTCCTGGTTTGCCCATTTTTGGTAAGAGGTCAGGATATCGGAAATGTGATCTGTCCAGATAACACCGTGATCCGGGGCAATCATTTTGATATCCAGATTCATTTCTTCAAGAGAGCCAAGCAGTTTTTTGATGAGCGGGGAGAAAAGGTTGAGGATGTTTGCATAATATTTTGCGCTTTCCTCCATCAACACGCTGTAGGGAACTTCATGGTCAAAGCGTTCGGTGGTGGCATAGTGCTGACCAAATGCGTCACTGGAGAACAGGATCCCGTCTTCCTTCAAAAAGCTGAACATCGAGTCGGGCCAGTGGAGCATTCTGGTTTCAATGAACTGAACAGTTCGTTCACCAAGGGAAACTTCAGCACCGGATTTAACAACTTCGTAAGGCCAGTCTTTCATGTGAAAATGATCAAGAAGAGCCTTGTGCCCCATTGGAGAACAAAACACTTTTTCCGGCTTGATTATTTTCATCAACTCGGGAAGGGAGCCGGTGTGGTCCATTTCTACATGGTTTATAACCAGATAATCGATTTTTTCCGGTTCTATGTATTGCCTTATATTGCGCAGTAAGTCACCCATATGAGAGCGTTTTACTGTATCAAAAAGAGTTATCTTCTCGTCAATTACAAGAAAGGCGTTGTAGGTGGAACCCTTATATGTTGAGTAGCCGTGGAAATCTCTGATATCCCAGTCTACTGCACCAACCCAGTAAATGCCTTTTGCAAGTTCGGTATTACCCATTCTATACTCCATCGTAAATTTAGGGGAAAGTGTAGCTGTCTTTAAAAAATAAAAAATGGCTATACTGTTTAGAATCTTTATACGTTATAAAATGACCCGTTCATTCTAATGAACAATGGGATGCATTTCAATAGAAGGATTAGGCAAATCAGCTTTATTAAGCGAAAATGATAATCCGGGCAGGAGAAAATGGAATGCCAGTAGATTGTATCTGCAACACTAAGGTTTCTCATGACTAAAAAATATCCAGTCATTGATAATGGAAGATGCTCCCGATGTCTCGGCTGTGTTGGGGTAGCCCCAGATGTTTTCTCCTTTAATGATGTTTTGGGGGTTATGGAGGTTGTCGATTTGGTAAGGTACCCGGAAAGGGAGGTGGATGAGGCGATAAAAAACTGCCCCAGGGATTCTATTAGTTGGGAGAAAGTCCGTTCGGGCGGTATCTGAAATTGAGGGTCTCATGAGTATTTATATACTGGAAGGAAATATAGTAACCGCTGAAGTTGACGCCATAGTAAACGCCGCCAATCCGACGATGCTCGGTGGTGGTGGGGTTGATGGTGCCATACATGAAGCGGCAGGACCAAAGCTGCTTGAAGAATGCAGGAAGGTAAAGGCGATTGATGGTATACGATGTCCTTTCGGTGAGGCTCGAATTACCGGGGCAGGAGACTTGCCTTCGAGGTATGTTGTTCACACCGCCGGACCAATCTATAAAAATGAGCCTGAACCTGATAAGATGTTACAATCGTCCTATGAAAATTGTTTACGGCTTGCTGTCGAGTACGGTTGCAAGTCAATAGCATTCCCGGCAATTTCATGCGGGGTTTACGGGTTCCCAAAAGAAGAAGCGGCGAAGATAGCGGTTGCAGTTTGCTCGGAGACGCGTTACCAGAATTTGCAAATATATTTTTATCTGCATGGCAGGCAGATGTATGACGTTTGGAAAAATGCCTGTAGAGGTTCAATTGGATAAATATTTTTCTGTTTTTTA
>PDWJ01008111.1_pt1 | contig 10674 bp, 10 predicted proteins | sample 1430881 | NCBI WGS metagenome assembly PDWJ01 (sample SAMN01162460, study PRJNA174530) | Oral metagenome, whole genome shotgun sequencing project. | biome: Marine environment; feature: Marine mammal; material: Swab sample of the gingival sulcus; isolation source: swab sample of gingival sulcus... | reverse complement strand
GGCTGCCTGGCCGCCGAGCTGGTGCGCAACGTCGACGACCCGGAGCTATGGGCGATCGTCAGCCAGTGGGAACAGGTGCGCGACTATCGCAAGGCGATGTCCGGCTACGAGGCCACCATGCTGCTTACCCCAGTCATGCTGCAGTGCATCGACGAGCCCTCGGCCTACCTGCCCGCGGCCGAACTGGGGGATAACATCCCTCGCAGCGGCCGCTAGCCAAGTCCCATCCGCCGCAACAAGTGCTGCGGATCGGGGTCGCGGCCCGCGAAATCACGATACGTGTCCATCACGTCGACGCTGCCGCCGCGCGCCAGCAACCGATGGCGGAAGGCGTCGCCCACCTCGCGGCACAGCCCGCCGTGCTCGCCGAACCAGGCGACGGCATCCGCGTCCATGACCTCGCTCCACACGTAGGAGTAGTAGCGCGCCGAGTAGCCGCCGGAGAAAATGTGCGCAAAGTAGCCCGTTCGGTATCGCGGTGGTATTAACGGGTAGTCCACGCCGTAGCTGGCCAACGCCTGGCGCTCGAACTCGGCCACTTGCGACGCGTCCGTCGGCAGGCGATCCAGTGGCGTCTGATGCCAGGCCTGGTCGAGCAGCATCGCGGCGACCTTCTCGAAGGCGTCGTAACCGGCTCCGGCCTGACGGCTGGCCAGCAAGCCCTCGATCAGTTCGTCGGGAATCGGCTCGCCGGTGACATGGTGCCGGGCGTAGTCGCGCAGCAGGGACGGCTCCCAGGCCCAGATCTCGTTGACCTGCGACGGGAACTCCACGAAGTCGCGAGACACCGAGGTGCCCGCGCGCGACGGGTAGCGCACCTGCGACAGCAGCCCGTGCAGGGCGTGGCCGAACTCGTGGAACATCGTGATGACGTTGTCCCAAGTCAGCAACGCTGGCTCCCCGTCGGCGGGCGGGGCGAAGTTGCAGGTGTTGGTGATGACCGGCAGCTGGCCGAACAGTTCGTTCTGGTCGACGATGGTGGTCATCCAGGCGCCGCCGCGTTTGGTCGGACGCGTGAACGGGTCGAAGATCACCAGGCCAAGCGGCGTGCCGTCGGCCTCGCGCACCTCGAACACCAGCGATGCCGGGGTGAAGCCGACCAGGTCCTCGCGCCGCTCGAACCGCAGGCCATACAGCGCGGTGGCCGCTGCAAATACGCCGTGGTGCAGCACCCGGTCGTATTCCAGGTAGTCGCGCAGCCGGTCATGATCGACGGCGTTTTCGGCCGAGGCCTGCGCCGCGTAAAACTCCCAGTCCCAGGGCTCCAGCTTCGCCCCGGGGACGGTCTGCTGCAGCCGCCGTTCCAGGTCGGCCGCCTCCTGCTCGGCCAGTTCGCGCACTCCGGGAACCAGGCCGGTGAGCAGGTCGATGACCGCCTCGCTGGTGCGCGCGCACCCCTCGTCGGCGGCCAGAGCGGCATGGTGCTCATAGCCCAACAGCTGGGCCCGTTCGGCGCGCAGCCGCGCCAGCCGAACCACCAGCTCGCGGGTGTCGTTCTCGCCGCTCAGGCCGCGCCCGACGGAGGCCAGATAGACCCGGCGTCGCGATTCCCGATTGGTCAGTGCCGCCTGGGCGGGCTGGCCGCTGGTGTTGGTCAGCTCGACGAGCCAGCCCGTCTTGCCGCGGGCCTCGGCGGCCCGCTTGGCGCTCGCAAGTTGCTCGGCGCTGAGGCCAGCCACCTCGTCCTCGGTGTCGAACAGCACGGCGGCCTCGGCGCGTCCCGCGACTAGCCGCTGGGCGAACTGGCTGGACAGCTTGGCCAATTCGGAGTTGATGGCGCGAAGCCGCTGCTGGTCGGCCTCGGCCAGGTCGACGCCGCTGCGGCGAAACTCGCGCAGCGTCTCGTCGAGCAGGTGCTGATCCTGCGCGTCCAACTCGACTTCTCCCGCTGTAGCCGCCGCAGCCAGGGCCTCGAAGCGCTCATACAGATCGTGGTTGAGCATGATGGCATCGCGGTGGGCGGCCAGCATCGGCGCGAACTCGCGTTCCAGCTCCTCGCGCTCGGTGGTGCCGTCAGCGGAGTTTGCGGGGCTGAAGGTGTTGATTGCGCGGCGCAAAGTGACGTTGCTGGCCTCCCAGGCGTGCAGCACGTTCGCGGCGGTCGGCGGCTCGGTGCTCTCGGCGAGCCTGGTCAGCGCGCTCAGCTGTTCGGCCATGCCGACTTGCGCCGCCTCGCGGACGTGGTCAATGGTCAGCTGCGGGTAATCGGGGAGTTCGAAATCGAGAACAGACTTGGTCAACAACGGATTGGTCATAGCGTCCTTACCTCAGCAGAAAGCGGCGGCCAGGCACAACTGCAGGGCGGTGTTGAACTGGGTTTCGTGCTGTTCGGCGCGGCGCGGGTCGCCGGGAAACAGGACGGCAGGGGCGATGTCGCCGAGCTCGGCGCTGATGTGAGGTGTTGGCATGGGACGATTCTAAGCAGTTCCCATACACTAGGGGGCCGAGCCTCACCCCGTCAGGAAACGATGACCGAACCACTGCGCCTCAATGCCCCCAATCGCCGCGACGCCGTCGTAGTCGACCTGCCGGTGGTGCTAGCCCCAATGGCGGGCATCACCAACGCTGGGTTCAGGCAACTGTGCCGGGAACAGGGCGCGGGGCTGTACGTGTGCGAAATGATCACGTCGCGCGCGGTGGTGGAGGGCAACCCCAAGACCAAGGCCATGCTGCGGTTCGGCGACAACGAGCCGATCCGCTCGGTGCAGCTCTACGGCGTGGAACCGGCCACGATGGCCCAGGCCACCCGGATCCTGGCCGAGGAACACGGGGTGCATCACATCGATTTGAACTTCGGCTGCCCGGTGCCCAAGGTCACCCGCAAGGGCGGCGGCGGGGTGCTGCCGTACAAGCGGGATCGGCTGCGCGCAATAGTGCGGGCCACGGTCCAGGCGGCGAGCGAGTACGACATTCCCGTCACGATCAAGACTCGGTTGGGCATCGACGCCGAGCACGAGACCTTCCTTGACGCCGGTCAGATCGCCGAGCAGGAGGGCGCGGCCGCCATCGCGTTGCACGCTCGCAGTGTTCAGCAGGCTTACTCCGGGCAGGCGGATTGGAGTCGGATCGCCGAGCTGAAACAGGCCGTCAGCATCCCGGTGCTCGGCAACGGCGACATCTGGGAGGCCGAGGACGCGCTACGCATGATGACCGAGACCGGCTGCGACGGCGTCGTCATCGGTCGCGGCTGCCTGGGGCGGCCCTGGCTGTTCGGCGACCTGGCGGCCGCCTTCGCCGGTGAGCCGAACCGTCGTCGCCCGACGCTAGGGCAGGTGGGTCAGATGCTGCTGCGGCACGCGGAGCTGCTGGCCGAGTTGATGGGCGAGCAGCACGGCTTGACCGATCTGCGCAAGCACATGGCCTGGTATTTCAAGGGCTATCCGGTGGGGGAGCTGCGCCGCAGCTTCGCCACCGTGTCGTCGCTGGCCGAGCTGCGCGATCTGGTCGGCCAACTGGATCAAACCGCAGCTTTCCCTGAGCGCGAACTAGGCACCCCGAGGGGCCGCCAAGGCAGCCCCCGGAGCAAAGTGGTGGTGCCCTATGGTTGGTTCGACGACACCAGTGGTCTCGAACTCGACTTGAGCGTCGCAGAACTAGACGCGAGCGGCGGTTAAGGCAGTAGTCTGCGAGTGTGACCAGCGCGAACCAGCCGACCCAACGAACCAAACAGTGGGCTGCGACAATGCAAGGCCACGGCGACGGCATTGTGACCGCCCACCGGGACTCCCAGCACCGGCTTGAGATTGCCGGGGCGCGCACCCGAGAACAACGAGAAGCCAGCGAGCAGCAGCTACTGCACCCGGCCGCCGCCTTCGCCAGAGGAGCCGGCAACCGGGCGCGGCAGGAAGCACCCGACCCGTACCGGACGTGTTTCGAGCGTGACCGAGACCGAATCGTCCATTCCCCGGCCTTTCGCAGGCTGGCGGGCAAGACGCAGGTGGTGGTGTACCCAACCGATCATCAGCGAACCCGGCTGACCCACGCCATCGAAGTGGCGCAGTGCGCTACGGCGATGGCCCGGGGCATCGGGGTCAACGTGACCCTGGTTGATGCCATGGCGCTGGGGCATGATTGTGGCCACGGGCCCGGCGGGCACGCCAGTGAGGATGCCTTCGATCAGTTCCTGCCCGATGGTTACGATCACGGCCCTTGGGGCGCCGACGTGGTGCTTACCGACTTGAACCTGTGTGCTGAGACGCTGGACGGCATCCGCAACCATTCTTGGTCGCGGCCAGCTCCGGCCACCATCGAGGGTGAACTGGTCAGCTGGGCCGACCGGATCGCCTACTGCGCCCATGACTTTGCCGATGCGGTCAGCGCCGGGATCGTGCGCCGCAGCGATTTGCCGATTGCGGTGCGCGAGTTTGCTGGCATCGAGCAGCGCGAACACCTTGCCGCCTTCATTCATGCGGTGATTGAGACCACCGTCAGCACTGGCGTGGTCGGGATGAAACCGGAGGCGGCTGCGGCCCTGGCGGAGTTGCGTCGCTTCAACTACGAACGCATCTATACCCGGCCGGAGTCGCTGGAGCAGTCGACCACTGTTATCAGCGTGTTAACCAGCCTGGTGAACTACCTGCTGGAGCATCCCGAGGATCTGCCCGCCGAGTACCGGCTGGAAAATGCGGTGCACGGCGTGGTCGCCTACGTCGGCGGCATGACCGACCGGTTTGCCTTCGAGACCGCGCAACGGCTGCTCGGCTGGGACCCGGCGCGGCTGCCGCGCGGCATCGGCAGAGGCGCCTGAGGCTAGACTGAGGTTTCATGGCGGGGCGGATCAACGACGAAGACATCGCGACAGTTCGTCAGCGCGCCCGCATTGACGAGATCGTTTCGTCGGTAGTGGCGCTGCGCAACGCCGGGGGCGGTTCGCTGAAGGGGCTGTGCCCGTTCCATGACGAGAAGACCCCAAGCTTCACCGTGACCCCCGCCCGCGGCTTCTTCTATTGCTTCGGCTGCGGTGAGGGCGGCGACGTAATCACGTTCGTCAGCAAGCACCACAACCTGTCGTTCGTCGAGTCGGTGCAATACCTGGCTGACCGAGTAGGTATCACGCTGCGGATCGTGGACGACGGCAGCGGGCCGGGCCTGCCGCCGGGCCTGCGCAAGCGGGTCTTGGATGCGAACTTGGCGGCCGCCGAGTTCTTCGCCGGGCAGCTGGGTTCACCGGAGGCGTTGACTGCCAGGAAGTTCCTGGACGAACGGGGCTTCGATCAGGACGCAGCCAAGCATTTTGGGCTGGGATACGCCCCGAAGGGCGGCCGGGCGATCCGGCAAGTACTGGGGCGACAGGGGTTCGACGACGAGACCCTCAAAGCGGCCGGGCTGATCCGCGACAAGGGCTGGGATTTCTTTTCGGGGCGGCTTCTGTGGCCCATCCGCGATTCCGGCTCCAGTGTGCTGGGTTTCGGGGGCCGCCGCATCTTCGACGACGATCGGCTGCCAGCCAAGTACATCAATACCCCCGAGACGCCGGTTTACAAGAAGTCGCAGGTGCTCTACGGCCTTGATCTGGCCCGCCAGGCAATTGGCAAGCGGGCGCAGGTGGTGGTGGTCGAGGGCTACACCGATGTGATGGCCGCCCACTTGTCCGGCGTCGACACGGCCGTGGCCAGCTGTGGCACCGCTTTTGGCGACGACCATGCCCGGCTGCTGCAGCGCCTCATGGGAACTCACGACGGGCTGCATGGCGAAGTGATTTTCACCTTCGACGGCGATGAGGCTGGCCAGAAGGCCGCACTGAAGGTGTTTTCCGGCGACCAGAACTTCGTCTCGCAGACCTATGTGGCGGTGGAACCGACCGGCCTGGACCCCTGCGACCTGCGACTGCAGCAGGGCGATGCTGCGGTGCGCGAGCTGGTGGGGCGGCGGGTGCCGCTGTACTCGTTCGTCATGGCAAATCTGCTGCGCTCCTATGATCTGGAGCGGGCCGATGGGCGGCTGGGTGCGCTGCGGGAGGCTGCCGGTTTGCTTTCGGCGATCCGCGATAAGTCGCTGGTGGATCAATACCTGCGGGAGCTGGCGCGAAAGCTGGGGATGGACATCGACGAGGTGCGCGCCGAGGTGGCTCGCGGCCGCAAGGGCGATGCGCCGGCGGCAGCGAAGCCTGCCGCGTCGCGGTTGACAGACTGGCCCGATCCCGATGATCGTGAACTGCGGGTCGAGCGTGATTCGCTGAAGCTGATGCTGCAACACCCGATGCTGTTCGACGAGGAGTGGAACAGTGTCGAGGCAGCCGACTTCACCCATCGCGGTTACCGGGCGGTCTTCGAGTTACTGGTTGCGACGCCGCTCACGGCGTCTGGCTGGCAGGATGCGGTTCGCGCGGGCAGCCCCAACGAGCTAGTAGAGCAGCTGGTGGTGGCGTTGCTGGTGGAGCCGCTGGTGCGCGAGCCTGACGAGGACTATGCGACGGCTCACACCGCCAGGCTTCGGTTGGCCCGGCTCACCCGAGACATCGCGCAACTCAAGTCGAAGCTGCAGCGCACTGATCCAGTGGCTGACCCGGCGGCGCATCGTGAGCTATTCGTGGAGTTGACTCGGCTGGAGATCACACGAAAACAACTTCTTGCTGTGGCGGTAGGGGAGTGAGCCGACACTGATCGCCCGCCAGGATGCGGCGCACCTGGCGTAGCGCGGCTGCCTCGCGGCGCACCACCGTGGTGATCGACATGCCCAGCAGTTCGGCGACCTCGGCGAGCGTGTGCTGGCGGCAGCCGATGCCGTAGCGCCAGCGCAGCAACTGTCCGTTGCTGCCCAACAGGTCGAGGCAGTCGGTCCACGATTCGGCTGCTGTCGGCTGCGTCGTTGCTGCCGCGGTGGCTTCGTTCAGCGCCGTCACCAGCTGCCCGGTGGCCTGCCCGAAGAGTGCGCCGCAACGCTTCCTGGCGCTCGCCGCGATCGCGCCCGAGATGTAGGGGTAGGCCAGTGAGACGAATCGGAAGCCGCGGGCATGGTCGAACCGATTGATGGCCTCTGCCAGCGCCAGGCAGCCCTCCTGGAACAGCTCATCGATCGACAGATCGTGGCGCCTGCCAAGCTGGACGCTGATCGTGAACACCAGCCGTAGATTGCACTGCCAAAACTGCTGCCGGGCTTCTTCTGCCTGCCGGATCACGGCCGCCAGCCCGGGCCGCGCCTGCCCGCTGTCTAGTAGCTGCTGGGCGTACAGCCCGGCTTCGATCTGCCGGGCGAGCTCTCGCTCCTGGGCGGCGGTCAGCAACGGATGGTCAAGGTTGGCGTGCATGATCGACATGGCCCAAGTCTGAGACGCTCGCGGCACAGAATCTAGGGGCTCCAGCGAGACCGACAACACCGTCTGGCCGATTGCCAACACTGCAATTAATCCTGGCTTTTCAGCGGTCATGCGAAAAGAGGAAGTGGCTAGGGACTCAAGAGCGTGGAGCAGAATCTAGCTTGATGAGATTCGTGGCTCCCCCGACTGGACTCGAACCAGTAACCCTCTGATTAACAGTCAGATGCTCTGCCAATTGAGCTACAGGGGATCGTGTGGATCACGCGAAGCACAAAGCTACCAGAGGTGGCGGCCGCAACGAAATCAGGGCGCGGCTAGGCCGGGTGGTTTTGAGTAGGGTGAGGGCGTGCTATCGTCGACGGCGACACCGTCGAGGTCGTCATCGACGGTGCCACGGAGCGGATCAGGATTCTGGGCATCGACGCGCCTGAGCACGGCGACTGTGGCGCACGGGAGGCCACCAATCGGCTCATCGAACTGGCGGCGGGAGCCACGGTGAGCGTCACTGAAGACCCAGTCAGTGACCGGCGTGACCGGTTTGATCGGATCCTGGCCTACCTTGGCGCCGACGAAACGCCAGACATCGGCCTGCAACTCATCGAAGAAGGTCTGGTGGCGGCCTGGTGGCCAGCCTCCGAACCGAGGCCCACCAGGGGGCGCGACTATGAGGTTGCCGAACAGGCCGCACGCGAATCTGGACAGGGCTCGTGGGGAGCCTGCGAATCGGTGGGGCGCCGCAACTAGTGGCTGCTTGTCGGCGATGGTCCGGTCGTCGGCCAGGTCACCGCCGATAGACGCTTAGGAAATTGCTAGCACTCGCCAGACTCGAACTCCGACAGTGGGATGCGCACAGCCTCGCCGCCCGGTGTTTTAATGACGTTCGTTGAAATCACTAGGTCATTGCCTTCGAAGGTGGGTACCCCGTACTCGGTGTAAACCTCGTAGATCACGCCAGTGCGCAAGTTCCAGACCCGGACCGAGTAGCCATCGCTGTAAGCACTATTAGGTTTTGCCTGTAGCCGGTAGGTCAGCAGATCGCCTTGCAGCTCTACTTTCTCTGGGAGTTCGGCGAGCGTTACTTGATCCTCGGACTTGTCTACCAGGGCGTGACTCCATCCTTCCCGCCAGACGGCAATTCCGTAGCCTTGGTCTTCGCCGCTGGCGAGTGGCCCGTAGGTCACGGCTGTGGTGTTGGCGTCTGAGACGAAGCCGTCGTAATCGGAGAGGCGGAAGTCCTGGAGCGCGGTCGGGGGATGCCATTCTTCGCTGTTTGAAATGTAGGTGCCAGTCAGTTTTCGTGCCGTTTCGCCGGGCTTCGTGAACAGCACGAGGTCATATTTGGCAAACGCGGCCCCCGTGTATTTGCCCTGGGCCAGCATCTGCTGCTCGCCGGTCGCCAAGTCGCGAAGCATGATCTGGTTCTCATCGGAGTCGGCCACGGGTTGAGTCCACAACAACCGACCAGAATTGATCGAGGGGTGTGCCTGGCTGAAGGACTTTCCCTCCGGCGCGGTGGCGAACTCCACGGCAGGCTTCTCCGGTGTGGTCGCGTCCCAGACGAAAAAGTGCGGGCAGTTGTAGAGCTCTTCACAGGTGTCGTACACGACAAAACGTCCATCGGAAAGGAAATACCAGCCGGAGACGAGGTTTTCCATTTTGCTTCGTTCTTCTTCACCTTCGGGAATGAAGGGATTGTCGTAGATGACCCCGGTCTTGCCATCCTGTTGCCACGCCAAGTCGCCTGCGACCTCGGTAATTACGAGATCGTCGTCGGCGTAGCGAATATGAGCGTCGTCAATAGCTTTAAACTGGGAGCGCGGCGCCTCGCGAGAGACCAGGCAGGTCTTGGGTGGTTCCATCAGCTGCGGTGTTTCTGCCGTGGTGGAATCTTCTTCCGAGCCGAACGGCGGTGCGTTGACGGTGACGGTCTCGCTCGACTCGGCTGCCGGGGAGTCGGTGCCGTCGGGTGTTTCGGCTGGTGTGCCAGCCGCTGAACAGCCACTTAGTAACAGACCCAGTACTAGCACCCCAATGTAGTTGCGCATGAGACCCCCTAGTCGATATCAACAATAGCGATTTCCTTCATGATAAACCGGTCTATTGGGTTTGGGCGCCAACAAATCGACGATTTTCAGGGGGCTGTGGCCCGGCTTAATTTCCGGCCATCGAATAAGACGTTTCGGAAGTTGCTAGCACTCGCCAGACTCGAACTCCGACAGCGGGATGCGTGCGACTTTACGTCCCTCGCCGTCGATCGGGCTGGCCCAGAGCACTAGGTTGTCGCCTTCAAAGAAGGTGGTTCCACGGTCGGTGTATATCTCGTAGATCACGCCGGTGCGCAGGTTCCAGACCCGGATTGAATGCTTGTTCTCGTGGTCGGTGTGGAAGGGGCCAAAGTTCAGTTGATAGACCAGCAGATTGCCTTGGGTTCGACGAGATCCGGGTCTGCGCCGAGGGTGACGTGGTAGTAGGACTCATCAAGCAGGGCGTGGCTCCAGCCTTCTCGCCAGACGACCACCCCGCAGCCGCGGTGTTTACCGCTGGTGAGTGGCCCGTAGGCCACGGCGGTGGTGGTGCCATTCCAGCCGCCATCAGCCATATCGTCGTAGTCGTCCGGGTTGAGCGGGTTCTCGTAGACGAGCCCCGTCTTACCGTCCTTGTGCCATACCAAGCTGCCAGCCACGTAAGTGACCTTGAGATCCTCGTAGGCGTAGCGGACGTTATCGGATTCCTCGGACTCAAATTCAGCAGGCGGCACCACGCGAGAGACCAGGCAGGCCTTGGGCGGTTCCACCAACTGAGGTGGAGTCTTCGTCCTTGTCGGATGGCGGTGCGTTGACGGTCGTGGTCTCGTTTGACTCTGCTGTTGGTGAGTCGGTCACCTCAGGCGTTTCGGTTGGTGTGCCAGCCGCCGAACAGCCACTCAGCACAAGGCTTAGTGCCAACAATCCAATGTAGTTACGCATGAGACATCCTTGTCCAGCTGCGGCTGACTGCTCTTTCCCATGCTGTTCCAGGCGGCGCTATTCAGATAGATGCCAGCCCCCGAAATCGACGGGAAGCGCAGACTCGGGATAGTGGCCGTGTCGCAAGCGAGAGGTGCTGCGAGGCAGCTTGCAGGTGAGCTGGTCGCTCAGTGGGCGGCGATGTCGCCGTAGTCTTTGATCCGCAAGTAGGCCAGTTCGCGGATCAGTTTGATGGTCGGGCACAGCCCAAACAGAATCGAGCCCATCAGGAATAGCCAGGTGCCAACATAGGTTTCAGCCGCGCTGAAGAACAAGATGCTGCCGATCACGAACAGGACAGCGGCCGAGAAATCAACGATTGTGTAGGCCAGCTCGCAGTAGGCATATACCTTTTGATGTGCTGCGCTGCGGGTGTGATTGGTCGGGTTGAAAAGCTTCATCTCAAGGCCTCGT
>PDWJ01005308.1_pt1 | contig 10675 bp, 12 predicted proteins | sample 1430881 | NCBI WGS metagenome assembly PDWJ01 (sample SAMN01162460, study PRJNA174530) | Oral metagenome, whole genome shotgun sequencing project. | biome: Marine environment; feature: Marine mammal; material: Swab sample of the gingival sulcus; isolation source: swab sample of gingival sulcus... | reverse complement strand
GAAAATGCCTTAAAACATGGTTTGTTACATAAAAAGTCTGACCGACAATTAACCATTGAATTTAAGCTAGAAAAAGATTTAATCTGCACGATTATTGATAATGGTGTAGGTCGAAAAGCTGCTAATGAAATCAAAAAGCGACAAAATAAATCTCATAAGTCCTATGCCATAGAATCCTTGAAAGAACGATTCGAATATTTGCGTCAAAAAATGAATTTTGAAAACATTGGCTTTACCTATCACGATTTATACGAAAAGTATTTACCTGCCGGTACCAAAGTTGTGGTGATTATTCCATTCGTTAAAAATAATTAACCATTAGTTTAGTTATGGTCAGAACAAATCAAAACAATTGTAATTTTGAAGATTATGAATAACCTAAAAGTCATAATCATTGATGACGAACCGAGTGCCAGAGAGAATTTGTCCTTACTTTTAAAGCGTTTTGTCCCAAACGTAATAGAGTTGGGTAGTTTTAGTAATCTATTAGATGGCGTAGCGTTTATTAAAAACAACAAAGTTGATTTGGTTTTTTTAGACGTAGACATGCCAAATTATGCCGGGTATGAAATTGTTAATTTTATTGACAACATTGATTTCGAAATTATATTTATTACCGCATACGACAAATATGCTGTAAAAGCTTTTGAATTATCGGCCACTGATTATTTGCTAAAACCTGTCGACATTCAAAGGTTAAAAAATGCCGTAAAAAAAGCCGAAAACAATTTTCGCCTGCTTCAGGATTCCAAACAATTAGAACAAGTAACCCAGACCATTACCCCCAATTTTAAGAATAAGATAAAAATTTTTAACAAGTTTATCGATCCCACATCTATAACGGCCATTGAGGCGCAAGGGGCATATTCAAAACTTTATTTTGATGATCAGACAAATCATTTGGTTAGTAAAAGTTTAGCCCAATTGGAGCGAGACCTAAATGAACATGAGTTTTTTTTCCGGTCACATAAGTCTTGGTTAATTAATTTGAATCACGTGGTTAAATTAAACAATAGTCAATATACCATTGAGCTAAATAATGAAGTGTTGGCTAAAGTCTCTAGATATAAAATTCAAGAATTTAAATCAAGGTTTAAATAATCAAAACCAATTTTGGTAGCTATTGGTTAAAAAAAAATGCCATTCCTTAAAAAGATAAATTCATAGGTGCCTCCAAGTTTAAATTTGTGGAAAATTTAAACAAACAAAATGAAGAAATCAATTTTTATGGTCGGGCTATCATTTGCCTTTGTGACGTTAAGTCATGCTCAACTTAAGAGTATGGTAAAAAGTAAAGTCAAAGATAAAGTTCAAAATTCAAATGCTAATAACGGATCAACCGCAATTTCTGGTACAAAAAAATCAAATACTTATACGGTAGAAGAAATAGATGCGAATCCGTATGTAAATTATGATAGGGTAGTAGTGTCAGAAAATACACCAATCATTTTTAAGGGTGTATATCAAAATAATTTTGAAGATGCAATCGATTTTTCTGGATTCTATTATTTGAATTCCATGGCTATAGTTTCGCCGTCTAGTCATTTTAGTAGTGATACCACAAAAGCCTATGCTGGTTTTTCAATTAATTATGCGCAAGATAAGCATACTATGCAGGTGTATTGGGAAGCCTCAGATTCAAATTATGCTATGGTTCCAGAACGTTACCATTCATCTGCTGATAAAGGAAATGTAATGTTCCAAATGGGAATGACCGGTGGACCTGAAAGTTATTTCAATGCCGAATGTCTTTTACTTGAACCAGGGGTGATTTTAATTGGTGCTAGTGTTTACCATAAAAATGATGAAGAAGGACACGCTTGGATGAACAATATTACGCCAGAATTTTTTGTAATTGCCGCGAAAGACACGGCCAAATTTAAAGAGTATCAATCAAATCCAGAGTACACCTCAAAAGTTGTTTTTGAAAAATATGATGCCTTGAGAGCTGCTTGGAAAAATCAAGAGATCAAAGATGCTAAACCTCTACCACAGGAAGGTATGAAAGATGTCAAATTAAAAGCTGATGCCTTGGCACTAATAAAGCGAACAGCAGCAGGTTATAAATGGAAAGAAGAAGTGCAATATGCCTATATCAATTCTACTGAATGGGAGATCAAAAGACATCCAATTACAGGTGTGCCATTAAAAAGAATTGCCAAAGCGATTGTGGTCATGAAAACCCCTCAAGGTAATTATAAAAGAGAGGGATTTTATATTGCACAAGACTATGATGGCGCTGGTAATTACGGTCAAACTTATATGTTGTATAACGACCAAAGGATTTATTATGTAAACCCTAAAGACGCTTTTAAATACCAATAATCAAAAAATAATAAACCAATAAAATAATAGAAAATGAAAAAAATGTACACAACACTTTTAGCAGTTGTTTTAGGTATGACAGCTAGTGCACAAACTATAATCTATGTAAATGATGATGCCACAGGAAACAATGATGGAAGTTCATGGGCAGATGCCTATACTGATTTAAATGATGCATTAACAGCCGCTTCAAATGGAGAAGAAATATGGATTGCAGAGGGTTTTTATACACGAACATCATCTAATGAATCTTTTTACGTAGAGGATGACGAGTTATTGTATGGTGGTTTTGCTGGAACAGAAACAGCTATTAACCAAAGAGACATTGCTAATCATCCCACAATTATTAGTGGAGATGTAGACTGGAATGATACTGGAGTTCCAAGTAGTTCAAATTCAAGCATGCAGAATAATGCAAAAAACGTGTTTATAGTTGATAGTTATAGCCGTGCCTTGTTTGACGGTTTAATTATTGAACATGCTTTTAGTACAACCGCAGCAGGTGGTGGGATATATATAGCTAATGGTGCAACAAACGTGCAAATTTCTAACTGTGTGATTAGAGAAAATGTTTCTATGAATAGAGCAGGTGTATTGTATTATGCTTATGATCCAAGTTCATTTTATATGTTTAACAATAGAATTGAAGATAATGTAAATACAGATGCTAATAGTTCTTACACCATTGAATATAGAATGACGTCTAATAATTCTTTAAATACCTTTAGTGGGGATGCTCATTTCGTCAATAATTTGTTTAAAAACAATACATCAGAATCTTCAAACTCAAAAGCTACTTGTGCTAGATTTACAGCCTTTAATGGGAGTGAAATTTTCTTATACTTAACCAACAATACGTTTATCGACAATCATCAAACAGATGTTGGACAAGTACCACTAATTGGTTATGAGTTTGTAGGTTCTGGATCAGCCTTTCATTCTTTAGTAAATAACAATATTTTTTATAACAACTCTGGTGCTAATCTTATTTTTGCTCAGTTAACAACTGTGAGCGGAACTTTTGATAGTCAAAGTGCAAGTTGTAATCACAATGTTCAAGATTTTTATGATGCCCTTTCAATGCAAAATACTCATATTGTAAACTCATCTCCTTTTGTAGATTATGCTAATGGTGACTTAACCCCAATTGCTGCTTATCAAAATATTGGAGATTTAACATTTTATGATAGTCAATATTTAAGCATTCCTTTAACAGGTCAAGTATACCCTACAACTGATTTAGCTGGTAATCCAAGGTTTAATGGTCAAGGTGAAATTTCAATTGGGGCCTATCAAGGTGTTGATGCACCTAGTACAAGTGGAGTAGAAGAATCAGAATTATTGAGCGTAAATGCGTATCCAAATCCAATGGGTAACCATTTAATGATTGAAGCTTCTACACCAATTTCAGAGGTGAAAATTTACAATGCCTTAGGTCAAATCGTTAAGACGGTTTCTGTACAAGAAATGTTGAAAATTCAAATTAATACGAGTGACTTAGAAAGTGGTTTTTATCATTTAGAAATCACTTCTGGAAGCCATAAAAAAACTTTAAAGTTGGTTAAATAACATTTTTATTTGACGTTTTTAAAAGTGCCTTCAATGTTGAAGGCACTTTTTTTTATGATAATATTCATTTTTAGCTTGTTTAATTTTTGTTACATTTGGTAAAAAAGTGAAATGTTAGCAATTCAGACAGATAAGCTGTCCAAAAATTACGGAAAAGCAGTTGGAATTAAGGAAGTGTCTATTTCAATTGAAAAGGGAGAAGTATATGGCTTTATTGGACCAAACGGTGCAGGAAAATCAACGGCTATTCGAACGCTATTAGGAGTACTGATACCAACTTCTGGTTCGGCTAAAATTTTTGGTCAAGATATCACCACCCACGGGCATGACATTAGAAAAAAGATTGGTTATTTACCCTCAGAAGTGAATTACTATGATGATATGACCTCACGAGAGTTGTTAACCTATCATTCTAAATTTTATGGAGAAGTTAACCCAAAGGAAATTGAAGAACTAGCTGCTTGGTTTGAGTTAGATTTGGATAAAGAAATTTCTGATTTATCATTTGGTAACAAGAAAAAATGTGCCATCATTCAGTCGGTGGTGCATCACCCAGAGCTTTTAATTTTAGATGAGCCAACATCAGGCTTGGATCCTTTAATGCAAAATCGCTTTTTTGAATTGCTCGAAAAAGAAAATAAAAAAGGCACGACCATTTTTTTTAGTTCACACATTTTGTCCGAGATTCAAAGAATGTGTAAGCGTGCGGCCATCATCCGAAAAGGAGAAATTGTGGCGGTTGAAGATATTCAGGTACTGCTGGAAAAACAAATGAAAAAAGGCAAGTTTGTTTTCCGTGAAAAACCAACGAACATCAGTTATCCAGAAGGTGTAATTAATCAGGTATGGCATGATAACAAGCTAACGTTTGAATATGTTGGTCCAATCAATCAATTAATTGATTGGTTAGCGAACCTTGATTTAATGGATGTGGTTTTGGAAGAACCAGATTTAGAAACCATTTTTATGAACTATTACCAAAGATAATGATCAGTACAAATTTATATACCAAAGAATTGAAAAGAGGCCGTAAAAACTTCATTACTTGGACGTTAATTGTTTTAGGGATGACCTTAATGGTGTTGTCTATTTTTCCATATATGGCCGATATGGGTAAGCAGTTATCCTCTGTGCTATCTACCATGCCAGATGAGTTGAAAAAAGCTTTAGGATTAGACGAAAAAACATGGACGAGTATATTAAATTTTTATAGCTTGTATTACGGTATTTATATTGTATTGTTAATTGGTATTTATACCACATCTACTGCGGCTACTATTTTATCAAAAGAGGAAAAGGATCGAACCGCAGAGTTTTTATATACCCAGCCTTTAAGCCGTCAAACTATTTTCTTATCTAAATTTAGTGTACTCATGACTTTGTTAGCTTTGGTGTACATTATCCAGTCTTTAGTCACTATTATGGCTATTCATTTCTTTGCGCAAGATGAGGTCGATTGGTCAGTGTTTTTTATCATGCATGGGCATGGTTTAATGTTAATTTTACTCTTTACGGCTATCGGCTTATTACTGCCATTATTTTTTAAGCCCAAAAAGAACTTTATGGGCATAATTGTCGGAATTATTTTTGGAAGTTATTTTGTAGACGCCATTTCAAAAACTGCCGATTCGGTGAGTTGGTTAGGTTACATATCACCTTTTCATTATTTTGACTTCTCAATTTCAGATCCCGATTATCAACTCAATTGGTTGGCCAGTGTTATTGTTATTTTTATTTGTGCAGGGCTTGTTATACTCACCAATAAAATCTACCTTAAACGCGATATTTTGGGGTAGTGAATCTTTTGAAAGATTTAGATAATTCAAATTAAATTATGAAAGAAAATTTTGTTTATTTGATAGGGTATTTTTTGTTTTTTATTTTTTTTATTTCAATAATGACATTTAGATATTACGACCGTATTGATAAAAAGACAAATATTAGCCCTTTTCGCGATAAAAACTCTGAAAATTATAGATTAACAAAAGAGTACATAAGAAACTTAGTTATTTCATTCATTATTTTTTTAGTTCTAGGTTTCTTTTTTTTATTGTTTCTTATCCTTTTAGAAAACCCGGATATAATAAACAGAAGTACAACATCTATTTTAGATAATTAACAAAGTAACAAAAAACAAAATAACTGAACCTTACCACTTTCCCATTCTGGCTTCAAAATCTGTTTTACCGCTTTTGGCGTGGGTTAGGCGGAGTAATGATATAATTAAATCAAAAACAAGATAAATAATGAAGACAATAAGAAAAAAGTACAAGTCTTTATAGATAGAGATTAAAGCAAACGTACAAAATAATTGCAAAATCCAGGAGCCAAATCTTAGGTAAACATCATCAAAAATTATAGTTAGTTGTGTTTGGTTATTAGTGGTAGGTAAAAAATTGCCTTTAAGTTTATAGCTATGTTGATTTGATTTTCGCCAAAGACCAATTTTTTGTTTACGGATGAGGTTGAAAGTATTCAAATTCACTTTTCCAAAAAATACATTATCAACAAAAGAGTTGGTATCGTCACTAATTAGGTCTACTAATTTATTTCGAACTGTCGCAATTGGTTTATCAAGGATGTATTTGTGTTTCTTGCGAGTGTTAAACAATAAAGTAAATGGGCTAGAGGTCATAAATTAAACTAATCAGTCGTCACAAACCGACCTTTTTTAGGGTGTAAATTACCTGTGAAAAATAGAATTAAATCAACGAGCCATCCAATGCCCAAAAATCCTAGCGTAAAAAAATATAGAAACCCAATAAACCAATACCCTAGATACATTCTATGGATGCCAAAAAGTCCAGCAAAGAAAAATAAATACAAGAAAGCCGAAATATTTTTGTCATGTTCTGTAACTTCAACCGTATCTCTGTCAATTGCTCCTAAAGACATTTCAAACGCTTTGGCATCCGACATGGTGTTCTCGGTTAGGGTATCTAGGCGATCTTTTTCTGGTTTTTGATCAGGATCTGGGGTATAAGTCCTAACAATTACAGCATCTTTTTGTTTTACTTTTTTCGTTTCCCCGTTTTGATTGTTGCAATCTTTATATCTGATATGAAGAGGGCCGTCCCAAATAATTTTAGCACTAATTTCTTCACCATTATTTAATCTTAAAATATCACAATCTGCTGTACTGTCTTCTTTCACTTCAACTGTGCTTTGGGTAACATTAAGTTCATTGGTTTCTGAATTTATTGCTTTTGGTTTCCCAATATAATTTTTATTAAAATGAACGGAGTAACCCTTGAGGTGTTGGCGTTTCATTATGGTACAGCTAGAAACTGTCAGTAAAAAAATCGATAAATAAATTATGGTTCTCATCATTTTCGCTAAAAGTTGAGTGGTAAATATACAGATTAAATGCGAATTATGTTATTGAAAAAATGAGGGAGGTATAAAAAAAAGGATACCAGAAAAAACCGTATCCTTTTCAATTAATGTGGAGAAGATGGGACTCCCCGTCTGCCACCGGGCAGGGAACCCATTTTAGCGATTTATAATTGTTCCAAATCAAAAAAGGATACCTGTAAAAACCGTATCCTTTTCTATTAACGTGGAGAAGATGGGGCTCCCCGTCTGCCACCGGGCAGGGAACCCATTTTAGCGATTAATAATTGTGCCAAATCAAAAAAGGATACCAGAAAAAACCGTATCCTTTTCAATTAATGTGGAGAAGATGGGACTCCCCGTCTGCCAACGGGCAGGGAACCCATTTTAGCGATTAATAATTGTGCCAAATCAAAAAAAGGATACCAGTAAAAACCGTATCCTTTTCCATTAACGTGGAGAAGATGGGACTCGAACCCACGACCTCTTGACTGCCAGTCAAACGCTCTAGCCAACTGAGCTACATCCCCAATAAAAATGTGGAGCTGGCGGGAATTCCTGTCTGCCGTCAGGCAGGGAACCCTCCAAAATAAAGTTTTAAATTAAAAACTATATTCTCCTATAAATGTGGAGCTGGCGGAATTACTCCACTTGTTTACTGAATTATAAAAAATATTTCCCTATAACCAAATATCCAGTAATATAAGTGCTTTGGTGGGGCGTAGTAACATTTTTTATTAATTTAAAAACACTTTTACTTTCCCCTTTTATTTCCCCTACGTATATTTGTAGACAACAACTTTACAAAATATATGTACTTTTTTCTGAAGGAACCAAAGCGCGATAAAGATACGTTAATTTATCTAATTTTCTTTGTAAAAAGCGAAGGAAAAAATTTTAAATACTCAACCGGTCAAAAAATTCATCCTGATGATTGGGATTTTGAATTAAGGATGCCGAAATCAAAAAGGGGGGCTGGTGGAATACGTCTAAAACATATTTCTTCTGTTTTAAATAGATACTTTGACCATTTAGAACAGATAATTAGGAATTGTGAACTGGAGAATTTACCAATAACAAAAGATTTATTGAAAGAAAGTTTTGATGTAAAATTCAAAAACAAAATTAAATCTGTTAAATCGGATAGAATTGTTGATGTGATACCAACATTCATTGAAGTAAAAAACTTGTCATTGGCGCAATCTAGGGCGTGGAATTTAAAGTATAAAAATCTAAAGAAAAAGATAGAACTATTTGAGAAAGAAAAAAAGACTGTTTTAAAGTTTTCGGATATTGATGAAGCTTTTTTGGATGAGTATTGTGGTTTTTTGCGAACAATCAATGAAAAGCCCTTTAAACCTCACAATGATAACACCTTGAACAGAAATATTAAATTCCTATTTAGTTTTTTAAAATGGTGCAAAGGAGAATATCATCAAATTGATTTTACTAAATTAAAGAATCCTGTTAAAACCTATCAAGCTGATGATGTACATTTAACTGATCAAGAAATAAAACTAATTGAAGATGTTGAGTTACCAGAAAATCTTGATGCAAGTCGCGACATGTTTTTAATCGGTATTTATTCTGGTCAAAGATTTTCGGACTATTCAGTTTTTGAGAAAGCGGATATTCAAGGTGACATGATTATTAAAAGAGCGGAGAAAACGGAAAAGGAATGTTTTATTCCACTCCACGAAAAATTGAAAAACATTTTGGATAAGTATGATTGGGACCTTCCTAAAATTTCTAACTTTCATTTTAACAAACATATCCACACGATTTGCGAGAAAGCCAAAATAGATACTGAAGTAAAGGAAACTATCTACCGGGGAAATCAAAAGGAAGTAGTTTATAGGAAAAAATTCGAAATGATTTCTAGTCATACTGCGAGAAGAACATTCATTACACTTTCATCTGAAAAAGGTATGCCTGATCACATCATTATGAAAATAACAGGTATTAGAAAAGTTGAAACATTAGCCAAGTATAAAAAAACTACTCAAAAATCAGTTGTTGATTCAATGAATAAAATTTGGGGTTAATCAATCCTTTTTAAACAACCTCTTAAAAAATCCTTTTTTTTCTTCTACTGTTACAACTTGATTTGTATCTGAAGTTATGACTGAATTTGTTGAAGGGTCAATAACAATATTGATTGGCTCACCTTTTTTATTCTTAATTTTTTTGAACTCATTTGAAAATGTATTTGATATTTCGGAAGTGTTCTTTTCTATTGCTTGTTGAATAATTGGCTGTTGTGCTTCTATGGCTCCAATAGCTGATTTATACCCAATAACTCCACCGAGTAACCCAGATAAAGCCATAACAACTATTGTTATCAATAAGTTTTCCGTTGTGTTTCTAAAATTTATTCCCATACTTCAATATCATTTACGTGTTTTGTTCTGTCAACTATTCTTATTTTTCCTGGAACATGATTTAATTCTGAAACATCCATGTGAAGCCAACCATTAGTTATTTTTGGGTCCTCAATTCTTCTTAACCCAGTATTATAAAACAACAAAGCATTATCTTCAACTATTTTGTACATCTCATTTTGATTTCCTTTTAGGTCACCAGCACCACCAGTTCGGTGTACTGATTTTTTAGCGCCTATTTTACAAAATGGTGCACGATACCCACTACTTTGATAGATTCCAGATTTATTGTCAACCCAGTTGTAAAATTGTTTTGGTGTTAAATACTCTTTTTTTTCTAACCAATATTTCCACCAATTATTTATAATGATTGGTTTATTCGTTATTGACCTAAATAATTGAAGAACATCAACCAAAATTGGATTTATTTTGCTTAATCCATTGTCAGGTTCTGAAGTATAAGTGACTACATCAACTAACTCATCCAGATAAATATTCTGTGAAACTCTAATCCTCTTCATGGTTGTTGTTTTTTAGTTTTAACCAACTTGATATTTTACCCAAAATTGGTACAAATTCATCCCATCCAAGTCTTGTTGCATTTTCTATATTTGAAACAAAAAGGTTTAAAATAACAAAGTTGAAAAAAGCATAATGTAGCCATTCATAGTAATTGAATTCAACACCGAAAATTGGTTTGACTTTAACATGAACAGCTAATACATTTGCAAATCCAATCATTAAAATGTAAACAACCATTTTTAACCATGCTCTACCAAATTTTTTTGATTCAAATTTATTTCCTTCTCTTATTGATGCTTTTACGCCTGTGAATAATTCAAGTAAAAACAAACCAATCATTGTCATCCCTACTAATGGTTCAAAACCAATAAATTGTTCAAAATAATATCCAATAGTTGCAAGTATTGTTGACAAACTAAAGTTCAATGACATTAATTTTGGATGAAAAGTGCTATCTGTGAAAACATTGAAATTTTCAAATCCTAAGTTATCAAGTGTTTTATCAATTATATTCATGTTAATCTATTTTACCGGTTATTTCTAAA
>PDWJ01005307.1_pt1 | contig 10675 bp, 9 predicted proteins | sample 1430881 | NCBI WGS metagenome assembly PDWJ01 (sample SAMN01162460, study PRJNA174530) | Oral metagenome, whole genome shotgun sequencing project. | biome: Marine environment; feature: Marine mammal; material: Swab sample of the gingival sulcus; isolation source: swab sample of gingival sulcus... | reverse complement strand
GTCAAACTTCTTGCATGTAGTAGAATCTCAGGCAGAACATCAAGAAGTTCGCCATCCTGCACAAACCGATGAGCCTCGAGGAGGGGGAGCTGACGCCGACGCGCCGGCTGCGCCGCCGGGTGGCCGCCGAGAAGCACCGCGCGCTCATCGAATCCTTCTATTCCGAGCAGTTCTGATGTCCCATCCGCCCACCGCCCTCATCATCGTCCCGACCTTCAACGAGCGAGACAACCTCGAGCCCCTGACCAAGGCCATCTTCGAGGTCCGCGACGACGTCCACATCCTGGTCGTCGACGACAGCTCTCCCGACGGCACGGGCGAGCTCGCCGAGACCCTCGCCGCCGCCGATCCGCGGGTCCACGTCATCCACCGCGAGGGCAAGCTAGGGCTCGGGACCGCGTACATCGCCGGGTTCAAGTGGGCCCTGGGCCAAGGCTACCCCCTGGTCTTCGAGATGGACGCCGACTTCAGCCACCAGCCGAAGTACATCGAGGATTTCATCCGTGCCGCGGCCAGCGCCGACCTGGTGCTCGGTTGCCGCTACATCAAGGGCGGCGGCACGGAGAACTGGGGCTTGTGGCGCCGGCTCGTCAGCCGCGCCGGCAACCTCTACGCTCGCGCCGTCCTCTGGGCGCCCTTCCACGACATGACCGGCGGCTTCAAGTGCTTCCGTCGCGAGGTCCTCGAGACCATCGACCTCGACGGGATCCGATCGACGGGCTACGCGTTCCAGATCGAGCTCACCTTCCGTGCGTGGCGCGCGGGCTTCCGCGTGGCCGAGGTCCCGATCATCTTCCCCGACCGCCGGGTCGGCGAGTCGAAGATGTCGGGCTCCATCGTCAAGGAGGCGGTGGTGAATCTGGTGAAGCTGCGCCTTGACCGGAGCATCAAGAAGCAAAGGCGTCGCCACTAGCTAGGAGCCGCCGCGGGGGAGGCGCTACGGCGTCGCCCTGTCAGCGGCGTCGCCGTCCTTGGCCTTGGCCCCGGCGTTAGCGGGGGCCGGCGCGGCTTTCACGGGCGCCGGGTGGCGGGCGTCCAGCCACCGTTGCGCCGCGGCGGTGTCCCCAAGGACCTCGCCAGCCAGGGTCGCCAGAGCGTGGTGGATCTTGGGTCCGCGCTTGCTGTCGAGCCTTGCGAGCAGCGGCGTGAGGCTGGCGCGGGTGTCCATGCGGATGAGCGCCTGGATCAGCAGGTTCGCCGTCGCGCCGTCGGTCTCGGCGTCGAGGCGCGCGGCGAGGGCCGCGGCGGCGGCGTCTCCGGCGTCGCTGGCTGAGAGGCGGGCGGCCGCGGCGCGGCGCGCGACGGCGGAGGCGCCGTTCGACAGGTGTGGCGCCAGCGCCGCGACGGCGCGGTCCGCGGGGGTCAGGCGGCCGATGACGTCCACCGCGGTGGCGCGCAGCGCCGGATCCGGGTCGGTGATGGCCGCCGCCGCGAAGGAGGTGGCCGCCGAAGACAGGCGAGGCGCCGCGGCGAGGGCCTCGAGCAGGGCGCGCCGGACGTCGGCGCGCGGGTCGGCCTCGGCGCGGGCGATGCGGGCGGCCCGGTCCTTGGTGAGCGTCGGGATGGCGCGCGCGCCCTCGGCGGCCAGGGCGGCGTCGTCGCTGGCGAGGGCCTTGTCGACGGCGGCGGCCGGCGGGGTGACGCCCTTGCGGCGGTGGAGGAAGAGCCCGGTGCGGAGCCCGGTGGGGGCAGCGTCATCGGCCACCAGCGCTGCAAGGGCGGCGGCGTCGACAGGCACGCCGAGGCGGGCGAGGGCGACGGCGGCCTCGGCGGCGACGTCGGGGCTCGAGTCCTTCAGGGCGGCGAGGAGGGCAGGGGCGGCCTCAACGGCGCGGAGGCCACCGAGGGCGCGGGCGGCGTCGACCCGCACGGCCGGGTCCTCGTGCTTCAACAGGGCGATGACCCCTGACGCCTGGGACGCGGCGTCGTAGCCGGCCAGGGTCTCACGGGCGGCCGCGCGGACGCGGGCGGCGCCGTGACCGAGCAGGGCCGCGACCTTTGGCGCGGCGGACGGCGTCGGGACGGCCCGGAGGTAGGCGAGGGCGCCGGTCAGCTCCTCGAGGTTGGCGCTGGCGAGCAGCGCCGTAGCCACCTCGCGCGCGGCGGGGCCGGCCTCGATGAGCGCGCGGGTCGCGCTGGCGGGGCGGGTCGCGAGGCGGCTGGCGGTCGTGGCGAGGGCCTCGGGGATGCCTGCGAGGGAGACCCCGCCCGCGGTCCTGTTCGCGGTGGCGCTGAGCGCGGCGGGGCCCGGGGCGGGCGCCGCGGCGTGGGCGTCGGGGCGCGCCGGGCGCGGCCGGGGCTCGGGCTTTTTGCCGCAGCCGGCGGTGACGAGGAGCGCGGCGGCGAGGAGTCCGAAGCGGATCATTGAGGTGTTCCGTCCTGAGTGGGAGCGCGCGGAGCATACCCGAGGTCATACGCCTCCGATATTGAAAAGGCAGGGCCGCATGTGCCAGCTTCCGCGCCCTCCCGAGGAGGTCATCATGGCGACGGACCACGCCGACGTGAGCGCCGAGGCGCTCGCCCCCCAGGACAAAGTCATCCGCGCGGTCACTCAGGATGGGGCGTTCCGTGTCATCGCGCTGCGCACCACCGATCTCGTGCGCGAGGCCATCGCGGCCCAGGGCCTCAAGGGCGCCGAGGCGCGTACCTTCGGCGAACTGATGACGGGCGCGGTCCTGGTCCGCGAGACCATGGCGCCCGACCTGCGGGTGCAGGTCATCCTCTCCGACGCCAACGACGTGAGCATGGTGGCCGACGCACACCCCGCCGCAGGGCTCACCCGGGGGCTGATGAGCCGGCCGCAGGGACGGGGCGCGATGGCCCTGGGCGAGGGAGGCGTCATCAAGGTCATCCGCACCCTCCCGCGCGGTCAGCTCCATCAGAGCGTCGTCGCCGCCGACAGCGCCGGGGTGAGCGGGGCGCTCATGAGCTACCTCCAGACGTCGTCACAGATCGTGGCGACGGTCGTGGTGACGACGGTCATGAGCGGCGATCGGGTCGTCGCCTCGGGGGGCTACATCGTGCAGCTCCTGCCCGAGTGTGAGCAGGGGCCGCTGATGGTGATGACCGAGCGCCTGGTCGACTTCGCCTTCCTCGACGACTTCCTGGTCGAGCACGACGCGTGCGCCGAGAAGCTGCTCTACGAGCTGCTGTATGCCTTCCCCTGCGAGCGCCTGGCCGAGTCGCCGCTGGCGTGGGGCTGCTACTGCAGCGAGGAGCGGGCGCTGTCGGCCATCGCGACCATGGGGCGCGAGCAGCTCGCCGACGTCATCGCCAAGGGCGAGGTGGTCGATCTGACCTGCGAGTACTGCGGCAAGGTGTGGGGTGTATCGCCGTCGCAGCTGGAGAACCTGTTGACGCCACAGTAGCGCCCACCACCCTGGGCGACGCCCTTTGCACCGATACGCGGAGCCGCTAGCCTCGTGGCTGCTGACAGTGAAGTGGACGGCGAGAGCGTGCTGCGACGACGTGCAATCACAGCGGTGCTGGCCGCAGGGGCGGCGCTCCTCGGGGTAGCGGCCGCGCACGCCGTCGACTACCGGATCTACGCCCGGTCCGTCGGCGACGCCTACCAGCTCGTCACCAGCCGGAGCGCCCTGCTCAACCGGCGCCGCATCCACCAGTATGTGGGCTTCGGCGCCTACGATCTGCTCAGCGACGGTCAGGGCACGCTCAACGCGGCGGCGCTCTTTCGCTTCGACGCCGACTTCGGGGTGACCCAGGACGAGCTCGACGACGTGGGTGGGCTGCGGCGCGACCACCTGAGCATCCAGTATGCCTGGGTCGAGGCGCGCGAGCTCGGCGGGATCTTGAGCGCGCGCCTTGGGCGTCAGCTCCACGGCGACGCGCTCGATCTCCTCATGGTGGACGGGGTCGTGGTGCGGTTGCGGTCGCCGTGGCATGTAGGCGTCGAGCTCATCGCAGGCCAGCAGGTCAGCGAGCGCGGCGCCGGCGTCAACGCGAGCGCGTTCGAGCTCGACGGCGTCCGGGCCTTCGAGGAGGTCGCCGAGCGCGCCGCCGGCACCTGGGCCTTGGGTGCGGCGCTGACCCTCGAGGACCTGGCCTGGACCCGCGGGCGGATCGGCTACCGCCGCCTGTTCAGCGGCGGCCAGGTCGACCAGGAAAAGATCGGCGGCTCCTTCTATCAGCGCGCGTTTGAGCGGCTGCACCTCGACGCTTTGGCGAGCTGGGACCTCTACGGCGGGCGCTTCGACCGGCTCCAGGCCGGCGCGCGCTGGCAGATCGACGACGCTTGGGAGATCGAGGGCGAGTACGTGCGGCTCCTGCCGAGCTTCGACGCGGACAGCATCTTCAACATCTTCAAGGCGTTTGCGCTCAACGACGGCAACCTCAGGCTGCGGCTGTACCCGAGCGCCGACGAGCGGATCCACGTGGGTGGGATGGTGCGCTTGTTCGGCGACGCGGGCGACGCCGGCGGGGCGCCCACGGGTGAGGTCGACGCGGTCGTCCGGGCCTACGGCGCCATGGCGGGGTGGCTGAGGCGCTTTGGGCGCGATGGGCGGCTTCACCTCGACGCTCGCTGGGAGAGCGGCCATGGCGGCGAGCGGGTGCTCTTCGACGCTGGCGGCGTGTGGGCCATCGTCCCAGGCGAGTGGGAGCTCGACGGGCGCCTGACAGCGGTGTGGTTCGACGACAGCCTGCAGCCCGAGCTCAACGCCCTGTCGTTCGGCTACCAGCTCGGCGGGCGCTACCTCGTCGGCGACCAGGCCGGCCTGTCGCTGATGGCCGAGCAGAGCTTCAGCCGCCTCCAGCCTCAGAACCTGCGCGTGCTCGCGGTGGTCGACCTGGAGCTGTGGCTATGAGCCGGCGCTTGGTGGGGCTAGCGGTGGTGGCGGGGCTCGGGGCCGTCGGCCTGACCGCGGGCTACGCGAGCGCGCCGGGTGGCGGCCCGCCGGCCGGTGAGCCCGCCGTGAAGGGGCAGCTGAAGGCGCTCGGCGACCCGATGACCGCCGACGGCCAGGCGCGGCGGCGGGCGGCCGGCTTTGGACGTCAGCACACGCCGAGCCCGCTCATCATCCCCGAGCAGACCATCCCCCTGCGCTTCAGCCACCGGCTGCACGTGGGCTTGCGCCGCTGCGAGGGCTGCCACCTCGACATCCGCGACAGCGTCCGCGCGCGGGACCGGAACCTGCCGCCCGAGGACACCTGCCTCGGCTGTCACGATGTCCTCGACGGCCAAGCCGAGGCTGGCGGCGACCCGCCGTCGCGGTGCTCCACCTGTCACCCGGGCTTCGAGCCCGAGTGGCTGCCCGGCGCCGACCGGGGCGACACGAGCCAGGTCAAGGTCCACCCGCCTCGGGTCGTGCTGCCGCCGCCCAACCTGAAGTTCAACCACAAGCTCCACCTGGCCAAGGGCGTGCGCTGCGACGCCTGCCACGGCGCGGTGGGCGAGATCGACCTCGCCACCGCTGACAACGCCCTGCCGGTGATGGGGGCCTGCCTGGGCTGCCACGATGGTCGGCGCGCGCCCCGGGGCTGCGCCACCTGCCACCTGTCCAAGCCCGACGGCCGGGTCCAGACCCGCTTGGAGGGCCGGCGCCTCGAGCCCGCCGGCTGGTACCGCGGCGACGCCCACGACGACCGCTGGATCGAAGGCCACCGCGCCGTGGCCGCGCTGGACGACGCCTATTGCGCGACCTGCCACACCAAGGATGAGTGCATGAGCTGCCACAATGGGGTGCGCAAGCCCCTCAGCGTGCACCCGAATAACTGGATCCTCACCCACACGACGGCGGCGCGCAGGGACGTGCCGGGCTGCGCGAGCTGTCACCGCAGCCAGACCTTCTGCGTCGACTGTCACCAGCAGACCAAGGTCGTCACCGAGGCGCCCAATACCATCGATGAGGGGCTTCGCTTCCACCCCGACGGCTGGGTCGGCGCCGCGGGGGTCGGGCGCCCGGGGGGGACCCGCCACTCGGTCGAGGCCAAGCGCAACGTTCGCTCGTGCGCAGCCTGCCACACCGAGCGCAGCTGCACCGAGTGTCACGCGGCGAGCAGCGGTGGGCCCCAGGTCAACCCGCACCCCGCGGGCTTCGTCAGCTCCGGCGCCTGCGATCGGATGCGGCTGCGCAACGACCGGGTCTGCGCCAAGTGCCACCGCCCCGGGTCGAGGGCGCTCCGCTGCCAGCGCTGACGAGGCACCCGCCTGGCCGCCGGCGCCGACCAGACGCGGCCGTCCAGACGCGAGGGCCGCGACGACGCTGAGGCGCTCGCCTGGCTCGCTGCGTTCGCATCCCGCGTTCTGCGTGCCGGTGTCGGCCTCGCTGGCCCCTCCCCCCGTCCGGGCCGGGAGCCCTCCTGCGACGCCGTGTCACGCCTCCCCTTCGGGCCCGTCCCGCGGGGGGCTCGGTCGAGGCTGGCGCACGCGCGCTCGACAGACCGAAGACGCCTGGCGCGCTCGACAGAGCGAAGACGCCTGGCGCACGCGCGCTCGACAGAGCGAAGACGCCCCGGGCGCTGTCGCCTCAGGACGTCTCCACGCGGTCGTTAGCTCACGGCCTTGTCGAGGGACTCCCAGACCAGCTCGGCGATGTCCTTGGTCTTCACCTCGGACTGCTTGGCGCCGATCGCGTCCTCGAACATCATGTTGCAGAAGGGGCAGGCGACGGCGACCGTCTGGGCGCCGGTCTGCGCGGCGTGGTCGAGGCGCGTGTAGTTGATGCGCTCGCCCTTGTGCTCCTCCATCCAGGCGCGGGCGCCGCCGGCGCCGCAGCACATGCCCGTTGTGCGGTTGCGCGCCATCTCCTTGATCTCCAGGCCGGGGATGGCCTTGAGGGTGGCGCGGGGTTGCTCGTAGACGTCGTTGTAGCGGCCGATGTAGCAGCTGTCGTGGTAGGTGATGCTGCGGACGCCCTCGGGGGCCTTGCGCGGCTTGAGCTTGCCGGCGCGGAGCAGGTCCTCGATGAGCTGGCTGTGGTGGACGATCTCGAACTCACCGCCGAACTGCTTGTACTCGTTCTTGATGGTGTTGAAGCAGTGGGGGCAGTGGGTGACGATCTTCTTCTTGTTGGTGTCGACCTCGTAGCCCTTGAGCATCTCGATGTTGGCTTGGGCCTGGGTCTGGAAGAGGTACTCGCTGCCCGCGCGTCGCGCCGGGTCGCCGGTGCACATCTCGTCCTTGCCGAGGATGGCGAAGCTGACGCCGGCCTCGCGCATGATGCGGACGAGGGCGCGGGAGACCTTCTTCTGCCGGTCATCGTAGGCGCCGGCGCAGCCGACCCAGAAGATGTACTCGGCGTCGGGGGCCTCGGTGATGTGCGGGACGTCGAGGCCCTCGGCCCACTTGTCGCGGTCGCCTGCGGGCAGGCCCCACGGGTTGCCTTTGCGCTCCAGGTTCTTGAGCGTCTCGCCCAGCTCCTTGGGGAAGTTGGCCTCCATCAGCGTGAGGTGCCGGCGCATGTCGACGATCTTGTCGACGTGCTCGATCATGACGGGGCAGGCCTCGCTGCAGGCGCGGCAGGTGGTGCAGTCCCAGATCGCGTCGTAGCTGACGTCCTCGATGAGGGTCTTGTCGTGCTTGTCGACGGTCCAGCCGAGGAGGTCGCGGTCGCCGGCGAGCAGCTCTTTTTCGCGGGCGTAGAGGTGATCTCGGATGCTGAGGATCAGGTACTTCGGGTTGAGGGTCTTGCCCGTGATCGTGGTCGGGCAGTTGACCGAGCAGCGCCCGCACTCGGTGCAGGTGTACAGGTCGAGGTATTGGCGCCAGGTGAAGTCCTCGACGGTGCCGACGCCGAAGGTCTCGCGGTCCTCGATGTTGTCGATGGCCTCGAGCTCGCCGCGGGCCTTGAGGTCGCTGAAGAGGACGTTGGGGATCGCGGTGAGGACGTGGAAGTGCTTCGAGCCGGGGAGCATGTTGAGGAACGTCAAGACGATGAAGATGTGAGACCAGTAGCAGATCTCCTGGAATGCCTGCAGCGTCTCGGCGCTCAGCCCGCTGAAGAGCCCCGCGAAGACGCTGCCCACGGGCGCGGCGGCCATCTCGGCCTGGACCGTCGCCGCGTTGGCGGTGCTCCAGTCGAAGAACATCGCGGCCTGGTAGCCCTCGGCCTTGTGGGCCAGCGCGAAGGCGAAACCGTCTAGGAGGAAGTCGGTCAGGATGAGGCCGGCGATCATGCCGAGCACCACGAGGGCCTCGACGCTGTGGCTGAGGCGCGCGGGCTTCACCACGACGCGGCGGTAGGCCGCCCAGGACACCATGCCGAGCACGACGAGCTCGGTGATGTCCTTCAACAGGTTGTACTCGTGGTGGATGAGCGGCAGGTGCGCCGAGGGGTCGAAGGCGACCCAGAACAGGTAGAGCGTCCGGATCTGCAGGACCAAGAAGCCCCAGAAGATGAAGGCGTGCATGAGCCCGGGGCCCGCCTCCTTGAACATCTTCTTTTGGCCCAGGGCGTAGGTGATGACGTTCGCGAACCGCAGCGGGAACTGGCGGAAGAAGCGGTCACGGTGTCCGGCCACGGTCAGCAGGCGCAGCTTGCCGGTGATGACCATGCCGAAAAAGCCTAGCGCAACGAAGAGCGCAGCGAGGAAGGGCAACCAGCGCATTTCGTTCATGATAGGCGTTCCTTCTTGGTAAAGCGGAAGCAGTAGACGTTGATGCCGAGCTCGCGGCACTTCTTTTCGCGATGGGACATCGGCAAGGCGCCGATGATCGGGTCTGCGTAGCACGTCCCGCGCAGCGCCCAGCCGTCGAGGTCGGCGAGCTGGTCGGCCACCAGATCCGCGTAGGCCTCGACGTCGGTCTTGAAGATCAGGGTCCCCTCGGCGGTGAGGGCCCTGTGCATCGTCTCGATGAAGGCCGGCTGGAACAGGCGCCGCTTGTGGTGACGCTTCTTCCACCAGGGGTCGGGGAAGAGGATGTGGAAGGCAGCGACGCTGTCGGGCGGGACGAGCCGACCGATGTATGGACGAGCGTCCCCCTCGACGGCCCGCAGGTTGTCAAGTCCCTCGCGGGCGGCGCGCTTCGAGGCGGCGCGCACCCAGCGGCGCCGGATCTCGAACCCGAGGACGTGGGTGTTCGGCGCCTGAGCGGCGCGGTCGCACAGGTGGTGTGGGCGACCGAAGCCGACCTCGATCTCGAGGGGGCGGTGGGCGACGAACCGCTCGAAGGCCGGTAGGTCGCCGGGCCGGCGGAATGGGGCGAGGACACGCGGCAGATCGACAGGGGGCACCTTGGCGTTGCGCACCCGCTCATCGATGCGCCCTCCGACCAGCCCCACGTCGGGCGAAGTCCTTTCACGGCTATCGGCTGACACCCCCTTTGCGTATCGCCCTTGAACCACTTTCGCAACCCGAAACAGGCGCCGCTGGACGGACCGCCGGCGACCGGGAGCCGCGCCCGCGTCGCCGTCACTGCGCGCCGGGAGCGCACAGGGTTGTGCGCCGCGTGAGCGGGGCGACCGGCCCCCACGTGGCCAGCGTCCTGCGCGCGGTCTCGGGCCCGATGGCGACGCGGGCGCGCCGATCGGGGTCGGCGAGGAGCTGGGCCAGGGGCGTGGCGACTTGGCCGGCTCGCGGGGCGCCGGGATGGGGCGCCAGCGCCAGGGCGCCGGCCGCGGCGAGCAGGCGCGGCTCTGCGCGCTCGTGAGCGACCCGCCGCCGAGCCTCGTTCATGGCCTGATCGTAGCTCCCCTCGGTCTGCGCCTCGGCGGCGCGGATCAGCCAGCGGTCGATGCGCGCGAGCGCTGGCCGGACCTCGCCCTCGGCCGTCAGCACGAGGGCCGCGCGGCGCCCCCGGTCTTCGAGGGTGATCGAGGGGGTCCCGCGGTCGAGGGCCGCGAGGGTGGCTTCGAGGGCGGCGCGCTGGGGTGCGCCGCGCCCGGGGACGGGGAGCGCGACGACCACCGCCGCGTCCCGCGCCGGCGCCGCCATCCACCCTTGGTAGGGGACGGCGCCGCGGCAGGGCAGGCGCGGGTGGATCGGCGGCGGGCCGCGCCGCCAGCGGGCGAAGGCGCCCTCGATCGTGTCGAGGCCGGCGCCCTCGACGGCCAGCGCCACCTCGCGTCCCTGCCACAGCCTGACGTGGTGGCGCGCGACGTCCTCGCGGTGGACCGCCGACAGGGTCCCGTCGTGGGGCGAGATGGGGAGCGGGCGCGGCGCTTTTAGGGCCAGCCCCACGGCCCAGTCACGCGCGTCCTCTCGCACCAGGCCGCGGGTGGCGGCGCGGGCCTCGCGCGCCATCTCGGCCAGCGCCCGCAGCCGCGTCGCGGGCAGCCTAGGGCGGTGGGCGAGATCGGCGAGCAGCGCCAGGAGCCGGGGCGCGGCGCGCGCGGGGCCTTCGACGAACCAGCCGATGACGGCGCCGTCGGCCACCGGTACCAGCCGCCCGCCCAGGCGCAGCGCGCGGCGGGCGGGCGGCGTGAGGCGGTCGGGGTCGCCCCCGGTCCCGAGCAGGGCCGCGTGGGCGGCGAGGGTGGTGAGCCCCTCGAGGCCGGGCGGGTCGTCGAGGGCGCCGCCGGGGACGAGGAGCGCGGCGGCGAAGCCGTCGTCGCCTGGGCGCTCGGGCAGGCGCACCACCTCGACGCCGTTGGGCAGGCTGTGGCGGCTGACCCTCGGCGCTAGTTCTCCCGATCGGAAGTGTCTCGGGGGTTGTCGTGGACGGGCTCGACCATCCACGGGAAGCTCGTGACGACAACCTCAATCAGGGCGTCAAGGG
>PDWJ01005304.1_pt1 | contig 10678 bp, 13 predicted proteins | sample 1430881 | NCBI WGS metagenome assembly PDWJ01 (sample SAMN01162460, study PRJNA174530) | Oral metagenome, whole genome shotgun sequencing project. | biome: Marine environment; feature: Marine mammal; material: Swab sample of the gingival sulcus; isolation source: swab sample of gingival sulcus... | reverse complement strand
GCTCCTGGCCAAGGAACTCGAGGTTCCGGTAATCGCCATCAGCCAGTTGAACCGTAGCCCGGAGCAGCGGACCGACAAGAAACCAGCACTGTCCGACCTGCGGGAGTCGGGCAGTATCGAGCAGGACGCGGACATGGTGATTCTGCTACACCGTGAAGACGCTTACGACAGAGAAAGTCCCAGAGCGGGCGAGGCCGACTTCATCGTAGCCAAGCACCGCAACGGCCCCACGGACACCATCGTCGTGGCGTTCCAAGGGCAGTATTCACGGTTCGTCGACATGCCGCACAGTGGTGGGTAATTGCTGTCGAGATGCATTGAAGACGTCACAAGCGCGGTTGGTATATGTCATAAACCGCGTGTTATTGGTTCCTGCGAATTCGCGTAGCCAGTTTCGCTGGCGCGGTCCCGGACGCCCCTCAGCGCAATCGCTCTCCCCGGTTGCATTCTGTGCCCCCGCCTGCCGGGGCTGCGGGCAAGGCATCCTCGCATCTACCTGGAGTGCGGTGGGCCGTACACAGGCCCGTCGAGCGCCAGCACGTGCACGCTCACGAGCGTGGCTCTTACGGCCCGTCTCCGAGCAGTAGCCCGTCGATAGCGAGCCTGGCTCCCGGTTCCATGCGTGAACCCTGCTCAGCGAGCAGAGCGACGAAGGCATGCAACTCGGCGATCCGGAAGTCGCCGGCTCCCAGGCAACGAGGAACTCGAGCAAGTCGATCGACGAGATCCTCCCATTGCTGATCCGCGGGATCAGAATCGGACTCGACCGCAGGCTTGACGAGCTCTCGTTGCGTGTCAAGGAGAAGACCTAACCCTTCCCAACCTCCCAGCCAGACACCGCAAAACAAAGCAGCGGCACGCCAGTAGGGACCTGGTCGGCAAGAGCGGCGCGTCGGTCCATCCCCGACGCCACGGCGCGCAGGATCGTGTCCAGTGCCCTGTGGGAATGGGCGGTACCCAACGCCCCCACTGGCAAGTCCAAGACTGGTTTTGGAAAGCCGGGGCCAAGCGGACGCCCCGCACCTAGACGCAGGCATCAGTCGGTCAAACCTGCGACTGTGGAGCCCTGCAGTATTGCGGCTCCTCAACCAGCAGAAGCCAGTTGAAGAGCCGTCACGAGTGACATCGATAGACCACCTCGACATCCGCCTTCTGCGTGAAGGACTGGGAGGTCCCATCAGAGCCAAAGGCCACGCAAGGAGCGCCATCACCGGGCGCTACATCTCGAGGGCCGCTGCAGGCCGCCACCCCCGCACCTTTGTCGTCGAGGTCGGCGAGGCAATGGCCGAGCGGCTGCGTCGAGGACTCCACGATCTCGACTGACTGTCAGTGCCTAGACCTACGCTGAGGTCCAGGGTCAGTTCGTACCCCAAGCATGAGGAGCGGGAGCGTGGACGAGGGCGAGAGCCCGAAGAGGACAGTACCGGTGGACGACGGTTCAATCACTGTCGACGTCGACGAGCAACGCGAGTTGTTCGTGTTGCTGATCTCGGCGATCGGAACACCTGTCAAACAAGTCCAGACTGACCTTGAGGCGGCTTTCCGTGCAGTGGGTTGTGCGCCGAGGTTGGTCCGCATCAGCGAGCTGCTCGATGCCACTGCGCCCTCTGCGAGACCCCCCGACACATGCCAGACAGAGTGGCTCATGGACCTGGGCGACAGACTTCGAGAAGAGTCCGGCGTTCCAGGCGCGGCTGCGATGCTGGCCGTGCTAAAGATTCGAGCCGATCGGACCGCTGAAAACCACACGGAGGAGAGCGACAACATTGACCGGCCCAGCACGGTGACGATCATCCGCTCGGCGAAGCGCGCTGAGGAGGGCGAATTCCTGCGCAACATCTACGGGTCTAGGTTGCTGGTCATCGGCATTTCCCAAGCAGAGGAGAAGCGACGGGAAACCCTCGCCGCCCGACTCGGTCGCGAACGGGACGAGTCGGGCGGAATCTCCAACGCAGCTCTTGCCGACAGGTTGCTCCGGCGCGACGAGAACGACCCCGACAACGACTGGGGGCAGAGCCTCCAGAAGGCATTCGGCCACGCCGACGCTTTCCTCTGGATTCGCTCAGGTCACAAGACTCGGGATCAAGTCACCCGCCTTGTCGAACTCTGGTTCCAGCAGCCGTTCACCACGCCGACCCCGGATGAGCTGGGGATGTACCACGCCAGCGCGTCGCAGTACCGGTCCGCCGCCGCCGGTCGCCAGGTCGGCGTGGCCGTCCTCGACAGGGACGGTGAAGTCCTGGCGACGGGCACGAACGAGGTCCCGAAACCGGGTGGCGGGCAGTTCTGGCCGGACGACATACCCGACTACAGAGACTTCAAGCTCAATTTCGAAACCAACGACGTCGGCAAGCGCGACGTCATTCAGGACGTGCTTCGCCGATTCAAGGCAGGAGGCTGGCTCTCAGACATCCCCGCCAACCTCGATGACGTGGCGCTGGTCGACGCCGCCATCGCGAAGGATGGCCCACTCGAGGATTCTCGAGTCACCGACCTCATCGAGTTCGGCCGCATCGTTCACGCCGAGATGGCCGCCATCTGCACGGCGGCACGCAGGGGCACTCCGCTTCGCGGATCCACCCTGTACACGACAACGTATCCGTGTCACGAGTGCGCACGCTTGATCATCGCTGCAGGAATCACCAGGGTTGTGTACGTCGCTCCTTACACGAAGTCGCAGGTGAAGATGCTCTTCAACGACCTCGTTAGCCATACCCCGAACACACAAGGCCGACAGGTTGTCGAAATCGTTCCGTTCGAGGGTGTCGCGCCCGAGATGTTCCCGGTCGTGTTCCGCATGAGTGGCCGGCAACGGCTCCCGGATGGTGCCTTCAAGACCTGGCGCCCTTGGCCGCCGACGTCTCGGAAGCAGGCGATCGTGCCGACGCTGGGCGACGAGGGAGCGGCTGTTGCTGAGTTCGCCGAGACGGCGTTCGGCAAGGCGTGGCTCGCGCAGAGCGAGACGACAACGTGATAGACAACCTGGGCTGTCGGACCCCTACGATCTACTAGAAGCGAGGGTCGAACCGAACAAGCGGCTTGCAAGAGCCCCCGGGAAATGTGACTCATCCCAACAGGACGGAAGACACCATGAGCAACGATCGGTCAGCCACCAACGAGGCTCTTCGGCAGCAGCTTCGCAAGGCGTCCGAGCAGAGTCGAAGCCAACCTGCCTGGGCGAAGAGGTCGATGCCTGCCATCACAGCGAGTCTCGCCAAAGCGAATGCGGCGAAGCGCGCCTGACACGACTCCCATGCGGTCCCACCTAGGGTGTGTCTCCTAGTAGCGGCGGGTGGGCTGTGCCATGGTTCGTGATGGTGTGGTTGATGATGAGTTCTAGGCGGCGGTGGTGGCGCCGCTGCTGCCGGCCAATGGTACGCGTCGGGGCCGGCCGTGAAATGACCACCGGCGCACGTTAGAGGGGATCTGTTGGCGGTTCCGCAGGGGGTCGCCGTGGCGGGACGTGCCGGAGGTTCCCGGGCCATATCAGTCGTTGTGGAAGCGGCACAAGCGGTGGTCGGTGGACGGGACGTATCAGCGGATGCTGGACGCTGTGATCGGTTCGGACCTGTCGGATACCAGTGTGATGGAGCTGATCTCGGTCGACTCGACCACGGTCCGGGCGCATCAGCACGCCGCAGGGGCACGAAAGGACACAAGGGGGCCCTGTCGAATCACAAGAAATCTGAGATCGCCGAGCAGGCTGACCACGCACTGGGCCGGTCGTTGCGCAGCGCCCACCGGGCTCCTCATGGTGGCCGGCTGCGGTTGCTCGCGGACAAGGCATACTCCCGTCCCGGCACTCGGGCCCGGCTACGCGCGTTGCGGGTGCCGTGCACCATCCCGGAGCGCAGGGATCAGCAGGCCCGCCGCGCGGCGCAGGGCTCCGCGGGTGGGCGCCCAAGGGCGTTCGATCCAGCGATGTACAAGAAACGCAACACCATCGAACGTGGCTTCAACCGGACCAAGCAATGCCGCGGCATCGCAACCCGGTACGACACGTACGCCACCACCTACCTCGGCGGCGTCCTCCTCAACGCCGTCATCACCTACCACCGCACCCATTAAGAGACACGCCCTAGCCTCTCGCGCGCCGACGCCGCAGGCGACGTCTCTGAGTAGGCGCACGTCCCGACTCGCCACCATGACCTGGGAGGCATAGCCCTCCGCCTCTCCACGATGCCGACCTCACGTAACTTCGCTAGGAGTGCCCGATCGTGCAGACTAGCCCGCGCCGTTTCGCGCAGTCTCCACTGCATGTCGACAGACGCGTCCATTCCCCGACTGACCAGGCCAGTCAAGACCTTGCAACGCGCATCATCTCACAGCCCATGCAGATGAAAGAGTGCACCGTCGATGGTGGAGAGTAGTCGCATGCCTACTCGAATCGCCACCCCGGAGGACGGCCCAATCGTGGCGGCCCTGCTTGCAGCCTTCAACGACGAATTCGATTCGTGGGCACCGCAAGTGGAGGTGCTTCAAGACCGCTTCAGCCGCCTGCTGGGGACGGCCGACTTCTGCGTGCTGCTTTCGATGGCCCCAGAGCCCGTTGGCTTCGCGCTCATGACGAGTCGGCCATCGCCGTACTACGACGGCCCGATCATTGCTCTGGATGAGCTGTACATCGCACCGGACCGACGTGGCCAGGGCCTCGGGGCCGAATTGATGTCACACCTGGTGCGCGAAGCGCAGAGCCGCGCGGCCGGCGAAATTCAGATCAACGTGGACGAGGATGACCGTGACACACGGCGCTTCTACGAAACGCACGGATTCACCAACCACAGCGAGGGCGAACGGATGCTCTGCTACCTTCGCGAACTGTAAATCTCTCGTCCTGTGCGACACCCGCATGCCGTGGGTCGGTCGCGCGCACATTGCACGTCGGGTTCAGTAGCATGCCCGGCATCATCGGAAACGCCAGCTCGGGCCAGGCCAGGGCCTGGGACTTCTCGTCCACGCACAACACCTCGTCCACGCACAACACCGCCGCCGACTCCGGAGGGCCCAGGCACAACGCGACGATGTCGCGGGTCTTCTCCACGAGCAAGGATCCGGGGGAAACCTTGAACCCGTCCTCACGATGAGATTCGAGCCCGAACGCTTTCCAGATCCGCCCGACCATACTGGCCGACAATCCCGACCGGACCGCCATCTTCGACCGCGACCAACGGGTCGTGTCGCTCGGCGTGGTCTCCACGGTGGACACCGCGACATCCTCGACCTGCCCGGCGGTGATCGGGGCCGGACGTCCTGGCCGCCGCTGGTCGACCGACCCGTCTAACCGCGCCGCCCGGAACCGGGACCGCCACTCGCCCGCCGTGACCGGCGAACACCCCACCGCTGCCGCCGCGGTCTTGTTGTTCACCCACATCCACGCAACCCACCACAATCCGAGACCGTAACGCCAACGCCTGGGAAGACCTGCCTCGTCTTTCGCGGCGCAGCAATTGATCACGCTCCGTCAGTCAGCACACGCAAGGCATTCGGTCGACCAGCACGAGCCACACCCCGACCCAACAACTCAACCCCCGAATTCAATACGCAAGAAACTAATTCGGCGCTCGATGTCTGACTGCCATGACAGTCACGCTGACGGGGTGAACGAATGGCGGTCGCAGGCGTGCGTGGCCAGCGCCGACGTCCGGTTCGCCGTCGAGCTGCATCGCCACCTGGTGTCCGTGCTCGGCGATGCCGCACGGTCCAAGGCTGACGTTTCACGGTTGGTCCGCACCCCACCTCAACAGCTCAGCCTGACCACGTTGGACGCACATCGCGTCGTGGTAGCCTGCGGCCCGGCCGACTTGTTGCAGCATCGAGGACCCGCGGACAATCCCGAGGTGGCTCTGTGATTGGCAAAGATGCCGAACCCGCTGGGTACGCCGCACTGCTCGCACGACTCAAGGCCGAGGTACGCACAGCCCAGGCGCCGGCGAAGCGGCCGCCAACACCAAGTTCTTGGAACTGTATTAGACGATCGGGCGGAGATCCTCGCCCAACAACAGCAGCAAGGGTGGGGCGCGAAAGTCATCGACCGACTCGTCAGGGACCTACGCGCTGAGTTCACCGAGATGCGAGGCTGAACCGGTCGAACCTGTATGAGATGCGGCCTTCGCGCTGACGTGGCCGGACCGCCTCGCAGACCAACTCCCCGTCGCCGAGTCCGATCTCGCCCAGCAACTCACCAGGGATCCGTACGTTTTCGAGTTCCTCGACCTCGCAACGACAGCGCTGGAACGAGACATCGAACGAGCCCTCATGGATCGGCTGCAGGATACCCTGCTCGAGTTCGGCCGAGGCTTCACCTTCGCCGGCCACCAAGTCCACCTCGACGTCGGTGGCGAAGCGTTCTGGAGTGTTGCAGTCGATCGAACGTCTGGCCGGCCAGGGGCCGACGCATGTGTAGCGCAATGTCCAACCGTGACTGGGCACCCACGCCGACAGACGGTCGCTGACGCCACGAGAAGCCCCGCGACTTGCAGCCAGTGTTTCCATATCCTGGACTACCGATCACCCGCGCGCCCGGTCGGGCATAGCATCCCGCTTGCGCTCACGTAATCCTGGCAGCCAAGGTTGAACTCTTGCCCGATGAACTCGAAGCTCCCCCCGAAGGAGCCGGGGCCGACGAACGCCTGTGACGACGCTGTGGAGTGCCGCCTCTAAGAACTTCGGTCAGCATGTCGAAATGGGGCAGGCTCACACGTATGGGAAGTAGAGGCTGGCCACCGGGTCCGCCCAACCCACCCAGGAGATCTGATGAGCCACTACCTGTTGAACAACGTCCAGCCCCATGGCCGGACCCTGCAGCCCGATCAGCTCCAGCGCGTCATCGCTGACGTGACCGCCCTCACCCAGCAGATGCAGGAGGCCGGCGTCTGGGTGTTCGCGATGCCGTTGACCGATCCGAGCGCGGCGACTGTTGTCCGCTCGGTCGAGACTGGAGTGACCCTCGCCGATGGCCCGTTCGCCGAGACGAAGGAGTACATCGGCGGCTTCACGGTCATCGACGTCCCGGATCTCGACGCCGCGCTCGAGTGGGCCGGCAAGGCCTCGGCCGCTACCGGGTTGCCCATCGAGGTGCGGCCTGCGATGAGCTTCGGAGGCTGAGCTGGAGCCGAATCAGGACGCAGCGGCGGCCGTGGCCCGAACCTTCCGTTCGGACTACGGCCGCTGCGTGGCGATCCTCCTGCGCATGACGGGCCAACTGGCAGCGGCCGAGGATGCAGTCCAGGACGCCTTCGCCTCCGCTGCCTCCACCTGGCCCACCAGGGGTGTTCCCCCCAATCCGCAGGCTTGGATCATTGCCGCGGCCCGGAACAGCGCCATCGACAGACACCGCCGCGAGGCCACCGCCGCCCGCTTCGTTCCCGTCCTAGAACCCATTGCGGAGTCCACTCCCACCGCCAACGCAGACGCAGACGCAGACGACGAGCTCGCCATGGTCTTTCTCTGCTGCCACCCGGCCCTGTCACCTGAGTCCCAGGTCGCACTCACGCTGCGCTACGTCGGCGGCCTGACCACCCCCGAGATCGCCCGAGCCTTCGGCGCACCTGAGACCACGATCGGCCAGCGTCTCAGCCGCGCCAAGTCCAAGATCTCATCCGCCCACATCCCCCTCCGACTTCCGCCACCGGCCACCTGGGGCGAACGCATGGCGTCGGTCCTCGCCGTCATCTACGCCATCTTCAACGAGGGGTATGCCGCGAGCACTGGCTCCCTCGTCCGTGACGACCTTGCTTCGGAAGCCGTCCGGCTCGCTCGCTCCCTCTTCACCATGGCCCCCCACGACCCCGAGGTGCGGGGCCTACTGGCCCTGCTCCTCCTGCTTGACAGCCGCCGCCCAGCCCGCGTCGGACCCGAGGGCGCACTGGTGCCCCTCCCCCAGCAGGACCGGACCAAGTGGAAGCGGGACCAGATCTCCGAAGGCCACCGCCTCGTTCGTGAATGCCTCGCCATCGGTTCCCCAGGCCCCTATCAGGTCCAGGCGGCCATCCAAGCCGTCCACTGCGACGCTGCCACCGACGGGGATACCGACTGGGCGCAGATCCTCACCCTGTACGACCACCTCGTGACGATGACGTCGACCGGCACCGTACTCGTGAACAGGGCCGTCGCCGTCAGCAAACGTGATGGGCCGGAGGCTGCCCTGAGGGCCCTCAAATCGGTACCGCTGGACACCCACTACGCACGCGCGGTGAGAGCCGACCTCCTCGCCCAGACTGGGCGAATCTCGGAAGCGGCCGACCAGTTTCGGAAGGCAGCCGAACACACTTTGAACGACGCCGAGCGCGCCTTCCTGCTCGATCGAGCCACGGCACTCGATCGGCGGGCCGAATACCGCTGACCCGCGTCGAGGCACCCACCCGGGGATCCTTCGCAGCTCAGTCTGATCGGGCCGATCGTGCAAAGCACTCCACGCTGCGTCGTGCAGTCTCAGCTGCATCTCGACGAATCCAGATAATGCCACGTCGCGCTGCTACTCCGTTCGAACGAGGAGTGTCCAGCTGTCGAGATGCAGCCAACCACCGTATGGCCGCTGCTGTGGTTTGGGCGGAATCGAGATAGCCATGCCCACTCCACGGACTCAAGCTCCTGGGCCGCCCTGACATCCGGGGGCGCCGATGTCGGGAGCGCACGCGGCGCGTTGATGGAAAGTGCTGGGGCTTCCACGGCCTGTAGGCCGGCCTCCAGGCCGCACCGGCCCGTCCGACAACCTCCCTCCTTGGGATCGAGAGACCCACCGGCGTCACATCCGCGGATCTCGCCTCCGTGGCTGGTATCAGCAAGGGATGGTCAGCCCTCTGGCACGTGCCGTCGACGTACTCACGGACCCAGACCGGGACCTTCCTTCCACGCTGCGCACAGTCGTCGTCGTGGCGAGCCAGGTGAAGAGCGAGCCTCTCTCCATGTGGCTGGACCACGAGCTGAACGGGTACCCGGCTGCCGCGGACGTGCCGAGCTACCGACAGATGGGACACCTGCCGGTCCGGGTCACGTTTGCAGGACTGGGCGGGTTGTCGTGCTCGAAACACCTAGGCCAGATGGACTTGCCTAAGGCGCTACGTCTCGGCCAGCGGAACCTCCGCCAGTCCGTCGCCGAGCGCACCTCTCTGGCTGTGGGCGAGACGGGCATGGACGACGGCAAGCTCGGGATGCCCTTGCCGCTGGCCTGGACCACGCCTCTTCGGGACGTCGGTCGACGGGGTGAAGGACCGCGCCCGGGATGACTCGCCGACTCCGGAAGGGCCGGTCAGCGACAGCACTACCGTGACGGACAGTCGACCGAAGAGCGCGGCGAGCAGGCATTCGGACTGGAAGAGGAGCCCTGATGCGATGTGGCGTGGTTGCGTTGAGACTCCTTCGCAATAGTTCTCTTCATCTGCAGAAGGTTCGAAGTGGACGGCTGAGCACAGGCCACGCTCAATCGCCTCGGCGAGGTGGCCCGCATCTGTAGTCCGCAGCACCTCGGTTGCCACGCCTCACAGCCACTCTCGGCACCGAGGATCCCATCAACGAGATCGGCGCCGCCAGGGCCGTCAACGCCCTATAGCTGATGCCTCCACACCCCCGGGGACTACAAACGGAGTCGTTGGATGGACCTGCCGATGGGGCCGGCCTCGCCGGCACCCTCGTGGCCGCTGTGGACCGGCCTGTGACCGCGAATCAGCCTGCCGCACGAGCGGACCCGATGCCACTGTCCTGAAACAGCCTCTACTCGAGGTAGCGGGGATAGCACTGGCCGCCCGGCGAAAGACTCAGGTCCGCACAGCTCGCCGAAGCCTCTGCTGTGCTGGCGAACTCGCCGTAGGTGATCGCCCAATAGCCTGGGCGTAGACCGGCGGTGTTCGAGGAGTCCAGCACCATGATGTCCGATGCCGCGTAGCGGGCGGCCCGCTGCCGGGCGGCTTCCAAGGAGTAGACGTCCTGCTCGAGGGACTCGACGACCAGCGTCCAGGTGTCGCTGCTGCGCAGGTCAGGAATCTCCTCAGGCGCCTGGGCTGCGGGTTGTGAGTCAGGCTGTGACTCGGCCGGCAGATCCTTCGCCGGGTCGGGCGCCCCGCGACCACGTGCCAGCTCTTCCGTGGAAGTACTGGACGCCTCGGAGTCCGATTCCACTGACTCGGCCAGTACCGAAGCACCGGCGGTACTGGCCGGGGCCCGGAGTACTTTCGCGGCCTGGCCTGGGGAGGCCGTGGGCTGGGTGGTGGTGTCCTCGCGGGCGAGGAACCACGCATCGGCGTCACGGAAGAGGAACCAGGCACCGATGGCACACGACAGAACCAGCAGACCACTCAGGACGAGCGCTCGGGCTCTGTGCGCCGCGGAGCGGCGTCCGTCCTGCGGCGCCATCACGTCTACCGGGCCGAACACAGTGGAAACCTGCCGTTCGCCATCTGGTGACCTCGCCGGTTCCGAGGGTGGAAGCGGTCTTGCTGTGCCGGTCTCGAACTGCTGACGTGTCCCAGCAGGGATACCGGTCGTGCGCTGCTGATATGTCCCGGCAGCCGTGCCGCCCAAACGGTACCGGGGGGCGTGGCCGGCCAACCACGGTGCGAGTTGTCCTAGCCAGCGCGCCGCCTCGACGGCGGTGGGTCGCTGCCTCGCGTCCTTGGCCAGCATCGCCTCCAACCCCTGCCACACCGGCTCCGGCATGTCGCCCGGCCGGGGTACAGGATCGTTG
>PDWJ01012708.1_pt1 | contig 10681 bp, 7 predicted proteins | sample 1430881 | NCBI WGS metagenome assembly PDWJ01 (sample SAMN01162460, study PRJNA174530) | Oral metagenome, whole genome shotgun sequencing project. | biome: Marine environment; feature: Marine mammal; material: Swab sample of the gingival sulcus; isolation source: swab sample of gingival sulcus... | reverse complement strand
GAAACAGCCGACACGTTAGCGGCCATCGAACTTGCCAAGGCAAAAGGAGCCACCATCATCGGCATCTGCAATGTGGTGGGTTCCAGCATTGCCAGAGTTACCGATGCCGGCTCTTACACCCATGCAGGGCCGGAGATTGGAGTAGCCTCTACCAAAGCATTTACGGCACAGGTCACCATCCTCACCCTCTTGGCGCTCCGGCTTGCACAACTGAAGGGATCCCTCCCCACCTCACGGTTTCACCACCTCATCAACGAGATGGAATTGCTACCGGAGAAGATCACTCATGCACTGAAAGCCAACACCATGGTCAAGGAGTTGGCTAAAATCTATACCTACGCCCGGAATTTCCTCTACCTGGGTCGCGGATATAACTACCCTGTAGCACTTGAAGGAGCTTTAAAACTCAAAGAGATCTCCTATATCCATGCAGAGGGATACCCTGCTGCAGAGATGAAACACGGGCCCATTGCCCTTATCGATCATGAAATGCCTGTGGTGATTATTGCCACAAAGCGCGGGGGAATCTATGAGAAGATTCTCAGCAATATGCAGGAGATCAAGGCCAGAAACGGAAAAATTATCGCCATCGTCACAGAAGGGGACACTGACGTAAAACGCATTGCAGACTATGTGCTTGAGATCCCGGATACCGATGAAATCTTCTCTCCTATCGTGGCCACCATTCCACTGCAACTCTTAGCGTACCATATTGCCGTAATGCGAGGTACCAACGTAGACCAACCACGAAACCTAGCCAAGTCCGTAACCGTAGAGTAGGGAGATGCTCCCTGTTTAGCCTTCGCCTATAAAATCGAGATTATTTTAAGCAGCCCCGTTTGTATAGAAAATTTGAATTTGAGGCTTGCGAAGGCTGAAATAGAGGCGTTTCCTCAGGTAAATGACCATTGGGGAAGACAAGCATCACGAAGAAGTCGGACTTTATGGACAGACATCGTTCATACAAAAAAAGCAGCCCGTTAAGACTGCTTTCTCTCTTTTTCCACTCTTTTAGAACCGCTCACCCACTGCTTTCCAGTCGACCAACTCCCAATAGGCTGTCAGGTATGCCGGACGGGCATTCTGGCGGTCAAGATAGTAGGCATGCTCCCACACATCGCAAGTGAGCAAGGGGGTCTTGCCATCGCGCAGGGGGTTAGAGGCATTACTTGCCTTCACAATTTCAAGCTCACCCTCTTCATTTTTCACAAGCCAGGACCACCCCGAGCCAAAAAGGGTTAACGAGGCTTTGGTAAACGCCTCTTTGAAGGCCTCAAACGAACCGAATTTTTTGGTAATCGCCTCAGCAAGGGCTCCTTCGGGTTCTCCTCCCCCATTGGGACCCAAGCAATTCCAATAAAATGTATGGTTCCATACTTGGGCTCCATTATTAAAGATGCCACCATCCGCACTCTTCACTATCTCCTCCAGGGTTGCCTCCTCAAAGGGGGTTCCCGGCACGAGGTTATTAAGGTTATTCACATAGGCCTGGTGATGTTTTCCATAATGAAACTCGAGAGTTCTCTTCGAGATATGCGGCTCCAGTGCATCCATCGCATAGGGCAACGCGGGTAATTCAAATGCCATAATTTGTCTATTATTAAAATTAGTATTTAGCTTATTGCGGAGAATCCTACACCATGGTCGGTTCCTCCATATCGTTCACTACAATCACCTAACACCAAAGGGGGATTGTTGTTCAATTACATCTCGTATCATTTCCCAATACTAAAAGAGACTCAATGCCCGTTGAAACTCCTGATCCATTTGATGATAAAGCGGATAAAAACCTTCATCATCAAAAAGGTTTCTGCCCACATATGCTTTCATCAATAGTCGGATACGCGCTTCTGTCTCTTTATCCACATCCACCGCCTCTTTCACCCCCTTCTCCTGGCAGAAGGTATAGAATTGGGAAAGCATTGCAGGAGAGACCTGAAAATCTTCTATAAAACAACGACTATTTTCAAATCGCTCCAGATCCGCACGATGCGTATCCGTATAATGGAATGCCCAGGCATAGATCACCCCTTTATTAATCATCTCGTAGTAGAAGCGGTTATGATCAATGCGTTCAAGAGGGACAAAGACGTCGGGCATAATGCCGCCGCCACCATACACCACTTTTCCGGCAGGGGTATAGTATTTGAGCGAATCGGCAAAATGAACACTATCGATAGATTCCAACTCTCCATTGGTAAAACGCTCATAATATTCCATATAGTATGCCTCATTATCCTCCCCATAGGGTTTTTGGATAGAGCGCCCGGTGGGGGTGTAATAGCGAGAGACCGTGATCCGTACAGCCGCCCCATCATTCAGCGGGTGTTGCTCCTGCACAAGACCCTTTCCAAAGGAGCGACGCCCCACAATGGTTCCCCGATCATTATCTTGAATAGCTCCAGCCACAATTTCACTCGCCGAAGCGGATCCCTCGTCCACAAGAATCACCAATTCTCCCTTCTCATAGAGGCCATTTCTTGTGGCATGGGCATACCTTTTAGGACGGTTCAGCCCCTCCGTATAGACAATCATCTTCCCATCGACCAAAAATTCATCCGCCATGGCGATGGCCGATTGAAGATACCCACCGGTATTCCCCCGAAGGTCAAGGATAAGGTACGATAAGGGAGGATCCATCAGGGAGGCCAGGGCGCGGGAAAATTCCCTGCCCGTATTCACCGCAAAGGTATTCACCTTAATATATCCCACACTATCATTGGGTTTATAGGCAATATCCACACTCTCCGTAGGGATCACATCACGAGTAATAGAGAAGGGCAGAAGGGATTCAAATCCACGACGATAGACTCCCACCATCACCTTGGTACCTTTGGGCCCTTTAAGAAGTTTTACCACATCGGAATTCTGCAACCCCTTTCCGGCTACCAAGCTATCATCCACTGTTACAATGCGATCCCCGGCCAGGATTCCCACCTTCTCAGAGGGACCCTTGGGAAGAGTTTTAACCACCGTAATGGTATCCTCCTCCATACGAAACTGAACCCCAATCCCCTCAAAATTACCTTGCAACGACTCATTAACATCCTCAAAATCTTCTTTAGGAATATAAACGGAATGAGGATCCAGCTCCTCTAACATTCGAACAATAGCCACCTCTTCCATTTTTTCCATATCGACGGTATCCACATAATCCTGTTCGATATAATTCAACACCTCCAGCACTTTATGTTTACTCATTCCCTCCTCAGAAAGGGTAAAAAGGGGCATTTCACCCCGCTCTCCTCCCGAACGAAGGGCAAACCCTATCAAGATGCCCAAGATCACCGCCAGGGAAAGGAACAGTGGAAGATAGGCCGGAACTCTCTCTCTACGCATTGCCTTATGAATTTTCACGCGACGAAAGTACAAACTTTTTCATAGCACCGAGGCATATTTTGCGTCATCTCCGCCCCTATTCACAAGAGGAAACGAGCATATCACGAAAAAAACGTACCTTCGCAAAAAAGATAAAAACCATGAAAAAACAGCTTTTACTTCTTGTAATGGTCATCGGCGTTGTGCTTTTCTCCTGTACGCCTAAAGACCCCAACCTTGTAACCATTACCGGAAAAATCACCAACCCTGTAGATGAGAATGTTGCATTTATTGGCAGCGACACCACCTACACGGCCACCACCGCTCCTGATGGCACCTTTACGGTGACATTCTCGTTAGACAGTGCCGCCTATTTCTCCTTCAAGCACGGTATTGAAACCACAGCCATGTATATCCTTCCCGGGGAGACCATCGAGTTAACCATTGATCCTGAAATGTTTGACGAGACTATCTCCTACACCGGAAGCCCGGCCTCTTCTTTCCTCGCCGAAAAATATCTTCTTTCGGAATCGTTTGATTTCATGGATGACCTCTTCTACCTTGGCAGCCAGGAGGAGTATGCCGCCCATGTCAACAACTACAAAGAGGAAATTTTCGAGAAATTCTCTGCCGTCACCGATACCTCCTTCATCCGTAAAGAAAAGGAGAAGGTTGAACAGATGCTCTCCTACTACCTTAAACGACAAGAGCAACAAGCCCAAAAACTTGCCGAATATGGCGAAGATGTAAAGGTATTTTACATGAAACGCGTAAAATTGGATCGGGAAAAAGGCCTTTATAACAAGCTTAAAAGCATGGACTACAACGCCTTCAAAGAGGAACTTGATAACTATAAAGAGACCCTGTTGGCTTACCTTAAAGAGGTTTCCGATAAGGCGTATGTCAAAAAACAGAAGAAAGCCATTGATAAAAATATCAAAAGTTGGGATGACCGGAAAAAAATGATTGAAGCCGTACCCAAAAAAGGGGAAAAGGCCATTGGTTTTACCTATCCCGACAAAACAGGGAAAGAGTTTTCTCTGGAATCCTTCAGAGGAAAACTGGTCTATGTAGATGTTTGGGCCACTTGGTGCGGACCTTGTAAAGGAGAGATTCCCTACCTCCAAAAACTGGAGAAGGAGTACCATGGCAAAGAGATTGTATTTGTGAGCATCTCCACCGATGGAGACCGTGATGCCTGGCTAAAAATGATTGAAGAGAAAAATATGGGCGGCATCCAACTTCATGCCGGCAGAGAGTGGAAAGATGGCCAAATGACAGGCATTTCCCACGACTACGCAATTCTGGGAATTCCCCACTTCTTGCTCTTCTCTAAGGATGGTAAGGTAATCAGCAACGATGCCCCACGTCCCTCTTCGGGCAAGGCAATCCGAACACTCATCGACGAGAATTTGTAATACCCCTTTCGGGTAATACAGCCATAGCCGCAATTGTAGCAGCAGGGCATGCCCTGCTGCTACAATTGCGGCTATGGTCGCATTAACGGGATCCTGTTAGTTTACGACAATCCCCTTTATCACCCGCTCTTCACCAATGGTGATACTACACAGGTAAACCGAGATCCACATGGCGCATATCCATTTTATGAAAGATATGAAGATACATTTTATCAAAAGAGAAATCATTGTACATCCACGCCTGCATAAAAGTAAATTATTCATTTACCCTAGTAAACTCCCATTTTTCAGCCTTCACAAGCCTCGAATTCGAACGTTCTATACAGCCTCTTCAAAACCCTGACTTTATGGACAAACACTAAATAGATGAAGCCTCCATGACTGTTAAGGGACACACAATGGAATGATTATAGGGGGGGACGGAAGACCGAAGACAATTTTTTGCGAATGTTGCCATTAACCCAAGCCAAAGGCTACAAAATATAAACCGATGAAAACATTAAAGAAAAAAATAAAAATTATCGTTGAAAAAACAGACACTGGATTTTCTGCATACTCAGATAAATACGCAATCTTTACAACAGGTAGAACGATTCCCGAATTAATAAATAATTCTTATGAAGCGACCCAATTATATTTTGAAGGTCAATATGAAATAACACATGAGAACCTAACATTTGAAATTGACTTTTCACAATTCTTTCAGTACTACAAAGTGCTAAACTCAAGATTCCTTGCTGAAAAAATTGGAATGAATCCAACTTTGTTATCTCAATATATTCAAGGACATAAAAAACCATCAGAGAACCAAACCGAGAAAATATTGACCGGTATTCATCAAATCGGACAAGAATTATCTGAGATGAATTTAATTTTCAAAAGATAAAAGGTAAAAAGTAAAAGGTAAAAGCCGGTAAGCCCCGGAGAAAAGAGATAGGTTTGTCACAACACCAAGCAAAGCACCCTTACAGCCCCGTAGGGGCGAAACCTTTGTAAACAGCACCATACCACGCACCCCCAAAGAGCCCCGGAGGGGCGACACCTTTGTAACAGCAGCATACCACGCACCCCAAAAAAGCTCCGTAGGAGCGACACCTTCATAACAGTGGTACCCCCTCCTCTCCCCAAAGCCCATTGATTGAGCGGAGCCAAAATCAACACCGACTTCTAACTTCGGCTTCGCTCAGCCAGCGGTTGTCATCGGCGGTGCAAACCAGTAACCATATGATTTACAAGCAATTACTAATTATTAATTCCTAATTACTAATTGTAAAAAAGGTGTCGCCCCTCTGGGGCTTTGGGGGGAGGAAAGGGCATCGCTATTACAAAGGTATCGCTCCTACGGAGCTCTTTGGGAGTGCTTTGCTTGGTACGGTGCTGTTACAAACGCGTTGCCACGGGGAAGGGTGCTTTGCTTGGTATGGTCACAGACTTATCTCTCCCTCTGGGCCTACTGACTGTTGGATGTTAGCCTTTAGCCTGGGTTAATGGCAACGTTCACAAAAAGTTGCTCCCCGTCTTCCATCTTCCGTCTTCCAACTTCCGTCCCTATAATCATTCCATTACCACATTACCACATTATCCCATTACCACATTATCACATTACCACATTATCACATTACCACATCACCACATTATCGCATTGTCACATTACCACATTATCACATTACCGCATTATCCCATTACCACATTACCACATTACCATATTACCACATTACCGCATTATCACATTATCACATTACCACATTATCACATTATCACATTACCACATTACCACATTATCACATTACCACATTACCACATCACCACATTATCGCATTACCACATTACCACATTACCACATTAGCACATTACCACATTACCGCATTAGCACATTACCACATTACCGCATTAGCACATTACCACATTACCGCATTAGCACATTACCACATTACCGCATTAGCACATTATCACATCAGAAGCAACCAACCTTATGAGCATCGACTCTTTAATCTTTAACTGAAAAAATGTCGGTTACGTTAACCATGAAAAAAATTTCGACCGCCAAAGGCGGTTCTGTTTAAATAATCAAATGAATTCACCCTTCGCACACTCAGGGTGAAAATAATCAAATAATCAATTACCCCGAACACACCGCACGGAAAAACCGTCGGCCTTGCTGTTGTAGTAGTCGCGCACACCGGCGTAGTCATAGATCAGGTCTCGGTACCACGCGTGACTACTGCCGTCCTCCGTGGCCGACCACCAGTAGCCGAGGTAGCCGACACTGTTGAACGTGCCGTATGTGTTACGGCAGCCGCCCGGAAGGGCGGTAAAACCACTCTCATTGGTGGCCCCTGTGTTGGGACTACGCCAATGCGCCGTACCGACCTCCTTCATCTTTCCGCCGGCACTCCACTTTCCCCCCAAATAATCCACCAACACAGACCACTCCCCGTCTGTGGGCAGATGCCAACCCTCAGGGCAGATCCCCTGTCCCTCAGCATTATCACGCGCCCAATTATCCCCAATAGCCGCCGCATAGGTATATAATCCGCCATATACACTTGAGGGATCATTCTCATAATAACAATACGCATCATCCGTATTATTATCCCCCAAAGCTGCCCAAACACCCCAGTCGGTAACATGGGGAATGGCATCCCCATTGGGATAATGGGTTACCCTCAAGTTCTCACGCATCCAACACTGCTCGCCGATCAAAAGCGTGTTATAGCGGTTCCCGTCGATATCGGTGACCGTGGCAGGGCAACCGCCGGGAGTCTCCACATGGATATACGCCTCCTTGGTTTCCGTACCCGTACCATACGAATTACCCACCGTGAGGGTCACCGTATAATCCCCAACAGCCATATATTCATGCACCGGATGCTGCTCCGTAGAAGTAGCCCCATCCCCAAAATCCCACTGCCAGGAAGTAGGGGCATTGCTGCTCTGATCCGTGAAGGTTACAGTGAGTGGAGGATTCCCTTCAAGAGGGGTGGCTGTAAAGGAGGCCTCCGGTGCCGACACCATGATACCCCAAACACACCGCACAGAGAAGCCGAAGGACTTGTCGAGGCTGTAGCGGTACACATTGGCGTAGTCAAAGTACAGGTAGCGGTACCACGCGCGGCTACTGCCGTCCTCCGTGGCCGACCACCAGAAGCCGTGGCTACCGACAGAGTAGAACGTGCCGTAGCTGTGACGGAAGCCACCCGGAAGGGCGGTGAAACCACTCTCATTAGTAGCTCCCGTATTGGGACCCTGCCAATGCCCAGTACCGACCTCCTTCATCTTTCCGCCGGCAACATCTTCTCCCCCCAAATAATCAATAAGCGTTGTCCACTCCACATCTGTGGGCAGATGCCAACCCTCGGGGCAGATCCCCTGTCCCTCGACATTATCCCGCGCCCAATTATCCCCAATAGCCGCCGCATAGCTATATAAGGCACCATACTCACTTGAGGGATCATTCTCATAATAACAATACGCATCATCCGTATTATTATCCCCCAAAGCTGCCCAAGCATCTTTATCGGTAATATAGGGGATCGCATCCCCATTGGGATAGAGGGTTACCTTCAGATTCTCTCGCATCCAACACTGCTCGCCGATCAAAACCGTGTTATAGCGATTCCCGTCGATATCGGTCACTGTGGGCATTCCAGGACAAGGTACTCCATTGATCCCGCCACCACCTTCCGTAACGGTTATGTAATGAGGCTTTATTTCACTATCGGAGTCTTTGCCTTTCACAACCGTTAACGTTACGGTATACTCTCCGGCATCCATATAGGTGTGCACGGGATTCTCCTCAAGAGAGGTCGCTCCATCCCCAAAATTCCAGCTCCAACTCTCAGGATCGTACTGTGATTCATTGGTAAAATGCACTTCCAATGGAGCATCACCATGCAGCGGTGTCGCAGAGAAATCGGCTACCGGAGGGTTTTCAACCTCCGGTTCTTCCGTACAAGTGGTAAATAATGTCACTACCAACAAAATGATAATGATAAGCCATAGGGGCATCTGTTGATTTTTCATGAGGTACGTGTTTAAAGTAGCTCCAACAAAATTCAGTATTTTTATCCTTAAAAACAAGGGGTTATGGCATGACGGTCAAAAAGGTATTGCCCCTACGGGGCTTTGGGAGGAGGAAAGGGCATCGCTATTACAAAGGTGTCGCTCCTACGGAGCTCAGCAGCTATTGGCTTTTGGCTGTTAGCCTTTAGCTTGGGTTAATGACAACGTTCACAAAAAATTGTTTTCCAACTTCCGTCTTCCATCTTCGGTCTTCCGTCTTCCGTCTTCCGTCCCTATAATCATTCCATTACCATATCACCACATTATCATATCACCACATTACCACATTATCACATTATCACATTTAAAACAAAATTAACCCTTTAATTTACAAACAATTACTAATTATTAATTCCTAATTGCTAATTATCCCGAACGCACCGCACGGAGAAGCCGATGGACTCGTAATAGTCGCCGCGGTACACATTGGCAGCGCTATAGCGCAGGCCTCGGTGCCACGCGTAGCTACTGCGGCACTCCGTGGCCGACCACCAGTCGCCGTCGTAACCGACACTGTGGAACGTGCCGTTGTAGTCACGGTGGCCGCCCGGAAGGGCAGTAAAACCACTCTCATTGGTAGCCCCTGTGTTGGGACTCTGCCAATGTGCCGTACCGACCTCCTTCATCTTTCCGCCGGCAACATCCCAACCTCCCAAATAATCCACCAACACAGTCCACTCCTCGTCCGTGGGCAGATGCCAACCCTCGGGGCAGATTCCCTGTCCCTCGGCATTATCCCGCTCCCAATTATCCCCAATAGCCGCCACATAGCTATATAAGGCACCATACTCACTTGAGGGATCATTCTCATAATAACAATACGCATCATCCGTATTATTATCCCCCAAGGCTGCCCAAGCATCATCATCAACGATATGGGGGATGGCATCCCCATTGGGATAATGGGTTACTTTAAGGTTTTCTTTCATCCAACACTGCTCGCCGATCAAAACCGTATTATAGCGATTCCCGTCGATATCGGTCACTGTGGGCATCCCCGGACAAGGTGCTCCATTGGTTCCGCCACCACCTTCCGTAACGGTTATGTAATGAGGCTTTATTTCACTATCGGAGTCTTTGCCTTTCACAACCGTTAACGTTACAGTATACTCTCCGGCATCCGTATAGGTGTGCACGGGATTCTCCTCAAGAGAGGTCGCTCCATCCCCAAAATTCCAGATCCAGCTCTCAGGATCATACTTTGATTCATTGGTAAAATGCACTTCCAATGGAGCATCACCATGCAGCGGTGTTGCAGAAAAACCGGCTACCAGTGGATTTTCATCCTCCGGCTCTTCTCTACAGGTGGTGAATAATGTCACTACCAACAAAGTGATAATGATAAGCCATAGGGGCATCTGTTGATTTTTCATGATATACGTGTTTAAATTAGTTCCAACAGAATTCAGTATTTTTATCCTTAAAAACAAGGGATTATGGCATGACTGTTACAAAGGTATCGCCCCTATGGGGCTTACCTACTGTTAGCCTTTGGTAATTACAATTAACAATTATCTGAAATTTAGAGGATTATAGAGTTTTGAAAGGGATCTGTAACGCAGCGGGGAAGCGCTAACAGCCAAAGGCCAACAAGCTAAAAGCCAACAGCCGGTAACATTACCGCTAGGGACTGGCCACTGAAACAGTCTACAACATAAGCGTAAAAGAGGATTAGGTATTTTCTCAAAGAGCTAAAAAATGATCGTTTTCGTATGGCCAAAATATGATATCTTAAATAACGGAGAGAGGTCATAAAAGCATAACTTTCAGAACTCCCCTTTTATTTAGAGTCCGTCTATAAAGTCCGACTTCTTCGTTATGCTTGTCTTCAAAATGGTCATTTACCCCAGTAAACTCACATTTTTCAGCCTTCGCAAGCCTCG
>PDWJ01005303.1_pt1 | contig 10681 bp, 9 predicted proteins | sample 1430881 | NCBI WGS metagenome assembly PDWJ01 (sample SAMN01162460, study PRJNA174530) | Oral metagenome, whole genome shotgun sequencing project. | biome: Marine environment; feature: Marine mammal; material: Swab sample of the gingival sulcus; isolation source: swab sample of gingival sulcus... | reverse complement strand
GACATTTTGCCGTTGTTGGAAAAAATCGCACAAAGCGGGAAAAAAGATTTGGTGATTATTTGTGAAGATTTGGAAGGCGAAGCGCTTGCGACACTCGTGGTGAACAAATTGCGCGGTACATTGAATGTGTTGGCGGTAAAAGCGCCGGAATTCGGTGATACGCGCAAAGACGTGTTGGAAGACATTGCAATTGTCACGGGCGCAACAGTTGTTGCGGAAGACAAAGCGATGACGATGGAAAATGTCGGTTTGGAAGTGTTGGGTTCTGCGGCGAAAGTGGTGTCCACAAAAGATGAAACGACAATTGTGGATGGTAAAGGAACCAAAAAAGCAATCAAAGAACGTGCGGAACAAATTTCGCGCTATGCCGAAGCGGAAACATCACGTTATGAGAAAGAAAAATTGCACAAACGTGTGGCGAAACTTGCCGGCGGTGTGGCGGTTATTCGTGCCGGTGCGGCGACGGAGACGGAAATGAGTTATGTGCGCCACAAGTTGGAAGATGCGCTCGCAGCAACCAAAGCGGCGGTGGAAGAAGGTGTGGTTGCCGGTGGTGGAACGGCACTTGCCAAAGCGGCGGTATCACTGCGTGTCGATGAAAATACGAACAATGAATTTCGTGCCGGATACAAAACACTATTGAACGCACTTTCCGCGCCACTTAAACAAATTGCGGCAAACGCCGGAGAAAAAGAGGCGGCGGTTGTGCTCAACGCGGTTGTGGAAGGTAAAGGTAAAAACTTCGGATACAATGCGCTGGAAGATCGATATGAAGACGATATGGTGAAATCCGGTATTATTGATCCGTTGAAAGTGACACGCACGGCGATTGAAAATGCGGTATCTGTCGCGTCAATGCTTTTGACAACGGAAGCGGTGATTACCGACAAGCCGGAAGAAAACCCAACACCGGATCCTGCGGCGGCAGCTGCGGCGATGGGTGGTATGGGCGGCGGTATGCCCGGCATGATGTAGATTTTTACCGCACAAAGCACATCAATCGGTACAAAAACACACGGCAACGGCGCCGTGTGTTTTTTTTCTTGGCAAAAGATGATATAATAATTGTATTGCATAATATACAAGGAGGAATATGAAAATTGAGAACGATCAACTCTACACCTATCTTTTGGAAAATGACATTGTGGAAAAGGCGGTTGCGGAACCGCTGTTTATGCGCGCGAAAAAAGAGAATAAGCAATTGCGCACACTATTGGTGCGCGAAGGTGTGCTGACACCGGTACAATCTGCGCAGATTATGGCGACGATTTTGGGATATCCCTGTATTGATTTGACAAAAGAACAAATTGCGGCGGATATTTTGCAGATTATTCCGGAGCAAGTTGCGAAAAAATCGCATGTCGTTGCTTTTGAAAAAGACAAAAAAACACTCAAAGTGGCGATGCTCAATCCGGATAATTTGCAAATGATTGATTTTTTGAAGAAAAAAACGCATTTGCATATTGAACCGTATGTAACAACGGAAGAAAGTTTGAAAGCGGCGCTCAAACAATATACGCGTAGTTTGAAAGCCGAATTCGGGGATATTATCAGCGATGGGGATATGGAAGGCACGACACAATCATGTGCGCAAGAGGATGCGGATGATGATGACCATGATTTACAAAAAATGGCGCGGGACCTGCCAATCGTGCGGATTGTGGATGCACTTTTGAAACATGCGATTTTGGAAGGTGTGTCTGACATTCACATTGAACCGCAAGAAAAAGAAGTGATTGTGCGGTATCGCGTGGACGGTATTTTGCATCAAGCAATGACACTACCGCGTACAGCGCTTTTGGGGATTGTAGCGCGGATTAAAGTACTATCGAATCTCAAATTGGATGAACACCGTTTGCCGCAAGATGGGCGGTTTAAGATTGAAAATGACGAATACAAAATTTCTTTTCGTGTCAGTATTCTGCCGGTTTTTGACGGAGAAAAAATCGTGATGCGTTTGTTGGATGAATCGTCACATGGATTGACGTTGGAAAAAATGGGTTTGCGCGGCGCATCACTCGAAGCGGTTCAGCGCGAAATTCGCAAACCGAACGGCATGGTGCTGGTTACCGGTCCGACCGGTTCGGGGAAAACAACAACATTGTATACGGCTATCGATATTCTCAATTCACCGGAAGTTAATATTTCCACCGTGGAAGATCCGGTGGAATATCGCATGGACAGCATTAATCAAACGCAGGTATTGGCAAAAATCGGCATGACATTTGCGTCGGCATTGCGCGCGCTGTTGCGTCAGGATCCCGATATTATTATGGTGGGGGAAATTCGCGATCATGAAACATTGGAAATTGCAATGCATGCGGCGATGACGGGACATTTAGTGCTTTCGACGCTTCACACCAATTCCGCGGCCGGCGCGATTGCGCGGATGATTGATATGGGTGCGGAGCAATTTTTGATTGCGTCTACGACAAATGTGGTGATTGGACAGCGTCTGGTACGACGGTTGTGTCCGGAGTGTCGCACATCGTACTTTTTGGATGCGCGCGAGATTGAAACGTTGCGCAAAAATTATGACTTGGATGCGATTATGGAAACATTGCATCGCAACGGATGCATAAAAGAACCGCTTCCATGGGATAAAATTGAATTTTTTGACAAGAAAGGGTGTTCGCAATGTAGTGATACGGGATATAAGGGACGGTGTGGTATTTTTGAGGTTTTTGAAGTGACGGAAAGTATTGAAAAAATGATTACGCAAAATGCGACGTCGGACGCGCTGGAACGTCAAGCGCGATCGGAAGGGATGATGACAATGGTTGAAGATGGTTTTGCAAAAGCGATTGAAGGTATGACGAGTATCGAAGAAATTTTACGTGTTACTAAAGAATAATCTATGCCAAAATTTCTATACACCGCAAAAAATGAACATGGACAAACAAGTGCCGGTAATATTGATGCGAAAAATGAACGCGATGTCGCGCTGCAACTACGTGCAAAAGGTCTAATCGTTACATCGATTGAGGCGATGGAAGAATCACATGCGCCACGCATTAAATTTATCGACCGCATTCACGGCGTGAGTCTTAAAGAAAAACTGTTTTTTACGCGTAATTTAAGTGTGATGGTGTCATCGGGATTGACGATTGCGCGTTCCATTGCGAATTTGAGTGTGCAAACAAAAAACAAGCATTTCAGAGAAATTTTGGAAGATATTTACACAAATGTACAAAAAGGAAAGACATTGAGTGAAACACTCGCAAAATATCCGGCGGTATTTAACGATCTTTTTGTCAACATGATTCGTGTCGGGGAAATTGGCGGTACACTGGAAGAATCGCTGGATATCGTGACGGAGCAGATGGCAAAGGATCATGATTTGCGTTCCAAAGTCAAAGGCGCAATGATTTATCCGGCAGTGATTATTGTGGTGATGATTTTGGTTGGAGTTGTCATGTTGACGTATGTTTTGCCGCAAATTTTGAGCGTTTTTGAAGATTTGGATGTCGTGCTTCCCGCAACAACACAAGTAATCATCGCTATTAGCAATGGCCTCAAAGAATATCACACCATCATCGCAATTGTGCTGATTGGCGGGGGCGCGTTTCTTCACTTTTTTAGTAAAACGGATCGTGGCAAAAAAACATTCAGTTTTTTGTTTTTGCATTTGCCGATTATACGCAATATCGTTTTGAAGGTAAATTGTGCGCGTTTTGCACGGATTTACAGTTCATTGTTACACAGCGGTGTGTCCGTTGTAGATTCACTGGGAATTGTTGCGCGCACACTGACAAACACATATTTCCAAGAAGCGATTTTGGATGCGCAAGAACGCATTCAGCGTGGTATTGAATTATCGCGAGTGATTAAAGAATACCCGGCAATTTTTCCGGTTATTGTCGGACAGATGGTGCAAGTGGGGGAAGAAACGGGACAGACGGAAAAAATGCTGATTAAACTCGCGGAGTTTTATGAAGAAGAAGTTAATCAAATTACCAAAAATCTTTCATCGATTATCGAACCGATTTTAATGTTACTGATCGGTGGTGCGGTGGGATTTTTTGCGGTGTCGATGTTGACGCCGATGTATAGCGTGATGAGTAATATTTAATGCGGATGTATGCAAAAAATGAAAAAAGGATTTACGTTGATTGAAGGGGTGATTGCGTTGGCTATTTTTATTCTTTTGGTGAGTGTTTTTTATAATGTGTTCGGGCAGTCGGCAACATTGTTGGGTGATGTGAAACAACGACGGGGGGCGATGGCGCTGGCGCAAGAACGGATGGAGCATTATCGTAATTTTGCATATGATAATGTTGAAGTTGTGACAAAAGGCGGCTTGATTGTGGAAGATGAAACGGCGGAAGTCAATGATACAACGTATCGTATTATTACATCTGTCGAAACAATTGATGATCCTACGGACGGTACAATCGCAGACGGCACGGATCCGATTTGGAATGATTACAAACATGTATCGGTGACCATTGTATGGGATAAATGTGTGAATATGACACAGTACAGTCGCGGTGATGCGGAGCACGGTGCGGAGTGTAGTCAAAATCGCGTGACGGTTATGGCGCAATTTGTGCCGCCGGGCGGGTTGGAAACAATCGGTTCGGGCGGTGTGCTATCCGTGAATGTCTTGGATCACGATGCCAATCCGATCAATACGGCACGTGTGCGTATTCATAATCGTGATACGGGGGCGACGCCATATGATTATGCACCGGTCCATATCGGGAATCTCATGTATGTCGGTGCGCCGGCGTGTGAGGGGTGTTATCACATCAGTGCGCGTGCGGATGGATATGAAGCGATTACAACACAACAAAATCCCGCGTCGATACACATACCGATAATCGGGGATGTGACATATCATCCGCAATATGTTCATCAAAATGTAAATGAAGGGGACCTTACAACGTTATCATTTATTTTACAAAAATTATCTACTCTGAAAATTACCGTGGAAGATACGGATGGGAATACGGATATTGGCGGGATTAGTTTTTTTGCACAAGGCGGGCGTGTGCTCGGCACTAATTCGCATGCCAATCCGGCATATACCATGCAAGATGTCTATGCGTTTAATCAAAAAATCGATTTGGGCGATGACGGTGTGAAACATGTGCGCACAGATACAAATGGGGACGGGTCGATTACAAGTGATGATGATGTAAATCCCGGCGTATACCACGCATCGGATTTTGATTTGGACACGGATGATGATGGGGAAGATGATTATGTGTTTTGGAAATTCGATGTTCATGACGGGTCTGATCCCGCAACAATCGCAGTTGATCCTGATACGGATGTAGATGCGAAAATGATTTTGATAAGTAAGCATGAAGAAGGTGTGACTTTTGTTGTTGAGGATGAAGAGGGTGAACCTATAGACGAAGTTTTGGTTACGGTATTTAATGATAACTGGGGGTGTGCGAAAGTATTGGAAACGGATGCTTTCGGACGGGTATTTTTTGATGCGATAGAAGTTGATGACGATGACGAAAACGCAATGGAGTTGTATAGAGAAAATCTTGTTGTCGGACAGAAATATCGTATGTTGATAACGAAAGATACTTTTGCGGACAATGATTTTGATGATCAAGAAATTGAAATTAAAGATGGGGAACTTATCATAAAGGATGCGGTGTTGGTAAAAGTACAAGATGATTAGTAACGATGTTTTATGAAAAATTTACGTGGCATTACACTGGTTGAGATGTTGATTTCCATTACGATTTTTTCGTTGGTGATTGTCGGGTCAAGTATTTTTTTTGCGCGCATGTGGCGCCTCAATCAATACACAATCAATATGGGTATTGCATCATTGACGGCAAGTCGCAATATCAAAGAAATGGCGGGATATATTCGCAAAGCACGTGAATCGGAAACGGGCGCTTTTGCCATTGAATATGCGGATGAAGAGGAAATTTTTTTCTACATGGATTATGATGAAGACGGCACGACAGAACGGATGCATTATTTTCTCCAAGACAGTACTCTGCACATGGGCGTGTGTGAACCGCAATTTGCCGGTGCAAGTGTGTTGTATAATGATGCGGATGAGGTCGTTGTGAGTACAATTCCGCATGTCATTAATCAGTTGCGCGGAGACACGCTGTTTGCATATTATGGGTCAGACAAAGAAATCTATGCATATGATACGGCGAATGATAACGCACTGCCCACACCCGTCGTCACAAGTGATATTACAATGATAAAAATGATGTTGACCGTTAATCCGGATGCGGCACGTGAAAAAGAAGATACGCATATTCAATCATTTGCGGTTGTGCGTAATTTAGCAAATTTCGATCAAACAGTATCACCATAAAAATATGAAAAAACAATGGCATAAAAAAATACAAAAAAGAGGGACGGCGTTGGTATACGTACTCATTGTGATTGGTGCCGCCGCGACGCTGTTTTCCGGCACGGCGCAATTTGTACTCTCGCATGTGCGGTATAACATGACGCTGGAGCCGCGCGAACAAGCGTTTCAAGCAGCCGAATCCGGTGTTTATTTTTATCGATGGTATCTCGCACATAACTTGGAAGGCTTAACATCCAGTCAGATATCACATTTTTGGCACAATGATCCAATCGGTGTTGATGATAATGGTGATGGAGATTGTGATGATCCTGATACGGCTGATGGCGATGGTGATGGTACGGAAGCGTTTGTGGCGGATTTTGGCGATCATGGAAAATATAAAATTTGTATTATTGCACCGGAAAGTTATTCAACGGTTGTTTTGATTGAGTCGGAGGGAATTGTCGAAAAAAACGGAAAAACATACACACGTAAAGTGCGCGCGCGACAACGGAAGCCGTCGTGGAGTGAATTTGCGTTGGTAGCAAATGCGTTTACGCGTTTGAGTAGCGGGACGGAAGTATTCGGACCGATTCATGTTAACGGGGGATTTCATTTTGATGGGACGGCACACAACATTGTTTCGAGTGCCGTGAGTTCGTATTATGATAGTGATTTTGATGTGCAAGATACTCGTCCCGGCGTATGGGCGGCGGCGAATCCCGAGTCCGGTGGATACAAATATATTGACACAAGCGATCACGAACATTTTTTGGCGGGGAAACGTTATCCGGTTCCGATTCAAGATTTCAACAGTTTAACGTCAAACTTCGGAGAAATGCGCACGGCATCCATTGCACACGGCACATACTATAATGAAGTTGCAGATGGCGGTGTCGGATATTATGTTGTTTTTGGTGCGCCGCACCCGTCAAAAGTTTCCATTTATGAAGTGGAAGACGCTGATGCGGGGTATATGCCGCAATTACGTGTGGAATGTGAGATACATTATTATCCGTGGGGCGGCGCATATCAAACATGTCACACCAAAGACCCGCAAGTTATTGATTTGCCGGAAGATGGTGTGATGTACTTTGAAGATAATGTGTGGGTGGAAGGACATATTCCAAGTAGTTATGCGCTGACGCTGGCGGCACACAGTCCGGATTCCGCAAAACCGCGGATTTTCTTGGGAACGGATGATATTGAATATGAAGATTATGATAGCGGGTGTATTTTGGCGCTTGCGGCGGAGGGGAATATTGAATTTATTAGAGACAGTGACGGTGATCTTTCCGCAAGTAGCGGTAGTGATGCGGAAACATTGAACATTGACGCGATTCTTTTGTCGCAATATGGGCGTGTTGGGCGGTATCATTGGCCTTATGACTACAAAGACACCATTACGCTCTATGGTGCCATTGCGACAAATACGCGTATGGGATTCGGGTATACCGATGGGACGGGATTTCAGAATCGTAACATTAACTTTGATGGGAGCTTGTTGTATAATCCGCCACCATTTTTCCCTACGGAAGGGTCGTATGAGATTGATATGTGGGAAGAAATTGATTCATAGGGATAATATGGTATGATATAAAGGAAACCGAAAAATAAAAATAGACATGTCCATTTTGAACAAAAAAATTATCAATGTAACACCGCCATACTTTGGGCTTGATATCAGTGAATTTTCCGTTAAAGTCATGCAAGTGTCGAAACACCGTTCACATGACCGCGTGCATGGTTTTGCTGTGGAACATATTCCGGCGGATGTGATGCGTGACGGTACGATTGTGAAACCGGATGTTTTGACGCATGCGATTCATACTGCATGCAAAAAGGCGAAAATTACGACAAAAAACGTGGTTTGTTCTTTGCCGGAGTCAAAAACATTTTTGCGTATCGTGTCACTACCGAAAATGCATGAATCGGAAGTGCACGAAGCGATTAAATGGGAGATTGAAGCGGTGATTCCTTTGTCGATTGATCAGGTGTATTATGATTGGCATATTTTAACACGTTCCATTACACACGATGCGCAAAAAATGGATATTATTGTCGTTGCAGTGTCAAAACAGTACGTTGATGAATACATTCAAATGTTTAATGATGCGGGCTTGACGGTGTATGGTTTTGAATTGGAATCCGTGGCGCAAACCATGAGTTTGCTGCACAATGATGAAAAAGGCGCAACAACGATGATTATCGATATTGGTGATAAGAACACGAGTTTTGTGATTACGGTGGATAATGTGCCGGTGTTTACATCGAGTATTCCGTTATCGGCGGATTCCATTACGCAAGTAATTGCGCAAACACTCGGCATCACACACGAGAAGGCGGAAGAAATCAAAAAGGAAAAGGGTATCGGTTCCGCTGTTAAAGATGACCATATTTTCCAAGCGGTACGTCCCGTGGCGGACAGTTTTGTCCAAGAGGCGAAAAAATCCATCGATTTTTATCTCTCCGGGCTCACATATTCACAAAAAATCGATCGTATTATCATGAGTGGCGGCGGATCGCGCACAAAAGGGTTAACGACGTATCTCGCGCATCACTTAGGGTATGAAATCATGCGCGGGGATCCGTGGGTGAATATGCGTTTTCAGGGCAAACCGCCAATTGATAAAGAATCTTCCGTGCAGTACACGACGGTGATCGGTTTGGCATTAAAAGAATTGTAGCGTATGAGAATTCATTTTAATTTGTTACCACAAGAACAGAAAAGACATTTGCGCATTCAAAAAAGATTGCGTATTGCGATTGAACAAGAAATTTATTTTGTCATCATTGCGATACTGTTTTTCTTAGCATTGTGTGCAATGTACTTTTTGCTTGTTTCGCGATTTACCATTATTGAAGGCATGGAACAACAAATTACGCAAAAAGAAGCTTATGTGCAAGTGCGTGACATGCATCAAAAATTTGATCGTATTGATACGTATGTACAACACCTTGATACATTGCACGATGATATGCCGCAGTGGTCGCAATTGTTTGTATTGTTGAGTGCGCATGTGCCGCAAAACATTGTTGTTCACCGGATTTCCATGGAAGAAAATCATGTCAGTGTGCATGCCACAGCCGTGACACGTGATGATATTGCCGTTGTAAAAGAGAAATTGCGTGATGTGGAACGAGATGGAAAACAGTGTTTCACAAAAATTCATGTTCCGGAAGGTCAATTCGCGGTGCCGGAAGATGTGCAATGTGATATTGAATTTGATGTGCAATTAGACTGTTTAAAATAGACATATGACACAAGAAACAATGAAAAAATATCGTATACATATCGGCATTATCGCTTTTTTTGTTGTGATTTTGATTGGCATTGTATATGGATCGGTGTATATGTTGCATGCGATTATGGAAAAATCGCGTGCGGTGGAGAAAAAGGAAATCGATTATTCCATTGAGTCGGGTTTCTTGGAAAATGTGCAAGAGTCGCAAAAAAATGTTACATACATTGAACAAGGTGATGCGCTGTTGCATGTGCTTTTGCCGAATACCGATGATGCGAAGGTGCAATTATTTTATGAACTGGAAGCAATTGCCAAGGAAGCGAATATTTTGCAGATTCAGTTTGACATTGCGCAAGATGACAAAAAGAAAAAACGAAAAAAGAAAAAGGATGAAGACGGCGAAAAAGAAAAGGAAAAAAATGTGCTAAATGTCAATATTACAATGATTTGCACATACAATAATTTGGTCTATTTTATGCAAAAGGTTGAGAATATGCAATTTTTTGGAAAAGTGGTATCATTTAATATTATGGAAATCACACGAGACACCATCGCCAAAACCGACGAGGAACTGGCACAGAAAATGAGCGATAATAGCGTGCGGGCGGAAATACGCGTTGTATTTTATCTGGATAATATCTAAAATTATGTTTTCATTTCACAAAAATGCACAAAACAAAAAACAGGAACCATCTTTTGAAATTATTCACAGACTAAAAGCGCATTGGGTCATTTCCTTTCCGTACATCGTGTTGTTGTGTGCGGTTGTGGGGTGCATGTTTCTCGGGTACGTCTGGTATACCTATCTTTACGTAGACAATTTGTCCGTGCAGGAGAAGGAAACTTATGCGGATGAAAAAACACAAGAAAACGCATTTGATAAAGATCAATTTGATGCAATGTTGCAAATTGTGCACAAACGACAAGATACATTTCACAGCTTACAAGAAGAACACATGGATCTATTTTATCATCGCACATCAAAATCACCGGAGTACGACACACAAAAACCGGTGGTGGAAAAACCATCGAAGCGAAGAAAACGATAAGTGGCGGTAATTGTACCCTGGAGAGGACTTGAACCCCTAACCTTCTGGGCCGAAACCAGACGCTCTATCCGATTGAGCTACCAGGGTAGGCATATATTGATTATGCC
>PDWJ01012083.1_pt1 | contig 10684 bp, 8 predicted proteins | sample 1430881 | NCBI WGS metagenome assembly PDWJ01 (sample SAMN01162460, study PRJNA174530) | Oral metagenome, whole genome shotgun sequencing project. | biome: Marine environment; feature: Marine mammal; material: Swab sample of the gingival sulcus; isolation source: swab sample of gingival sulcus... | reverse complement strand
TCTGGCTTATGCCATAAATAGATGCTTAGCTGATATGGGGAAAGGAATAGGTATTAAGTTTTCTAAATTTAATCTAAGGTAATTTTTAACTAGTACTTAATTCAAATAATCGTGATTATTCTCTCTATTCAAAAACATAGCTGTTGTTTCATTAATCTGCCATCTTGAAATCGTATTAAGCGTACTATATGCAATATGCTTTTTATCAGGGAAATGAGTAGTTATTTTTTGCAACCACATATGTAAATCAGGATTTATCAAAAACATAGTTGCCGTTGTCCCCCATCCACTTTCACGTATATACTCTTCAACTAGATCAATTGCTTCTTGTGAATCATATTTTACTTTAGCTAAAGAAATAAAATCAAGTTTTTTTGCTCCTTTAGGTCTAATTAAATACTTATTATGTTCTTCTTGACTTAAATTTCCTATTATTTGAACAATCTTAGTAAAATCCCATTTTTTTACAATTTCATAAACTTTAGGGGCACTTGCTTTACATATATCTTTTTTTTGAGCAAAAGAAAATGGGGTATATCTAAAAATACCAGTAGAAGAAGCATTCATCAATTCATTTTTATATAAAATTTCAAAAAAATCTTCTGATATACTTAAAGTATTCTGATTCACCAGATTCGCGGTGTATATATTATCTGGTAATAATAAGGCTTCGATAAACTTTAATAATTCTCGTATCTGTACCTGTTTATAATTTTTTGATGTAGCATCACTCGCCCATATAGAATGAAGCAACGTATGGTCTATTAAAATATTCTTATACATAATTTATTATTTTTATTAATATTTATACAATTTCACAATATTAGTCCGTAAAGTTAGCAATTTATTTTTTAAATTAATAGACTTAACATAAAATACTGCTATTTCATTCTATTTTCCCATAGTTTGTATTTTGATTATTTTTAAAAAAAATCGTAACTTATGTATAGATTATAACAACAAGAAAAAGCCATTATATTTATTTTCATCTTTATTTTATTAAAATATTCAGTTGTATAGTTTCACAACAATTTATAATTTTTTACAACTTGCATAAATTTTCAAGCTCCGGTATATTTTGCCGTATCGCCCTGTATGTCGTCCGAACGAAATCCAAAGCCAAGACGTTTACCGGTTCGCAATTTCCCTTGATAATTTTTTTCGGAAATATGTTCCACAGTAGTCATTTTTACCTGGTCGTAGGGCGGAACCAATAAATCAAATTGAAGCGAATAATTTATTGCAGCTTCTGTAATAATTTTAAGAGTTTCCATAGTCAGCTCTTGTGTACCGAATTGCAAAACAGCCGATTTATCTTGACGTTTCCCTTCTACAAAAAAATGATTGTTTTTATTCACAAAAATTCTCGCAACCAAATATCCTAAATCCTCCAATCTTTCGTACTTAAAAGAATCTGCAAGAAAATTGTATATGTTTATAATGCCTGAATAACCTGCCGTTGGGTCTTTTTTCATATATTTTGATTTTCGCACAGGATGGTTTCTGTCGAAATCAAATATATTAGAGTGCATATAAAAAATTAATACATCGCCCGCTACTTTAAGCTCTGCCAAAAAATCTCCTTTATCTTTAAAATAAAAAAGATTATCGCCTACCGATGATTTCAACGCTTCGTTATACTCATCGGCAGTTTGGGCTAACAACTTTTTCAAATTACTAAAAGCATTCAAAGTATTAGTAAAAACTTGTTGCTTTAAACCTGTCTTGGTTTCTAATATTTTAATTATTTGTGATTGGGTATTTTCCATATTTTTTTATTTTAAAATAAATTCTAAATTTATGCCGAAATAATTTAATGATAGTTTATAAATTCTATGTAAACAACTAATAATAAGCGTATTATAGAGAACTTGTGTGTTTGTTTTTAACATAATGAACTGTTATTTTTTGCAACTAAAAGAAGTTCAAACAAATTTCAGTTAGTTTAACTTAATAAATTTTCAAACAAAAATAAATAAATTAATTATGAAAAAACATTTTTTAGTTTTAATTTTCAGTATTCTATTTTTTTCAGGCGTTAATAATGCTTGCACCAATTTTTTGGTAACCAAAGGCGCATCGGCGGATAATTCTGTAATGATAAGCTATGCTGCTGATTCTCATCTGCTATATGGCGAGCTTTATCATTGGCCTGCAACCGATTGGCCTGCAGGTTACATGCTCGATATACGTGAATGGGACACAGGAAAACTGCTTGGGCAAATACCTCAAGTAGCTCATACTTACAATGTTGTAGGCAATATGAATGAATTTCAAGTAGCAATAGGCGAAACAACCTACGGCGGACGGAAAGAACTTGAAAGTCAAGAAGGCGCAATAATGGATTACGGAAGTCTCATATACGTTGCATTACAACGCTCTAAAACAGCACGTGAAGCAATAAAAGTAATTTCCGAATTAACCGAAAAATACGGCTATTACAGTAGCGGCGAATCATTTTCTATATCAGATAAAAACGAAGTCTGGATAATGGAACTTATAGGCAAAGGCAAAGGACACAAAGGCATAGTATGGGTTGCGCGTCTTGTTCCGGACGGATATGTGTGTGCACATGCCAATCAAGCCAGAATTACAACTTTTCCTTTCCAGAAAAAAAATAACTTTGAAAGCACAAAACAAAACTGCTACAATTCGCCCGATGTTATCCAATTTGCCAGAGACAAAGGCTGGTACAAAGGCAAAGATAAAGATTTCAGTTTTTCGGACACATATAATCCCGTTAGCTTTGGAGGTGCACGTTTTTGCGAAATTCGTGTATGGTCTATGTTCAAAGATGTAAACAAAGACATGCAAAAATATTTTAACTATGCAAAAGGCGAAGTTGAACACAACAGCCAATTTGCCGACGGACGAGCTAATCCCAATAAATATGCCACGAATCGTATGCCTTTATGGATAAAACCCGATAAAAAAATCACGGTTCAAGACATGTTTGGTTTTATGCGCGACCACTTAGAAAACACCGAATTGGACATGCGAAAAGACGTAGGAGCCGGAGCTTTTGAGATGCCTTATCGTTGGCGACCTCTTACTTGGACGGTTGATAATGTTAAGTACTGCAATGAGCGAGCTACCGCTACACAACAAACAGGTTTTTCATTTGTTACACAATCGCGCAACCGGTTGCCCGACGAAATAGGCGGCATAATATGGTTTGGTGTCGATGATGCTGCTTCATGCGTGTATGCGCCTATGTATTCATCCATGACACGCATTCCGAAAAGTTACCAAAAAGGCAACGGTTCAATGATGGAATGGGGCGACGATGCTGCATTTTGGGCATTTAACCAAGTTAGCAATTTTGCTTATTTGCGATATAATGTAATTCATCCTGAAATAGTTTCTTTACAGAAAAAACTTGAAAACCAATACGTTACAGAAGTAGCTAAAATAGACAAAGAGGCTAAAAAACTTTACAAAACTGATAAAAAAGCAACGGTTAAATATCTAACCGATTATTCTGTGCGAACCGGAAATGGATTAGTACAAAAGTGGAAAATATTTTACAGAGAATTGTTTATGCGCTACATGGACGGAAACAATAAACGAGTTAATCCGGGTCATCAAAATCCTCATTTAAAACAGCCCGGTTACGGAGATAAATTTTATAAAGCAATCAAAGAAGATACAGGTGATAAACTTAAAATGAAGTAAGCGTTTACTAAGTAAAAATATACAAAAAAAGGGGGCATTTCGCTCCCTTTTTTTTATTTTCATAAAATAATTAATACCAAACTTTTAGATGTTGTTTTTTTAGTTTTAAATCAATATTTCTTTAAATCAAAAACATGGCTTAAGGTTTTGATAATCAAACAGTTGTGAACCCATCGTAAAATCCTTGTTCTCAACTGATTGCATTGATATAAAAACTATTTTTTATTTATTGTTTAATTATTTTTTGAGTTACAAAATGTTTATTATCTGATACTCTTAACAAATATACTCCTTGTGATAAGTTTGACATATCAAATTGGTTGGTATAAGAGCGTTTAATTATTGTTTTTCCGGTTAAATTTTGCAGTTCAACAAGCGTATTGTTTGTGTCGAAATTTTTTGGCAAAGTCATGTTCAATATTTGCCCTACCGGATTAGGATAAATATCAATATCTGTTTTTGCCACTTCGCGTAAGCCTGTAACCAAGTTGTTGTTATCCGAAAATTCTTGTTTAAAATTATCAATATAAACCATATTAGGCGCTGCCGGATTTTCTAAACTTGATAAGTAAACATCTACCTCATAGGGTTCAATTTCAGTAACCCCTACCTCCGATTTGTCTATACCTAAGGCTTGGCAATACCAAGTAACTTTTTTGGTAGTATAGTCGTATGCAAACGAAACGGTGTATTCTGTATTCGGCTCATACATAACGTCTTCCGTAGCCAATGGCACATCTTCAATTTGTATTTGCCCACTTTCGGGATTGTATTTTCTTACCAGTCCGGTTACTTTATGGGTGTTTGTGCTAAAAGCTATTCCGGTTAGAATCATATAATTATTGTCAGCCGAAGCCGATACATGTACCTGTATTTTAGATGCTGCTTCTGCTTCTGCAATTTCTATATTAAATTTCACTTTTAAAATATCGTTACCGGCTGTTCGATTATTCCAAGCGCTTGCAAATCCATTTTTATATATTTGTCTAAATCCTGTATTGTTATTGGGACTTAATAATTTAATACGTTTATTATTGTTTTGCTTAACAATCTGAAAATTATCTACCCCTAAATTATTAGAAGTTTCTTCGCCACCGAGGTTGCTGTCATAAGCATATCCGATGAACGAAAATTTATTCAGATAAGGCACTTTTTGCAGCACATAGTGGTGCTACGTGCCAAAAAAGTAACGAAATATGAATAAATTTTAGTCATTTTTTTAAGAAATAGAAAAAGTTTAAATGAGTTCTATGTTTTAATGCAACAAAAATAATTTTATTTTAAAATTTATCAATATTTTTCAGATAAAACTTTTCACAAACAACCATGCTTCAGCAACCGGTATTTTGCTCTCAATTTTCATTTCTTGTTTTAAATTTATTAAATCTTTTTTTGATTTTTTGGGTTCTAATTTTTTTATTTTCAAAAATTAATTTCAAAAGTTTTGCAGTAAAAGCCACAAAAGTAGAAATGGAAAGAAAGGTATAAATAATGGTAAAGATCTTGCTAATATTAGTGCTTGGTACCAAATCGCCATAGCCTACCGTAGACATTGTCATAACCGAAAAATACAAGGCATCAATTACGCTCCAATGTTCTATTTTGGTATAAAACAGAATTGCTCCTATCAGCAAGAAAACGATAAATATAAACAAAGCTCGAAACTCTTCGTCTTCTTTCAAACCTTTGATTAAAATTTTCATAAACCGATAAAAACTAAGAAAAAATGAAATCATATTTTTATTTTTTTAATTAAGAACTAAAACTCTGAAAAGCAAACAGTTACACTACGCATTAATGATAATATATTTTGTTCATTACACTCAAAACTACTTCTCAAAATTTGCAAATAAACTTTTAAACACAATTCCTATACGCAGATTATTAGAGACTTCATTATAATTTATTAAATCTTCAGAATATCCGCCAAAATACTGTATATAAAGGAATTGATTTCTATGTTTTGCTATTTTGAAACTCAAAGCTAATTTTACAAATCCCGTAAGTTTATCTTTGAAAGCCGGCTGTATATGAAAATCAATAAAAGTATTTTTTATAGGCTTGTATGATGCGCCAACTGAAAAATATCCGCGGTAAGAAATCAAGTCTTCTTTCTCGGTTTCGCCCACGGGTAACCATATCTTTGATTTCAATTGCCAACGTTTACCTAATGCTTTGAAGTAAGTTAGTGAGAAAAAATTCCACGAACGTGAATTTTCCTCATCTCTTCCATTAGATTCATGTTCTAGGGCAAGCCAAACACCATCTGTTATACCATTTTCGTTGGCAAATAATTTTACAAAACCAAGACTTGGATTATAATTAAGCTCTCGAAACGGCGCAGATTCCAAATAAATATCCCAAAATGCTTTTTGCCGATAAGCAAGAAAAGGAAATACGCCAAAAGGTAAAGCTACATTATCTAAGCGTTGTTTAAATCCAATTTCAAATTTTGCATCACTTGTTTCAGGTTTAAATCCGTTTTTATCTATCGAGGTTCCCGTAACAAAGTAATTGTCGCCATACATTGAAAAAGCAGGAAGCGCCTTAATATAATCTATGCCTTTTTTGGGCTGCGCAAATACTAATTGCGACAACAACGTTAAAATTAGCATTGTACTCGTTTTTTGTAATTTCATATAAAACTCCTTTTTATTATGATGCAAATTTACAATACTTCGTTAAACTAAAAACAGCAAAGCCCTCACGTAAGCAACACAGAAATAAACATGCTGAAAAAATCAAATACTTACAAAACAATAATTTATTAATTTACATATCAATAGTTCGTTATTTTTTTTATAAATAACTGATAATAAGTCGTTTATAGCAACACCTACGAAATTTTTAGAACTACTTGACTATCAACATGTTAAGTTCTTAATTGCTTTCGTGAGGGCTTCGCCTTTCTTAATTTTTCATTCTTAATTTAACGAAGTGTTGACATATAAAACTCGTTTTGTTTTTTCATAAAACCCTCATATTGATTTTTATTGTATAAATCGGATTAAAAAATTATCATTAACAAAGAACTCATTTAAACTTTTTTGGCACATAGCACCACTATGTGCTGTAAAAAGTGCCTTATCTGAATAATTTTTCGTTCATTTTCAGTAAAACTTAAATGAGTTCAAAAAGAATAAATTATTAACAAAAACAAAAAAAAAATTGCACTTTGAAATATTGTTTTTTTAATTTGCAAACGAGATATTAATTTTGGCAGATGAAGGTTATAATATTTTTTGTAAGGATTAATTATTCTATGTAACAAATAGAGGTTTTAGCTTTATAAAAAACTGTTAATCAGCAAGTTAAATAGCGAAACATTGATTTACAACAACTTGATTATCAAACAAATAATTATTATCCGTAGAGCTTATACCATTTATAATTGGAAACTAATTAAATAGCGAATTAAGTTTATTGAAACTTTAGTCTTTCATCTTTTGAACTTAATATTTTGTGCCTGTGTTTAATCTATTGTCGCATAAAAAAATATGAGAATAAATTATAAACTTTGTATAACATCGCTACTCGCAATTTTTGCTATACTTAACGCTACCGGACAAAATATTGACAGTTTAGTTACACTTACCCACACAGGCAATAACGAACAAAAAATAAATGCAAATATAGCATTGTCTGAATATTTTTTCTACTCAATTCCCGACACTGCCGAATACTTCCTAAACCAAGCCCTTGTTATTGCCAAAAAAGAGAAAACACGAAAAAAAGAAGGTGCTATAAACTTAAATATAGGTATTTTATACAACGAACGAGGACTTACCGATATTGCCGAAAAATATTTTTTAGAAGCTATAAGTATATCCAAAGCGATAAACGACAGCTCTTTATGGATTGCAGCACTGGGCAACATGGGAAACTCTGCCATGTATGTGGGTAACTATTCCAAAGCTCTCGAATATTCTACCCAAATTGTGGAATTATTTAAAGAAAAGAAAAACAATATCGGACTGGGAAAAGCCTATGGACAAATGGGAAATATTTACATGAGTACAAAAGAATACGACAAAGCATTGCATTACTACAATGAGGCAAAGGATTATTTTCTATTGGAAAATGATAGCTTAAGTGCTGCTGTTACTACTATGAATGTAGCAGCTATTCATAACCGAAAAAAACAATACGAACTGGCAATAGAGAAATTTACAATTGCACGTAAAATATTAAAAAAATATAATCAAAAAGTAAACGAAGCTATATGCTGGAGCGGATTAGCTGATATTTACAGAACAAAAAAACAATTAAACAAATCATACAATCACTACACTAAAGCGCTTGAAATTTACAAAGAAGTTGATTCTAAAACCAAAATTGCTATTTGTTACAACGATATTGGTTTTGTGAAAGCAAAAGAAGGTAATGTACCGCAAGCATTAGCCTACTACGATAGTGCTTACAGTGTTGCGTATAAACTAAAAAACTACTTACTTTTATCTAATCTGACAAAAGACTTTCAAGATATATACTACCAACAAAAAAAATATGCAAAAGCATACGAATACGCAGTGCTAAATAAAACATTCTCCGACAGCTTAATAAACACTGAAAGTGCAAAAAAATTCAGAGAATTAGAAGTGAAATTTGAAACAAAACAAAAACAACAACAAATAGAACTACTAACAAAAGAAAATAAAATAACCGAAGCTCGAAACAGTGTTAAAAACTTAGTGATTGCAATTTTAGTAATTTCATTTTTGGCTGCAACCCTTATTTATATCCTATTGACCAATCGCAGGAAAATGATTACAAAAGCAATAATGAAACAAAACGAAGAAATATTGTTGAAAAATAAACAAATATTAGAACAAAAAGAAGAAATACAAAACATTGCCAAAACACTTGAAGCTACAAACAAAGAAATAGAATACAAAAATAAACAAATTACGCATAGTATAGAATATGCAAAACTCATACAAACGGCAGCAATGCCTACAAAAGAACAAATGCAAGCATTACTACCCTCACATTTTATATTTTTTAAACCTCGCGATATTGTCAGCGGCGATTATTACTGGATACGCGAAATAAAAAATTTAGTAATTGTAGTAGCTGCCGATTGTACAGGACACGGAATACCGGGAGCTTTCATGAGTATGTTAGGCATTTCGCTTTATAATGAAATTGCTCGTCGTCCCGAAATCAACAACCTTGCAATGTCGCTTGATGCTTTAAGAAATGAACTTAAAAACACATTAGGTCAAACAGGCGACATAGAAGAAAATAAAGATGGAATAAATCTTTCAGTAATTGCAATTGACAGAGAAAAACGACAATTACAATATGCCGGCGCACACAACCCCATTTTTATAGCAAAAAACAATGAACTGAAAATTTATAAAGCCGACGAAATGCCGGTAGGAATATCTCATAAAGAAAAACCTTTTACAAATAAAATAATTGAAATAAATTCGGGCGACATAATATACATGTTCTCCGACGGTTACGCAGACCAATTTGGAGGAAATGAAAATCGTAAATTTACAAATAAAAGATTTAAAAAATTAATAAATAATAATAAACACAAACCAATGAGAGAACAATACGAAATAATTAAAAACAGACATGAAAGATGGGCTAAAAATCAAAAACAAATTGACGATATACTTGTTATTGGCATAAAAATAGAGGAAGAAATGTTTATAAAACAAAAAACTTAGCATGCGTACGATAATACTACCAAAATATAATATTTAAACCCAATTTATGAAATATAAATCGTTCTGATAACTCAAACAAAACAAAGATTTACACAAAAAAAATCACTAAAAAAAACTTGAAAAAATATTGAAAAAATACTGTTAAAAAAATGAAAAAATACTTTATCTCCATATTCCTTTTAATCAGTGCAGTAATTACATTACAGGCACAAAAACTCGATAGTCTGAAAAATTTGACAAAAACAGGAAACCCTACACAAAAAATAAATGCAAACATATCATTGTCAGATTACTTTTTCTACTCAATACCCGATACTGCCGAATACTACCTAAACCGAGCCCTTGTAATTGCAAAAGAAGAAAAAATGCAAAGAAAAGAAGGTGCTATAAACCTAAACCTGGGTATTTTATACAACGAACGAGGACTTACCTCAATTGCAGAAAAATATTTTTTAAAAGTTATAGATATATCCAAAGAAATAAACGATAGTGCTTTATGGGTAAACTCTTTAGGCAATATGGGAAATTCGGCTATGTATGTAGGCAATTATTCCAAAGCATTAGAATATTTTACACAAATTGTTGATTTATTTGAACAAATGCGCGATACCTCAGGACTGGGAAACGCATACGGAGCAATTGGCAATATATATGTAAACACAGAAGAATACGACAAAGCATTAGAGTATTACAATACTGCCAAATATTATTTTTTATCGGAAAAAGACAGCCTAAAAGCTGCTATATTAACATTAAACTCCGCAACCATACATAGCAACAAAAAACAATATGAACTGGCTATTGAAAATTACAATGAGGCAATTAAAATTTTCAGAAGACATAAGCAAAAATTAAACGAGGCTGAATGCTTAGGAGGCTTAGCATCTACATACAAACTTCAAAATCAAACCAACAAAGCCTTTACCTCTTACATGAAAGCATTGAAAATATACAAAGAGTTAGATGCAAAAAAAAATATGGCTAATTGTTATAAAGAGTTGGGTGACTTAAAATCTATTGAAAAAAATATACCTGAAGCTTTAAAATACTATAATAAAGCTTATGCAATTGCTTACGAATTAAAAAATTATGCACTATTAAAAAAAATCACTTCTGATTTGCAAGAAATATATTCCACACAACAAAAATATGCAAAAGCATACAAGTATTCCGTGCTAAATAAAACATTCTCCGACAGCTTAATAAGCATGGAAAGTGTGAAAAAATTCAACGAACTTGAAGTAAAATTTGAAACCAAGCAAAAAGAGCAACAAATTCAGCTTTTGACAAAAGAAAACGAAATAAAGGCAGAAAGAAACAAACGAAAA